>MTKY01053206.1_pt1 | contig 15356 bp, 10 predicted proteins | sample 1042731 | NCBI WGS metagenome assembly MTKY01 (sample SAMN06212206, study PRJNA360538) | anaerobic digester metagenome | biome: Wastewater treatment plant; material: sludge; isolation source: anaerobic digester fed with sludge from wastewater treatment plant | place: Denmark: WWTP Soeholt ... | reverse complement strand
CGCCGGTCTCCGCGTCCACGCCAACAACGCAACCGGCTTCCTCCAGCATGCCGCATTAGTCGCCTTGTGCATGCTTCATCAGGGGCATGGGGGCCAAGCGGTCCTGCTCCAGGTGCGCGGCACGCCCACACACACAGCTGACGCATGTCGCGCAAGCGTGATCCGCACAGTCCAAGACCTCGGCGACGGCAGTCCGCCTTGGCCCCACGGTGGTCGGCCGGTCTGGTTGGCCCCCTATCCAACAGCGTCAACCGAACGCTTCAGCGGTCAGAAGCACTGGGTTGCCCAATGCGCGCCCACCCAAGCACGCGCAACCCCAGCTCTCTCATCGTCTTCATCAGAATCAACAACCTAAAGCTTCACTGTAAACACTGCGGATTCTCCGGTCCGTTCGCCCGATAAGAGTTTAATGGTAAGCTGGTGAGGACGGGAGGTCGATAATCCCGTAGAAGAATGCTGCGGAATCGCGGTTTGTGGCGGATTCGCCGGCCGGAGATTCCGCGGCCCAGAAGGCCAGGAGGTGCCGTTGTGAGCCGGAGCTCTCGCAGACGTTCTCGCAGTCCGTTCGTACTGTTTGCCGTGGCCGCCTTGATCCTGCTGATCGGGGTTTACCTGAAAACCCGCCCCGACACCCAGAGTACGGCCAACGCAGGTGGCGGTGCTGTTCCGGTGGCGCCCGCGCCGAGCCCGGCGTCCGGGTCCGAAAAGCCGACGACTCCGTTGGTGCAGCCTCCGATCGTTGAACCCGGCCAGAGCGCGACCCGAGTGGTGCCGCAAGCCACGCTCACGAACGCGCCGCCCGCTCCGTTTTCGCTGCCCTGGCTGGAGGGCGACGACGTCGTCCAGGCCGGAGCTGCACAGGCTGCCCAATACGTGCAGGACGGGCGTGCCGCGCTGGCGGCCGACGATCTGGTCACGGCGCGCCACGACTTCTCTCGTGCGCTGCTGGCCGGCCTGCTCCCGGCAGAGGCGGATGCGATTCGAGCCGAGGCCTTCCGCCTGGCCGAGGAAACCATCCTCTCGAACCGCACCCTCACGGGCGATCCTCTGGTGGACGTGCACGTCATCGCGCGGGGTGAAACGCTGGAGACCATCGCCAAATCGTATTACATCACCGCGGGGCTGCTGGCCCGGATCAACAACATCGGCAACCCGAACCTGATCCGTCAGGGCCAGCGGATCAAGGTCATCCACGGTCCGTTCCATGCGGTGGTTTCGAAATCGTCTTTCCACCTCGACGTGTACCTGAAAGACACGCTGGTCAAGCGGTTTCCCGTCGGGCTGGGTACGGACGACAGCACGCCCCTTGGCGAATGGGTGTGCAAGAACAAGCTGATCAACCCGCGATATCACCCGCCGCGAGGCGGCAAGGTCATTGAAGCCGACGATCCGGAAAATCCGCTGGGCGAGCGCTGGATCGGGATCGAGGGCGTGGCCGGTGAGGCGATGTATCAGTCCGGCTACGGCATTCACGGCACGATCGATCCGGAGAGCATCGGCAAGGCCGTGTCGATGGGCTGCATTCGCCTGTTGAACGACGATGTGGAGTATCTCTACGACCTGCTCGTGGACGCCTATTCCCGCGTCGTGGTGTTGAACTAGACGCCGGAACCGCGGACGAGAACGGGCCCTGCGAGATGTCGCCGGATGAAGATACTGCTTGCCGATCCCCCGGCCCACAGCGATGACTACGACAAGGCCTATCCCAACATCGGACTGCTGCATCTGATCGCGTACCTCCGCGAACGGACCGGCCTGCCCGACGATGACATCGTCTTTCTCGATGCGTTTCACACCATTCAGGACCACGTGCGTGCCGTGGATCGCCACCGGCCGGAAGTCTACGGCATCAGCTTTGCGTTCCTGACGCAGCGGGTTGCCTATGAAGCGATCCGCGCGGTCAAAGCCCGCTTTCCCGATGTGTTAGTGGTGGCCGGCGGCCCGCATCCGACGGCAGACCCGCACGATGTGCTGCGGCGTTGCCCGGCGGACCTCGTGGCGATCGGCGAGGGGGAAACGCTGCTGGCGGAGATCGTGGAGAAGCTGTCGCGAGGAGATCTGGACTTCCGCCGGACTCCGGGCCTGGCCCTGCGCGACGGCGAGCGGGTGGTGCTGACGCCGCGGCGGCCCGTAATCGAAGACCTCGACAGCCTGCCCGCGCCCGCGTGGGACCGCATCGATTTCTCCAAGTTCATCGGCCAGCATTACTGCAAGGACAGGCGGCAGGCCGGCATCGTGATCAGCCGGGGTTGCCCGTTCCGCTGCACGTTCTGTTCGCTGCCGGTCTGGCGCGTCTCGAAGCCGTACGTCCGCATGCGCTCGCCCGAGAGCATTGCCCGCGAAGTGGAGTGGCTGTACCGGCTGGGCGTGCGCGAGATCAAGATCGTCTCCGACGAGATCAACGCGTCGCTCCCCTGGGCGAAGGCGGTCTGCCGGGCCATCGCCAACCTGGGCCATCGCGACCTGTATTTCCAGGGCAACCTCCGCGCCTGGCCGATCGACGACGAACTGGCCGGCCTGTTCCGCCGCATGAACATGTGGCTGGTGCATCTGGGCTGTGAAAGCGCCAGCGACCGTGTGCTTCGCGGGATCCGCAAAAGAGTCACCGTGCAGCAAGTGGAAGACTGCCTGCTCGTTCTGAAGCGTCACCGCGTGGGCGTGCTGCTGTTCATGATGGCCTGGAACCTGTGGGAGGAAAACGGCCGGCTCTGCTGGGAAACGCCGCGAGAGGCGCTGCGGTCGCTTCTGTGGGGCTGGAAGCAGTTCTGGCGCGGCCGGATCCGCTACATGACCTGGTCCATCGCAACGCCCATGCCCGGGGCCCCGCTTTTCGACATCGTGGAACGGCATGGGCTGCATTCGGCCGAGCAGGTGCTGGCCGACTGGGACCGCAACAAAGATTACCCCGGCGCCGATCTGCGTCCGCTGGGTATCTCCGAGTTCGTCCGCCTGGGTCTGTTGCGGCTGGGTATTCTCTCCAAGGGCTGTTTTGCACTGGCCAGCGGGGGTTTCGACTGGCGGCGCAATTTCTATCGGGTGGGAATTCTGCTTCGCAGCTTCCTTGGCGTCGGCCGACGCAACGAAGCCGCACCCAGCCTTCCGTTTGCAAACACTCCGCTGCAACCGAATGTCGAAGGTTGACCCCGGGTCAGCGCCTTGCCGAAATCCGTAGATTCCCCTATCCACAGCTCCTATGACGCTCTTTGACGAAATCCGTTCGGCCTGCCGTCGCGTTGCGGATTGTGCCCGCCAGGTCCGCATCGTCGCGGAGAACGTCGAGCCCTATGCGGCCGCGCTGCCGCTGGACCAGGTCTTTGCGCCCTCGCCGGACCCGGCCCACCACGATCAGGGAACCCCGGACAAAACGCTGGCGTACGTTCTGACCGTCGATGCGATCAACTTCGGGTCGGGGTATTTCCCGGACCTGCGCAAACGCCCGGACCTCTCGGGCTACTACACCGTCGCCGCGTCGCTGAAGGATTGGTTTGACGCCCGCCACAGCGTACGGCCGGAGGATCTGGTATCGCTGACCGCAGACGAGTGCATCCGCATCTTCGGCCAGGTTCAATGCGCATCGGGCCCCGTGTACGAACTGATGCAACTGTTCGCCGAAGCCCTTCGTACCCTCGGATGCTTTGTGCTCGAACACTACCAGGGCCGCTTCGCCAGCCTGGTTGAAGACGCGCGTCACCGCGCGGAAACGCTGGTGGGCATTCTGGACCGGATGCCGTTCTACCGGGACGTTCACTCCTATGGCCGCCTGCGCGTTCCGTTCTACAAGCGGGCCCAGATCACCGCCGCGGACCTGTCCCTGGTGTTTGGAAACCAGGGGTGGGGTCGGTTTGACGACCTGGCCGAGCTGACCCTTTTCGCCGACAACCTCGTACCGCACGTGCTGCGCGTGGACGGTCTGCTCCAGTACGAACCGGCCCTGCTCGATCGGATCAACCGCCAGGAGCGGCTGATTGCCGGTTCACCGGAGGAAATCGAAATCCGCGCCTGCGGGCTGACGGCGGTCGAATTGCTGACGGAAGCCCTGCGAAGCCGGGGGGTGACCGTCCTGGCGCGTGATCTGGACTACTTCCTGTGGCACCGCGGACAGCACCGCGCGTACAAAGCCCTCCCCCGCCATCGCACCCGATGCGTCTACTACTGAGGGCACGAACCCCGGCGGCTTGATTACGGCCCCTGGCGGGCATGGTCCGCCGCCGCAAGCGGCCGATGGCGGTCCGTTCCTACGTCCACCGGAACCAGCGCAGGGCCAGCACGAAGCACAACACGCCCAGCCCGGCAAGATACGACAGCGGCAACCATTGTGAGGCCAGGGTCGCGCCCTCCAGGATGACCGCCCGGAGAGTGTCGTTGAGCTGGGTGAGCGGCAGCCCCTTGATGTACGGATGCAGAATCGCCGGAAACCGTTCGTACGAAAAAAAGATCCCGGAAAACAGCCACATGGGAAGCATGATGAGGTTCATCAGGCCGGAGATCGTTTCGGTTTTCTGGGCCCGGCAGGCCGCCAGCAGTCCGATGCCCGCGAAACTCGCTCCGCCGACCAGTGTGACGATCAGGACGCTCAGCACGCTGCCCGCCACATGAATGCCGAACAGCCACACGCCGGCCGCAAGCACCACGATCATCTCCGGCAGGGTAAACAGCAGTCGCCCGCCCACCATCGAGAGCAGCATATCCCGCCGCCGCATCGGTGAGGCCACCATCCACCGCAGCAGCTTACGCACGCGCATGTCGACAATCGCGTAACCGATGCCCCACATGCCGCCTCCCATCAGGTTCATGCCCAGCAGGCCGGGCACCAGGAAATCGATGTAACGCGAGCCCGGCTCCGTCACCAGCCGGTCGGTCACGGGCGTCACATCCATGCGTCCGGCCGCCCGCTGCAGAACATCGTCCACCTGCGCCCGGGCCGTCACGCATTCGGGGCGACTGGGGTCGTAGTGGTACGTGTATCCGTCCGCGTCACTGATGACCACGAGAGAGGTCCGGGCCAGGCGGAGCCGCTCTTTCGCGACGCCCGGATCGCTGATGCGGACGTCAAAGGAGGCGTCTGGCGCTTCTGCCAGCGCGGCCGTGACCGCCGCCGAGCGTTCCGACCGCACCACGTCCACGATGATGCGGTCGGGCGCCTTGGATCGAAATGCGATTCCCAGCCCGAGGATCATCAGAACGGGAAAACCATAGGTCCAGAAAACGGCCCCCGGCTCCCGGTAAAACTGCCGCACGCGACACAGGAGCAATTCTCGGAGCGGATGATACGTCATGGGGCTGTCAGGCGGACGCCGCCTCCTTCTTCCGGGGTTCGTCGCCCGGCGTGTCTTCGGTGAGAAATCGCCCGGTCAGGCGGACGAACACGTCTTCCAGGCTGGCGTGCCGGGTGGTCAGGCGGCTCAACTCGTAGTTCCATCGGCTCAGCCGACCCAGCAGGGCGGGCACGGCCACGTGCGGTTCCGAAACGCTCAGGGCAAAACCGTCCCGATCCGCACGAGCCGCCAGAACGGCCGGAATCGCATCCAGCCGCTCCACGCGCAAGGGCTCGGCGTGTCGATTCACCGCGAACTCCACCACGTGTTTGCCGCCCAGCCCGGCGATCAGCGCGGGCGGGGTGCCCAGCGCAATCACCCGCCCCTGATCGACGATGGCCACCCGGTTGCAAAGGCGCTCCGCCTCGTCCATGTAGTGGGTCGTGATCAGCGTCGTGCGGCCGTGGGCCTGGTGCTGCCGGATGATTTCCCAGATTTCGCGGCGGGCGCCCGGATCCAGTCCCGTGGTCGGCTCGTCGAGAAAGAGCAGTTCCGGATCACCCACCAAGCCGCAGGCAACCACCAGCCGCTGCCGCTGGCCGCCGGAGAGGTTCTCGACGCGGGCGTTCCGCTTCTCCTGGAGAGAGACGGCCGCGATCATCTCGTCCGGCTCGCGGCCACGATGGTAGAAACTGCGGAACAGCCGGACGATCTCGACGGTGGTGAGTTTGTCGTTGAGGCGGGTCTCCTGGAGGGTGATGCCCATGCGCTGGCGCAGCGCCCGGTCCGCGCCGGTTCCCCATTGGCGCCCCAGCACCTCCATCACGCCCGCCGAGGGTTTCAGAAGCCCTTCCAGGATTTCCACCGTGGTGGTTTTGCCCGCGCCGTTGGGCCCCAGCAGCCCGAAGCACTCCCCCGCATGGATGTCCAGATCCACGCCGCGCAGCGCCTCGACCGCCCGCCGCCCGCCCGGGTCGTACGTCTTGCGCAGGCCCTGGCAGCGGATGACGCTCCGTCGCGATCCTTCCACGGAAGACTCCTCCAACGGCTGTTCTCGCATCCGCAGAACGCGCCGACATTCTACATCGGCGCCGCGGTTCTTGAACAGCGGGCTCGCGCCGTCGTTCGGGGACGACCTCTCGCTGAGCGAGAGACGCCGGCGCAAGGCGAAGTGCCCGGCTCGAAGCCGTTCACGCCACGAGTCGAGATGCGTCTGAAGGCCCGATCGCCGAAATCAGAACTCTGGTCAGGGCGCGGATTCGCGCGCATCGGACGAGGATGGTTGCGGGCACGACTCGCTCCCGGATATCACAACCGGAGCGGATGGGCCGGGCAGCGGGGCAGGCTGCGAAAGCGCCACGGCGTCCGCCTCCGACTCATCCGCGAAGGCCGGATCCGACTCCGGGAGGAAGTCCGGCAGGTCCGCGCACGGGTCACCTGGGTCGGTCTGCCATGCCTCGGGCCCGTCGTCTTCCGGGTTCTCGTCGTCGGCGGGCTCCCGCTCTTGCGGCTCCGCCGACTCGTGTTCAAAGGCGGCATCGAAGTCTTCGATGATCGGTGATGCGTCGATCAGATGGATCGTGATGGGGCCGAAGGGCCGATCCTGGGTGGCGCGGACGCGCTTCTTTCGGATCAGCTCCAACAGCGCCAGGAACAGGCCGATGAGCTGGCTGCGCGACCGGCCGGCAAAAATCTCTTCGAACCGCTGGCAGCCGCCGGAACGTTCCAGGGAGTCCAGGATGTCCGTGGCGTGCAGGGCCAGCGGGGTGTCGTCATACACCACTTCATGGCGTTGCTCGCGGCGCCCGATCTGCTCCAGGAGCCGCTGGAACGCATCGTACAGATCCCAGACCTCCACCTCTTCCAGCTCATACTCCCGCTCGTCGGTTTCGAGCCGGGGCGGCGTGCGTCCGTGTTTGAGAGCTTGAATCCCGGCGGCGATGCCCAGTTGATTGGCCGCGTCCTTGAATTTCTTGTACTCCAGAAGTTGTCGGACCAGCTCGAGGCGCGGATCGCAGAACGAGTCTTCCTCTTCCTCGATCGCCGGCGGTCTGGGCAGCAGCATCCGCGACTTGATCTCCATGAGCGTGGCGGCCATGACCAGGAAGTCGCCCGCCGCGTTGGGGTCGAACTGCTCGATCATCCGGACGTAGGCACTGTATTGCTCCGTGATGCGTGCGATGGGGATGTCATGGATTTCGACCTCCTCCCGGCGGATCAGGAACAGAAGCAGGTCGAGCGGTCCGTTGTAGACGTCGAGTTCGACGCGGTAGTCCCTCACGCCGTGGTGTTCCTGTCGATCACGATTCCGGTCGCCATGCGGACGTCCCGCATGACTTCGCCTGCGATCCGGCGGGCCCGCCTGGCCCCATCCCGCAGAACGTCTTCCACCCGATCCGGGTCCGCGGCCAGCGCGGCCCGCCGTTCCCGGGCCGCCCCGAAAACGCGCTCATAGACCTCAACCAGCCGTTTTTTCACCTCTCCGTAGCCCATGCCTCCCTTGCGATACGCGGCCTCAACCTCGGCGGTCTCCTCCGGGCGGGCCAGAAGGCTGTAGATGGAAAACACGTTGCAGCGATCCGGGTTTTTGGGATCTTCCACGGGAGTACTGTCCGTCTTGATGCTCATGATCCGCTTGCGGATCGCCGCCGGTTCGTCGAAGAGGTCGATGGTGTTGCCGTAGCTTTTGGACATTTTCTCACCGTCGACGCCGGGCACCAGCAGCGCGCGGTTCAAGCGGGCCTCCGGACGGACCAGCACGTCGCAGTTGAACGCGGAATTGAACCGCGCGGCGATGTCCTGGGTCATCTCGATGTGCTGGATCTGGTCCTTGCCGACCGGCACCAGGTGGCTGCGATAGATCAGGATGTCGGCGGCCATGAGAATCGGATAGGACATCAGGCCCATGGTCGGCTCGATGCCCTTGGCGATTTTATCCTTGTAGGAATGGGCGCGTCGCATCAGGCCCTCGTTGGTGACGGTGGCCAGAATCCAGGCCAGCTCGCACACCTCGGGCACGTCCGATTGCCGGAACAGAGCGGCTCGTGTGGGATCCAGGCCCAGGGCCAGGTAGTCCAGTGCCACGTCCAGGGTCCGCTGGCGCAGCATCTCGGCGTCGCGGACGGTGGTCAGGGCGTGGTAGTTGGCGATGAAGTACAGGCACTCGTGCTGTTCCTGCAGCTCGATGTGCTGGCTGATGGCGCCCAAGTAGTTGCCCAGGTGGAGTTTGCCGCTCGACTGAATCCCGGAAAGCACTCGCATGGTGACCGAACCTCCGGGCGAAGCGTACGGCCGGCCGTCGGCGTTTTCAAGAGACGCCGCCCGACCGGGCCGCCTGAGGGAGCCAAAAATTCCGATCTTCTGTTGCCCTCGAGCCGCTCGGCGGGTAGACTCCCCCGGGTCGTTGGCGCAGGGTAGAAGCGGTATCATCGTTTGAGCGTCTCAAATCACAGGCAGACCGCGCGTCCATCATGCGAATGCCACGGGTCTGCACGGCGAGGCGAATCGGAATCCGAGAAGCACAGCCCGGTAGATCGTGGTTGCTCCCATCCGGGCAACAAGGAGCGGACTCGTAAGAATGGCTTGGGTTGACTGTCCATTGAACGATGCCGCACGAGCGCTGCCGTGGAGAAACCCAACGTGACATCGCATGAGTCGGCCGCTGCCGACGGCTCCTCCCCTCTTCTCCCGCCGGGCTCGCCGGCTGCGGGTCGGCGCGGGGGCTGGATGTCCCAGGGTCAGCTCATCGCCGGAACGGCCCTGCTGGTTCTGGCCGCCTATCTGCCTGCTCTGCGGGGTACGTTTCTCTTGGACGACGCCGGGGCCATCCAATGGAATCCCCGATTGACGAATGCCGACGGGCTGCGCCGCATCTGGTTCTCCAGCCAGAGTGAAACGTATCAACCCCTGGTGGAGACTACGTACTGGATCGAGCATCGGCTCTGGGGCGCGAATCCCACCGGGTACCACGTGGTGAACGCCCTGCTGCATATTGTCAATACACTGCTGTTGGTAGTGATTCTCCGTCGCGTGGGTGTGCTGGGGGCAATCGTGGCGGCGGCGCTGTTCGCGCTGCATCCGCTCAACGTGGAGTCTGTGGCGTGGATTTACGAGCGCCGGAGCGTGTTGTCCGGGCTGTTCTTCCTGCTGACCTTCGCCGCCCTGCTGCGCCACGACGAGTTGCGGCGACCCGCCTGCTACTGCATGGCAATCGTTCTGTTCGCGCTGGCTCTGCTCAGCGCGGCGGCTACCGCAGTGCTTCCGGCCATCCTCCTGCTGTATTGGTGGAGTGCCCGAACACTGAACGGCCGCAAGGTGCTGAAGTCTCTCCCGTTTTTCGGGATGGCGGCCGTCATGGCGGCCCTGACGATCTGGCCTGGTTCACTGCACGCCGGTGCCGCGGGCCCGGAGTACGCCGTGGGGTTCGCACAGCGCTTCGCCCGCGCCGGCTGGATCGTGGCATTCCTTGCCGGCAAGACTTTCGCTCCGACGAACCTGTGCCTTGCCTATCCGCAGTGGAGCATCGATCCGGCCGCGGTGACGACTTACGTTCCCCACGTCGTCATTCTGATCGTCCTGGCCGTCCTGATCGCCAGGCGAAAGACCTGGGGGCGGCCGGCATTGCTGGGGTTGGGAACCTTTCTGATCGCCCTGTTTCCCTTCATGGGGTTCTTCGACCTGCACCATCATCAATACGCCGCGGTGGCGGACCATTTTGCCTACCTTCCCCTGATCGGACTGGTCGGGCTGACGGTGCATGGAGTGGCCGTCGTCCTGCGGCGAGCCGGGCTCTTTCAGCCGGACCCGACACTCGGGCGGTCCAAGGCCGGCGTACGGGAGTTCGCTTTTCTCTTCATCGCGCTGGCCTGGTATCTGACGTGGCAGCGGACGCAGGTTTTCGCAAGTCCATTGACGCTGTGCAATGACATCATCCAGAAAAACCCCGCTTCGTGGGTGGCATATGAAAGACGGGCGGCGTTCACCACCGAGACGCTGATTCCGTATCTGACCTGGTACGGCAAGACTCTCGACGCCCCCGCGGAGCAGGTGAGCGAACAGGTAGCCGGCGAGCGTGTGAAACGACTTGAGCAGGCGCTTGCGGATTTCCGCAAAGCGCTCGAACTGCAGACGGGAAAACCGCAGAGCTTTCTGCACGCGAATCTGGGCGCAACCCTCCTGCAACTGAATCGAGGAGACGAGGCTATGACGCATTTCCGACAGGCGGTTGAAATCGATCCCGACAAGGCAGCCCTCCGATTGCTGCTGGGCGGCGCCCTTGAGCAATCGGGCCAGATGGAAGCCGCCATTGCCGAGTATCAGACTGCCGTGAAGCTGGAGCCAGGCTTCCTCATGGCCCGCAGCCGCCTGGGGCAACTCCTGCTCCGTGCCGGACGTCCGGAGGACGCCATTCCCCATCTGGCAGAGGCGGCAAGAATCAGCCCGAAAGACACGCAGATTGCCGCTCTCCTGGATGCCGCCCGGCAGCAGGTCGAGAAGCAACAACACCAGCCGGTTCCGGCCAGTCCCTGACGCGCCGCCCGCAGGCTCGGGTCGGCATGGCCGTCACCCCGACGGCTGCGCGTCGTCATCGCCGGCAAAAGCCACAGCGGCGACGATCATCGCCAGTTCTCGCTCCTCGTTGTCCCGGATCGTCCGGGGGTCGAAACAGATTCCGTCATCTCGAGCCCGCGCGATCACCGGAATCTCAGCGTGTCGCAAGGCCGTGAGCACGGCATCCACGCTCCGTCGCTCGGGGCGCCACTGCACGACCACGGTCGGCAGTTCGTGCCCGGGCAGCGATCCTCCGCCGGCGCACGACATGTCGGAACAGACGTAAAAGTGCTCTGTCGGCACCGCGCGCTGGAGCAGCTCGCACAGCGCCAGGGCGCGCTCGGCCAGCGCGTCCGTGTCGAGAGCGAGCATGGCCAGGGTGGGGATTTCCCGTCGAGCCTCGGCAGGATCCTCGTGGTGTCGCAGGGTGGCCTCCAGCGCCAGCAACGTCAGCTTGTCCACTCGGCAGCACCGAGCCAGCGGATTGGCCTCTATCTTCTCGATAAGGTCCGGCCGCCCGAGAATGAGCCCGGCCTGGGGCCCGCCCAGCAGCTTGTCCCCGGAGAAGCAGACGAGGTCCGCACCGGCCGCGAGAGACTCTCTGGCGTACGGTTCGGCCGGCAACCCCAGAGGCGCCAGGTCATACAGAGCCCCGCTGCCCAGGTCATCCACAGCCAGGAGCCCCGCGCGGTGGGCCAGCTCCGCGATCTGGGCAAAGGGTGTCGTGTGAACGAACCCGCTGATACGGTAGTTGCTGGTGTGCACCCGCATCAGCAGCGCCGTCCGATCGTTGATCGCCTCTTCGTAGTCGCACAGGTGGGTCCGGTTCGTCGTCCCGACCTCGCGCAGAACGGCGCCGCCAGCCTGCAGAATGGACGGGAGCCGATACGACCCGCCGATCTCCACAAGCTGGCCGCGCGAGACGATGACCTCCCGACCCTGCGCGAAGGTGTTCAGGATCAGCAGCGTGGCGGCCGCGTTGTTGTTGACGACGAGGGCGGCCCGGGCTCCGGTCAGCTCGCAGATGAGCCGGGCGAGTTTCCGCGTACGGCTGCCGCGCCTGCCGGTGTCCAAGTCGTATTCCAGAGAGCAGTAGCCGGCGGCCGCTTCGTTGATGGCGTTGAGGGCCGCCTGGCAGAGCGGTGCGCGACCAAGGCCCGTATGCAGTACGACTCCCGTCGCGTTGATCACGCGCCGGACCGCCGGCATCCGGCGATTCCAGAGCAGATCCTCCGCCACCTGAAGGATCGTCCCGACATCACCCCGCTCCTGCGGGTCTCCGGCCAGAATCCGCGCCCGAACGGGCTCCATGGCGTCGCGAATCGCACGAACCACCGCCGGGCGCGAGGCGTGCTTCAGCCAGGCCTGCACGACCGGTTCCTTGAGAAGATCGGTCATGGAGGGAATCGCGCGCAGCCGCTCCTGTTGTTCCGGCGTCATTCCATTTCCTCTTCGTTGACGAATCGCAGATCGCCCTGCCGTCGGGTGAATTCCACGCGATCCAGGTACTCCACGATCGGCACCATGTATTTGCGACTGGACCCCAAGCGCTGCCGGAGCTGCGACACGGTGACCCCCGGCCCGGCCGCCGCGAGCTCCCGCACCGCCTCCCGCAGTTCGCGTTCGCGATCCGCGTGCAGGTACATGCCGTTCTGGATTTCGACGAGCTGGTTAAACGCCTGGGCCACCTTGACCAGGCGTTGGAGCCTCTGTCGGGTCGCCTCTCTGGCGACCTTCAATTCCGCCAGCGTCGGTGGCTGAAAGGCCGCCGCGTGGTATTCCTCCACCATTGTGCGCAGGATTCTCTCATCCAGCGCCGACAGTTCCGGCGCGAATTCGGGACGACACACATACTGCCCCAGCCGTTTGACCCGTCCTTGATGGACAAGGCGATCCAGCAGAGGGCGACCCAAGCCTTTTTCGCTTTTCCGATCCAGCCAGCCGAGAAATGCATCCAGCCGGCAACCGGGCGTGTCCGCGTGAAGCATGTGATAACGATCGAGCCAGCGCGTCGCCCGGTCCAGGAACCCGTCCACCCCTTCTGTCGAAATCCGGTTCGGGCCCCCGTCGAGGCTGACGCGCCGCCCCTGAGCGTCCAGCGCGGCGTACAGCGCGGGCAGGCTCTCCGGCTCCAGCCCCGCCTGGGCGCAGAGGGCCATGTCCGCCGGTGGGTGAAACCCCCAGAACCGCAGCACCTCTGCCAACCGGGCAAGCTCGTCGGGTGAATCCAGCGCTTCCAGCCCGGCTCGTTCCGATTCGCGGTCCGCCGTCCAGCGGCGGGCCCGGTTGCGAAGCACCACACCCCCGCCGATGGTGCGGGTGGCAGACTCGTCCCGCACAATGAAACGTTGTCCATGCACCGCGACCGTGGGTTCCCCCAGGCGGATCTGAACGTATCCGCTCGCTCCCGGCGTCAGGGGGGCCGGCTCCAGCGGGACAATCCGAGCGAACCGCTCCTGCGTGCCGATGCACAGCCGGACACGGCTCGACGGGCGGATCGGCCGCGGGCACGACGAGAGACACGTCAGGCGGGCGTCGAGGATCCGCGAGGCGGTCAGGTATCCGGGCGTGGCCAGGGCGCAGCCGCGCTCCAGGTTCTGACGATCGGTCCCGATCAGATTCAGCGCGGCACGCTGGCCACGCTCCAGTCGATCCGCATGACGGCCATGCGTCTGCATGTCACGCACTTTGCAGTCGGTGCCCTGCGGCCAGATCTCCAACGCCTCGCCTACGGTGACATGGCCGCGCAACACCGACCCGGTCACGACCGTTCCCCGTCCCTGGACCGTAAACGCGCGGTCCAGCGCCATATGGAATGGACGGCGTGCTCCGCGTGAGGGAATCCGCTCCGCCACGCGCAGCAGGGCCGTCTTGAGCGCCTCCATGCCCGCGCCCGTCACGGCGGAAACGCGCACGACGGGGGCGTCCTTCAGCGGCGTGGGGCCGAGCGCTTCGCGAACCTCCTGTTCCACCAACTCCGCGAGTTCCGGCTCAACAAGATCCGTTTTCGTCAACGCCACCACGCCGGTCCGTACCTGCAGCAAGGTCAGGATGTCCAGATGCTCGACCGTCTGCGGCATGACGGAATCATCCGCGGCCACCACCAGCAGCGCCAGATCGATGCCCGTCGCCCCGCTGACCATCGTCCGCACGAACCGCTCGTGTCCCGGCACGTCCACAACGCCGAACCGGAATCGGCCGATCGCCAGCTCGGCGAAGCCCAGTTCGATCGTCATGCCCCGCCGCTTCTCTTCGACCAGGCGATCCGTATTGATGCCCGTCAGGGCCTGGACGAGCGTGGTCTTGCCGTGATCGATATGACCGGCGGTGCCGAGAATCAGAAATCGTTCTTCTTCAGGCCCGGGCAGCCTCGTTGACGTATTCGCATCAGCCATTGCCGGGATTATCCCGCCGACCCGAGCGAAGCGAAACCCCTTGGCTTGGTGGGCTGGCCGGCCGCCCTTACACTGCCCCCAACGCCCCCATCGGCACGGAGGAAGCCTCTCATGTGTGTCTGCGTTCCCGGTAATCGGGGAAGTATTCTGTTCGTTCTGGCCGTTCTGGTCGCTCCACTGCACGCACCCGGAGCGTCGCCGCCCTGGCTTTGCACGGGGCATGAATCCATGGTGGCGGCGGACTCGCCCTACGCGTCCGCGGTTGGATTGGAGGTTCTCCGGGCCGGGGGCAACGCCGTGGACGCGGCCACGGCGGTCTCGTTCGCTCTGGCTGTTACCCGTCCGCAGAGCACCGGCCTGGGCGGCGGCGGGTTCTTCCTGGCCCGATTCGCCGATGGTCGCGTGGTTGTCGCCGATTTCCGCGAGACCGCCCCGGCGGCCTCGACGGCCAACATGTTCGTTCGAGCGGCCGCCCGTGATCCTCAGGGGCCGCCGCCCAACCAATACGGGTATCTGGCGGTGGCGGTCCCGGGCCTGTTGCGAGGGCGAGCGGAACTGCTGGCCCGGCATGGCACAATGCCTCTGGCCAGGCTGCTGGAGCCCGCCATCCGCCTCGCCCGCGAGGGTTTCGCGGTGGACCAGACATACGCGAACGACGCCCGCCACGCCTGCCGCGTGTATGAAGAATTTCCGGTGCTCAAGCAGACCTGCGGGTTCGTGTATCGCCGCTATCTCCGGGAAGGCCGACCGTGGACGGCGGGCGAACGGCTTGAGCAGCCCGAACTCGCCCGATTGCTGGAAGGAATTGCCCAGCAAGGAGCCGACTTCTTCTACCAGGGTCCGCCGGCTGACGCTCTGGCAGAAACGATGGCCCGACGGGGCGGTATCGTCACGGCCGCCGATCTGCGGGGGTATCAGGTGCGATACCGCGAACCTCTGCGCAGCACCTATCGAGAGTATGAACTGCTGTTGATGCCCCCGCCCTCCTCGGGCGGCCTGGTGATTGCGGAGACCCTCAACATTCTGGAGACGAAGGATATGCCGCACCTGCGGCGGACCGACCCCGTCGCGGCCTGCCATCTTCTGGCCGAGGCCATGAAACACGCGTTCGCCGACCGGGCCCGCTGGCACGCGGACGCGGACTTCGTGGACGTAC
>MTKY01050069.1_pt1 | contig 15360 bp, 9 predicted proteins | sample 1042731 | NCBI WGS metagenome assembly MTKY01 (sample SAMN06212206, study PRJNA360538) | anaerobic digester metagenome | biome: Wastewater treatment plant; material: sludge; isolation source: anaerobic digester fed with sludge from wastewater treatment plant | place: Denmark: WWTP Soeholt ... | reverse complement strand
GCGGGATGGTGGAGCATTTCGCTGCCCTGATCGTCGATGATAGTGGTGGCGCGCTCGACGATCAGGAAATCGGGGCGTGCGGCGACCATTTCTTCAAGACTCAGTTGCGATAGTGGCGGTTTGCCGAGCTTGCCGGCCAGATTGACCAGCCCGACGCGCGCCATGATCTCGTCAACCAGCGTTTCGGTGCCGGTCAGATAGCCGCGCCGCTGATAATAAGCGGCGACGCGACCGCGTCCCGGTTTCGGCATGTCGCCAAGTTCGTGCTCCATTCGGGCGATCAAAACTTTACCACGTGCGGGATGGCCGACGGCGGCAGCGGTCTGGTCGATGGTGCGATAGATTTGATCGAGCCGGTTCGCGGTTTCCAGATCGAGCAATGAATAGCGGTCCGATGGCAATGCCGTCAGCGCTGCGCTGCCGCTGGCCGGCATGCCGACGACCAGATCGGGATCGATCGCTAATATCTGTTCGGCCGAGTTGCTGAGCAGCTTCAGCCCCTGCGCCGCCGCGGCCGCGTCCGACATGCCTGGATCGACGGCGTTGCGCGTCAGTCCGGCGATCTGGTGGCCATCGGCAAGCGCAAGGACGAGCTGGTCGGTGCAGAGATTCATCGAGACGATGCGCTGGGGCTTTTCGGCTGGCGCAGGAACACGGCTGATCACCGTCGCGGACAGGGCGCCCGCGATCGCGACCGATGCGGTCGCGGTCATGGCCAGGAGGCGGATCGACGCAATCAACTTGCCGCTGCTCGCGGCGTCAAGCGACGCTTGCTTTGCGTACCGGTCATGCTTCGTCTCCCATCCAGACGGCGCTGCCGAGCTTAACCGACAGCGCCCCCTTCATCAGAACCGCGCCCGAATGCCGCCATAGGCGGCGCGGCCATAGGTGCCATAATTGAACGCTGTCGCATAATCGGCGTCGAGCAGATTATCGATGCGGCCGTAAAGTTCGACGCGCTCACTGACGGCGAAAGCGGCGCGCACCCCCGCGAGCGCGTAACCATCGAGCCTCACCGTATTCGCGGCATTGTCGAAACTGTCGCCGACCATCGTGATCGTCGCGCCGGTCGATAGCCCGAACGACCAGTCATAGTCGGCTGACAGGCTGACCGCATGTTCGGCGCGGCGGGGAAGGCGCCTACCCTCGAAGGCTGGACGCCCCGACCGGTCGCGTGCATCGGTGTAGCTGTAGGATGCGGTGACGTTCAGCGCGTCGACGGGCCGCAACGCCAGCGTAGCCTCGACGCCCTTGGCGCGAGTGCGGTCGATATTGCCATAGGCGAAGGTCGCATTGTCGTAATTGATCTGGTTGATGGTGTTGCGCAGGAATGCCGTCAGCGAGATCATCGCCCGGCCATCCGCCAGACTCTGGTCGATGCCGAGGTCATAGCTTTTGGACTGCTCGGGGCGCAGCGCCGCATTGCCGCTGAAACTGTCATAGAGCTGGTACAGCGACGGCGCCTTGAAACCTTCGCCATAACTCAGGCGGATATTGGTCGCGCCCTCATTGGGCGAATAATTGGCGTTGGCGCCGAAGGTCGTCGCACCGCCGAACTGGCTGTGATCGTCGTGGCGGATCCCGCCGGTCAATGAGAAACCGGCCACCGGCTGAACGATTCCGAGGGCATAGACGCTGTCGATGTTGGCACGCGCAGTGTCGGTCGAACCAAAGCCGAAGAAGTCGTAATCGGGGCGCTCATGCTCGTATCCGAAGATCAGCTTCGCTTGTGCGGCCGGGCTCACCACGCCCTGATATTCGAAGCGGAGGTTGGTTCCCGAATAGCCATAATCGGGTGCCGTGCCGCGCACGAAATAATAATCGCGCTCGTTGCGCAGCCAGGTCACCGCGGCGCGGCTGGTGAAGCGCCCGTCGAACAGGCCGAGGTTGACGCCCGCATAACCGACATATTGATCGAGCTTTGCGACGTCGCCGCTATCTGCGGGCGCACCAAAAAAGCTGTCATAATCGAGATCGGCGTTGATGTAATAGCCGCGCAGGTCGAGGCTCAGCGCGTCGGTGAACGCGATTTTTAATCGCGCGTTGCCAGCGAAATTCTTATATCCGTCGCGCTCGGTGCCGACCGTCGCCGACGAGATCCCGTCGGTGCGGAAATAGGCGCCGCCGATGCCGCCCGACACGGGGCCGGCCGTGGCTGACATATCGGCCTTGGCGTTGAGCGTATCGCTGTAGCCATATTCGGCCGCAGCATTGGCGGCGAAACCCTCTGCGGGGGTCGCGGTCATCAGGCTGACGACACCGCCGATCGCCTGGCTGCCGTGGACGACCGAGTTCGACCCTCGCAGCACCTCGATCCGGCTGATGTTGCCGGTCAGCAGATGACCGAAATCATAACCGTCGCCGATGCCGCTGGGGTCGTTGATCTTCACCCCATCGATCAGGACCAAAGTCTGCGTTGTTTCCGCCCCGCGGATCGAGATGCCCGCGACCGAGCCGGTGCTGCCGGTGCGGCTGAAGCGGACGCCGGGGGTGGTTGCGAGCATGTCGACGACATCAGTCGTCTGCCGCCTTTCGATGGTTTCGGCGTCGATCACGGTAATCGCCTGACCCACCTCGTCGCGCGATTGTGCGATGCCCGATGCGGTGACGACGATATCGTCCGAATTGCGAATTTCCTGCGCAGCGACGGGCGTCGCAGCGACAAGGGCTAAAAGAGAAATGCTCGAATATTTCAACATGGGAGACTCCCGCACGCCGGCAACGAAGGCGGAGCCTGCCGAAACGCGCGCGCGATCGACCGATGACGGCGTCGCAAGAGGCGTAGATGCCTGCGGCCCCGACACCGAAGCGGTTCCACCGCTTGGTCGTCGCTCGACGGAATCGTCCGTGCCGCGGCCTTTCCCTGGGCCTTGGCAGTGAGCGACCCACGCCGGCAGGTCTCCTGGCTCGCGGGTCAAGGCTTGATGCACGCCTTCCCAGGTTGCCCCAGTGGCTGTTCGGGCCGAAACCCGAACGGTGCATCTTGCTCGCCGCTTACAGTTGCAGGGACAGCCTCGGCTTCGGGGGTTCGCGACGAACCCCGTTACCGCGTTCCCATTTTAAGCCCTTTCGGGCACCGGCGCGATCTGCGCGGGGCGAACCCCGCACGCGCCGCCCATAGCGGAATGGCGGCTTTGCGCAATCGGCTTTATTGACGCTCGACGACCATCGCCGCGCCGACCCCCATCGCGCCGGTCAGTACGACGAGGCCATATCGGCCGCTGCACGCATCGAGTGCGTCGAGCAACGTCGAGATAAGGATTGCGCCGCTCGCCCCCATCGGATGGCCCTTGGCGAGATGCCCGCCGCCGACATTGACCCGCGCCGGATCGGCGTCGCGGTCGCGCAGGAACTTGGCGATGGTGACGGCGAAGGCCTCCATGAACTCGATGCGGTCGAGGTCGGCGAAGGTAAGTCCTGCACGCGCCAGCACCTTGTCCATCGCGGCAAAACCTGCAGTCAGCGATGCAGCCGGATCGCCGCCGCTTTCGGCAAATGCGACAACGCGCGCGCGGGGAGAGGGGCCAAGACCTTCGGCGCCAACCAGCGCGAGCCCCGCGCCGTCGCATATCGGCGGTGCGTGCGCGATGCTGTGGAGGGGCGCAAAGGTGGCGCCTTCGAGTGCACCGGCATATTGATGTTGCAGGTCTCCAAACGCAGCCGGAGTGGCGGCGAGCGATTCCGCTGTGGTTTGCGGACGGATGCACTCCTCGCCGCTGAGCGGTCCGGTGGCGACGCGCGACTTTTGGAGCGCGGGGTCGGCGTCGGTGGCGGCGGCCTTCTGCTGCGAGGCGAGGGCGACCGCATCAAGATCGGCGCGGGTGATGCCCTCGGCATTGGCAAGGCGGTCGGCGGCGAGAACGGGCGGGACAAAGCGCGCGCAAGGGGGGAGGCTGTCGTCCGAGTAAAACGCGGCGCGGTCACTCAAAAACGCGGTTGCGCTCATCGACTCGACTCCGCCCGCCAGAATGCAGCTGGATTCGCCGCTCGCCACTTTGGCGACGGCCTGACCGATCGCCGACAGGCCCGAGGCGCAATAATTGTTGATGCTGTGCGCCGCCGTGGCATCCGGCAGCCCCGCATGGAGCTTCGCCAGCGTCGCAATATGCCCACCCTGCGCGCCGCTCTGCGTGACACAGCCGAGCAGCAGCGCATCGGGGCTCGCGGCAACATCGCCGCACCGGGCGGCGAGCGCAGCTACCTGTTGGCGCACCAGTTCCTGCGGACTTAACCCGGCGAGGCCCCCGTCGGGCCTTGCTTTGCCGCGCGGGGTGCGAACAGTGTCGTAAAGATAGACGTCGGTCAAAATCAGGTGCCGACGACGAAGCTGACCGCGGTGGTCGCGCTGCCGCCGACGTTGAAGATCCCGAAATTTTTCGCGCCCTCGACCTGATAATCGCCCGCGTTGCCGGTCACCTGCCGCCAGCTGTCGAGCAACATCCGCACGCCGGTCGCACCGACCGGATGGCCCAGTCCAATCAGGCCGCCCGACGGGTTGACTGGCAATTTGCCGCCGAGCGCGATGGTGCCGTCCTCAACCGCGCGCCAGCTTTCTCCGGGCGGGGTGATGCCGAAATGGTCGATCGCCATATATTCGGTGATCGAGAAACAGTCATGCACCTCGACCCCGTCGCAGGCATAGACATCGGGCATTTCGGCGCGGCGCAACGCGTCCATCATCGCCTTGCGCACACTGGGGAAGACGTAAGGCTCGCCGCGGCTGCCCGCGACCTTGGTCGAATAGAGGAGGGGAGCTGTCGAATGGCCCCAGCCCTTTATCCGCGGAATGCTGTCGATCGGGATTCCGCGCCGCTTGGCATAGGCCTCCGCGACCTCGCGCGAGGCGAGAAAGATCGCAGCGGCGCCGTCGGTGACCTGCCCGCAATCGGACTTGCGCAGGCTACCCTCGATCAGTGGGTTGACCGCGTCATTCTCGCCGAGATGATCGTCAGTCATCGCCCAGCCGCGCGTTTGCGAGTTGGGATTCCTCTTCGCGTTGGCGAAATTATTGGCGGAGATGCCGCGGAGATGCGCGCGGTCGAGCCCGAAGCGTTCGTCATATTCCTCGGCAACGCGCGCAAACATCCACGGCCACAGATATCGTGCTTCCTGCGCCTCGCGCCCCGCCCAGGCCGCGGCGCCGAGATATTCAGCGGCGCGCTGGCCGGGGACGTTGCGCATCAGTTCGATGCCGAGCACGAGCGCGAGGCCATAGCGTTCGGCCTCGATCTCGGCGGCGGCGGCGAGGATCGCGATGCTGCCCGAAGCGCAAGCCGCCTCGTGGCGCGACGCCGGGATGCCTGCGAGGTCGGGATGGACATGGCCGAAGAATCCGCCGAGTTGGCCTTGCCCCGCGAACAATTCGCCGACGAAATTGCCGACGTGCGCAGTTTCGACCTCTTTGGGTTCGATGCCCGTCGCGGCGAAAGCTGCCTCGGTAACATCGCGGAACAGCTCGAATAGCCCGCCGCCCTCGCGTTCCATGTTCCGCGCAAAATCGCTCTGCGCGCCGCCCAGGATGAAGACGTCCTTCGCCATGTCAGGCTTCCTTTCCCAAAGTTGCGATCGCCTGCGCACGCACCTCGGTGCGCATCACCTTGTTGGTGACGTTGCGCGGGAGTGCGTCGAAGCGGAACAGGCGTTCGGGCAGTTTGAACATTGCCAGATCCTTTTCGCGCAGATAGTCGGTCATCTCGGGCAAGCCGACGTCGTTGTCACCTCGTGGGACGTAGGCGAGGCCGATGCGCTCGCCCATCGTCGGGTCGGGGAGCGAGAAAACGCACGCCTCGGCGAGCAGCGGATGTCCGCCGAGCAACTGGTCGATCTCCTCGGGCGAGATGTTCACCCCGCCGCGGATGATGAGATCCTTGCAGCGCCCGACGAAGCGATAGAAGTCGCCGCCTTCGGCAATCTCGAACAGATCGCCGGTGCGGAACCACCCGTCGTCGGTGAAGGCGGCGGCAGTCTGTTCGGGGGCGTTATGATAGCCTTCGAATAGCGACGGGCCGCGGATCTGCAATTCGCCCGATACGCCGTCACTCTCGATCGCATCGCCGCCGCCGGGCGGGACGAGGCGGCTTTCGATATTGGGTGCGCGGCCTTCGCCATAGGGTCGCTGATACTGCCCGCGACGCGGGAACAGGCTCGCGCGCTTGTCGGGGTCGGGCATGTCGCCTTCGCCGGTGATGAAGCTCATCCCCTCGTTCGAGCCGAACACGTTGACGATGATGATGCCGAGCTTTTCCTGGAAACCGCGCACCATTGCGGGCGCGAGCGGCGCCGAGCCCGATGCGATGACGCGCAGGCTCGATAGGTCGACCGATGCGAGCAGCGCCTCATTCTGGAGCAGCATATTGAGCACCGCTGGCGGCGCGATCGTCAGGCTCGGCCGCTCGGTGGCGATCTGTTTGAGGTAGATGGTGGGGTCAAAAGGATGGTGCAGCACCATCGTCCCGGCGCTCGTAAGCCAGCACATCGTGATGCCGCCGATGCTCGCCATATTGATGAGCGGAAAGGGGTTGAGTAGCACATCGCCCGGGCCGACCTTCATCGCCTCGTAGCCAGCGCCCGCGACCGCGATCCAGTGATTGTGGCTGCGCGGCACGCCCTTCGGGACGCCGGTGGTGCCCGACGTCCAGCAAATCGTGAAAATATCGTCCGCGTCGACGGGGTTGGCGGCAACATGCGCAGCGAGTGCGTCGGCGTCTCCCTTTGCCGTCGCGAGATCGAGCGCATTGGCGTGGGCGTCGGGGCCGAAGGTCATCAGCGCGATGCCGTTGAGCAGGGGCGCCGCGACGCCGACATGGTCGCAGCCCTTGACCTGCGTCGCGCAAACGAAGGCTTTGGGCTCAACCACGCCGATCATGCCCTTCAGCTCATGGCTACGATATTGCACCGCCGCCGGACTGACGATCGCGCCGATCTTTGCCGCGGCGAAATAGAGTGCGACGAACTCGCTGATGTTGGGAAGCTGAACGAGCAGCACATCGTCCTTGCCGATTCCGGCAACGACAAGGGCGCCCGCAAGCCGGTCGATTTCCGCCAACAGTTCAGCGTAGGTCAGCCGTAAAGGTTCGCCAAAAGCAAATTCAGCGCGGTTTGGCGCATCGACCAGCGCGAGGCGGCCCGCATGCGCGGCTGCATTGGCCGCAAACAGATCGGCGAAGGTTTGATCGCCCCACCAGCCGCTTTCCCGATGGCGCTGCCGCTTCTCCTCTCCAGCGACGATCACGTCAGGCGGTCAATACACTGTTCGGACCCATGCCGATATCGTCGCCGCTCGCCCACACGCTGTGCGTTCCCGAACAGATGCGCTCGGGAAGGATGATCCGGCACACCGGCCCCGCCGCGATATTCTTGGCGTCAATCAGCACACATTCGGACTTGTCGGTTTCGAGGTCGGCGATGAACGAGACGAGATAGCCGTCGTCCTCGTCCTTGGCGTTGATGCGCGGCGCGAAGGGCGCTTCGCTGCCGAAGCGGCCGGGGCCGAATTCATATTCTTCGCTCGTGCGGTTCGCGAGGTCGTGCTTGACCAGCCCACGGAACAGAAACCAGCCCGGCTCGGGGATCGCGCTATACGCGTAACGATAGGGCTTGCCCGCATAGCGATGGTTGAACATCCCGAACTCGAGGTCGCGCTCGTCGAGCCGCTCTTCCTTGGTCTCGCCCGTCGCGAGGTTGAAGCGCCAGCGGTGCAGCCGCGGCTTGAGCAGCCCCTGATCAAGATACGCCATCATACGCTCCAAGCCCTCTGGGGCATTGGGATAGGATTTCGGCATCGGCTCTTCCTGATAATAGCCGTCGAGGATGATCTCGTCGCCTTCCTCCCACGCATTGAGCCAATGCAGCGTGTAGGTCGGCTCAGCCTCGAACCAGCGAATATCCTCCGGCTGCCCGTGGCGGGGGATGATCGCAAAGCGCGTCTTCTGGTCGGGATGAAACTGTACGACATGCAGCCGCTTTTCGAGCAGTTCTTCGTTCCAATAGAGCGGCATGTCATTGAGGATTGTGTAGTTTTTGGTGAACGCCATATCGTGCGGCAGCCGCGATCCAGGCAGCGGCACCGGGATATAATGCTTCAACTTGTTGTCCGGCCCGACGACGCCATAATGCATGTAGGGCGCATGCTTCGAATAATTGAAAAACATAAGCTCGCCGGTCGCAAGATCGATCTTGCAATGCGCCGAAATGCCGTCGAGCGGCACCCAGCTTTCGGTGCCAAACTGCTCGAGCGTGAAAGGATCGAGCCGATAGGCTTCGCCGCACTGGTAGAAGGTCGAAATGATTTTGCCCGCGTGGATCGCGACATCGGTCGAGCTGCTATCCTTTAGCCACTCCTGCGCCCCCCAGCCGTGGCGTGTCGATTTGTGCGGCGGTTCCATGAGGCCCGCCCACAGCGACCGCCCGGCTTCCTTCTCGGCCGCAAATCCCTTGGTGCGGACAAAGCGGCTGCGATAGCTGGCGCGGCCGTCCTTGAACGAGATCGCATGGATCAAGCCGTCGCCGTCGAACGGGTGATAGCGCCCGATCGGCTCGTGGATCTGGTTCTCACCGGTGCGAACATAAACGCCGTCGATGTCGGTCGGGATAATGCCGATCACCTCGGCCTCGCCATTGGCGAAGATCGCGTTCCATTCGTTGTAGGTGGGTCGCCATGCGCCCTTCATATAGGGATGATCGTTCGGCTGGATCGTCGTTTCGATCGTCTCGACAAGTTGGGCGGTCATGCGAGGGCTCCTTCGGCGGGGGCAAAGCGCGGCCGAGCGGCGGCGGCATCATATTCGGAAACAAGGCGGTCGACGACCGCGGCAACGGGCTCGACGCCGCGCACCGTGCCGACGCCTTGGCCGGCGGACCAGACATTCTTCCATGCCTTCGCGTCGTCCTGTGCATCGGAGAAGTTCGGGCGCTTGTCCTCGGGCATGTTCGTGGGGTCGTAGCCTGCGGCGATCAGGCTGGGCTTCAGCCAGTTAGCGCTAACCCCCGTGATCCCCCTCGACGGCACGATATCCTCGGCGCCCGCGGCGACGATCATGTCCTTGTAACCCGGCACCGCCATGCTCTCGGCGCAGGCGATCAGCGACGTGCCGAGATAGGCGAGGTCGGCACCCAAAATTTCAGCCGCGCGGACCGCATGGCCGGTCGAGATCGCCCCGCCGAGCACCAGTGGTCCGTCCCAGAACTGCCGCACTTCCTCGACGAACGCGAATCCCGCGGTCGCGCCGGTATGCCCACCCGCGCCCGCAGCCACGAGCACGAGGCCATCGACTCCTGCGGCCGCGGCCTTGCGCGCGAAGCCGACCGAATTGACATCGGCGAAGACCAGTCCGCCATAGCTGTGGATTTCGTCGACCACCCGTGCCGGGCTGCCGAGCGCGGTGATGACCAGCGGAACCTTGTGGCGGACGACGCAGGCGAGGTCTTCGGGCAGGCGGCTGTTCGACGGATGGACAACCAAGTTGACCGCCCAGGCGGCGGCATCGGGATCGTGCGATAGCGCCGCATCGATGCGGCTCACCCAATCCTCAAGGTCTTCGGAGTTCCGCGCATTGGGGGCAGGGAAGCTGCCGATCATCCCGGCGCGCGATGACGCGATGACCATCTCCGGCCCCGAAACAAGGAACATCGGCGCGGCAATCGCGGGCAGGCGCAGGTTGCGCGTCAGCGCGGGGGAAAGGCCGTGTCGCGGCACCAAATATCCTCTCAAATTATCTGACTTGCATAACGATACTTAAAGCTCTTATGAGTCGCAAGGCAAGAAAAACATCGCGGGCGGTGGTCGCCAAGACGATGCTGCGTGGGAGGATCCTTATGAAGAGCTATTTTGTTTCGCTGCTCGCTGCATCGGCGCTCGCGAGCCCCGGTATGGCTTTTGCGCAGGACGCGCCGGCTGACGATCAGGGCGGGCTCGAAGAAATCATCGTCACCGCGCAAAAACGAGCCGAAGGGCTGTCGGACGTGCCGATCTCGATCTCGGCGATCAGCGGCAAGCAAGTCGAAAATTACGGCCAGACCAACCTCGAACAGATTTCCTCCTCGGTGCCGAACCTGAAGATCACCCAGACCGCGATCGCCAATCGTATCGCGATACGGGGGATCGCCTCGGGTGACAACAAGGGCTTCGAACAGTCGGTCGCGATGTTCGTCGACGGCGTCTATTACGGCCGCGACCAGCTGTCGCGCCTTCCGCTCGTCGACATGGAGCGCGTCGAGGTGCTGCGCGGGCCGCAGCCGACCTTGTTCGGCAAAAATGCGATCGCGGGCGCGGTCAACATCACGACGCGCAGCCCCACCGACGAATTCGAAGGCTCGGTAAGCGGCCTCTATGAATTCAACCACAAGGAATTGCAGCTGACCGGGGTGCTGTCCGGCCCGCTGAGCGAAGGCGTCGAGGCGCGCGTCGTCGGCTATTACCGAAAAATGGACGGCTATTTCTACAACGCGAAGCTCGATCGCGACGAGCCGAATGTCGATGAGAAATATTTCCGCGGCAAGCTCGAGTTCGATCGCGGCGGCCCCTTCGCTGCCGAGCTCAAACTCGAATATGCCGACTTTGAAATGAAGGGTCAGCCGCGCGACGTGTTCGGCGCGGTCGGTAATTACAATACGGTCTTTCAGGGACCGTTTTTCGTCAGCACCAACCCCGATTATGTCCGCGAAGACAATGGCTATCAGAGCCGTAACAAGGTGTTCGGCGCGACGCTCAATGCCGACCTGGAGATCGGCGAGCATACACTGACCTCGGTCAGCTCGCTGCTCGATTACAAGACGCGCGAGATCGTCGATGTCGATTTTTCGGGGATCAGTTTCCTCGATGGCACCAATTTGCAGGAAGATTACCGGCAATTTTCGCAGGAACTGCGGCTGGCATCGCCTGGGGGAGAAGCGTTCAACTATATCGTGGGTGCCTATTATCAGCACGCCAAGCTCGATGTTGACGACCAGGTGCTGTTCAACTCGACCTTCCTCGCTTTGGGGCCGCCGTTCAACGCCATCGGCGACACCCGCAACGACCGTGTCTATTCGCAGAAGTCGGACCTGATCTCGGTGTTCGCGCAAGGCGAGCTGGCGCTGAGCGAACGCTTCCGCATCACCGCGGGCGCGCGCTTCAACCATGAGAAGAAGAGCGGCAGTCGCGCGCTGGCGATTGTGCGCGGGCCTCTCAACACCTTCAATCCGCTGGTCGTCGCCGGGACGTTCCGCGCGCTCAATATCGAGGCGCACAGCATTTCGGGCAAGCTGAGCGAAGACAGCTTCAACCCGATGGTCAACGTCCAGTTCGACGCCACCGACGATCTGATGCTTTACGCCTCGTTCGCGCGCGGCACGAAGGCGGGCGGTTTCGACATTCGCTCCAACTCGCTGCCGGGTTCGACCACGGTCGCCAAGCCCGGCGCATTCCAGTTCGAGGATGAAAGCGCCGACAATTACGAAGCGGGATTGAAATACAAGGGCCGCAATGTCGCGTTCAACCTGTCGCTTTATCGCACGACGTACAAGGATCTGCAGGTCAACATCTTCGACGGCACGCTCAATTTCAACGTCCGCAATGCCGCAGGCGCCCGCACGCAGGGGGTCGAAGCCGATTTCCGCGCCGCGATCGCCGACGGGCTGACGATCAGCGGTGCGGTCGCCTATCTCGACTTCAAATTCACCAACTTCACGTCGGGCCAATGCTATTATCTGCAGACGCCGGGGCCGGGCGGTTTCTGCGACTATACCGGGCTGCGCAATGCGCTGTCGCCAAAATGGTCGGGCAACCTCAACCTCGATTATACGACCCCGATCAGCAGCGACATGAAGGTGGCGTTCAACATCAACGCGGACTTCTCGTCGTCATACATCGCGTCGGCGAACCTTGATCCGCGCACGCATCAGGATGGCTACGTCAAGCTGGGCGCCAGGTTGGCCCTCGGGCAGATCGACAACCGGTGGGAAGTGGCGCTGATCGGGCGCAATCTTACCAACCAGCGTATCCTGCAAACCGCCAGCTCGATGCCTCTGGCCACGACGATCACGCGCAATGCCGGCAATGCCTATAACGGCATCGTCGATCGGCCGCGGACGATCGCGGTGCAATTGACGGGGCGCTTCTAAACCGGGGGGAGGGCGGTGCGCCGCCCTCCTGCCAGCCTTGTCGGTGTCCCGATCGTCGTTTAGGGGCGGCACGGACGGAAGGATGGCCAAAGCTTGCAGCACGATCGCACCATCAGGGCCTGTTCGATCTGGCGCGCGCTCGAGGTGGTCGGCGACGTACCGGTGCTGCTGCTGATGGAACAGGCGCTGCTCGGCATCCACAGCTTCGACGAATTTGTTGCGCGCACGGGTCTCGCGCGCTCGGTGGTCAACGGGCGGCTGAAAAAACTGGTCGAGGAAGATTGCCTGGCGAAAGTGCCGCGCAAGGCCGGTCGCGGCTTTCACTATATGCTTACCCAAAAAGGCCGCGACCAGTTTCCCAACGGCCTGATGATGCTGCGCTGGCAGCATAAATGGGAGGCCGATAGCCGCGACTTCCAAGTCCGGCTGCACCATGCGACGTGCGGCCACGCGACCGAGCCGGTGCCGACCTGTGCGCATTGCCTTGCCGAAATCGACCCGCGCGACGTCGACTGGCGCGAAGGGCCGGGGCTGGCGCAGGTCGTCCCGCATTATGAGCGTCGCCGCTTCAACGGCGATATCGGCGCGCGTCGGCCCGGCCGGCGACCGCTGGTCGACACGATGATCGAGCTGTTCGGTGATCGCTGGGCGACGCTGGTCGTCCGCGCGATGTTCACGCACATCAACCGCTTCGACGACATCCAGCGCGACACGCTGATGGCGACCAACATCCTGACCGGGCGCCTCGATCGCCTGAACCGACAGGGTATCATTCGGGCCGTGCCCTATTCCGACCGCGGCGACCGCTTCGAATATCGGCTGACCGCCAAGGGCCGCGACCTCTATCCTGTGCTGCTCGCGCTGCTCCAGTGGGGCGATCGCTGGTTCTCGGACGAGCGCGGGCCGCCGGTACTGCTCACTCACCGCCCGTGCGGTCACGACCTGAACATGGTCGTCGCGTGCAGCCATTGCGGCGACGAACTGCGACTGGACAACAGCCGCTTCACCGTCGAGGCGACGGAAACATCTGCCGCGAAATAATCATGCGCCGCCCACTGGCGCGCGCGGGGCCGACTGGTTACATGGGCCGCCACCAAACGAATCGCGCGTGCCGCCCCGAAATGCGGGACAGGCGCCGCCCGCACCAGAAAGTGGCCCCGATGGAAATCACGACCGGTCTGACCTTTGACGATGTGCTGTTGGTGCCCGGCCCATCCGAAATCTTGCCCAGCGACGCGATCCTCTCGACCCAGCTCACCAGCGAGATCAGCCTGAACATCCCGATCCTGTCGTCGGCGATGGACACCGTGACCGAGGCCGAGATGGCGATCCTGATGGCACAGATCGGCGGCATCGGCGTGCTGCACCGCAACCTGACGATCGAAGAACAGGCCGCCGCGGTGCGGCAGGTCAAGCGCTTTGAAAGCGGGATGATCGTCAACCCGATCACCATCACCCCCGATGCACCGCTGTCCTATGCCACCGCGCTAATGGACCAGCACAGGATCTCGGGCATTCCCGTGGTCGAACCGGGCGGCAAGCTCGTCGGCATCCTCACCAACCGCGACGTGCGGTTCGCAGCCAATCCGGGCCAGCCGGTCCGCGAGTTGATGACCGCCGACAATCTGGCGACCGTGCGTCCCGGCGTCGGCCAGGACGAGGCGCGCAAACTGCTCCACCAGCGCCGCATCGAAAAGTTGCTGGTGGTCGATGACGATTATCATTGCATCGGGCTGATCACCGTCAAGGATATGGAAAAGGCGGTCAATTTTCCGGAGGCGACCAAGGACAGCAGCGGCCGCCTCCGCGTTGCCGCTGCGACCAACACCGGCGATTCAGGGGTTGAGCGCGCCGAAGCCCTGCTTGACGCCGAATGCGACCTGATCGTCGTCGATACCGCGCATGGCCATAGCAAGATGGTGGGCGAGACGGTCGCCAAGATCAAGAAACTGTCGAACCGCGTCCAGGTGCTGGCGGGCAATGTTGCGACCGGCGACGCCACGCGCGCGCTGATCGATGCGGGGGCGGATGGGGTGAAGGTTGGTATTGGTCCGGGTTCGATCTGCACGACGCGGATCGTCGCGGGCGTCGGCGTGCCGCAGCTCACCGCGATCCTCGATAGCGTCGAGGCTGCGTCGAAACAGAATATCCCGATCGTCGCCGACGGCGGCCTGCGCACGTCGGGCGATATCGCCAAAGCGCTGGCGGCGGGCGCTTCGAGCGTCATGGTCGGCTCGCTGCTCGCCGGCACCGCCGAGGCGCCGGGCGAAACCTTCCTGTTCCAGGGCCGCACTTATAAAAGCTACCGCGGCATGGGCAGCGTCGGCGCGATGGCGCGCGGCAGCGCCGACCGCTATTTCCAGCAGGACATCAAGGACCAGATGAAGCTGGTACCCGAAGGGATCGAGGGCCAGGTGCCGTTCAAGGGACCCGCCAAGGACGTCATCCATCAGATGGTCGGCGGCGTGAAAGCCGCGATGGGCTATACCGGCAGCCGCACCCTTGCCGATTTCCGCGACCGCGCCAAATTTGTGCGGATCACCAACGCGGGCCTGCGCGAAAGCCATGTCCACGACGTGTCGATCACCCGCGAGGCACCGAATTATCCAGCGGGTTGAATTTTTCGCTTCGTCATTGCGCGCGGAGCGAAGCAATCCATAGTCATGTAATCCGCTCTGGATTGCTTCGCTCCGCGCGCAATGACGAAAGTACAGACAGATTATGACCCCCGCCGCCCGCGTCCAGACCGCCATCGAGATCCTCGACGTCATCGCCGCCTCTGCGCGCGACGGCGGCCCCCCCGCTGACGCGATCTTTGCCGAGGCGATGCGTGCCCGCCGCTATGCGGGGTCGAAGGACCGCCGCGCGATCCGCGGCCTCGTCTATGATGCGATCCGCGCCGTGCGTTCGGCGCCGGCGTCCGGTCGCGCCGCAATGCTCGCTCTCGCCGATACCGACGCGGAACTTGCCGCGCTGTTCGACGGCGCCTCTTACGGCCCGGCCGCGGTCGGTGCCGATGAAGTGCGCGCCGAAACCGGGCTCGCCACCCCTGCGCTGATCAAACTGTTCGATCCGCTGGTCGGCAAGGCCGAGCACGCCGCGATGCTCGCCCGCGCGCCGCTTGACCTGCGCGCCAACCGCCTGCGCTCGAGCCGCGACGAATTGGCGATGATTTTCCCCGACGGCGAAGCGATCCACGGCCTCACCGACGGCTGGCGCCTGCCGGGCGAAACCGCCGCGGTCCAGCATGGCGCCTATGCG
>MTKY01052243.1_pt1 | contig 15364 bp, 13 predicted proteins | sample 1042731 | NCBI WGS metagenome assembly MTKY01 (sample SAMN06212206, study PRJNA360538) | anaerobic digester metagenome | biome: Wastewater treatment plant; material: sludge; isolation source: anaerobic digester fed with sludge from wastewater treatment plant | place: Denmark: WWTP Soeholt ... | reverse complement strand
GGCTTCTTCTGCGCCGGATTGACCGTCTGGACGCTCACGTTCGTCGGGGTCCTGCTCGCCGTGGCGCGAGTGCTGCGCCGTCCCCGGCGGCGTACAGACCCAACCGGAGAGTGAGCGCCGACGCTCCGAGGCGGCGCCGGGAGCATGGTCGCTCGACCGACTGCGCCCTTCAGGCCCCCGAGAATCCGTTGGCGAGACCCGGCACGTTCCCTACAGTGACGGACGGTCCTGCCGATATGTAAGAACCGGAGTCACGCGGGATCCTCGGGGTGCGACGAATGCTGCTCCACGTGGCCTTGCCCGCCGCATCTGCCCGGCGCTTCGCCCGCGGTCCGGCCGCGTCTCGCACGCACGGCCCGCCTGATAGGCCACCCGAATCGTCGTGGCGACCGGACGCGCAGCCCTTGCCGTCCCGCAGATGCGATTGAACAGCGACACAAAGGAACAGGGCGATATGAACAAGGGTGCCGGCTCACGTTTCGTGACGATGGGGATCATCGCAGTCCTTGCGGCCGCAGCGGTCGCGCTCGCCTCGTGCTCAGGAGACGGCAAGCCGGCGGCGTCGACGGGCTCCTCCTCCAAAGCGACTGAACGTTACACCTACTTCGAGCAGTTGCCGGCGTTCGACCCGCTCACGCCGCTCGAGCGCAACGAGATGCGCGTCACCTTCATGGGCTCCATGATCCCTCTGCCGGTTCGCCTGGCGCAGGCCGAGATGAGCGTCTTCGTCGAGGTGGGATGGCAGGACGACCCGGGCGACGCCTACTATCACGGGCAGCCGGCAGACCAGTTCGTCTTCGACATGGGCGCGGGGACGTCCGCCAACTTCGCGGCCGCCAAAGTCGGCTACCGCCGGATGGACAAGGTGTTCATCAACCACCTGCACGCCGATCACATGAGCGACCTGCTCCACACCTACTGCTTCGGCCCCGCCGGTGACCGCAAGTCGCCTCTCTACGTGTGGGGCTCCAAGGCTTCCGGCGTGGAGAGCCCCGCCGGGTCGGGCATCCGGTACGACGACGGGGTCGTCGACTTCTGCTCGCATCTGCGCGAGGCCGTGCGCTGGCACACCGAGAGCTTCAGCTTCCAGAAGACCGCCGCTCCGGACTACGTGCCGCCCACGAGGCGAAGCTGGGGGCTGCCTCACGACCCGGTGCCGGTCGGCGACGACGATCCGCGTGATGCCTACGCGCTCGTACCGATCGAACTGGATTGGGCGAAGGTTGGCGGCGTGGCATACGACAACCCCACCACGGGTGTGAAGGTCACGCACTTCCCGGTCATCCACTGCCGGCGGGGGTCAATGGGCTACAAGCTCGTGTGGCGGACGCCGGACGGTGACGACCTGTCCCTGATCTACACCAGCGACACGAGACCTGAGACCAACTCCATCGAGCAGGCCCGGAACGACGGCCGTGGCGTGGACGTGTTCATCCACGAGATGGTCGTCCCTCCCGCAGTGTGGGCCTACAAGAGCATGGGGCTCGACGCGCCGCCTGCCCCCGACGATCCGAGCTACGGTGAGTTCCAGAAGGCTGTCCAAGCTGCGACCACCATCCAGAACAGCTCCCACACGTCCCAAGGCGCGTTCGGCTACCTCCTCAGCCAGATCCAGCCGCGGCCCAGGCTCACGGTCGCCACCCACTTCCCCGTGGCCGACGATACCGTGGCCAGCGCCTTCGAGAGCGTGCGGGGGCACTGCCCGGATCTGAAGATGGGGCGTGACATCGTGTGGTCGTTCGACCTGATGGTGCTGCGCATCTTCCCGGACCGGATCCAGCAGTGCCGCGCAGATGTGTCGAAGTACGCCTTCCTCCCACCCGCCCGAGTGCCCGCCGAGATGATGCCCCCCAAGTACCATGACGGCGCCGGCAATCCTGACCCAAACGCCCAGATAGACCTGTCCGCTCATATCCCGGCGACCAATAAGGACGGCTCGGAGAACTTCCGCGAGGACGGGTATTGACGCTGATGCACAGCGGCCATCGCATGGAGGCGGATACTTGTGCTCTTGGCTGATCTCTGTTGGACAGCATGCTGCACGGGGAGCACCGAGTGACGCCACGCCGGTCCGCTCTGGTGCCGGACGGAATGGGGGGTGAGGACGCGCGAGACCAGGGGCGTCGCGGTCATCGTTCTGATGGTGCCGGCCGCGGTCGCCCTCGCCGGCCGCGGCGTCGTTTCGCGTGATTCAAGCGCTGCCCTCGTCCTGGGTCCCACGCCTTCAGCCCGCCCCCGCGCACGCGCGGGACTATCCGACGGGTCTCGCACCTTCGACTCACGCCCTGCGGAGCGGTGAGCGGTCCGCCCGGCGAGCACGTTGACCCGACGCGGCCGGCGGCTCTGTCGGCTGCCTGAGACCGCAGTCCGCACAGGTCGCGTGCGGCACGTGCGCCACAGCGCCCACCGTCATCTGCCCGGCGCGTGGACCGCGGCGGTACACTGTCGATGGGGGCGCAACGCGAGAGCGAGGTGGCAGGCGTGACCATCGACGATCGCTCCGAGGCGGAGGTCTGGGGGCTCTGACGTGCCGAGGCCGTGCGCCGAAACGCCGGGCCCGATGCAGGCGGAGGCGCTCCCGGAGGCGGCCGGGCCGCTGCGCCACGGGGTGTGGCGTCGCCTGCTGCGCACGTTCCGCTGTGCGCTGCTCTTCTGGCTGCGCGCGAGGGAATCGGCCTCCCCGCCGCCGCGCATCAGAAGCTGCGGCCGTTCTGCGCGGAGGACGGCTGGTGAGTGCGACTGACAGGCGTATCGAGCAGAACCCCACGATGTCTGCCGCACACCGGCGGGCCGGCCGCGTCAGCCCATGCACAGGGCGTTCGGGAGGACGGGCCTGGGCGGAGCCGAAGGGGGAAGCGCTCTCGTGAGAGGTGATCGCCGGGATTTCGTCCGCCGGGCACTGCGTCCCCTCGCCGGCCCCGCAGCGCGACGACTCCTCCGTGAGATGCAGTGGTGGTCTGTGCGCTCCGAGCTCTCTCGCACGCGCGTGTCTGATCCGTTCCCTCACGTGATTGCGACGCACCGGACTCCTCTGTTCAGGCCGCTGCTGCGTCTCGACGAGCGGCTCCAGCGCAACAAGGTGGTGAACCTGCGCCTCGCTGCGGAACGACTCGATGGGCTTGTCCTCGGTCCGGGGCAGCGCTTGTCGTTCTGGGGGCTCGTGGGCAAACCGACGAGGCGCCGGGGCTTCGTGGATGGGCTGGTGTTGAACGGGGGCCGACTCGAAGCAGGCGTGGGTGGCGGTCTGTGCCAGATGACGAACCTGCTCTTCTGGATGACCCTGCACACTCCGCTCGAGGTGGTCGAGCGATGGCGGCACGGCTACGACGTGTTCCCCGATGCGGGGCGCACGGTGCCGTTCGGAAGCGGGGCAACGTGCGCGTGGCCCGTCCTGGATCTGCAGATCGTGAACCCGACCTCCGCCTCCTTCAGGCTGTCGCTGGACGTCGGCGAGACGCACCTGGCCGGCGAATGGACCGCGACCCGACCTTCGCAGGTGCACTATGCGATCGAAGAGCGCGCGCACCGCATAACACACGACGGACCCGGGACTTTCGTGCGCCGCAACGAGTTGTGGCGCCTGGAGTCGGATGAGGCCTCTGCGGTCACCACCGAGCGGTTCCTCGTCGCCAATGAGGCCCTGCTGATGTACGAGCCCTTCCTGCCCGGCGCGGGAGAATCGTGCGCGGCCGCCGGGTCTGTCGAGCAGGTCCGGCGACCTGATGCGATCGACGGCTTCTCTGGCGCCGCAGAGCCGGAGCCCGCGCAGGATGAGCGCGGCGCGTCAGGCGGACGGACCGACGGATTGACTCAGGACTGAGCTCCTTCCTGCGGTCAACTTGTCGAGGTCGGTCGCCGTCGCCGCGGGGGCCGGTCGAGGGTCCCGGGAGCCGCGGTCTCGGATCCGATGAGCCCGCCGGCTCGTTCTGGCCGTCGGCTGACGCCAGGCCCGTGGCGAGAGTCGAACACTCCGGCGAGGTGATGCACGCGGCAGCGCGTTGCGCGCAGGAAGTGGGCCGGCGGCATGAGTCACGCATCGTCGGGTTCCTCATGAATGGAGATCAGGCAGGGCGGTCCGATGCCTGACATGCACGTCGTTCTGACCGTTCCGGTGGGTAAGATGAAAACGTGGAGCCCGCGGGGCCGGCAGTCCATGCACGAGATACTCGGCAGAGGAGGCGCCCAGGGTCGTCACGCCGCTCTCCGCGACCTCGACCGCGCGAATGGTCCGGAGAGTCGCCGCTCGCGCAGTATACTGAAGGCGAAGCCGGCTCACGCCGCGCGAACCCTTGGAGGGAGGGCACATGAGGCTGCTCATCCTGATCACCACCGCAGATCCTGACGACGCCGCCTGGGCGCGCTGGCTGCAGGACGTGATGACGTCCTGGTCCGGCCAGCTGCTCATCCTGCTGCTGTTCGCCGGCCTCGCGGCGCTCCTCGTGCGTCACGCCGCGCGCGAGTGGGATGGCGGCCTGCACAACCGTTACCTGCAGGTGGGCCTCGCGGTCGGCGGCGTCTTCTTCATCCTGCAGTTCCTCTTCGCCGGCTCGCTGCTCGGCGACATGACCTGGCCGGCGTGGCCGTTCGTGATCGAGTTCGTGATCTTGTTCGCACTGTGGCTGTACGCCTTCGTGCGCTTCATGACCCGCCAGCGAAGCGGCCCCGGCGACGACCAGACGCGTGATCGAGGAGCCGCGCTGGATCGGGTCATCGGGGGCGCCTGATCCGGGCAGCTCCGCCCCAGGGAGCTCCGCCCACCACGCACATCGACCTGACGCGGCCAGAAGCCCCGCAGTGACCTGAGACCGCAGCCCGCGCAGGTGGCGCTCGGTGCGTCAGGCCGACTGGGGGATCGGGCGGGAGAGGCGTTCGATGAGGGTCGGCGTGGGGGTGAGAAGGCATCCTCTCTCGGCGTGTTTTGCCCTGACGTGGGCGATCTCCTGGGGAGGACTCCTGCTGCTCGGCGCCCCCTGCGGCATGCCCGCCAAGCAGGGCGACCTCGCGAAGGCGTGGCCGATCGTCGTCCTGTATCCGATGGGGCCGCTCGTCTCCGCGCTCGATCGGCTCGCTGGCGGCTCCCACCACGCTCGTACGCGATCGCGCTCTTCACCGCCCTTTCGCTCATCCTCGTGACGCGCCTTCCGCTGTCGCTGTTGTCGGAATCGTTCGCTCCCGCACTGAACGCGAAGAGCGACGCGTTGGGGATCCTTGCCCTGGGCCTCGGGTCGGGCTCGTCGGCGTAGGCCTGGCGGTCCCGCGTCCGCGCATCAGCGCCGTCAGAGGCTGTCCCTTCGAGATCCCGCTTCCCGCCGAGCTGTCCGAGCGCGGTGTCGTGCTCGCGGCGCTGCCGCGGCTCAGCGCCCTCGCCCGACTGTGAGAGGGCCGCCCAGCAAGCAGATCGAGCCGGCACGCGGCACGCCGCGCGCAGGTCATCCGTGGCGCGTCGGGGGTGAGGACCGGATCGGAGGCGCCATGCCCGGCGACCCTGAGAGTGCTATGCCCGCCGGTCCGCCTGACCCCGCCGACACGGTCGGCGTGGGCGGCTACACGGGTTCGCCGACGTCAGGGTGAGGCATCTCGGCCCCATGCGGAAGCCCGCTGATTCCAAGCTGCGCCACGGTCCGTCCTGGAAGCCCGAGACCGAAGAGGAGTCCGAGGAACCGCAGGGCGGCTCGTCGCGGTGACGCCCGACAAGGGCCTGACTCCGCCGCGGCCGACCGTTTCGCAGTGACGTGGAGCCACGACGGGCGCAGGTCGGCGCAGCGCGTCCGCCAGACGCCAGGGGCCTGGCGAACCCGCGACGTCGCCGGCACGTCTCACGAAGTGCAAGCGCCCTGACCGGCGGCGACACCTGTCGCCGGAAAGCGGCAACGGAGGGGGAGACATGGGCAGACAGCGGATCGGCAGGTTCGAAGTCCCACGCATAGCACTGGTCGGTGCGCTGCTCGCGGTCGTCGCGGCCGCCGCTCTGGCGGCGTCCCTCGCATCATCGGCGCCGGCGACCGGTCAGCTCAGCGCACCGATCACGCTCTGGGCGCGGGATGCGACGCCGGCCGGGCACGACATCACCGTGGGCGGGCGCATCGTCGCCGACTCGGATCTGAGCGGCGCCGTCGTCAAGATCTACAAGCGCGAGGTCGGCGAGAGTGCCGACACCTTCGTCGCCGACGCCACCGTCAGCTACGACAGCATGTGGACCGGCAACACCTTCAGCGCGGTCGCGCCCGGCGTGAGCCGCAACTGTCAGATCACGGCCACTTGGGCCGGCAACGCCGACTACCTCGCCTCCAGCACCTGGATGTTCGCGGGTGTGCGGCCGAAGCTCAAGCTGGTGGCGAAGACGCCCACCCGACGCCGGACGACGTTCCGCATCACGGTCTCGCCCGAGCAGCCCTTCTACCAGTTGCCCCTGCAGAAACCGCCGTTCATCGCCGACGTGCAGTGCCGCGTGCACGGCGTATGGACGTCGTTCCCGGCTGAGCTGGGAGGAGCAGGCACAGACGGCAAGTCTTGGATCACATACTCCTTTTACGGCGTGAAGCCCGGCAAGTACCTGATCCGCGCTCACTTCACGGGCACCAACTACAACGTCGCAGGGTACTCGGCTGCGCAGCGCATCGTCGTGCGTTGACCGAGTGAGCCGAGTCGCTCGAATGTCCTGCCCAACAAGCGCATAGAGCAGAACGTCAGCGTGCCCGCCGCGATCCGGCAGGTCGGCGGCGCCCGCCCGTGCAGGGTGCGTGGCACCGGCACGGGTGGATCGTCGACCGGGGACGGACCGAGCTTCATGAGGGAGCAGCGCTGTGTATCTGTTACGGTCCGCCCGGCGTCGTGCAGCTCAGGGACGTCCAAGAGCCGGTTCCCAGGGGCGACGAAGTGCTGGTCCGGCCGGGTCCGGGAACCACAACCGAGGCGTCGACAGTGACGCACTGCAGACGGACGCGCACGAGGTCGTCGTGACGCGGTGCGAGAAGGGCGCGCCCCGGCTCAAGCCTGCCGGTCCGCGAACCACGGCAGGCGGTCGTCTCGCCTGGGGTCTCGCCCGCGCTGCTGCCGGGAATCGCCACCGACGGCCATCTCAGCGTCGATGGGTTGCTCGGTGCGCGACGACCCCGCCATCAGCGGACACGCGGATCATACGGACTCGCCACAAGGCTTCTGCGCTACCGCCAGGCTGCCGCCGGTTCGCGCGCATTCGGGGCGGAACGCGCGCATCAACCTCACGCGGCCGGCGGTTTCTGTAGTAACGTCAGACTGCAGTCCGTGCGGGGTGTGCGCAGTGTGTCACGCCCACCCAGCGAAGGGGGACAGGGGGTTCCATGGCATCGTCAGTGTCGGCCTCTGCAGCCGGAGGTACCGCTCCGGAGAGGCCACGCGTGCCCGGCCGCGGCGCCTACCGCGTATCATCCGTGCTCGCCTCGGTAGCCCTCCTGACCACAGCTGTGAGCTTCCTCGCCTGGGGCGTGTTCCAGCGGGATGTGCCGATGACGGTGGGCAACATGCGGGGCACCGCGCTGACCATGCTGGTCCTCGCCGTTCCCCTCCTCGTCGCCTCCATGATCCTGTCTTCTCGCGGCTCGCTGCGGGCACGCTTCGTCTGGATGGGATCACTCGCCTACATCGCCTACAACGCGGTGATGTTCTGCTTCGCACTGCAGTACAACTCGTTCTTCCTCCTGTTCGTCGCGTTGCTCGGGCTGTCGTTCTGGGCGTTGGTGACGCTCGCGTCGCAGTTCGACCCCTTCGTGGTGAGCGCAAGCGTCACCGGCGTACGTGCCCGGACCGTCGCGGTGTACCTGCTGGTGTGCCTCGTCCTCTTCGCCGTGATGTGGCTCCGCGACATCGTCCCGGCGACCGTCGACAACGTCCTTCCCGGGAGCTTCGAAGGAACCGGCCTCACGCAGAACCCATCTACGTACTCGATTTCGCCTTCACATTCCCGCTGCTGGCCGTCGGCGCTGTGTGGCTGTGGCGGCGGCGTCCCTGGGGCTATGTGATCGGCGGGACGATGGTCGTGATGCTGACGATCGAGACCGCCGGCATCGCCATCGACCAGGTGTTCGGACACGTCCACGACCCATCGGCCTCGCTCGGCGCCGTGCCGATCATGGGCGTCCTCACGGTCGTCGGGCTGGTGTTCTCGGCGCTCTTCCTTCGCGGACTGGATGCGCGTATCGTGGGGCTGGACTCCTCGGCGCGGTCGCAGCCGGGTGGGACGCCGGAATGACGCGGACCAGATCAGAGGGCGTCGTCGCGGGTCCCAAAGAGCAGAAGCAACCCGTCGAGATGCGGCTCATGCAGACGCGTCATCGCCAGGCCCAGCATGCGCAGGGAGCGGGACGTCAGAGGGACTGCCGCACGCCGGCAGGACAACCGCGTCTGCTCATGTGAGGTGCGTCAGGCGGAGGAAGGTCAGTGGTGCCGGGCAGATGCTCCACTCGGATGCAAAGCTGCGAAAGGCATTCATACTGGCCGCTGCAGGCGCACTGGGATTCTGGGCGGCGAACTTCGCGATCTCCTTGACTCCGGTCGCCGCGGACTACCGGACCGCCCTGTCGATTCCGTACGCTCCGATGCTCCTGGAGGCCTTGCTCGGCGGTTTGATCATCGGATTCTGCGTCAGCTGCGTGCTGCTTCGTTTCTTCGCCAAGCTGCCGACGAGGAGCCCGATTCTGAAGGCCATACTGTTGAGCCTCGTGGCCCTCTTCGTCGTCACAGTGGTCGTCGAAGTCCCCGCGAAGCTGCTTACGACAACGACCGGCGCTTGGCGGAGCTTCTTCATCGCCGGAGTCATCAACCTGGTGAGGTTGCTCGCGCTTGGGGTGGTCATCGGTTATCTCTACGACAGGCTGGACGGGCGTGCGACAGACTGAAACCAGCTCCACCGCCGGTAACGGCCTCGATTCCGGCTCAAGGGACCGAAGGTGTAGGCTGCCATCGAACATCGGCGTATTGTCCTACGTACAGAAGGGGGACCGCGATGTCCGTCGGTGCGATTGATCACCTGGCGCCGGACAAGGTGGCCAGAATCGCGGGAGGTTTCTATCTCGCGTTCGTTCTGGCCTCCGTGCTTGCCGGGTTGCTCGGACATATCGGCATGGGCGGGGTCGACGAGATGTACCGGTCACTGGTCACGGATGTGGGAGCGTTTCGGTTGTCTCTCGTCTTCGCATTGGCATCGGCATTCCTCTTCCTCATGGCGGCTTGGGGTCTCTACGTGCTTCTGCGACCGGTCGACCAGCACGTGGCTCTGCTCTTCCTGCTGCTCAACGCGGTCGGCGTAGCCATCCAGTGCGCGAGCTACTTCCCTCTGATCGCCGCGTTGCTGCATGGAGACCAAGCCGGCCATATGCAGGCGTATTCGACCGCGCAACTCGAAGGACTGGCTCATTTGTCCATCGGTGTCTACAAGACCGGCTTCGTCATGGCTCAGCTGTTCTTCGGTACGTGGCTGTTCCCGCTCGGCTATCTGGTCTACAGGTCCGGATTCCTCCCACGGTTTCTGGGCGTGCTTCTGTTGCTTGACGGAATCGGCGTTCTGGTCTGGTTTCTTCAGGTGCTGCTGCTGCCCGCCCGTCCCGTCATCAGCCATCCGGCGTTCGCGCTGGGTTTTGTCACGGAAGTAGGACTGGGGTTGTGGCTCGTCGTCAGAGGAGTCAACGTCGATGACCCCACGGCGAGGGCGTCCGTCTGAGCGGATCATGACGGAGAATGCCGGAAGGCGGACTGACCTGAGAGGTCAGGCCCGTCTGGTGTCGCCCAGGCGTCAGCGCGAGAGCGACCTGTGCGACCGCCCCGCCTCCGAGGGGTCGCCGCTCCCGGCAAGCGCAGGGGCCGCGCGTCCAGCGATGGGATCGAGCCGAGCGGTTTCGCTCGCAGCGTGTCTGCAAGGCATCGGCCGGCTGGAGGCACGCCGGCAGTCATGAAGAAGGAGGTCCAGTCATGAAGCTGTCGATCCGTGGCGGCCGGCTGACGAGGGCTGTGCCGTCGATCCTCTGCGTCCTCGTCGCTCTCGGAGGCTGCGCGCTTGTCGGCTGCGCAGCGGGAGGGGGGACGTCCTCCTCGCCCTCCGCTCCGCCCACCGCCGCATCGTCGGACGGCCACCACTGGGTGGTGTGGGTGGACAGCGAGCGGTCGGGCACCCTCGACCCGCGAAGTACAGTCCGGGCGTTCGACCTCGACGCCGGAATCGGGCGAGACGTCTGTATGGCCGAGAGCGTCAAGGAATCGCCGGTCGTCTCCTCGCGCTGGGTCGTGTGGATCGACAGGCGCGACGACGCGACGCCCTTCGATGACCAGGGCGTTCGTGATCTGTACTGCTACGAGCTGGCGAGCGGCGAAGAGCGTCGCCTGACTCGAGACGCCAACCCCATCGAGGCGCCGGCCATCGACGGCGACATCGTCGTTTGGGCGGATCGGCCGGAGTCGTCGACAGCGGAGAGCGGCGGGTTCGAAGGTCCGGCGGTCGCGCTGGATCTCGCGAACGGTGAGCGCCGCGAATTCCTGGTGCCCGGCGCGAGGGCGTTCGCGCCCGTCGTCTCAGACGGCTGGGTCGCCTGGTGGAGCATCGAGACCGATCCGTCGATCGAGGAGATATCCTGGGCCGACATCCGCCTGGCCGAGTTCTCGAGCGGGGAGATCCGATCGATAGAGGTCAATGTGCCGCAGCCCCTCCAGTACCAGCCCCTCGGCCTGGTCATGGACGTCCCGTGGCTCGCGTGGCAGTCGATCACGGGGCCCTCCGGCGGCGCGGCGGCGACGGCCGACATCAGGATCGCCGACGCCGAGGGTGGGGGAGAGCGGACCGTCTCGGGTGAGACGTCGGAGGGATCGTTCCTCATGTACCCCGCGATCGCGGGACGGCACGTGGTCTGGTACGAGACGCCCCGGACCGGTCAGCAGCACGGGGCGATCTTCGCCTGTGACGTCGAAGCAGGCACGCCCCGCCGGCTCTGCCGGGCCGACCTCGGCTGGGGTGGTCTCGCCGCCGGCGACGACTGGGTCGTGTGGGCCCAGATCAGGGAGACCGCGCAGGGCAGGAGCGAGTCCGACATCGTCGCCTACAACCTGGCGACCGACGAACGCCGGGTGGTCTGCGCCGCCGAGGGCGACCAGCGGTCGCCGCTGATCACCGGGGACTGGGTCGTCTGGGAGGACGCCCGCGCCTCCACGGCGGGCGGAGACGACCGCACATGGGATGTCTACGCGTTCAACCTCGAGACCGGCCAGGAGCTCGCGGTCTGTACCGACCCGGGCAACCACGGCTGGTTGAGTGTGTCGAGGTGAAGAAGCCCGAGCCCTGAGGGGTCGCCGCTCATCTCAGGCGGTCGGGTGCGTACCCCGGGCCGGACGTGGTCGTCGCGCCCGGGTGGCGGGAGCCGGGCGGCCTGCGACGGACAGGTCTGGCATCCCCGCCCGCGCGTCGCTATCGTAGGGGGCCGAAAGGAGGCGGGACCATGCGGCGGTACAGTTCCGTGGTCGATACATGCGCCCCCCGGGTCGCCTGCGCCGTCGTGGGCCGCCCGACAACTGCTGCACCCCGGCGGGCCTGCCGCCGCCTGTGCCACCGACCCGTGGACCACCTCCGGCCGCGACCGCCGTCCCGTCCGTCACGCACAGCGGCCCACCCGTGAACGCGATGGGATCCGAACAGGCGAGAGCCCTCGCGACCGCCGGGGAGACCCAGGCTGGCCCCACCGAGGGCCTCGGGCCGGCGCAGAGGGTCGACGCCGCGCTGGAGACGCTGTTCCCCGGCTATTTCGCCATGGTCATGGCCACCGGGATCGTGTCGATCGGCGCGCAGCGCGTCGGCTTCCATCAGCTCGCCCTGGCGCTCTTCTACCTGAACAACGTGCTCTACGCGGTCCTGTGGTCCCTCCTCCTGGTGCGCATCGGCCGGTTCCCCCGGCGGATCCTGGCCGACCTCGGGGACATCAACCGCGCCCCCGGCTTCCTCACCATGGTCGCGGGGACCGCGATCCTCGGCAATCAGTACGTCCGGCTGGGCGAGACGAAGGGGGTGGCCCCGGCCCTGTTCTTCGCGGCCGCCGCCCTCTGGCTGCTGATCCTGTACGGGCTCCTCTCGCGGATGACCTTCGGCCGCGAGGGCCGCCCGTTCGAGAAGAGGGTGGCGGGCTCGTGGCTGCTGCTCACCGTGTCGACGCAGTCGCTGGCGGTGCTCGCCGTGCTGGCCGTGGACCAGCTGCCCCTCCCGACGGCGACCTCGCTCCTGCTGGCCCTGGTCATGTTCCTGCTGGGCGGGTTCCTGTACCTGATGGTCATCCTGATGATCTTCCGCCACTTCATGATCGGGCCGGTCACGCCGGAGTCGTTCTCACCCGACTTCTGGATCACCATGGGCGCCTGCGCCATCACGACCCTGGCGGGGTCTCTCATCGTGCAGAACGTCCATCTGGACCCCGTGCTCACGCGGCTGGCGCCGTTCCTCGAGGGCTTCACGCTCTTCTTCTGGACCACGGGCAGCTTCTGGGTCCCGCTGCTGCTGGTGGGCGGCGTCTGGCGCCACCTGGTGAGGCGCCTCCCCCTCGCCTACGAGCCGCGCTACTGGTCCCTCGTCTTCCCCCTGGGGATGTACGCGGCGTCGACCCTCGAGCTGGCGAAGGCGACGGCTCTGCCGCTGACGGGCCTGGCGCACGGCTTCTTCTACGCCGGGCTGACCGCCTGGACGCTCACGTTCCTGGGGGTCCTGCTCGCCGTGGCGCGAGTGCTGCGCGGGCCCCGGTGACGTTCAGGCCCATCCGCACAGTGAGGACCGACGGGCGGAGGCGCCGCGGGTCGCGCATGTCAGGAGTCGGGTCTGTCGTACGCGACCCCGGTGTTCGGGGTGTTCGGCGCGTCGCCCGGACCTTCGCGGCTGCCGGCGGGATCCCGTGCCGTCCAACGGTGGTGGTCCCGCGTTGATCAGGGACGCCGAACCCCGGGACTTCGCGACGATCCTCGCCCTGAACGAGGAGTCCGTGCTGTTCACCAGCCCGCTCGATGAGGCGGCGCTGGCGGAGCTGCACGCCCAGGCCGCGTACCATCGCGTCGTCGAGGAGGAGGGGCGCGTCGCCGCCTTCCTCCTCGCGGTCGCGCCTGGTCAGCCGTATCAGAGTCCCAACTACGTCTGGTTCGCGGCCCGCCGCCACGACTTCCTGTACATCGACCGGGTCGTCGTCGCCGGTGACCGGCGGCATGCGGGGCTCGGCGTCACGTTGTACGAGGACGTCGGCGCATGGGCGAGGCAGCAAGAGTTCGGGCGGCTCGCCTGCGAGGTCAACATCGAGCCGCCCAACGAGGTGTCCGCTGCCTTCCACCGCCGCCAGGGGTTCACGCAGGTCGGCACGCAGTGGGTGGCGGACGGCACGAAACGGGTCGCACTGCTCGAGAAGGGACTGCGGCGAGTGACGCCGGACCGCCTCGAGGACCTCAAGTGGGTGGGCCCCGCTGTGGCCGCCAAGTTGAAGGCGATCGGCGTCCACGCACCGGCGGACCTCGTCGGACGCGACCCCTACGCGCTGTACGATGAGCTGAACGCGCGCACGGGGCGGTGTCACGATCCCTGCCTGCTCGACGTGTTCATCGCCGCCACGCGCTTCATGGCGGGCGGCCCCGAGCGACCCTGGTGGGAGTTCACGGCCGAACGGAAGGCGCGGCTCGCCGCGGAAGAGCGTGGCCGCTGACCGTCGGCCTGCGCCGCAGGGGCGATCCCCCGCGCTGGGCGACGGTGGTCGAGCGCTCGCCGGGACGCTTCGAGCACGACCTGCGGGAGCAGTCGGGGTAAGATGAAGTCATGCGTCAGCCGCGGGCTCACGACGCCTTTCGCCTCGGCGTGCGTTTGACGGAGTGGGCGCGCGGCGGCGCACGTCGTGGGGCGGCCGCACCGATGTCGGGGGAGTCATGCGGGCGACGTCGTCAAGGAGGAGATCGTCGTGGGCAGCGCCGGCGCTGTTGGGCGTCATGCTCCTCCTCGCCGTGTCGCTGGTGTCGTCGCGACCGGTCGCGCGCGCCAATGACACCTCGATCGGCACGATCGGGGGCACGGTCTACCCGGTGCGCGCGACGTCCATCCGCCTCGTCGCCGAGACCGTCCAGGCGACCTGCTTCCGCTCCTTCGTCGAGTATCGCGTCGACTTCCGTTTCGTGAACGAGGGGATGGCGCGGTCGGTCAAGCTCGGCTTTCCGTTCAACTACGCCGACCGCCGTGAGTACGCCAGTGAGCCGCCCGTCGGCTTCCAGGCGTGGCAGGACGGCAGGCCGCTGCATGTGCGGGTCGTGCCGGCGAACGCCGCCGACCGGGAGCCGCAGAACGCCTACTTCGTCCACAGCGCCCGTTTCGCGCCCGGTCCGACGACCATCACGGTCAGTTACCTTGCCGAGGCGTCGGCGTCGGCGAGAAGGCGCCGAGCCGGGACGGGACCGGGAGACCCAGGCTTCGGCATGGCCGCCTGGCACGAATACTGGCTGCACACAGGATCGCTGTGGAAGGGGCCGATCGGCGAGGCCGTCGTGCGGTACCGCCTCGCCGAGAGCTTCGAGGGCTCCGACGTCGAGCTGGCCGCCGCCGATGCCGACGAGGGCGTCCCCTTGACGGCGCCGGAGGGGTGGACCAAGCCGCTGCCGCGGACGTACCAATGGCGTTTCTCCGGCCTCGAGCCGACCCCCGTGCGGGCCAGGGACTGGTGGCGTGCGATCTCGCCCTACGACGTGAGGCTGGGGTTCGCCGTCCCCCTGCCTGGCCAGAAGGCGGGCGTGACATGGGACTGGTCGAGCGCAGCGTCGTTCGGCGATCCCGAAGGGGGCGTGTACGACGGGATCGCCGACGGCGCGCCGGCCAGTTGCTGGATCGAAGGCGTCCCCGGCACCGGGGAAGGCGAGTGGGTCGAGGCGCGCTTCAAGAAGCCGCGGCACCTGCGTGAGCTGCGGATCCTCCCGGGCAACAACCTGTACTTGGCTGCGTTCACGAAATACGCGCGGCCCAGAGTGCTCAAGGCCGTGTTCTCGGACGGGAGCGCGGCGCTGCTGCGTCTGAGGGACGCGCCGGCACTGCAACGCTTCCCGGTCGACGTGACGACGCGGACGGTGCGGCTCGTTATCGAGTCGGTCTATCCGGGGACGGACTACCCCGCGACGTGCATCTCGGAGGTGGAGTTCGGGACCGAGGCGGCTCCGGGCTACGCGGCCTTCGCCGACCTCATCGCCGACGACCACGCGGCGGGCCGGCTGCCGTCGTGGGCCGGCCTGGCCGCGCCGGCGCCCAAACAGCCGACGCGTGAGCCGGAGCTAAATGGAGTGTGGCACGCCGAATCCGTCGCCTGCGGCGACCTGATCGGCGTGGACCAAGACACCCCGTTCCCCGCCGACC
>MTKY01046995.1_pt1 | contig 15373 bp, 15 predicted proteins | sample 1042731 | NCBI WGS metagenome assembly MTKY01 (sample SAMN06212206, study PRJNA360538) | anaerobic digester metagenome | biome: Wastewater treatment plant; material: sludge; isolation source: anaerobic digester fed with sludge from wastewater treatment plant | place: Denmark: WWTP Soeholt ... | reverse complement strand
AGCCGGCCGGCCCCGGCCGCTCGCCTCGCGCGCCGCCGCCAACCGCTTCCGGCAGGCCATGCGATGGAACACGATGCGCGCCCAGCGCATGCACCAGGCCAGACTGCCGCCGCCCTCAGCCGGATGCAATTCGCCGAGCGCTTCCGTTTTGCGTGCGCTCGGGTCGGCTTCAGCCGACCGGCCAGTGCCGCCAGCTTCAGGTGGGGGTGCCCGCTCCGTCCTTTCCTTCTCGCAACAGTCTCTCTGTCAGCCGACTTCCTGTCGGCTTCTCGGGCAGTCTTCGTAGATCAGGCATGGTCTGCTGGTGGCGGGGTCTGGGTGGCCGCGTCGGGAAGGTGACGGTGGGCAACCTGTGAATACCCGGAGCGTGGGTGGCCATGACGACGAAATCCGAGCTGGTCGATTGCGTCGGTCTCCCAGACTTGCTATTCTCCTTGGATCGTCACGCGGTCCAATCGGCAAGAACGCAAGTCATGTCAGCGTTTCAGACATCGTGGCTTCGTCGCGGGCTCCGGACGGCAGCCAGCCGAGCGGATGGCAATGACGGCAACACAGTGAGCGACAACGGTTTCAGTGTTATGCACGACCGCGTTCGTTTCGATTCGGTTGGGTCGAGACATCGACGGCTGACGATCCTGTCCGTGTTCAGCCTGCTGCTTTGCCCGTCGTGCATGAAGCCGACCCCTTGCCCGCTCAGCCGCGCGGATTCAGAAGAGTCTCCGCATCTGGTCACACCGGAGGCACCGTCGTCAACCGGCTTAGCACAAGCGCCAACCGCAGTGGATGTCACGGCGCCGTCCGCGGCGGGTTCCGACACGCCGGACCCCACCGAGGACACGTTTCTGGGCGGGCGTGTCGCGCCACGCGTCGCCATCATGGATTTCCAGACGCGGGGGACGGTATCTATTCAGGATGCCGGAGGGATTGTGGCCGATCACATCCAGGCTCATCTGTCACCACGCTGGATCACTCTCATCGAGCGAGCCCAATTGCGCCGGCTCCTCGACGAACACGATCTTCGAATGGTTGGCATCGTGGAAGGAGCCGACCGTCAGGCCGTCGGACGGCTGGCGAACGTCACGCACCTTGTGGTGGGCAGCATCGCAGAAGTGGAGGACATTACCGTGGATGCCCGCCTCGTCGACGTTTCGACGGGTGAGATCGTCCGGCGTGCTTTCGCCGCCGCGAGTTCCGTCGCGACGCTGCCGGCCGCTCTGAACGAGATCGCCGCTGTTCTGTCGGCATCGGATGCGACCTACAGGGACATCGAGCGGGAAAGACTCGCGAAACAGACCGACGCGCTGGGTGTTCACCCCGAGATCACTCGGGCGGAAGACAGCGTCGTGATCCGGTTTCGCATCCGATACGAACGCAAAACCGACCTTATGCTCCTGCGCGAAGCGCGTCAGAAGGTGCGCGACCTGTACGTCGATTACTGCCGTGAACAGTTGGGCGCAACTGCTTCCAAAGCGTCGTTGCAGGACTTCTGTCGGGGGCACGAGATATGCGAAGACGTGCGCACGATCGGAAACGCAAAAGAATTTGTCTTTCGTGTGCCTTTGCCCGAATGACGCCAGGAGACTCTTCCATGTCACACAGAGAACTGCGGCAACGGACGTGTCCGATTCTTCTGTCCCTGCTGGCATTTCTGGCCGGCTGCCATACGTTTGAGGTGCATCAGTTCGACCACGCCCAGACCCGGGAATCCGTCAGGTTCGATCGGGCCGCGGTCATCATGGCGACCTACAAGACCCTGGAAGGCGAGCAGACCAGACAGCCGAACAAGCTGTTTACAGAGCAACTCATCGTGTCTCTGCAGCAGCGCGGAATCGACGTGGCCGAACGCCAGAAGGTGGAGGCGGTGCTCGTGGACTCCGCGCTCATTGAGTCCGGACAGGCGGACGTCACGGAGGCGGAACGGGCGAAGCGATTGGGCCGGCTGCTCAAGGTCGACCTCATCGTATACGGCGACGCGATCGTCAATCAGACTCATTATGTGTTCCTGAAGCGAGCGTTCTTCAACAATGACGCACAACGCTTGATGCTGCAGACGCAAGCGAACGAGACGGGCGTTGTCAAGCGTGAGGGTTATCCCGTTGTTGCGTATCACACGGTGGGATTGAGCGTTCGGGCCGTCGATACGGCCACTGGAGAGATTGTCTGGGTTGGCTATCACGCTCTGGCTTCAGCCCGCATGGTCGAGGACGACCATCCCGAGACTCTCACCAATTTCGCGACCATTCAGAGCGTGGCAGACGCGATGATGGATGATCTGGTGGCCCTCAGAAAGTAGACTCTTTACCGGTTGAGGCGCGTTCTCAGCCACCATCGAGAAGAGCTGTTCAAGGAGCAGATCACGATGAAAACATCGACTGGAATTCTCGTCCTCATGCTGCCCGCCGCGTTGACGCTCGCGGGTTGTGCCGATTCCCTGTCCGTTCAGAGCAGGTCTTTCCAGGCGAAAGAGCTACGAGGGGTCAAGACCGTGGCCGTAGTGGATTTCGCGGGGGATATCGGCGGCCAGGCTATTGCCGATATGTTGACGATGCACCTCGTGAAGGCCGGTTTCCAGGTGGTCGAGCGCGATAACCTCCAGCGCGTTCTGGAGGAACAGAAGATGGGGGCGGGTCAGTCTGCGAGACTGGACGTGACGGAAGCCGAGCAACTGTCCCTCATAGGCCGCAACATCGCTGCCGACCTCGTCATTACGGGCGAATTGGTCAAGCTTGTTCCCGCGCGTTACGAGCGGGTTGCCGATGACCGTATCAGCTTTCCGCCGGCCACTTGCGAGATCACGGCGCGGGCCATCGATACGTCGACCAGCCGCGTTATATGGACTTGCGTGGTTAACGTGACGGCTGCGGCCACGGACGGCAGGTACATCCGTCTCCTGGACTTCATCAACGAAGCCTGCATTGAACTGGTCGCCAGTCTCAAAGATCCGGGTTACGGAAACAAGATGAAGACCTTCAAAGGCAGGGAAATCGAGGAAATGCGCAAGGCGCGGCCTTGGAAAACGTAATCGATGAGCGAAGACGTGGTGCCGGTGGGGCGTCGCGTCAACGCTCGAACCACGTCGCCGCGCGCTTCCGGAACGCGGAACCCGAGCGAAATGATTCACGGTTCCCTGAAAAGTTGTTCGCCCCACAAGGGCCGGATCAGAGGCCGCGCGCCGCGGCGGACCTAAGCGATGTGCGGCTCGGGCGGGGGGCGCCAGTGGGCGCGGCAGCGGGGTTCGAAGGCCTCCGGTCCCCCCACGATGTTGCCGTCTTGAATGGGCGTTGTGCGCTGGTTGCAGTCGGCCGGTTGGCCGCATACGGCGCAGACCGCCCATAGCTTCGTCACGCGGTTCGCCGCCGCCTTGAGTTGCTCGATATGGGCGAACGGCCGGCCCCAACTGTCCGGGTCCAGCGTGGTGACCACCACCTCGGCACCGCGGGCCGACAGTTGCCGGCACACGTCCGGCAGGGAGGCGTCATAGAAATGCCCTTCGTCGATCCCGATGAGCGTTTCGTGGCCCTGCACGTGCGAAAGAATCTCCGGCGCCGCCGCCACCCGCCGCGCAGGAAAGCGGTCGCCGTTGTGGCAGACGATTTCCGTCTGTGAGTAGCGCTCGTCCCGGCAGTGTTTGAACGCTTGGACCTGTCCGTCCGGCCGCTCGCGAAGCCGTCGGAGCAACTCGACCGTCTTGCCCGCGAACATGCAGCCGCAGATCACTTCGATGGTTCCGCGCGGTGGACGGAAGGTCATTCGCCGCTCCTGTGCCCTCGCGGGCTGACGGGTGCCTGGCGAATCGGAAACAGGCCCGAAACGCCGGCGGCCGCCATTTTCCGGGGCCGATCCAGGATTGCAAACCAACCGATTCCCCGTACGGTGGAGGCGCTATGGGTCAGACATCCGCTCCGCAAACCGTTGTGATCCGCGGTGGCCGCGTCGTGGATCCGTCGCAAGGCATCGACCGGGTGACCGACGTGACCCTCCGCCGCGGGCGCGTCGAGAGCGTCGGGCCCGCCCGCGGCGAGGCAGAGGCCGGCGTGGACGCCACGGGGCTGATCGTCTGTCCGGGGCTCATCGACCTTCATGTTCATCTGCGCGAACCGGGGGGCGAGACGGCGGAGACCATCGAAAGCGGCACCCGAGCCGCCGCGGCGGGCGGCTTCACCGCCGTGGCGTGCATGCCCAACACCCGGCCTCCCCTCGCCGATGCGGACACGATCCGGTTCGTGCTGGACAAGGCCGCCCGCGCGAGCTTCTGCCGGGTTCATCCGGTGGCCGCCATGACGGCCGGAAGGCAAGGCAAGGTGCCCGTGGATATGAAGGCCCTCATGGCCGCCGGTGCCGTGGCCTTCAGCGACGACGGCGCCGGTCTGGATGACGACGCCGTGGCCCGGGCGGTTTTCGAGCAGGCTGCCGGCTGTGGGGCGCTGCTCATGCAGCACTGCGAGGTGGCGGAACTGGTTGGCGACGGCTGCGTAAACGCCGGCCCGGTGGCCGACGCGCTGAACCTGCCGGGAATCGATCCGATCGCCGAAGAGCGGATGCTCGCCCGGGATCTAGACCTGCTGCGCCGGTATCCCGCCCGGTATCACGTATCGCATATCTCGACAGCCGGCGCGGTGGAACAGGTTCGCGCCGCCAAGGCCGCCGGCCTGCCCGTGACCGCCGAAGTGACCCTCCATCACCTGACCCTGACGCAGGAGGCCGTATTCCGGCTGGGGTCCAACGCGATAATGAAACCGCCACTGCGCACGGCCGCAGACGTGGCGGCATGCCAACGCGGCCTGTTGGACGGAACCATCGACTGCATCGCGACGGACCACGCTCCCCACCCCGCCGACGCCAAGGCCCGACCGCTGAACGAGGCTCCATTTGGAGTCATCGGGCTGGAATCGGCATGGTCGCTGGCCCATAGAGTAATGGTTGAATCCGAACAGTCTGGCTTGAGTGAGTTGATTGAGCGAATGAGCTGTGCGCCGGCACGGATACTGGGTCGGCCGACACAAGGCAGCTTAGCGCCTGGCAGTCTGGCCGATGTGTCGCTGATTGACCCGGATCACCATTGGGTATTCGACGTAACCACCAATCATTCAATAAGTAACAACTCGCCTTATCTGGGCTGGCACCTCGTCGGGCGATGTATGTTGACTTTTGTGGGTGGCGTGTGTGCTTATCGGCATCCGGATGGAGTCGATCGGCTGTGGGGATTCTCTTGACCGCGGCGCTTGAGGAATGGCAGAATTCCTTTGACGTTCAGCCGGGACACGGTAGAATGCAACCTTATGAGAATGAATGAGTAACGACGCATCTGGAGTGCCCGTGCGGTGCGGTTCTGATCGAGTCGTGTGGTCTTCGCGGTGGCGCTTGCGGCCTTTCACGGAAGCCGGGCAGGCGCGGCGCCAGGGGGTTCTGTGCCACACTCGATAATGGGCTGAGCGATTGGTGGTTGTTGTTGGCCTTGTTCCATGCGAGACGGAGGTGTTCCGTGGCCGGGTTTGACTCTTTGGTGAATCTGGAGGAACGTCGCAACAGCGAGCGGCAGGCGCGGGACACGGAGATTTGTCTGATTTCCCTGCGTGGCTGTGAGGTACTGCGCTGCCGGCTCCATGACGCATCGGAAGCCGGGGTCTACGTTTCGGCCCCGATCGGTTTTGGTCTGGCCGTCGGGCAACGGTTTGAGGTGCTGCTGGGGGTGGACGCGGCGAACGAACCCAACCCGCGGTTGCTGAGTCCGGGCCCGTACGCCACCGTCGTTCGCACCCGTGTGGACGTGGGGTCAGGCGGCGACTCGGTTGGGGTGGCCCTGCGGTTTGACCGGCCGGCCATGGGGTTTGCGTGAGATGAGGGCATCCGCGGAGGTCCGCGAGCCCGAAAGTCGCCGCAGGGCTGAAAAGGGGGGTTGCAAGAATCGCTTCCGTGGGCTATACGGTTGACAGGTTTCGGCGCGGGTGAGTCGGCCGGGCGGGTTTTTCCGTCGCGGTCGAGCTGGGCGGACGTGGCGCGTACGGAGCGACCCCATCGCCTCCACAGCCCGGGATGACATCGGCCCGCAGGAAGCCCGCCGATTGACCTTGCCTACGCACGGCTGCATGCACGCATAAGGAGACTGCCGTTGAGCACGCTCACCAAAGTTTTCATCGTTCTGCTTGCTGTTTTCAGTATAGCCTTCAGCATGATGGGGATTTCCTTCGTGGTACAGACCAACGACTGGAAGAAGCTGGCGGACGACTATCGTGCCGATGCCCAGGTGGTGGAATCCGGGATGCGCAACTTGGCGGCATCCCACGCGGCGGAAAAGGCCACGTGGCTGGACGTGCGGGCGGCGCTGGATCGCAAGATTGACGACCTGGAGTCGGACAATCTGCAGAAGGCCCAGGATCTAGGGCACCGGGTCGGGGAGTTGAATAGGATGGAGGGGGAGAAGAGCAGAGCCGAAGCCTTGGCGAACCTGCTGAGCAGCGAGCTTCAGACCGCCCAGAAGGGCTGGGAGAACGAGAGCGATCGTGCCCGCAAGCTGGAGCAGCGGAAGCTCGAACTGGAGAAGCGTAATCAGGATCTGGATTACCGCGTCAGCGAGCAGGCGACCCAGATCATCGCGATGGAACAGGAGAAGCGTCAGCTCGAGCAGCAGGTCTACATCCTGCGGAACGAGAACAAACGGCTGGCCCAGGCCGCCAAGGAGCCGCCGACGATGCTGGCGGAGGTTCCCGCCGGGCTCAGCAAGGGTCGGGTTCTTCCGCTGACGCAGACCACGGGCACGCCGATTCGCGGGCGAGTGCTGGACGTTGAGGGGCGGCGCGCGTCCATCAGCGTCGGCTCGTCGGACGGCGTGGAAGCGGGAATGGTGTTTGTGATTTACCGGGGCGGTGATTTTATCGGCGACCTGGAGGTAACGGACGTGGAGCCGGACAAGTCTGCCGGACGGATCACCCTTACGCGGGGCGCGCCCCGCACGGGCGATCTGGTGATGGACGAGTCACGGATGGGAGTCGTGGATTAAGCGTACGGGCCGAACGGGCGCATCGGCGGTCTGTCGCGTACCGGGAGCAGGCTTTCATGGCGGAATCGGGACCCCCCTCCAGTCCGGCGAACGACGTTTATTCGCTGCTGGTCATCGTCGCGGCTGCGTTCATGATGCTGGGAACGGTGGTTCTGGCCGTTCGCAGCGGCGCGTTGTTTGACAGTTGGCTGCCGTTTTGAAACGGCGCCCTTGCTCGGCCGGCGGAGCGGGCATGAGCGTACCCATTGGCATGGATGCAGCCATATCCCCTAAAGTTCATCCGTACGACGCGTCGACATCGTTAGTGCCTCTGCCGGGATGCCGGCCAGTGGTATGGGAACGGATGGGAGCCTGTCGTGATTTTTGATTCCTTGTTCGGCATGTTCAGCGTCGATATGGGAATCGACCTGGGCACCTGCAACACGCTGGTTTGTGTGAAGGGCGAGGGTATCGTCCTGAACGAGCCATCCGTGGTGGCTGTCAAACGCGGCACCAATAAGGTTCTCAACGACGGAAACGCGGTCGGCCTGGTTGCCAAGGAGATGCTCGGCAAGACGCCCGGCTCCATCAGCGCTATCCGCCCCCTGAAGGACGGCGTGATCGCCGATTTCGACATCACCGAGGCAATGCTGGGGTATTTTATCCGCAAGGTTCACGGCCGGAGCAACTTCTTCAAGCCGCGGGTGGTCATTGCGGTTCCCTCGGGCATCACCGCGGTGGAGAAACGGGCCGTCTACAACTCCGCCGAACGGGCCGGCGCCCGACGTGTCTATCTGGTGGAAGAACCCATGGCCGCCGGCATCGGAGCCGGGCTGCCCGTGGCCGAGGCCACGGGCTCCATGGTGGTGGACATCGGAGGCGGTACCACCGAAGTGGTGATCGTGTCGCTGGGGGACATCGCGGTGTGCGAATCCATCCGCGTGGCCGGTGACGACATGGATGAGGCGATCATCAACTACCTCCGTCGCAACTACAACCTCATGGTCGGGCAACAGACGGCCGAGCAGATCAAGATCGAGATCGGGTCGATCTCCGAGCTGGACGACGAGCTTTCGCGCGAGGTGCGCGGTCGCGATCTGATCAGCGGCCTGCCCCGCAAGACGGTGATCAGCAGTCAGGAGATTCGAGAGGCCCTCAGTGAACCGATCAGCGCCATTCTGGACTGCGCGACCCGTACCCTGGAGCGGGCCGAACCGGAGCTGGCGGCCGACCTCGTGGAAAACGGCATCTGGCTGGCCGGCGGAGGCGCTCTGCTCCGCGGACTGGACAAGGTCATGAGCCAGGGCACCGGGCTGGACGTTCGCCTCGTGGACGATCCCTTGAGTTGCGTGGCCCGCGGAACGGCCATCTACCTGGAAAATCTGTCGCTCTGGAAAGGGACGATGGAGTCCGACGCGGACGAGATGTAATCCGCCATCGGGGTCCGCCGTGTGTTGCCGGTGGTTTGCGGCGACAAGCCCGATCCTCCGCTGCGCATGCCGTTATGCGTGATCGACGTACAAGACGAATCTCCCGACGGAGTCTGGCGTTTGTGACTCTGCTGGTCTTGTCGCTGGCGGCCCTGATCGCGCCGCCCCGGTACACCGGCTGGCTGGCCAACCTCGTGCAGGTTGTCGCTCCGTTCCAGGCCGTGACGAACCAGGCCCTCGCCGCCGCGGAAGACTCTTTCGTGGGACCGCCCGCCCCGAAGGTGGAATTCGTGGATGCCGGCGAGCTCGAGCGGCAGAAAGCCGCGGCGGAGAACCTGCTGCACTCCCTCACCGCGCGAATGGAGGTGTTGGAGCGACAGAACGAGGAACTGCTGGCCATCCGCGAGCTGGGCCTGGATACGCGCGGCGACCTGATTCCGGCGCACGTGATCAGCCAGGATCTGTTGAGCTGGCGATCCACCGTCGCCGTCGATGCCGGTTCCCGGCGTAAGGTGAAAACCGGATTGGCCGTTCTGTCGGATCATTTCAGCGTCGATGTCGGGGCGCAGCAGGGCGTGCAGGACGGGTTGCGGGTGCTTTCCAGCGAGGCCCTGGTGGGCACGGTGGTCAACACGGGCACGCATACCGCCCGCGTCCAGTTGCTGACCGATCCAGACACCGGGATGGTGGTGACCATCAGCCGCGTGCGCGACGGGAAGCCGTGCCCTCTCGAGCGCGAGTTCATGCTCCAGGGCGCGGGCAAGGGTCGCCTGGAGATTCGGGACGTTGCCCAGAAGTACATTCTTTCCGGCGACATACAGGCGGGCGACGTGGTGGTGACGTCCGGTGCCGAGGTCATCCTTCCGGCCCCGGTGGTGGTCGGCCGGGTGACCACGATTCGACGTGATCCCGGAAACGGCACGCTGTACATCCTGGATGTGGAGCCCGCGGTGCAGCCGGAACGACTGCGCCGCGTGTATATCGTGCATACGGGAGGGGCCGGTGCGTCCTGATTGAGGTTTCACGCGGCGCGGCGTGCGCGGCATCCCGGCAGCGCCGCGTCTTGCCGGACCGGGCGCGAAGAATGCGGACGAGTCAGATCGTTGCCGTCGATCACGTTGTCCTGGAGGGTTCGCCCGCCTGCGAGCCGGACCTGGTGTGGTTGTACCAGGAGGTCGTTGGTCTGAGCCCGTTGGGTGCGGACGCGGGGGGCTTTGCGACGGCGTCCGACGAGGTCTGGCTGCGGTTTCGATCGGGCAATCTGGAGCTCCGCTATCGGCTGGTGGCGCGGCCGAAGCTGGATCCGGTGGCCTGCCGGCTGCTGGTGGAGGTGGCTTCCCTGTCCCAGGCGGCGGAAGCTCTGGAGGAACGCGGTTTGGCGTTCGAACATCTGCGCGGGCTGAATTTCACAGACCGCCGCCTGTCCATGCTGGACCCGGGGGGCAATCGAATCGAGATCAAACAGCATTGGCCGGGGGCTTTCTGATCGGGTGGTACCGCCGGCCGTTTGCGGCGGCAGGCGGCCGGGCGAAAATGTGGTAAAAAAAGGGGGGTGACAAGGCGGCTTCGGGAGGATATGATACTTGCAGACTCCCCGAGGCTCTCGGGGAGATGATGCCGTTCCGGCAGCCTTCCCGCGTATCCGCTCGATGGTACAGCCCGCTTGGCGTAAGGAATGAACGGGTACGGATGCTACGGGCGGAGGGTGATGGGCCCATCTGAGGCGCACGTTCGCTGACTTGTTGGTGACGCTTCGGCCCAGACCCACGGTAAGCACCGCGCAGGAAGAGAACCTGGGCGCATGGTCGGCGGGGGCTGGCTTCTCCGGTCGGATGTCCGGGGGGCCGTCGAAGCGCTGGGATTCTGTTCAGCGTGTCCGACACCCGCGCGGCGCGGGTCGGTTCGACAAAGGAATCCGGGCCCTGAAGGCGTCAAAGCCCGTCATCGGATTGGCCGGCGGAATCGGTGCCGGCAAGTCCACCGTCGCGCGGATCGCGAGCGACCTGGGGGCGTGTGTCATCGACTCGGACCGGATCGCCCGGACGGAGATGAACGATCCGTTCGTGGTCCGCCGGCTGCGGCAATGGTGGGGTGACTCGATTTGCGGACCGGATGGAAGTGTGGACCGGGCGCAGATCGCGGAAATCGTTTTTCGCGATGCGGCCGAGCGAGCGCGACTGGAGGCGCTGATTCACCCGCGCGTCGCGGCTCGGCGCCGCCGGCAGATGGACATTGCCCGGTCGGACCCCGCCGTCCGGCTGATCGTTCTGGACAGCCCGCTGTTGTATGAGGCGGGGCTGGCCGATGCGTGTGACGCGGTTGTGTTCGTTGAGGCAGACCGGGACGTCCGGCGGGCCCGCGTACAGGCCGCGCGGCAATGGAGTGAACAGGAGTTTGACCGTCGGGAAAAATCGCAGGCCCCACTGGACAGCAAGCGCCGCCGAGCCGATTATGTTCTGGACGGCAATTCCGGACTCGATGAACTCCGTCACCAGGTCAAACACCTGATTTCCCGGATTCTTCATGAGGAACCTGGCACACCGTAAGAGGGGCGTCCCCCGGGGATGCCAAGCGAAATAGAAACCGTAAACCGTCACTAACGTCAGTCCGTTTCGACTCGACAAGCACTCGTCTGTCGTACCCGTCAGCCGGGCAGGAGATTTTCGTCATGGCGAAAGCCGGCAGCACCAGTCGTACCCGAACCGTTCGCAAAACCTCCACCTCTTCGCGCACGCGAAACCACAAGGATTCCGCGGCGGCCGAGGCGCCGGTCGTCGAAGCGGACGCGACAGAACCGATCGAACCGTCGCCTCCTCCGCCGCCGTCGTCGCCGCCGCCGATGGACAACATCGACGCCGAGACCCACGCCCGCTATGAAGAGGTCAAGCGAGGCGATCTGCACATCACGCAGTTGCAGAAGATGACGGTCTCCGAGCTGCACGACGTGGCCAAGGCCGAGGGGCTCGTCGAGTACACCGGTCTCAAGAAGCAGGACCTCATCTTCAAGATACTCAAGGACCGCATCAACCGGAACGGTCTGATGTACGGCGAGGGGGTGCTGGAGATTCTGCCCGACGGGTTCGGTTTTCTGCGCAGCCCGGAATACAACTACATGCCGTGCCCCGACGACATTTACGTCAGCCCATCGCAGATCCGCCGGTTCGGACTGCGCACCGGGCACGTGGTGGCCGGCCAGATTCGACCGCCCAAGGAGTCGGAGCGCTATTTCGCCCTGCTGCGGGTGGAAGCCATCAACTTCGAGGACCCGGAGGCCGTCACGGAAAAGACGAACTTCGAGGATCTCACCCCGCTGCACCCGGACAAGCGGCTCATTCTGGAGACCGTGCCCAACGAGTTGAACATGCGCATCGTGGACCTGGTCACGCCCATCGGCAAGGGGCAGCGCATGCTCATCGTCGCGCCGCCCCGCACGGGAAAAACGGTGCTGCTGCAGAAAATGGCCAACGCCATCACGAAGAACCAGCCGGAATGCTACGTCATCATTCTGCTCATCGACGAGCGTCCGGAAGAAGTGACCGAAATGCAGCGCAACACCGAGGCCGAGGTCGTCAGCTCGACGTTTGACGAGCCCGCCTCCCGCCACGTCCAGGTGGCCGACATGGTGCTGGAGAAGTCCAAGCGCCTGGTCGAGTACGGCCGCGACGTCGTGATCCTCCTCGATTCGATCACCCGCCTGGCCCGGGCCCACAACACGGAGGTGCCGCACTCCGGGAAAATCCTTTCCGGCGGCGTGGACGCCAACGCATTGCAGAAGCCCAAACGCTTTTTCGGGGCCGCCCGCAACATCGAGGAAGGCGGATCCCTCACCATCATCGGCACCGCCCTGGTGGACACGGGCAGCAAGATGGACGAGGTGATCTTCGAAGAGTTCAAGGGCACCGGCAACAGCGAACTGCACCTGGACCGCCGCCTGGTGGACCGCCGCGTGTGGCCGGCCATCGACATCCCGGCCAGCGGCACCCGCAAGGAGGAGCTGCTGCTGGATCCCAAGGAGCTCGAGCTGGTCTATCGGCTCCGTCGCGTGCTGTCCGACATGAACGTGGTGGAGTCGGTCGAAATGCTTCGCAACCGCCTGGACAAGGTGCGCACGAACGCGGAGTTCCTGATGACCATGAACCTCGCGTAAGACGTCACGGGCCGGCGCCGCGGCCGTACGGTTCGCCCCGCGAATCGCCGGGCCGGGCGGGTGGAATCGCGCCGTTTTCCGGCCGTGCGCGCACCGCCTTCAGAAACGCCAGGACACGCTGCTGGTAGGCATGGAAATCCTCGGTCAGCACATTGCTGTGCGGACCGGGCCCGAGCCACTTCATCTTGGGCGTTCCGGCCGCCTCGTAGAGGATGCTCAGATTTGCCGGCGGAATCATGCGGTCCGCGTCGCCGTGGATCAGCAGCACCGGCCGCGGCGCTACCCGCTCCAGGGCCGGGCGCGCATCCAGCGTCTCGAACGACCGGCCGGCGTGAAGCGACATCGCTGCGAGCACCAGCGTGCGGATCGTGCGGCCGGCGATCCCGTTTCCCAGACGCTGCTCGGCCAGCAGCGGAGCGGACGCGAAACAACTGTCCAGAATCACCGCGGCGATCCGCGGGTCATCCGCCGCCGCCCGTACCAGAGCCATCGCTCCCATGGACGAGCCCAGGCCGTAGATGTGCCGCGCCGCCGCCGGCCGTTCGCTGCGGAGCCAGTCCACCGCCGCCTTGACGTCCCGCGATTCGTAGAGGCCGAAGGTCAGCGTGTGTCCGTCACTCTCCCCGTGTCCGCGAAAGTCGAAAATGAGCGCGTTGTATCCTTCTTCCGCGAACAGATGGAGAAACGTCGCGAAGTTGCCTTTGTTGGCCCCGGCGCCGTGGCAGATGACGACCGTCGCGTCGCTGCCTTCCTCGGCCAGGAACCAGCCGGAGAGCCGCAGCCCGTCGTCGGTCGTAAACGTGACCGCTTCCAGCGAGCGGTCAGGAAAGACGACCGCGGGATCCGCGTTGCCGACCTTCAGGCGATGGATCAGCAGGGAACCGAGAAAAAGCGGTGCGAATACGGTCATGCTCAGCAGCGCACGCGCCGGGGGGATGAACAGAGTGGCGGCGGCGCGACGCCGAACGCGCGCGACGCCGATCCGGGACAATCCACCCGCACGGTGTCGAGCCCATCGGCCCCAGCGCCACCACCGCTGTCCGAGTCGTCCGACCGTTCGCTTCCATACGGCCCAGGCCAGCCGCCAGCCCGCCAGGAAGTACAACCCCCAGAACACCTCGACCCAGATCACCCGGCCCTGCGCCATCGACGCCGCGAACCACGCCGCGGCCGCCACAAGCGGCGAAACCGCGACGACGTACAATACATACTTGTGCGGGGAAATCCTCCGAACCGCCGGCCAGCCGAGCCACAGCCACAGCCCCATCGCCGGCGCCATGGCCACAATGACGGCTTCACCCGGATGCGCGACGAACGGCCACGCGACGATCAGCACCAGGGCCGCCCCGGCCATTGCCGCGATTGCCGCCAGGCCTCTGGACCCCGAAAACGGGACGTTCCTCATTCCGTCGGTTCTCCCGCGTCCGGCACGAGTGTGCCTGTGCCCGCCGGATCACCACCTGTGCTCCCCATCTTGACGCCCCGCCGCTCCGTTCCCCGCACTCACCATTCTTTCAGAACCGATTCTTGGGCCGGCCGGACTGGATGTACTCCTTCCGGGCCGCGGCATATTCCTCCGGCGTCAACGCCACGTCGATGCGGTCCGGGTCGGCGGCGATCTTCACCAGGAACGGAATGCACCAGCCGCAGCCGGTGCCGGCGCCCAGGCATTCCGTCATCTGCGACGGACGGCAGGGGCGCTCGCGACGGGCGTGGTTGGCCAGCTTGCGCAGGCTGACGTGGTAGCAATAGCAGATTTCGTCGTCCGGCTTCATTCACGCCATTGTACGGCAAACGGCCGATAATTCCGCACGACCGCCACGGCGGCCGAAACGGGCGTGGCGACCCCGCCTCGTCAGCGCCTTGCGTTCGCCCGGCCGGCCGGGGATGATGCTCGCCATGCTTTGGACCAAATACTTCATTCCGACCGTCAAAGAAGTCCCTGCCGATGCCATCGCGGTTTCCCATAAGCTCATGCTTCGGGCGGGCTTGATCCGCCAGGTGGCGGCCGGTGCGTATACGTACCTGCCGCTGGGCTACCGGGTGCTGCAGAATGTTACGAACATCGTCCGGCAGGAAATGAACCGGGCCGGGGCCATCGAGCTCCACATGCCGGCCATGCAGCCGGTGGAATGGTGGGAGGAGACCGGCCGGGTCGAGGCCATGGGCGAGACGCTCATCCACCTGCCCGACAAGGTGTTCCGTCGGGGCACGGTGCTGGGCCCGACGCACGAGGAGGTGATTACGGAGATCGCGCGGGCGTATCTCAAAAGTCACAAGCAGCTCCCGATCACCCTCTACCAGATCCAGACCAAGTTCCGCGACGAGGCCCGGCCCAAAAGCGGCGTGCTTCGCACCCGCGAGTTTCTCATGAAGGACGCGTATTCCTTCCACATCGACAAGGCGAGCCTCGATGAGACGTACCAGGTGATGTACGACACGTACTGTCGGATCTACCAGCGGTGCGGTTTGCCGTATCAGGCCGTCGAGGCCGACTCCGGTCCGATCGGCGGCGACGCGTCGCACGAGTTCATGGTGATCTGCGAGGCGGGCGAGGATTACCTCGTGCGGTCGGACGACGGCTCGGTCTGCGCCAGTCTGGAGCGGGCGAGCGTCGGCCCGGTGGCGGATGCCGGCTGCAACGGGCTGGAGCCGCTGCAGGAAGTGCACACGCCCGGGCTGAGCACCATTGACCAGGTTTCGCAGTTTCTCAAGTGCCGGCCGCAGGACATGATCAAGACGCTGGTCTACAACGCGGACGGTTCCAACGTGGTGGCCCTGGTCCGAGGCGATCATGAGGTCAACGAGGCGAAGCTGCGG
>MTKY01052044.1_pt1 | contig 15377 bp, 16 predicted proteins | sample 1042731 | NCBI WGS metagenome assembly MTKY01 (sample SAMN06212206, study PRJNA360538) | anaerobic digester metagenome | biome: Wastewater treatment plant; material: sludge; isolation source: anaerobic digester fed with sludge from wastewater treatment plant | place: Denmark: WWTP Soeholt ... | reverse complement strand
CTTGGTACGAGCAAGCAACTCGGCCTTCTCCTCGCCCTGCGCCTTCGGAATCAGCTTGCCGAGGTTCTTCTGCTCACCCCGTACGGCCTCGAATGTCGCGATGGACGACCGGCGCTGCTCGTCGGCGGCGATGAGCCCATCGACGATGTCAGCGGACTCACCCCGCCGACGCTGCGCGGCTCGTACGGAGTCTGGGTCATCTCGCAGGATTCGGGGGTCGATCACCGCCTCAGCCTATCTGTCACGCTCGGACGACTCGGGGTGACAATCACTCGGGCACGGGAGATCCTCTCGACACTTGTACTGGTGCCGGTCGATGGGGCATCGCGAGAGTTGCGGCCGCGCTTGATCACGTCGCCTACTACGCTGGGGCGACCCTGCTAGGCCGGGAGAAGCGAGGAACTGTGTCGTTCGACCTGCGTCGCGCCGAGCCCAGCCGTGCCGGTGCGCTCACCCGGCTGATCGCCGCGCTGACTGCGGTGTTCGTCGTGCTGGCGATCTTCGTCGCGACAGGACTCAATGCACTGCAGTCGATCGACGACGACATCGGCCAAGCGGCATACGACTTCAGTGCTCGTCATCCCGGGTTCGTCGACTTCCTCGACGGGGTCGCAATTGTGTTCAGCAACCTGTCGTGCGGTGTCGTTCTCGCCCTGGGTGCTGCCTACGCGATGTGGCGCCGAGAGCGTCAGGTGGCGTTGTGGATCGTGATCAGTGGCATTGTCGCGATCGGCGGCAACGCACTCATCAAGCAGATATTCCAACGTGAGCGGCCGGGATTCGACAAGCCGCTGCACGAGATCGGGGGCTACTCGTTCCCCAGCGGGCACGCCGCCGGATCGGCGATGTTCTTCACGATCGCTGTACTGATGGCAATCGTGGTCACGGGTCGCGGCTGGCGCCGCCGCAGCATCGTTGCGATCCTCATCCTGATTGGTCTCGGCGTCGGCGCCAGTCGTGTCCTCCTCGGCGTTCACTACGCCAGTGACGTGGTCGCCGGCCTTTGCTTCGGTGTCGCCGTCACGGTCGGTCTGTGGCTGTTGTTGGTCACCGACGCGACACGGCTACCGCATGAGCTCGCTGTGCTGACCGGCTCAGGACGCAAGCGGGTCGCCGTCGTGCTCAACCCGTCGAAGATTGCAGATGTCGAAGACTTCAAGGAGCGAGTTCGTGCGGTCGCCGCTCGAGACGGCTGGAGCGAACCGCTGTGGTTCGAGACGACGATCCAGGATCCCGGCTATGGTCAGGCGGTCTCGGCCCTGGAGGCGGAGGTTGATCTGATCCTTGCCGCCGGTGGCGACGGTACGGTGCGCGCGGTGTGTGAAGAGGTCGCCCGTACGGGTGTCGCTGTCGGAGTGCTCCCGCACGGCACCGGCAACCTGCTCGCCCGCAACCTCGGTATACCGCTCAACACCCGCGATGCGCTCGACGTCGCATTCAGCGGACAGGACCGGGCAATCGACCTTGGCACATACAAGACCGACTCCGGCACCGACACGTGCTTCCTGGTGATGGCTGGACTCGGTATGGACGCCATGATCATGAACGGTGTCGACGACCAGCTCAAGAGCAAGGTGGGCTGGCTCGCCTACTTCGTCTCCGGGGTGAAGGCTGCGCGCTATCCCGCCATGAAGGTGCAGATCTCTGTTGACGATGGCGACTTCAAGAAGTTCAAGGCACGCACCGTCGTCGTCGGCAATGTCGGCTTCCTGCAGGCAGGGATCCCGCTGCTGCCTGATGCCCAGATCGACGACGGCACCCTCGACGTCGTGGTGCTGGCACCGAAACGTTTCATTGGATGGTTGGCGATCATCGTGCGGGTGCTCGGCCGCCGGCGTCGCACCAACGAACAGCTCGGTAGGCTCACCGGCAGCAAGGTTGTCATCCGCGCGGAGAAGCCGATGCCGATGCAGCTCGACGGCGATCCGGTCGGCGAAGGTCTCGAGATCACCGCCGAAGTGCAGCCCGGCGTCCTACTCGTACGAGTGCCGGTCGCACTCGCGCCGGCGCAGTTTTAGGGCGATGCCAAGAGATCGTCGAGCTTGGCGTAGCCGTCGCGTACGCCCTTCTCCATCGCATTGACCATCTCGTCGCGAACTTCGACCGAGGGCGCGACCGACACCGAGCGCAAGCGGGTGCGGCCGTTGTCGAGGTCCTCGAACGTGAAGGTCTCGTAGAACACCTCTCCTGGGGTGCCCATGAACTCAAACGTCTGGCTGAACCCGTCGACGCTCGGGTCACCATGGAACACGCCACGGAACTTGAACTCGTCACCGCTGGGGTTGCGATGGGTAAATGCGTACGCGCCACCGTGATGCGGCTCGAACTCGGTGACGACCATCTCGTAGCCGTTCGGACCGACCCATTGTGCGTAGATCTCGGGATCCGTGTGCGCGGCAAGCAGCTGCTCACGGGTCGCGTTGAACTCACGCGTCATCTCGATGTTCTGTGATCCCGGAACTGCTGTGATCGTGAGTGTGTCTGTCGTTTTCATGTCCTACTCCGTGTTCTCGTTGATTGATTCAAAGAGCTGGTCCAGGCGGTCGTAGCTCTCGCTCCAGTACGTGCGGTAGTTCGCCAGCCAGCCAGTCGCATCCTTGAGTGGCTCGGCCTCAAGATGGCTGAGCCGCATGGTTCCCAGCCGGTCGCGCGAGATCAGCCCCGCCTGCTCTAGCACCTTGAGGTGTTTGGAGATTGCTGGTTGGGACATCGTGAAGAGCGCCGTGAGGTCACCGACGTTGGTGTCGGCCTCGGCGAGCTGGGCCAGAATGGCACGACGCGTCCGGTCCGCCAGTGCACCGAACACCAAGTCGAGCTGGTCATCGTTCATCGCATCTCCATAACTATTTGGTTATAAATAACCACATTGTCATGGGTCCGTCAAGACGTGGAGAACTAGGAGTAGTCGCCGATCTCGGCGAGGAGATCCCGTTTGACGGCGTCGTCGGCGAACGATGCCCGTACGGCTGCCCGCGCCAGATCGGCAATGCCGGCGTCGTCAAGGCCGAGCAGATCTGCCGCGATGGCGTACTCGGCATTCAGTGTCGTGCCGAACATCGGCGGATCGTCGGAGTTGATCGTCACCGGCACGCCGGCCGCGACCAGGATCGGCAGCGGATGCTCCTCCATCGACGGCACTGAACGGGTCCGGACATTCGACGTCGGGCTCACCTCGAGCGTGATGCCGTGCTCGGCGAGGTACGCCATCAATGCCGGGTCCTGCGCCGCCGAGATGCCGTGACCGATTCGCTCGGCGCCCAGGTGGTTGATCGAGTCCCAGATCGTCTCCGGGCCTGTGGACTCTCCAGCGTGCGGCACCGAGTGCAGACCCGCCGCGATCGCCTGCTCGAAATGCTGCGAGAACTGGGGCCGTGGCACGCCGACCTCGGGACCGCCGAGCCCGAACCCCACCAGCCCGTCGGGCCGCAGGCGCAGCGCGGTGTCCAAGGTGACGTCAGCGGCACGCACGCCCGACTCACCGGGAATGTCGAAGATCCACCTCATCACGATCCCGAAATCGGCCTCGGCCTTGCGACGCGCATCCTCCAGCGCCTCGCAGTATGCCTCTGCCGAGATGCCAACGGCGATCGATGTGTACGGCGTACAGGTCAGCTCGACATATCGGACGTTCTGGGCAACGAGGTCGCGAGCCACGTCGTAGGTGAGGGTCCAGATGTCCTCGGGCGTACGAAGCAGGTCAACCACCGCGAGATAGACCTCGATGAAATGACCAAAGTCGGTGAAGGTGAAGAAGTCAGCCAGCAGCGTCGGATCGGACGGCACCGGAGTATCGCCCTCGTGCCTGGCGGCCAGCTCGGCCACAGTGCGGGGCGAGGCCGATCCGACGTGATGGACGTGAAGCTCAGCCTTGGGCAGGCCCTCGATGAATGTCACGAGCCCACACTATCGACCAAATATGGTGAAGAAGCCGCGGCGGAGGTGGGCTAGCCGGCGGCTTGTTGTCTCTGGATAACCGTGCCTCGGTCATCGAACGTGACATCGACGGTGACGAGCACTTCATCGCCCATTGAGAACTCCACCCGGTTCTCCTCAGCGCTCAGGTTGCCGGCAGTGCCCTCTTCGAGCCAGGTGGTCGAGCCGATCACGCTGATCAGCGCTACCTTGGCGCCATTGTCGATCTGGCCCCGGAACACGACCGGACCCGGCCCGCTGTCGCGGATCACCAAGGCTGTACGGCTGACTGATGGGTCGTCTGTGGAGACCGTGTTCTGCTCCGCACCGCCCGCGCGGCCGAAGGTCCACTTGTCGTCATCGACAAGCACCACCTCGCCGCTTTCGCCGGTTGCGGTCTTCCACGTCACGGTGAACACATCAATCCCCTTTTGACTACATCTTTGATGTTTACACCTTCTGGGCGTTTCCGCCTAGAAACACCGAAAACGTACGCAGGAAGTAACTCAGGTGCCCGGGACGATCGCGGCGATGATGGTGCCGTCGGCGCGACGTCGGCCAGGCACCGGAGGAGGTTCGCCTTCGAGGCGCGGACCCTGCCCATCGAGCGGCACGGTGACCGGATCGCCCGGCAGCACGGTGACGTCCTCACCACGTACGCGAAGGGTCGCCTGCTTGCCCTCTTCAACCTCGAGCTCCAGCTCGCTCTCCCGAACGGTCACCTTGACTCGCGTACCAAGCAGCGTCACGCGGTAGACCAGCGAGCCCCAGCTCGTAGGGAGGCGTGGATCGATGCTGAACACGCCACTGTGGTCGCGGAATCCGCCGAAGCCTGCCACCAACGCGCTCCACACGCCACCCGTGGATGCCACGTGCACACCCTCTGAGGTGTTTTGGTGACGGTCAGCAAGGTCGACGTACAACGCTGCCATGAAGTAGCGAAGCGCGAGATCGTGGTAGCCGACCTCGGCGGCGATGATCGACTGCACAACTGCAGACAATGTCGAGTCGCCTGTGGTGATCGGGTCATAGTACTCAAAGTCGGCACGCTTCTCCTCCGGCGTGAACTGCTCTCCCTGCAGGTACAACGCCAGCACGACGTCAGCTTGCTTGAGCACCTGGAACCGGTAGATGACCAGGGGGTGGTAGTGCAGCAGCAGCGGCCGCTTGTCCAGTGGTGTGTTTTCCAGGTCCCACACCTCGCGCTCAAGGAAGTGTTGGTCCTGCGGGTGTACACCCAGATGCTCGTCGAACGGAATGGCCATGTCGTCGGCCGCACGTTCCCAGTCAACGATCTCGGTCTCGTCGAGGTCCAGGCGTGCGACGACCTGGTCGTACTCGATGCCGTCGCGGATCGCGAGCTCGCGTACTGCCTCAACGGCACGACGCAGGTTGAACCGCGCCATGACATTGGTGAAGAGGTTGTCGTTGACCACCGTCGTGTACTCGTCAGGTCCGGTGACGCCGTGGATGTGGAACGTGCCGTCCTCCTCGTTGCGCCAGAAGCCGAGGTCGACCCACATGCGAGCGGTCTCGACCAGCATGTCGATGCCTTCACGGGTCAGGAAATCGACGTCGCCGGTGGCACCGAGGTACTGACTCAACGCATACGAGATATCGGCATCGATGTGATATTGCGCGGTGCCTGCGGCGTAGTAGGCCGAGGCCTCCTCACCATTGATCGTCCGCCACGGAAACAACGCACCTTTCTGAGCGAGTTCCTTTGCCCGCTTGCGAGCGGAGTCCAGCAGCGAGTAACGAAAGCGCAGGGCATTTCTGGCCGCTCGGGGTGTCGTATAGGTGAGGAACGGCAGTACGTAGACCTCGGTGTCCCAGAAGTAGTGGCCGCCATAGCCGGATCCGGTCACACCCTTGGCCGGTATGCCGGTGCCCTCCGCGCGGGACGACGCCTGTGCGAGCTGGAAGAGGTTCCACCGCAGCGCCTGCTGAACGTCCGGCTGACCCGGAACCTCGATGTCAGACCGTGCCCAGAACTCGTCGAGATAGGCGCGCTGGTCGGCGAACTGCTGATCGAGGCCCTCTTCCTGGGCGCGGTCGAGCGTGCGGCGGCAGCGATCGAGCAGCTCACGCGACGGGACACCTCGCGAGGTGTGATAGCTGACCAGCTTGGTCAACGTGATCGGCTGCCCCGGCTCCGCGTCGATGCGATAGGTCAGCTTGGCCAGGTCGTCGTCGGTCTGGATGCGCTTGGTGTAGGTGTTGGCGGTCTCCAACACGTGGTCGGCGGCCACGGCAAGCGTCATTCCGCTCTCAGCACACTTGTAGCCCAGCGTCACTCGACCGTCGGCAGCATTGCCGGAGTTGCTCTCGGGGATGAGTACGCGATGGCGCATCTCGCTTGCCTTGCGCGGGTCGACACCTTCACCCATCGACATCGAGCGGACGTGGTATTCGTCCTCGCCGTCCTGGCGGTTGAGAATCTGCGAGGAGATGGCGACCGGCGCATAGTCGTCGAGCATCGTGACCTCGAACGTCAGCACAGCGAGATGTCGCTGCGTGAAGGACACCATCCGACGCGACTTGATCTGCACACGTTTGCCACCGGGTGTGCGCCAGAGGACCGACCGCGACATGACTCCGGTGCGGAAGTCGACATCGCGTTCATACTCGATGAGGTCGGCGATCGGCAAAAGCAGTGGCTCGTCGTCGACATACAGCCGGATGACCTTGGAGTCAGGCACGTTGACGATCGTCTGGCCAACCTTGGCAAACCCGTAGGCCTCCTCGGCGTGGTGAATCTGCCAGGTCTCGTGGAAGCCGTTGATGAACGTGCCGTGCGAGTAGGAGTCGCGCCCCTCGTCGACGTTGCCGCGCATGCCGAGATATCCGTTGGCGACGGCAAAGAGGGTCTCGGTGATGCCAAGGTCCTCTGAGCTGATGTGGTTCTCGACCAAGCGCCACTCATCGACCGGGAAACGCGCTCGGTCCATGAACTCGTGATGCTTGGGCGCGATGTGCGACGGACTCATGCCGCCACCCCCGTCACGCGAGCTCGCCCAGATCGTCGACGACAAGATCCGCGCCGTTCTCCAGCAGCTTGTCCGCACCGACCCCGCGGTTGACCCCGATCACCAGTCCGAAGCGACCGGCGTGTCCGGCTGCGACACCAGAGAGCGCATCCTCAAACACGACGGATCTCTCTTTTGGTACGTCGAGCTGCCGGGCCGCGTCGAGGAAGGTGTCCGGTGCGGGCTTTCCGGCGAGATGACGCTCCGTGGCGACACGCCCGTCAACGATCACCGGAAACTGGTCGAGCATGCCAGCGGCCTTCAGGACGGCCTGCGCATTGCGCGAGCTCGAGACGATGGCGACCTTGACGCCGCGATCGACCAGTTTCTGCACGAGCTTGACCGAGCCAGGGTAGGCCTCGACACCCTCGGACTCGAGGATCTGCTCGAACACCTCGTTCTTGCGGTTGCCGAGACCGGCAACCGTCTCGTCCGTCGGCGGATCGCTGGGGTCACCCTCCGGCAGGTCGATGTCCCTCGACTCCAGGAACGTACGCACGCCGTCGTAGCGCGGCTTGCCGTCGACATATGTGAAGTAATCGTCCTCCACGTACGGTTCGGAGACGCCTCTGCTCTCAAGAAATTCGCCGAACATCTTGGCCCAGGCGCGCATGTGGACCTCTGCGGTCGGCGTGATCACACCATCGAGGTCGAAGAGCGCTGCGTCGTAGTCATTCCAGTCCACCCGGCAAGCGTACGGCCGTCGGTTCGCGATCGTTTGGCCAACGCCCACGCTCACGCCGTGACAAGCATCCAAACGTCACTAGGCTGTTGGAATGGCGTTGGGTGCAGACAGTGAAGTTGGGCGACTGCGGACGGTCATGTTGCACCGCCCGGGACCTGAGCTGGGCAGGCTGACCCCGCGCAACAACGACTCCCTGCTGTTCGACGGTGTGCCCTGGGTCGGCCGCGCACAGCAGGAGCACGACGCCTTCGCGCAGGCGCTGCGTGACCACGATGTCGAGGTTCTCTACCTGATGGATCTGCTCACCGAGTCACTCGGCGAGGCAGACGTACGCGCCGGCATCATCGAGGCAACCACATCAAGTCTGCGACTCGGTGATGGACTACGCGACCACATCGCCCGGGTGATGACCGACCAGGCCCCGGCCGAGCTCGCAGTGACCCTCACCGCCGGACTGCGAAATGACGAGGTCCAGAGCTTCACCAGCATTGTCACGAGCCTGCTGCCGCCCGAGGCGTTCCTCGTCGACCCGCTGCCGAACCTGCTGTTCACTCGTGACTCGTCGGTGTGGCTGCCGGGACGTGTCGCGATCACCAGCCTCGCGATGCCAGCCCGGGTGAGAGAGACGCAGCTCACCGGGCTGATCTACGAGCACCACCCGCGATTCGCCGGTGTCCCCCGCACGCACGGACCCCACCTGGAGCACCTCGAAGGAGGCGATGTCCTGCTGCTCGCTCCCGGTGTCTTTGCCGTCGGGGTCGGCGAACGTACGACTCCGGCTGGCTTTGAGCGGTTCGCCCGTGAGGCGCTCACGGCCGGACTCGCCAAGATCGTGCTTGCCGTGCCGATCGCCCAAGAACGCGCCACCATGCACCTCGACACCATCGTCACGATGGTCGACGTCGACACGGTCGTGATGTACCCCAACATGGCCAGCAACCTGCGGGCCCATCCCGTCACCCTCGCCGACGGAGAGCTGGTCGTGGGTGCCGAGGCCTCGTTCTTCGACGCCGCAGCGGCCGCGATGGGCATCGACAAGCTGCACCAGATCGACACCGGTCTCGACCCGGTCACCGCCGAGCGCGAGCAGTGGGACGACGGCAACAACACCTTGGCGATCGGTCCACGCCTGGCTGTCGCGTACGAGCGCAACGAGCAGACCAACGCTCGTCTTGAGGAGCACGGCGTCGAGGTCATCGCGATCAGCGGTTCAGAGCTCGGCTCAGGCCGGGGCGGCCCCCGTTGTATGTCGTGTCCCATCGACCGAGACTGAGCCTGTGCAGACAACGACCCTCGAGGCGTTCGAGTCTGAGCGACCTCGCCTGCTCAGCGTCGCCTACCGGCTGACCGGCAGCGTCGTCGACGCCGAGGACGCCGTCCAGGATGCGTGGCTGAGGCTCGAGCGCACCGACGCTGACATCTCCAACCTGCAGGCTTGGCTCACCACGGTGGTCAGCAGGATCTGTCTCGATCGCCTCACCTCGGCTGCTGTACGCCGCGAGACGTACATCGGTCAGTGGTTGCCCGAGCCGATCGTCACAACCTTCGAGGCAACAGATCCCCTCGCGGCTCTGGTGCGCGACGAGGAAGCCCGGTTCGCAGCGCTCGTCGTACTGGACGTTCTTCCACCCGCCCAGCGAGTGGCATTCGTCCTGCACGATGCTTTCAGCGTTCCCTTTGACGAGATCGCTGAAGCGCTCGGAGTCGATGTGGCAAATGCTCGTCAGCTCGCGTCCCGGGCCCGCAAGTCGGTGGCCGATCCGCCACCTCCGGTGTCCGATGACGTGCACAACGAAGCGGTTGGGCGATTCCTCGAGGCGATGGCGACCGGTGACCTGCAAGCTGTCGTCGCCACATTGCACCCCGATGCAATCGTGATGGGCGATGCGAACGGTACGACGAGCACGACCGTCAACGTGATCCACGGTGCCGAGAAGTTCGCGCGGTTCTACCTGGGGCTGATGAGCCGCTACGGCGAAGGGTCACTCGAATCGATGGTGCCAGTGCTGGTCAACGGTCAGCTGGGACTCGCGAGTCTTGGTTGGGCCGGCGAGACTGCTCGGCAGAGCTCACCGCCGCGGGTCGCAGCATTTGCGGTCCGCGACGGCAAGGTGTGGGGGACGTACGATGTCGCCAACCCCGAGAAGCAGGGCGGCGTCAGGCTTCCGCAGTGGCCGGCTCGTCGGTAGCCCAAGGCACCCGGCACGAATCGCCGGAGCTGAAACCCTGGTCGGTGATGCCGAGAGCGTGGTTCATCCGAGCACGCTGGTTCTCGTGCGAGATCTGGTATGTCAGCTCAAGCACCCCGGCCTCGCCGTATGCAGCCAACAGCGATGCGACCTGCTCGTCGGTCACTTCCATCGGCGTGGATGTCATGGCATCGGAGTACCGAATCACCTCACGCTCAGCATCGGTGAACTTGTCCGACGCCTCGAACTCGCCAATCTCCTTGAGCCGATCGATGTCGAGTCCTTCGAGCCGCTGCGACATCGCGCCGAAGTCGACGCACCAGGAGCAGCCGACCGTCCACGCCGTGCGATAGACCGCGAGCTGGATCAACGACTCAGGAACGACGCTCATGGCCTTCTGCAACGCAAGCTCATGACGGGCCGAGGCAACAAACAGCTTGCGATGATGTGCCAGGACGGCGAACGGCTCAGGCACCTCGCCGAGCTGCTTTCGCGCCATGCGGTAGCCGATCTTGATGATCGGCCCGGCGTCCTTGGGGTTGACAGGGGTGATGCGAGGCATGGTGATGACTCCTGCTCTGCGGCGCCGATTGCGCCACTCACCCCTCAGACGACAAAGCCCCCCGAGATGTGACAACCCGGCCGCCCGCGGCCGACTGTGAGCCGACATGTTCGCGCGAGCATCTCGGCTCACTTCGCCTCGCAGTTCAACGCCTTCGGCGTGAGACGCTCACGCTGCGCTGGCGCCCTTCGGCGTTCGGCCGCGAGCGGCCTCAGCCTCAGCGAATCGTGACTTGGCGGCTGGTGAGGGCGCTGCGCGCCGAGCGTTGCTCAGCAGTCAGTGGGGTGTCGTCCGCGAGCGCATCGTCGAGCCTCGCCGCGAAGTCGACAGCAGGCTTCTCCAGCTCGGCCGCGTCAAGCTCGAACTCCCACACTGGTACGAGCAGCCCGTGTGCACGGAAGTGACCGATCAGCTTGCTTCCTTCACCGAGCGTGTCCGCTCCCACGACCCGCAAGCGCGCCAGAGCATCAAGCAGCAGCTTCTCGTCATGCATCAGGATCCAGCGGAGATATCGGTGCGGCTCCATCTCGGTCCAATAGGCGGAGTCCACCGACTCCAGCCGTACCGTCGGCGCGATCGAGTCGTTTGCCTCGGTGAGCAGCTCCGCTGTTTCCGGGGAGTCGTCCAAACCGGCAACCCAATAGTCGAAACCGTCATGCATCTCGACATCGAACGGGCTCGCCGGGTCGACCAGATCCTGCATCCGGGCCCCGACGCCCGGATCGGTCACCGGAATGGGTTGTCCGGGCTCGAGCGCAAGACCGGTCTCGACTATGTGGGCAAGGTCGCGACTGATGTCGCCGAAGTTGTGCGCAACCTGGAGCCCGACCCAGATCTCACCGTCGGGCCTCACAATGCCGGCTCCGGACCCCGGCAGGGACGAGCAGATGCGTACGTTCTGGCCCGTCTTGAGCGTCACGCGAGCCGTGGCTGACGGGACGAACTCGCGCAGCGCGATCCAGTCGGCTTCACCGGGGAGACCCTCAAACGTCCGGGCGACGAACGGCATGCGCGCTTTGACGGTCTTGTTCTTGGCTCGCGATTTCTTGCCCACGAAGGGCCACTCTAGGGGGCGGGGTACGGCACGGTCAGTGCAGGCTCATGACGAGCTCGGCGTTGACCCGGGTGCCCTGTGACATGTCTACCCACCAGCGATCGGCCACGCGGTTGATGATCGACAGCCCTCGGCCGCTGAGCGAGTCCTCGTCGAAGTCGACAGGCTTGAGCGGCTCGCTCACGCCTGCGTCGTGCACGCTGAGCTCCAGCAGCGTGCCGTTGATGCTCCACGAGATCTCGATCGTTCCATCCGGTTTGGGCTTGCCGTGGCTGACGGCATTGGCGATCATCTCGCTGACCACGATCAGCGCATCGTCGATCACCGCGTTGGATGCGCGATGAACTGTGAGGAAAGCCGCGAGTCGGGTCCGGGCAATGCTGGGAGTCGAAAGCTCGAACGGCAGACGAACGATGTCATGCGACTTCACACCGACCACCTACCCGAGAAAGCCGGAGCTGCGCAATGCGCATGGCTCCGGCAACAGACCTGCATATAGTCCAAAGTAACCATTCAAGGGGGTTCATTTCTACCTGCCGCTCCAATTGGCCCCTCAATCCCCGCTCAAAGAGCGTGAGAGAAGATGGTCGGATGACCGATTCAGGCGTGCCCACAACTGACATCCACGCGATTCCAGCGTCGATCCCCAGAGACCTCGTCGTGCTCGATGTACGCGAGCAGCACGAATGGAACGCCGGTCACATTGCGGGCGCGATCCACATACCCCTTGGTGACCTGCAGGCTCGCGTCGGAGAACTCGACCCGGCCGCCCACACTCTCGTCGTCTGTCATGTCGGAGGTCGATCAGCGCGAGCAACGCAATGGCTTCACGCGCAGGGCCACGACGTGGTCAACCTCGCCGGTGGCATGGAGGTGTGGGAGTCGGTCGGACGCCCAGTCGTACGTCAGGATCCAGGAGGTCGCCAACCCTCTGGCAGCCGACCCGGATAGGGCGGTGTGTTGGGTGGCGGCACCCACTCTGCAGGAGCCTGCGGGGCTGGCGGGTACCAAGGTGTGCAGGACACCGGCACGGGTGTCCACACCGGCTGCAGGGGAGGCGCGATCGGCGGCCGCATTCGGGCGATGGTACGACGCTTCAGAGAACGCTCGACCAGCCAGAGGAACAGCAGGTTCATGACAACAGAGGGGACCAGGTCGAGCGGCCCGCCGCCTTCAGAGGTGTCGATCATGCCGAGCGCCTCGAAGATCCCGATGGAGACATTGTTGGCGGTGTGCGCCGCGATCCCTGCTTCCAGGCCACCCGTGCGGACCACCAGGTAGGCGGCGAGTAGGCCGAAGAGGCCGACATCGATCAGACCCCAGATGTTGTATTCGTGTCCGGATGCGAACACCGGGACGGAGATGACGATCGGGATCCAGGCAAATCTCGTCCACGAGCCCACCAGTTGGAGGATGTAGCCGCGGAACACATACTCCTCAGCGGCCGCCTGGAACGGAGTGAGGGCGAACGTCAGGACCAGCAGGATCAGCACCCGCCCGCTCATCGAGGGGGAATCGACCGAGCCGTCATCGAAAACGGCGCTGAGACCGATCAGCGCCGCCAGCCCTCCGCCAAACACCATGCTTGCGAGCAGCGTGGTGTGACCCAGCCAGGCCCAGCGCATCCGGCCCTCGACCGAGGTCAGGTAGCCGATCGGTCGCGGTCCGGTGACCAGCACAGCCAGCAGGATCACCGGCAGCATCAAGGCGATGAGGATCATGGTCATGGCGAAGTAGCCGGGGTGCATCAACTCCACCTGGGAGCTGGCTGATTCCCAACGATCGGTGATCTTGTCGCCATCGCGCCCCACGGCATAGAGGCCCGTCATCACGGCAACGATGAACACCACGCTCGTGATCAGATAGCCGATGACTCCGATGACTCCGGCCACGGGCAGCTTCCACCACGCGTATGCCGGCGTCTCTCGGGCAAGACGGTGGTAGGGCGTGGACACGCAGTGAATCCTGACAGGTGGCGCTGGGAAAAGGCTGTCTACTTGGCTGCTGCCTTGAGGCGCGAGCCGACACTCAGCTTGACGCCGTGGCCAGCGGGAATGTCGATCGTCTCGCCGGTCGAGGGGTTGCGGCCAACGCGCGCGGCACGTTCGACCCGCTCGACGGACAGGATGCCGGGGATCGAGACCTTGTCGCCATTGCCCGAGACTGCCTCGACGAGGATCTCGCTGAAGGCTGACAGGACTGCGTCGGCTTCGGTCTTGCTGGTGCCTGCCTTCGACGCGAGGGCGGCAACGAGATCGTTGCGGGAAATGGCCACAAGTGCTCCTCATGAATGGTGGTGTGCAACGTCAGTCTATGAAGGTCGCACCAACTCAATCAGTGACCCCCCGTGGGCCTCTGCGAATGTTCTTGCTGCTAGCGCGCCCATTCTGGCAGTGGCTCCGCATCGATCAGCGCTGGGAGGGCTTCGAGGTATGCAGCGCGCGGCCACTCGACCACTCCGAGCGACTCAAGGTGCGGCGTGCGCCACTGGACGTCGATCAGTCCGTCGGCACCCACAAGCTTCGTCAGCGCAACCAGTGCGACCTTGGACGCATCCGTCACACGGTGGAACATCGACTCGCCGGCGAAGAGCCGACCGATGCTGAGCCCGTACAGTCCACCAACCAGCTTTTCATCGGCGTCACGGCTCTCGACAGAGTGCGCCCAACCGAGTCGGTGCAGGTTCACGTACGCGTCGCGGATCTCGTCATCGATCCAGCTGCCGGGTCGAGACGGGTCAGCGCAAGCGTCGATGACTTCCTCGAAAGACTCGTCGACCGTCACCGAGAGTCTTCGTACGGATCGCTGCAGCGAGCGCGACACCTTGATCGACGACGGCGGCAGAACCCCCCGCTGCCTGGGTGACCACCACAGCAACTCTCCATCATGCGGCATCGGGAATGCGCCGTGCCGGTACGCGGCGACGATCGTGCCCGGTTCTAGGTCAGCGCCACCGGCGATGCAGTCCTCGTCGGGCCACGTCTCAGGCTCGAAGCGCCATGGCGAAGGTGCGAGTGGTTTCGGGCTCATGCCGGCGTCTCGAGGACGTTCATCAGGTGCAGCCGCGGCGCATCACCCCAAGCCCTCCATTCGTCGACCGTCGCGTCCTTCACCCCTCGCCACCAGGTGTCGCTTCGGTTGACAGCGTGAGTCAGTCCACACGCAATCCACAACGCCTCGAACTCCCGCGCATCGACCAAGTCGCTCCATTGCTCGCGATACGCGTCGCTCACCGCGGTCCACATCGACTGCTGGGTGGCGTGGATCCAGCCGTACGGGACACTCAACGCCTCGAAGGCCGGCGCCCACTGGGCATCGCCGAAGTCGAAGAGCTTGAGCTGGCGGCCAACTGTGAACACGTTGGACGGGTGGGCGTCTCCGTGCTGGAACGTGCTGGGTACCGGCGATGCATCCACCCGCTGTGCCGCGTCGACGAGCTGGGGTCTCGCATGGTGGAGCCGTTCGGCCAGCTCGGTCGTGACGTGGCTTGGGTGCTCGGCCGGCAACCGCTGAAACCGCTCGACCAGCCGATCGAAGCGGTCTGGCACCGTCGCGGGCGAATAGTCCGGAAGGCCTGCGCCGATCAGGCGATTCTTGTGTTCGACAAGCGCACGCTGCACCCGGGCCGTCTCCGTGACGACCTCCACCCAATCGCCTTCGGTTGGCTCCCGGGAGTCGCCCAATGACGGTCCATGATCGTCGGTGAGCATCCACCCCCGGTCAGCGTCGATTGCCAAGGGAGAGTCAACGGCGTCCGGCACCAGCTCGGCCAGCACCTGCTGCAGATGCGCCTCGAAGGCATTGCCGCGACAGTTGGCCTTGAACCACGCCCGTCCTGAATCAGTCGGCACGACGAGCAGTGTGGACCAGGGCCGTATGCGCGGCTGCGTGATCGGCCCGGTGATCGTACGGCCGGTCCGTTCGAGCCGCTCGCCTATCCAGTCCT
>MTKY01052212.1_pt1 | contig 15382 bp, 7 predicted proteins | sample 1042731 | NCBI WGS metagenome assembly MTKY01 (sample SAMN06212206, study PRJNA360538) | anaerobic digester metagenome | biome: Wastewater treatment plant; material: sludge; isolation source: anaerobic digester fed with sludge from wastewater treatment plant | place: Denmark: WWTP Soeholt ... | reverse complement strand
CAGCGCGCGGCCAGCGCCGCCGCGGCGGCTGCGGCGGCAGCACAGATGGGGGAGCAAATCATCGAGATGGCCGGCGTCGAAGAGGCCGGCATCAACGTGGCGGAAGACATCAATCTCACCAGCAACCCGGCCACGAACACGCTGATGGTGATGGGTCCGCCGGCGGCCATCAAGCTGGTGGAAGAGCTGGTGGCCAAGCTGGAGGCCCAGGAGGCGCCCCAGCGGGAGCTGCGCACCTACGTCCTGAAATATGCGGACGCCAAAAAGATTGCCCCCCAGCTCGAGAGGCTGTTCAAGGCCGGGATGACGGGCCGCCGGCAGGCGTCCAGCGGTTTTGATCCGTCCGGCCTGAATGATCCGACGGTTATCGTGGATGAGGACGGCAACGCCCTGGTCGTCAGCGCGCTGAGTATCGACTTCCCGCGGATCGAAAATCTGATCGAAGCGCTGGATCAGCCGATCGACGCGCAGGTCATGGAGTTTCCGCTGCCGAGCATTCTGGATGCCACCCGCGTGTCCAAGGCGCTTCAGACGGCGTACGCCACCCGGAGCAACACCGGCGGCGCGAAAAAGGTCGTCATCACCGCGGAATCGGAAACCAACACGTTGTTCATCGCCGCCCCGGCCGAGCTCCGCGAGGAGCTTGCGCAGCGCATCGAGAGCATGAAGGGCAAGGCCCTGGACGAGAGCAAGCCCAAGATCATCCCCGTTCGGGAGGCCACGCCGACGACGTTGGCCCAGACGCTGCTGGGGGCCCTCGGCCAGAAGGGGCAGAACGCTGCCATCACCATCACCCCCGACGACGCCACCATGCAGCTTTTCGTCCGGGCGCCGGACGAATTGATTCCCCAGATCGAGTCCATGGTCGCGATGCTGGACAAGCCCACGAACCCCGGGGCGGAGCTGCGCATCTTCCAGCTCAAGCACGCGCAGGCGCCGCTGATTCTGGATCAGATGATGTCGCTTGTGCGGCAGCTCGGCGCGACCCTCAAGACCGGCGGCGCGGTGTTCGGCGCCACGGCCGACGCCCGCACGAACTCGATTCTGGTGATGGGGAACACCTCGACCTTCCAGATTGTGGAGCAGGTGCTGGTGACTCTGGACGTGCCGCCCCCGCCCGATGCGGAGATCGTCACCACGGTCTACCACCTGGTGCAGGCCAAGGCCAACGACGTGGCCCAGCACATCAACCGGCTGTACAGCGGTCGCGCGGCCGACGGGAGCGAACCTCCGCGGGCCGGGGCGGACGTTCCCAGCAACACGCTGATCGTCCGCGGCACGCGTAAGCAGCAGGACGAGATCAAAGCCCAGGTGATCGACAAACTGGAGGAGTACGCCGGCTCGCCCCCGATTCCGCTGATCACCGAGACGATCCAGCTTACGTATCTGAACGCGGACGACGCGGCCGCGCAAGTCACCCAGGAGTTCGCGAACCGGCAGAAGGCGTACCGCGAGGCCCAGTTGCAGAACATCAACCCCGCCGAGCTGACAGTTTCGGTGACGCCTCGCGTGTCCAGCAAGCAGATCGTCGTGGTGGCCAGCCAGGTCAATATTGATCAGATCAAGACGATCGTGGCCGAGCTGGACAAGGAAGGCGCCGGCATGCTCACCGCGCGGGAGTCGCGCACGTATTCACTCGAGTGGCTGGACGCCAACGCCGCGGCGAACGCCATCAACAACATGTTCCGCATCGCCGGCGTGCGGCTGGCGGAGATCGACCAGGTGAACACGGCCGTCGTTTCACCGACGCAGATGGTGGTGACGGCCAGCGTGGAAAACCACGAGGTGATCGCGAGGCTGCTGAAAGAGCTGGATGTTGACAAGGGGCAGGGCAAGGTGCAGGAGTTCTACACGATGAAGAACGCCCGGGCCTCCGACGTGGCGAACACGGTCAACCAGGTTCTCGGCGCGCGGGGCCGCACGCGCACCGGCCAACTGCCGGTGACGGTGGTGCCCGATGATGCGATGAACCTTCTGGTTCTCTCCGGCACGCCGACGGAGATCGAGGAGGTCCAGCAGATCATCGTCCAACTGGATCAGGAGCCGACGAACCTGACGGGGCGGGTCGTGGAAGTGTATGATCTGAAATACGCCGACCCCGGCTCCACCATCAACGCCCTGAACGCCGCCTTCCCGCGTACGCGCGGGCAGCGGCCGGAGGACGAGGTGGCGTTCGGCTACACGTGGGGCACCAGTGCCCTGGTGGCGACGGCCTCTCCGCAGAACCAGGCGAAGATTCAGGAACTCCTGCAGAAGATTGACGTGGAGGGCACCCTGCGTACCACGCACCTCATTCCGTTGAAGGAGGCCAACGCGGACGAGGTAGCTCAGAAGCTCCAGACCCTGTTCCGAGCGACTCAGCGGGCCCGCCAGGGAGATACCACCATGCAGGTCCTGGCGGAGTCCCGGACTAACTCTCTGCTCGTGTTCGCCACGGAGGCGGAACTCGTGCAGGTGCGAACCATGGTGGAAAGCCTGGACGTGGCGCCCACCGGCGACGCCGAACGAACGGTCCAGGTCTATCCGGTCCAGTTCGGCGATCCGAACAGCATCGTGGGCGCCATCAACGCCCAGTACGCCGCTTCGCGAGCCAGCCCGCGCGACCAGGTGACGGCCGTGGTGGAACAGGGCACGCAATCGGTGGTCGTCTCCGCGTCGGCCAAACGGCAGGCCGAGGTGGAGGCCCTCATCCGGCAGATTGACGTCGAGGGCAGCCAGGTCCGCGCCACGCACGTCGTCAAAATTGAGCACGCCAACGCGGAGCAACTGGCCACCACCCTCAGCGGCGCCATGCAGCGGGTCAGCACGCGCCGCGGCGAACAGATGCGCATCTCCGCCGACCCCGGCACGAACAGCCTGGTGGTCTTCGCCAGCGAAAAGGAGATGTTCGATCTGATGCCCCTGGTGCAGTCGCTCGATGTCGAGCCCGACCTGGAAAAAGACCGCCAGTTCCGGGCTTTCAAGCTGACGTACGGGATGGTGTGGGACGTGGCCGAGATGATCACCCAGTCGTTCCGGGGCGGCCGGACCGCCCGGGACCAGGTGACGGCCGTGGCCGACTGGGGCTCCAGTAGCATTCTGGTGACCGCCTCCCCGGAGAACATGAAGCGGATCGAGGAGCTGATCAAGCAGGTGGATACCAAGAGCGACGTGCTCCAACAGCCCCGCATCGTGCAGGTCAAGCACGGCGACGCGGAGAGCATCGCCCAGACCCTCACGGAGGTTTTCACCGAAGGAGGGGGCGGCGGACGACGGTCCTGGATGCCTCAGCGCGGGGGTATCTCCATCACCCACACGGTCGGCACGGATACCCTGGTGATCAAGGCCAGGGACAGCGAGTTCGAGGAGATCATGACGGTCCTGAACCAGTTGGACACGCCGGAGCGCGGCCCGGGTGACATCCGCACCTTCGCCCTGAAATACACGGACGCCACCGAAATGCTGGGAATCCTGGAGACATATCTCCAGAAGCCCGGCAGCGGCGCCGGCGGGCGTCGCGGCAGCGCGGCCGGCGGTCTGAGCGGAGACGTACGAATCAGCGTTTCCAGCACTACAAACTCGCTTGTGGTCTCGGGCGGCAAGGAACAGCTTGACCGCGTCGCAGCCGTCATCGCGGAGCTTGACGTGGAGATTCTGGACGGCGGTAACCGGCCGGAAATTCTGAGGTTAACGCACGCTTTGCCGTCCTTGATGGAACCCATTCTGACGCAGTTATTCGTCGAGACGGCCAAGACTCGTGGCGGGCGAAACACGGCAGCCGCCCAGATGGTTCCGGTGATCGTCGCGGACGACCCGTCGAGCCAGCTCATCGTCCGGGCAAATCCCACGGATATGTCCCAGATCCGGGCGATGGTGGAAATGCTCGACACCGAGGAGGCAAGCCTGGCGACCGGCATCAAGATCGTGCAGCTTCAGGCCGGTGTGGATGTTACCGAGCTGGCCGACATGTTGCAGGAACTGCTTGACGCCGACGCCAAAGTCAGGGAAAGCCTCAGTTCCAGCCGTGGCAAGGCCCAGTCCGAACGCGTGGTGCTCAGCGCAGACCGCCGGACGAACAGCATTCTGCTGGCCGGTGCGCGGTCCCGGTTTGAAGAAATCGAGAACCTCATCCGGACCCTGGAGAAGCAGGGGCCGGTGGGTGGCAAAACGGCCGTTATCATCCGTCCGAAAAACATGAGCCCGGACGAGGTGAAGGGAGTTATTGACGGAGTGATAGAGAACAATGCGTCCGGCAGCGGCGCCCGCGGCGGCACACGTCCGCGCCGGCGGTAGTTCCCACCGGCGAGCCCGCGGATGGGCTCGGTAAGCGGTGATGGATCTGGCGATCGTGGACCGATTGCAGTATTAGGCAGATCGCCCCAACCGGCTGGGAAGCCGGTCGTACAAGGAGTTGGGAAAGCGACACAAAGGACGAGGCGGCCGGTCGGGTGTTGCGTCGGCCCTCCGGCAAGGAAGGATTGATACCGTGATGAAACGCGTCCTGTGGGGATTGACGAGCGTACTGATGCTGGCGGGCCTGTGGGCCAACGCTGATCCGCCGGCGCCGGACCCGACCGACGGGTGGACCGCCGAGCAGATTCTGGAGCAGAAAATGCTCGAGGCCCTGGCGCGGCAGGCGGCACAGACGGCTGAACCGGCACCGGCCGAATCGAAGTCGTCCGACGGCCTGGATGCACAGGCGGATCAATTCGAGCAGCAGGTTCGCGCCGCGCTGGCCGGCCTGGAGTCTTCCGGCCGGCTGGCCGACAGCGCGCCCGCCCCGGAGGAGTCCCCGGCTTCCGCGCCGGCGTCCAGGAAGTCCGCCCGTTCGCGCCCCGAAGCCAGGCCGGCGGACGATGCGCCCGCCGCAGAGGGGCAAGCGCCCGAACCGGATGATAAGCCGGTCGATCGGGCGCCGCGCAGCGCGGAGCCGGCGGAACCGCTGGCCGCCGAGGAGCCGACCCCGCCGGCGCGGGTTTCGCTCGGCAGCACATCCACCACACCAACCACGCCGCGTGGCACCATCAGCTTCGGCCAGATCCAGCTTACGGGCGGTGACATCACGATCGAATCCGTCGGCACGGGTCTGCTGATTCTGGGGCATCCGGATGACGTGGCCATCCTTCAGGCTCTGATCGAGCAGATGGACGAGGAGATCCCCTCGCGAGACCTGCAGATCATCACGCTCATGAACACGAAGGCCACGGAAGTGGCCCAGGGCGTGCAGAAAGTCCTGGATGATCTGCACAAGAAGACCGGCGAGCAACGGCCGGAAGAGAAGGTTTCCGTATCCGCGCTTTCCGCGAACATCATCCTCGTCGCGGCGCCGTCTCAGCGGATGGAGCAGACGATCAAGATCATCGAGGCCATCGATGCGGTTCCCCCGCGGCTGCCCAAAGTCGAGCTGATGACGTTTGACATCAAGTACCGCAAGCCCAGCCAGGTGGCCGAGCAACTGTCGGACATCCTCAACAAGCTGCGCAAGCGTGTGGGGGCGGAGGAAGTGGGCGTGGAGTTCGACGTGCAGGCGTTCGACGACACGGGCAAGATCACGATTCTCGGCCCGGCGAGCGAGCGCGACAAGATTCAGGCCATCATCAGCGAGATCGACGCGGAGCCGCGCGAGGGCTTCGGCCAGATCAAGCTGGTCCTGTTCCCCCTGCTCAACAACAAGGCCAAGGACATGGCCGACACGCTCAAGGAGCTGCTGGCCGTGGACACGGGCAAGGACGCGGCCGCGGAAACCATCCGCCGACTGCAGATGCTCAAACAGCGGACGGACGGCTCCCGCGAGGAGCTGCCGCCGGTCGACCTGCAGAAGCCGATCAAGATCATTCCGGATGACGGAACGCAGTCGCTGATCGTGGCCACGGCGGAGGAGAACATCGAGCCGCTGGCCGCTCTCGTCGAAGTGCTGGACGGCGTGCCGCTGGCCGCGGAGATGGGCCTGCAGATCTTCAATCTCAAGTATGCCGACGCGGATACGGTCAGGAAGCTGCTGGAGGAACTGTTCAAGCAGGGCAAGGACCTGCCCGAGGCCGCCAAGGGTTCGGCGGACCGGCGCGGCGTGCCCGAAGGGGTCGTCGGCGAGTCGCTGGTCTACAACATCGCCATCAGCGCCGACCAGCGGATGAACACGCTGATCGTGACCGGCCGGCCCGGGCAGGTGGCCCTGGCCGCCCGCGTCATCGCCGAGCTGGATCAGGAGGGCAGCGAGATCAAGTTCCCGCTCCGGATCGTCCCGCTGGAGCACAGTTCGGCCAGTCGGCTGGCCAAAGTGATCGACGAACTGTTCACGGCCCGACTGCAGTCGCTCGAGAAACGGGATGCCGGCAAGTCGGCCATCGAGCGGGAGCGGGTGTTCGTGACGAACGACGAGCGGACGAACTCGCTGGTCGTTTCCGCTTCGGCGGAGAACTATGCGGAACTGCGGCGGATCGTGGAGCAGCTCGACACTCCGGCCGAAGAGCTGTTCGAGCACATCCGCCTCATCACGTGCAAGAACACCTCCGCCGCCGATCTGGCCTCCAAGATCGAGGACCTCTGGAAGCGTAAAGCCGACATGCGGAAAGAGGCCGAGCTGCCGGAAGACCTGCCCATCGTGGTGGCCGACCAGCGGAGCAACTCGCTGGTCATCGCGTCGTCGCCGGACGACTTCGAGGCGATCAAGAGCCTGGTGGACCGGCTGGAGGCCCAGCCACTGGCCCCCATCGCGGAGATCCGGCTGATCCAGATTCAGCACAATGACGCCGGCGAGGTGTCGGACATGCTGCAGGATCTGTTCAAGGAGCGGCTCCAGCAGCGGCTGGTCAAAGGGCAGGAGGAAGACCCGACGGATCGCGTGGCCGTGGCGACGGATGCCTCGACGAACATCATTCTGGTGGCCTCGAGCAAGGCGAATTACGACGAGATGGTGCGCATCATTCAGGCGATTGACGTGGAGCCGAGCCTGGAGGGCGTGATTCGCGTTTTCACGCTGAAGAACGCGGTGGCCAAGGATGTGGGCGAGAAGATCACGGACCTGTTCCGGCAGGGGCTGTACCACCCGCAGAAGGGTCTGAAGAGCAGCCTGATCGAGGCCCGCCAGGAGGTAGCCCTGGTTGACGACCCGCGGTCCAACGCCATCGTTGTCAGCGCGTCCAAGCCGAACCTGGCCATTATCGAGCAGCTCATCGACCAGATGGATGTGGAAGAGCCGCTGAACGTCGACAGCAAGACGGAAATCTTCACGCTAAAATTCGCGGATGCCATCAAGCTGGCCGACACCATGGAGAAAATGTTCAAAGGTATCCGGTCCAGCGCCAGCGAGCCGGATCTATTTCCGGAGCCGACCATCATCTCCGATTCCCGGAACAACATTCTGATTGTGACGGGCACCCGGGACGCGCTGAAGCGGTGCGCCAATCTGCTGGCCATCGTGGACGTGGAGGCGGGCCCACCATCCGCCACCTTCGAGGTCTACCCCCTCGTGGACGCCTCGGCGGCCCGGCTGGCCCCGATGATGCAGGAGATGTTCGACAAGCGCGACGAGGGACGCGACGAGAAGCGCTCCCCCATTTTCATCCAGGCGGAAGAGGCGACCAACACGCTGATCTGCACCGCGGCCCGCGAAGACCATGCGCTGATCGACGGCCTGCTCCGGCTGCTCGATAAGCCCTCGGAAATCGCCCGGCAGGTGGAGATCTTTCCGCTCCGGGCGGCCAAGGCCGAGGCCCTGGCGGATCGCCTGGAATCGCTGTTCAAGTCTCAAGCCGGCACCCGGGGCGGCACCGATCGGGCGGACGTGCTGGCGATTGAACCGGACGTTCGGACGAACGCGCTGGTTGTCTGGGCCGCGCCGTCGGAGATGGCCAACATCGCCGAGATCATTCACAAGCTCGACACGACCCAGCCGGGCCCGGAGATGATGGTGAAAGTCATCCGGCTGCAGCGCGCTTTGGCCGAAGATTTCGCCAAGGTGCTGGATGAAACGATGATCACCCCGGGCGGCGGAGGCTCCCGCGAAGAGCAGGCGGCCATCATCAAGTTCGAGGCCACGTTGCCCGACGGCCGCAAAGAGGTCCGCAGCCTGGTGCGGCAGGACATCACCATCAAGGCCGACCAGAAGACGAATTCCCTGATGGTCTTGGCCCCGGCCGGCAGCATGGAGATGCTGGAGAGTCTGATCTCGACGTTCGATCGTATGCCGCCCGTGCTGGCGGAGATCCGTCTGTTCCCCCTGGTCAACGCGGACGCGGAGGAGGTGGTTTCCAAGCTGGAGGATCTGTTCGAGGAGTCCGGCGGAAGGGGGACCAGCGATATCGACACGCAGTTGACCATGGGCAACCTTCAGACCCTGGTGGCCGAAGGCAAGGTCGGGCTGGGCACCCGAATTCCCATGAGGTTCTCCTCCGACCGTCGGACCAACACCGTGCTGGCCGCCGGCACCGAGATTGACCTGCGGATGGTGGATCAGTTGGTGCGCATGCTGGATGCGCCGGACGTGGATGAGCGCGTGCTGGAAATCTACGAGGCCAGGTACATCACCTCGGATTCCATCGCCGCGGCTTTGACCTCTTTCGCGGATCAGGAGACCCAGCGTCTCCAGGACGTGGACAGCGAGACCGCCGCCCAGAAACGGGCCGAGCGGCATGTGACGGCCATCTCCGACGAGGGCAGCAACAGCGTGCTGCTGGGCGTCAGCCCGCGGTTCTACTCGCACTATATGAGCATGATTTCACAGATTGACCGGCCGCCGCCGCAGGTGATGATCCAGGTCCTGGTGGCGGAGGTGACGCTGACGGACACCGTAGGCGTGGGGTTCGAGTTTGCGGCCCAGAATCTGCGCTTCACGGAGAATGCGGTGGTCGGCCCGAATGACACCGTGCAGGGGCACGGACACGACACGGTGGGCGGCACAGACCTGGGCGCGGCCTCCGTGGCCGGTTCGCTGGGCGGATTCAGCTTCTCCATCACCGGCGAAGACTTCAACTTCCTGTTCAAGGCGCTGCAGTCCGACGGCATCGTCGAGATTCTCTCCCGCCCGACCATCTTCGTGGCGAACAACTCGCCGGCGAACATCCAGATCGGCGACCAGGTGCCGATCGTCCAGGGCACGTCCACGTCCGATTCGGGTCAGATTTCCTCGTCGGTGACGTATCAGGACACCGGCATTATCCTGACCGTGACTCCGCACATCAATCCGGACGGCTACGTGAACCTGGAGGTCTCGCCGGAAATATCCCAGCTCAGTCCCTCGACCGTGCAGATTTCGGAGGGCTTCACCGCGCCCATCATCACGAAGCGCAAGGCGGAGACGATCGTCACGGTGAAGGACGGGGAGACGGTGGTCATCGGCGGGCTGATCCAGACCAGCGAATCCCAGTCGGAAACCAAAGTCCCCATCCTGGGGGATATTCCGCTGCTGGGCGCGTTGTTCCGGGCCACGACGGTGGACTCGCGGCGCACGGAACTGCTGATCGTGCTCACCGTGAACGTCTGTCGTACCGAGGATGACGCGTACGCCATCTCGACGAAAATGCGCGACCAGTCCGGCATTATTCCGGAGCGCGTCAAGCGGAATCCGCTCATGGAAGGCCTGCGGATTCTGCCGGAGGAAGATGTCGGTCTGCAGCCTGTAGACGCGCAGGGCCAGCCGACGCCACCCGGGCGGAAGGAGCCGCCTGCGACACCCCTGAAGGACCGGGACCTCTACGGCCCCAATCCGGACGTCTACGGCCCTGGCGTGCCCCAGCCGACCCAGATCAGCCAGGACGCCGTCGATGAGAAAAGGGTCTATGGCCCGGTGCTGGTGAGCCATGAGAGTTCGTAACGCCGGGGGCGTGGCCGGCGTACGTGTGGGCCGTGGGCGCCGTCCCGCGGACCCGAGGCCACGGGACAATCGAGCCATGCGTAACCCGCCATTCAATTCACTGGCCGCGATTGCCGGGGCCGGACGCTGGGCCGCACTGCTGCTGATCGCCGCCTCGGCGGGTTGCGTGGAACCGGGCCGCCCGGACTTACCCGGTCCGGATTCGAGCGCGGCTCGCCGTCTGCCCGGTTATTCCGCCGACCCCGTGATGAAGGTGATCTGTCTTTTCCGGCCGGAGCCGGCGTGTTTCCGGAGTTTCGATCCCGAGGGGGACCCCAATCCGGAGGGGTTCACCTTCACCCTGTACCTGGTCTCCGCGCGAACCGAAAAAGGGATTCACCCCGAAGGCACCATCCAGGTTAAGATGTATCGCCTGGAGCCGACCGACCAGGGCATCGTGAAACGCGACCTGGTGTACGAGTCCAGGCCGGTCCCGGCACACACGCTGACATACTCCACCCGGCGAACGGCGCTCGGGTGGGGGTACGCCCCTTCCTTCTTCTGGGGGAACGCGGATGTACTCGGATACAAGGTGGAAGTCGTCGTCGAGTTCACCGGAGTGGATGGCCGGGTGGTTCGCAGTCAGCCGCGCGGCCTCAAGGTCCCGCCCCGCAAGTCGTAGGTCCGGCGGGCCTGGCCGGCGGCGTCGGCCCGTTGTCCTCGCCGGGGTTCTGGTGGCGACCGCCTGGCTGGCGGCCGGGTGCGACCGCAAGCCCGGCCCCGCCTCCGCCGAAGCGTCCACCGCCCCGGAGGTCGCCTCCGCGACCCGCTCCGATCAAATCGTGACTCCCATCCAGACCGCCCGATACATGCGTGAACTGTACGACCGCTCGGCGGTGGATACGCTGGCCGGCTTCATCGAGCCTGATCAGCGGGAGGAGGTTCTGGCCCAGTTGGCCGCGGTGGATCGGCTGACCATGGCGTATCGTGACCTCAACCAGTTGATTCAGGAGCGGATCGGGCCGGGGACGGCCAGCCTCGTCAGTGCCGATAACCTGGCGAACCTGGCGGGTCTTTTTTCGCCCGACGTGGAGCTCTTTGACGAGCGGATCGACGGAGACCATGCGTGGGTCACGTATTCCGTGGCGGGCCGTATCCCCCTGGAGGAAGCAGCCTTTGTGCGGGGGGCCGGACGCTGGCGACTGCGCACCGAGCCCCCGATTCCGGAGCTCACGGAACAGCTTCGCAAGCTTGCGGACGCGGCAAACCGGGTGGCCATCCTGGTCGGCTCACGCGAGATGACGGTACAGCAGGTGCAACACGAACTGTCCATCCGGCAGGGCCCCATCCTCCGCCGCATCGCCGAGATCGAAGCCCATCATCAATCGAATGACTGAGCGGCTCCCCCCCCCCCCCCCCCCCCTCGATTGCTGTGCCATTCCATGCGTTACCTGTTCCGTGCTTCGTATGCTTGCAGCCATGCCATCTGGATGGCTTCCAGGCGCGCCTCATTCGAGGCGTCTGGAGAGTCGTCGAAGCCGGGCAAGCCGCACACCCAGGCGCGCAGGTCCGCAAACCCAACCGACAACGGATGAACCTCCGGCCGCGCCGCCAGCAACAGTCGACCGATCGGACCGGAGTCGACCCAGCGCAGTCGAAACTTCGCCGCGTCCCCCCCGCCTGAGGTTCCCGTGTGAGTGTCAGACTCTTTCACCAGATTGCGGTTCCATGCCGGCACCTCCACCACCAGATCGCCCGTTGCGTCCGGAACGGCCTGGCAGGCCAGCCGGCTGCGCGTGGTGAGTCCCGGCGCATGGTCCAGCATGTCCTCTTCCTGTTCCGTGGCCGGGCTGAGGGCCCCGAAACCCTCTCGCACGATGACGTGGCAGGTGCAGCAGGCGCACACACCGCCGCAGGCATGGTCAATTTCCACGCCGTGTGCCAGCGCCAGGTCCAACAGGCTTCCTGGAAGACCCGTTCGCCCGGACGGAACGCGCCCAGGCTCCACGGTCACCGTCACCCCTGCCGGCTCGAACCGGACGGTGAAGGTCCGGGAGGCCGGTCTGTCACCTGAATTGTCAGAGGAGGGTTGCATTTCAGAGCCTTCGTTGGCCGGCCCGCAGGGGGTGCGATCGGCCTTTTTCCGGAGGAACGGCTGTCATCCGGTCGGTCACCGGTCGGACCGTCATCTTAGAGATTCAACCGCCGCTGTTGGTCTGCTTCGACCTTAGGTCCGCGACCGCCGCCCGGATCGCCTCTTCGGCCAGCACGCTGCAGTGGATCTTCACCAGCGGCAATTGCAGCTCTTCCACGATGTCCGTGTTTTTCAGGGCCAGGGCTTCTTCCACGGTTCGGCCTTTGAGCCACTCCGTGGCGACCGAACTGCTTGCGATGGCGCTGCCGCATCCGAAGGTTTTGAATTTCGCCTCGACAATCCGACCGTCGTCCCCGACCCGGATCTGCAGTCTCAGCATGTCTCCGCACGCCGGCGAACCCACTATACCCGTGCCGACATGCGGATCGTCGGTGTTCAGGGTCCCGACGTTCTGCGGGTGTTCAAAGTGCTGCAAGACCTTCTCGCTGTATGCCATCGCGTGTTTCGCTCCGTGTCAGGGAGGTCGGCTCTGACTGACGCCGACCGTCGGATTCATCCCGTTTTTCGCTGCACGCTTGCGACCTGCATCGCTGTTTCATAGGTGGGGCTCATGGCCCGCAGGCGCTCCGCCGCCCGGGCAATCTGGTCGATGGCCGTCTCCACTTCGTCGGCCGTATTGAATCGACCCAGGGAAAGCCGGATCGAGCTCGGGGCCACGTCGTCTGCGATGCCCAGGGCCTTGAGCACGTGGCTTGGCTCCAGAGAGGCGCTCGTACAGGCGCTGCCGCTGGAAAACGCCAGGTCTTTGCAGGCCATCATCAGACCTTCGCCTTCCACATAATGCACGCTCAGATTCAACGTATTCGGGAGGCAGTGCCGCGGATCGCCGTTGCGGGTGCAGAAATCAATGCGTTCGCACAGCCCCTCCCACAGGCGATTACGCAGGGCCTCCAGGCGCGCGGCGTCGGCCGACATCTCCGCGCCGGCCAGCGCGGCCGCCTGCCCCAGTCCGACAATGCCCGGCACGTTCAGGGTGCCGGACCGGAAGCCTCGCTCGTGCCCGCCTCCGTGAAAAAGCGGCCGGCAGCGGATCCGGGGGGCCCGCCGGCGAACATACAACGCCCCGACGCCCTTGGGGCCGTAGATCTTGTGGCCCGAGCAGCTCAGAAGGTCGATGCCCATCGATTGCACGTTGATCGGCACTTTGCCGAAGGCCTGCGTGGCATCCGTGTGGAAAAGCACGCCACGCGCTTTGCAGAGCCGACCGATCTCCGGGATGGGCTGAATGACGCCGATCTCGTTGTTCGCGAACATGATGGAGACGAGGATCGTGTCCTTCCGAATGGCTGACTCCAGTTCGTCGAGCCGAATGCGCCCTCCCGAATCCACGTCCAGGCAGGTTACGGAAAATCCCTGCGTTTCCAGGTACTGGCAGGGGTCCAGCACGGCCTTGTGCTCCGTCCGTTGCGTGATGACGTGACGGCCCTGCTCGGCGTACATGCTGGTGACGCCCTTCAGAACGATGTTGTTGCTCTCCGTCGCCCCGCTGGTCCAGACAATCTCCTTGGGGGATTCCGCAGCGATCAGGCCGGCCACCTGCTCGCGCGCCGTCTCGACCGCCTCCTCCGCCTCCCAGCCGAACGCATGGCTTCGGCTCGCGGCGTTGCCGAACCGATCCGTCAGGTACGGCATCATCGCCTCGAGCACGCGAGGATCCAAGGGGGTGGTCGCGTTGTTGTCCAGATAAATCCGAGCCATGACTGAACTCCTAAGGCGCCGCTTGTGGCGTGGTCTGGCTCGGCCCTTCCGCCACGATTTCGCCAAGAGTAACACTTTCCAGAAACCGTTGCATCCGCTGATGGACCTTCAGTACGGCCGGGCGGACCGGGCACGTCGAAACCAGCTCGCACGTTCGACGGGGCGGACTGCTGTGGCCTCCGGTGCATCGCACCAGCCGTGCCGGCCCTTCCACCGCGCAAATCAGTTGCGCCAGCGAAATCTGATGCGGATCCTGCGCCAGCCGGTAACCGCCTTTGGCGCCGCGCTCGCTTCCCACAATTCCGCATCGGTTGAGCGTTTTGAGCACGTTGGTCAGCACAGGCAGCGGAACGCGGTATTCTTCCGCAATTTCCCGCGCACTGGCCAAGCGATCCGCCTCCGCCGCCAAATGTGCCAAGGCGATCAGCGCATATTCGGTCTTTCGCGTCAACGTGAACATTCGTGTGCCGTTGTGACGACTCGCCACCATATATAGCACTGCACAGGTGCTATTTCAAGTCTGGTGCGCTGCGCAGCGAACGCAGGCGAGTCTGTGAATAGCTGTGTTCTCGTCCCCACGAATAAAGTGTAGGTGGATTCAGATTCCTCCTGAATGGCCGGTACCAATCCAGAGAAAAAGTAGGCCCGGCGGGGTGAACCGGGCCTTGGGGGGAACCAACCCATGGGGGATGGATTGGTGAGTGGGCTTTTTCGTATGCAGTGTACGGCTGTGCATGCGGCAGCTCGCGTTTTCCTGCGGGAACACAAGCAGCGATACGATCACCTCGGCGAGTTCCAGCACCACTGCCAAGGTTGCCGTCTCCGCAGGCGCGCCCGGCCTGCCTGAACAGACACCGGGACAGCCGACAAAGCAGCCGCGATTCTCCGTTTTTTCAGACAGTGTGTCAAGTTATTTCCGGACATTGGCGGCCGTACGGCAGGGATCACCGGGACCGGGCGAAAGCGGAAAATGGTCGCAACTATATTAATTTACGATGGTTATCATTGCTATTGAATCCGCAGGTCGAATCGTAGACCACCAACCCATTCGTCTCAGACTGGCGGATGAAACGGGCGATTCCAGTCGGCTGGTTCTGCACACGGTTGAATCCGCTGTTGGTCGAGGTGTACGATAATAGTACATGGGGCGGTACAGCAGTATCCCGGATTGGCACCCCCAGCCCGCCCCTGGCTCTTGCCCCAAATGACAGAAGGAGGTCATGATCATGCTTCGATTCGCGGCAGCCGTTTCGGCCATGTTGTTCTGTTTGACCTCGCTGGCTGATGCTCAGACGACGTCCGGCAGGGGCGTGAAGAACGAGGTTTCGCCCCCGTCGTCTGCGCCCAAGCGCACCAAAGCGGGTTCGAAAGCGCGCGTGGAACCTCCGGTCGTCCGGCTTCTCAAGACACGCGTGGATGCGATCGACTGGGAAGACCGGACCTTCGGCGATGTGATCGAGTGGCTGGAGAGCCTGGCGCCCGTGAACGTGGTGGTGTCGTGGCGCGAGCTGGAGATGGTGGGAATTGACCGCGACACACCGGTAACGCTGCGGATGCGTGACGCCACGGTGGCGTCGATTCTGACGACGGTCCTGGAGCAATCGGGGGACGGCGACACTCTGCGTTGGCGGGGCCAGGACAACACGCTGAAGATATCCACACGTGAGGCATTCAACCGAAAGATGTACGTGCGCATATACGAGGTGGCGGACCTGGTGTTCCCTGTGCCGGATTATCCGACTCCGAACATCGGTCCTGTG
>MTKY01072228.1_pt1 | contig 15384 bp, 13 predicted proteins | sample 1042731 | NCBI WGS metagenome assembly MTKY01 (sample SAMN06212206, study PRJNA360538) | anaerobic digester metagenome | biome: Wastewater treatment plant; material: sludge; isolation source: anaerobic digester fed with sludge from wastewater treatment plant | place: Denmark: WWTP Soeholt ... | reverse complement strand
AGCCGCCGCTCGAGCACCACGTCGCGATACTGGGGATCGGTACGCTCCGCCTGGGGCGCGCCCGCGGCGATGTCGGGGCCGTAGAGGGTGGCGTAACCCAGGGATTCGAGCCAGGCCAGGGTGGCCTCCTCGACGTCGGATTCGGTGAAGGTGGGCATCAAGGCGTCTCCGCAGTCAGTACCGCATCGGGGTTCTCGCGATCAGCGGCCCAGTGGGTGGGGTTGTCGTATAGGTAGCGGCAGATGGCGTCGTATTCTTTCTGGTTCCGGATGACGCGCTCATAGTAGCCGCGTTGCCACAGTCGGCGCGGGTCGGCGCCGAGGAGGGTGTTGATGTGTTTGGTGGATTGGTATTTCAGGTAGGCCACGACCTGACCCAGGGTGGGTGAGACAGGACGACCGGTCCGTGGGGGCGCGGTAAGAGGGCCCGGGGAGGGAGGGCGAGGGGACCTCGCCCCTACAGAAGGATCCGTGGCATCCAGGCCATCGCGTATGGGCGCGGTTTCCGCGCCCTCTGGTGTGGCGCCGGTCAACACCACGATGGCGTGAATGTGGTTGGGCATGATGATAAAGGCGTCGGTCTGTACCCCGAGGAAATGACCTTCCACACTGGCCCAAACCTCTTCCACAACGCGGCCGAGGGCGTTAGGCACCATGATATCGTCTGCCACCTCGCCGAAGAGGCATTCGCGTCCCTGGGTTACGACGGTAACGAAATAGGCGCCGGCCTGGGCGTAGTCGTAGTCCGGCAGGCGGATGGAGCGTCGGCGCGGTACCGGTTTGTTCACCTAGATGTCACTTGTCGAACACCGTCAGTAGGGGCGGGGTTTCCCCGCCCGTGGTTCGTGCGCCCGTGGTGCCTGTACCCAGGGGTCCGCCCGCCTGGTGGCCGGGTGGGGCATACGGCGGGGGAGAGAGGGCGCGGAGACCGCGCCCCTACAAAGGGACGTGCGAGAATGGGCGGACATTGGTGGCTCCGTTCAGGCAAGGTAGGGGTCCCTGGACAGGAACAGCTGGACCTCCTTGGCCGAAATGACGGGATCGAGTGTCTGGATGGCTTCGCGGTCTATGACAGCCGCCACGTCCAGTGCCTTCTTGAGGTCTTTGGAGGATATCCATTCGCTGTTCCAGATGGATACCTGGCAGCCTTGCACCAGCTGGCAGAGCGGTTCTCTCAACTCAAGCTCAGCACCGAATGGCAGTCCGATGCGCTGCAGCCAGATCTCCATATGGCCGGTGTTCGGTATCCGACCGAATCTACGCACTATCCGCTGCAGTACCGAACTCATCTCTTGCTGATCCCCGACGGCACCGACAAGCTTACTCAGTATGGCCGAGCAATAAGGATAGGTCCGTGGATTGCGGCAAGCGATGTCAGTCACGATGCTGATCAGCTGGAGGGGTTGCCGTACAGTGCGTCTCAGAAGACCTCTGTGATACTCTGCAAGAGCAGCGAGCGTACTCCCAGCATTCGGGTACTTGATGGCGTGTTCGTGTATTAGCAGTAGCTGTTTCTCGAGATCGGCATATCTGCGCCTTCGACTCATCCAGGCGGTCTTGTCAGGCTTGACTGAGTCAGTGATCACAGCGCTGGAGCCGCCTGTCTTGGACGTATTCAGCCTGAGGCCCAGTCCGATCAGGACCTCTGTGAGCCACTTCAAAACCGTCTCGCCGTCCGCTGGGTTGTTGACAAAGATGCGGTAGTCGTCGCGGTAGCGAAGAATAAGCAGTTCCTCGAGGCCCGCTTCCTGTATCCTCTCGCTCATCAATTCATCGGCAAGGCTGAGCACTATCTCTGCGACCAGGTCCATTAGCACTGAGCCTTGAGGGATGCCATTGGTCTGGCCGTAGTTCATATCCTGAAGGCACCCGTCAATAGCATTCCCCAGCAGGTCCTTCTCGCCTCGTTTGCCTTTCGCCGTGTCCTTGCCATGAATAGCCCAGGCAACCGAGTGGGTGTAGATGGAGCCATAGCAGTCCGTGATATCTGTACGATACAGGTACTCGAAGTCTAGTGCGTGCTGAATGGACCGCTGCTCGACCTCCTGCAACCAGTTCACTACCTGAGCGGCTCTGTCCTTCTCCTTGGTCAAGGATTCGACAGGCAGGCTCAAGCAGCGGATCTTGCCTCTTGTGGGGGTTTTGACGAGTTTGGCGCACAGCGTCTTCCAGTGTTCAGCTTGGGTGATGCGCTGCACGAGGGACACGTATAGAGCTGGGTGAATGAGCTCGAGCGGGCGCCAGGCGTAGAGACCGTCCTTGTTGCTCACGATACGGTGGTTCACCCGTTCGTGGTCTCTAGCCCGACAGCCTAGCTCTGAGAGGGGTTTGGTAGCCAGCACTTCCGCGACGTTCGAGATCAGGTTGCGGAAGGTGAAGTACTCCGGCAGTTCAATGGTGCAGTAGCTTTCCGGCTTCAGCAGGAACGCCGCAGCCTCATCGCTGTCAAGATCGACAATCGACCTCCGAGTAGGCACCTTAGGCTCCGTCGCCACGTCTGAGGCCTTCATAGCCGGCGGCCCGGCGCGTGGAGTGCGGACTTACCCGCGATCTCCGGAAGATGCAGCGCTGATCCTCCGATGCTGATCTCTCCCGACAGAAGCTTCGGCAACAGACTGTCCCGAAGGGCTTCTAGCGTGTGCGACTCGCTGACGGATGCGTCGGCGCGCTGGTACAGGCCATGGGCGAAGGAGTGGAAACGGTCCCTTAAGGCGGCGGGCGGCAGCAGGAGTGGCTGTGTCTTGAGATCAGTCTGGGTTAAGAGCGGCTGAGTGGACCCCCTGTTCAGGGCAGCAAAGTCGACTCGCCGCAGTTGAAGAAACGCATACTCCAGGTCGGACTGACGGCTCAGTCTGAGAATCAGGGTGTTGTCGGAAGGCCAGCACGGTGTTGTGATCCGAAAGACGGATCCTAACGTTCCAACCCTTCCCGTCAGTAGAACTGGAGAGTCTACGAGTGCTTCAGGAACGAACGCCATGGGACCGTTGCCGCCCCAGAGAGGTATACTGGCGTCCGCAGAGGCACTTGGATAACGGACGACGGGTCGCTTACCACTGGATACCTCTGCGAGATCTCCTATTGTGGACACGTTCCACCCCCGCGGGATCTTCCCTAGCTCGGAATCCTCGAACCCGTCGGGGAAGAGGGCGGCCGTCTCCGCATCCATTCCCGCCGGCTGCCGACCCTCGGCCTTGGCGCGGACGGGGTCGAAGTCCACGAACCAGGACTGGAAGAGGGCGCGGGCGATGCCCTCCAGGGTCTCGTTCATGCGGCGGTTGAGCTCGATCTTGTCGTCCAGGGTGCCGAGGATGTGGGCGATGGCGCGCTGCTCGGGGAGGGGTGGGACTGGACGCTCAATGCGCGAGACGAACTCCCAGCGCGCACGAGGCATCTTGGTGCCCTCGGATCCCCGTGTGGCCTCGTCGATGAAGTCCTGGGAAGCCATCCAGTAAAACAGGAAGCGCTGGTCCATTCCTATCTTGGCCCGGACCACCCAGATATCGGTAGAGCAGACACCGTTGAAAGGAGCGACCAGTACCTTTCGAAAGTACGGCCGTAGCTTCCCGAACAGAACATCGCCCTTTGTGAATCGAGCTTTGGCGCTCGTAACGTCATCTGCCGTACCGTGTCCTGTCAGGTACAGCTGTTGCTCAGCGATATGCTCGAGCCCGATGTAGGGCGCTCCCTCTGCTTCAGCAGGCTGTACCGTATCACGAACAAGCACAGCGCAGTCACCGAAGGCCCTCGGCGTCCAGCAACTACTAGCCATAGCCCAGCCTGTTCAGGTTGCCCATGATCACCTGCTCCAGCCGGGCGGACTCGGCGAACTGCGCCCCCAGCCGCTCGCCGTACCCAAATGCGGCAAGGCCCCACCAGTACCAGTCGCGCCACTTATCCGCCATACTGAAGCTCCTCCAGTATGGCGTCGCCGGCTGGCGCTGAGGACATGCTCCTAGACCTAGGCGGCATAGCGCAGAATCTCGACCTCGACACCCTTGGCCACCGCGTCCTCGGCCAAGGCCAGGACCCGTGCCATGACCTCTTCCGAGAGGTAGTACTCGGCGCAGTTGTCGCATACCTCGGCGGGCACGTTCTTGATGATGACGGTCGCCTCACCACGCTGGAGCGTAACCGTCACGACTCCTGGCTGGGTCTCGCCGTGCTTGCAAACGGGGCACTTCATCGCCCTCTCCTTCTCTTGAAGTCGGCCTGCCACCTCTCAGGGTCCGGCTCATAGACGGTGATCACGTGACACTCGTCTCTGTCCTGATCATACGACAGAACCACGTGCAGTGGCCGTCCCCGAACGAAGCCCAACAAGAGGCGACTCGGGTACGGGGTGTCGTCCGGGTAGTCGCTTACCACTTCGGCATGAGTGATGACGGCCCGTACGTCGGCATCGGTGATAGCACGCTCGAACATGCGCTGCACCGCGTGTCCGCTGAAGAGCAGCCGCCTACACTCCATACCCCAGTCCCTCCAGAATGGCGGCGATGGCCCCATCAAGCCGGGCGGCCTCGGCCCGCTGCTTCCGCAGCAGCTTGGTCAGCCGCGCCATCTTCTCCTCAAAGGGCTCGCCGTCGTCCTCCACCTCCTCGGCGCCCACGTAACGCCCGGGGGTGAGGATATAACGGTGGTCGGCGATCTCGGCGGTGGTGGCGCTGTAACAGAACCCGGGAATGTCTGCATATTCGGCGGCGCCCTCGTCGCCGCGCCAGGCGTGGTAGGTGCCGGCAATGCGGGCGATGTCCTCCTCGGCCAGTTCGCGGTGGGTGCGGTCCACCATGCGGCCCAGCTTGCGCGCGTCGATGAACAGTGTCTCGCCCCGCCGGTTGCGGAAGCGGCCGTTGTGCTTGCTGCGGACGAGGAACCAAAGACAGACGGGTATCTGGGTGGCGTAGAACAGCTGGCCGGGGAGAGCAACCATGCAGTCCACCAGGTCGGCCTCCACCATCCCGCGGCGGATCTCCCCTTCGCCCGACTGCTGGGAGGACATGGAGCCATTGGCGAGGACGAAGCCGGCTAGGCCGGTGGGGGCCAGATGGTGGATGAAGTGCTGCACCCAAGCGAAGTTGGCGTTGCCCGCCGGCGGGACGCCGTAGACCCAGCGCTGGTCGTCCCGGAGCAGGTCGCCGCGCCAGTCGCTGTCGTTGAAGGGTGGGTTGGCGAGGACATAGTCGGCCTTCAAGTCGGGATGCCGATCGTTGTGGAAAGAGTCGCCGTGGGCAATCTGGGCTTCGATGCCGCGGATGGCCAGGTTCATCTTCGCCAGCCGCCAGGTGGTGTAGTTGGACTCTTGGCCGTAGATGGAGATGTCCCCAATACGTCCCGCGTGCGCCTGGATGAACTTCTCGCTTTGCACGAACATGCCGCCCGATCCGCAACAGGGGTCGTAGACGCGGCCTTTGTAGGGCGCTAGCATCTCCACCAGGACCCGCACCACGTGGGCGGGAGTGTAGAATTGGCCGCCGCTCTTGCCCTCGGCGCTGGCGAAGCGCTGCAGGAAGTACTCGTACACCCGACCCAGGGTGTCGCGGGCGCGGTCGGCGGCGCTGCCAAGGCCGATGTCGCTCACCAAGTTGATGACCTGCCCCAGTCGCTCAGGAGTGAGGCCGGGTCGGGCGTAGTCCTTGGGGAGCACGCTCTTGAGCGTGGGGTTGTCGCACTCGATGGCGGTCATGGCGTCGTCGACGAGCATGCCGATGGTGGGCTGGGGAGCGTTCGCCTGCAAGTGTGACCAGCGGGCCTCTGGAGGCACCCAGAAGATGCCGGCGGCTCGGTATTCGTCCGAGTCCTCTGGGTCGGCCCCTTCACTGCGTTGCAGCTCGAGCTCGGCGTGCTTGGCCTCGAAGGCATCGGATATGTACTTGAGGAAGATGAGGCCGAGGACGACGTGCTTGTACTCGGCCGCGTCCATGTTGGCTCGCAGCGCGTCGGCGGCGGCCCAGAGGGTCTCTTCAAAGCCGAGGTTGGCGGTGGTGCCGTTGCCGGCGTCGTAGGTCGCTTTGCGGCGGGCCATAAACACTCCTTACCAGGGTCGACGCGAGAGCTTCGGTCCGCTCAGCAGCGCTATGTTCTCCACGCTAGCTTCTCGCTCTAACGCCCTCTTCAGCAACTGGCTCAGCCGCTTTCTCGCCGGGACCCGAGCGGCTATTAAACCGATTACGGCCGTACAGCAGCAATTGGCACTTGAGGCCAGCCGAATCCAGGCATTGACCGATCTGTATCCTCGCGCTATAATGCGGGCAGAAGCGGCATCGTAAGGCCTGGTGACTCTGGCCGCCCGTAGGGCGGACCTAGCTCCCGGTGCAAACCCGGGGGGAGAGACTGAAATCGGGGCCCAGGGAGAGCCGCTTTTCTCTTTTCTCACCACAGCCTTCGCTCTACCCGCTCCTCCGACACCACCCTGTTCTCCAGTATCGAGACTAGTGACGGGTCATCATGTTCGTACTTTCGGTAGAACGCCCAACACACGCTGTCCGCGGCTTGCAGTCCTCTTTGCCGGCGCGAGTCCTCCTGGCTAAGGAGCAACACCTGTTCCGGGATGTCAACAACGGCCTCACGTAGTTGCGCTTCCAGTGCGTCTCTCGCGGCACGGTTGGTGTAGCGCTTGTCCAACCAGAGCTGCAGCCGGGAATGACGCTTGAGGCAGAGGCAAACAACGTGCCCGAGCAGCGCCCTGTAGAGGCTTTCCGGCTCTTCCGGCGGACGGAGTATGGACCGCTTGTCAAGGACCGCAGCAATCACCTCGATCTCCTCTGCGGCAAGGGATCGCAGGAGACGAGCTGTGATTGACTCCTCCATGGCCGAGGCCTTCAGCTCAGCCGACATGGCCCTCTGGCCCAAAGCGACACGGGTGCGCTTCACGTGCAGTTCTATCGCCCTCGGCTCCTTGGTCATGAGCGCAGCGACCACCAGGTAACGGCTACCGGAGTACGGCGATACATCCCCCGATTCGTCGATGAATCCACGCCATGTTTCCGCTACCGGCACTGAAAGCTATCCCTTACCCCACCGGCGGAAGAACAGTCGACTCTATGGTCACGGTACGATCGAGTACCTGCTCAAGAGCTCGCTGCAACGACTGCCCCAGTCGCTGCGTCGCCCAGTCTTTCGTGCGCGCGTCTGGGAAACCCAGAGTGGCCATCCCGTCGTCAAGAGACAGCAACATGGCATTGCGGAAGTACGTGGAGTAAGTCGACTCCGGTAACATCAGCCGCAGTTGCTCCTGAACCTGCCGCCAGACGGCCAGTTCCTCCTCAGTAGTGCCGTATCTCGCCACCGCCTGTAATACCGGATTGTGGCTCTCCCGGTACTCGGTCGCCTCTTTCTCCACCCTCTCTCGTTCCTGAGCCTGAGCCTCTCTCTCGGCTCGAGTCTTGAAGCCCGCGGGGGGAGCGTAATCCTCTTCAATCGCCTTTCGCAGGTAGCCGGCGGGATTGCGCCCCACCAGCGGGCTGTCGGTTTCCACTAGATAGTCGAGGATCTCCACCTTGGCACGGATCACGCCCTCGGAGTGGGTCTCCGTGAGACGTCTGGCTATGGGTTCACTGATGCCTCGATTGCGCAGAAGAGCAACAACACTGCTGTTGTCTGTATGTTGTTTAACTGTTTCTTGTGGGTTCGATTTTCGTACTAGGGCTAGTTCGATTTTCGTACTAGGGGGTGTCCGATTTTCGGACACCCCTAGTTCGATTTTCATACTAGGGGTAACCGGGTTTTCCGAACGCCCCTCAGGTTCGTATCCGATGACATTCAGCCGGTAGATGGTGGCCTCGAACCCCTGGTCCGGGCTGCTCCGCCTCTCGGAGATGATGACGTTCCTCTCCTCGAGGCTCTTGAGCGCGGTGACTAGTGTGGAGCGAGCTAGGCCCGTGCCCCGGTCCAGAACCCGGCCGTCCCGGGCCGTGATCCCCTCCAGCATCTGGTTGATGGAGATGCTGTCGCTGTCCCGCTTGAAGCCAAAAGTGCGCCGCACGATGTAGAGCAGCGCCTTTACCTCGGACCCGCTGAGATCTGCCAGGAGGTCATCGAAGAGCTCGTCCGGGACCATCGTGTAGTTGGGCTTCTGAAAGCCGCGGAAGGGCCGAGGCTCGTTCCCTCCCCTGTTCGTAGGCTTTCGTCGCTGTGCCATGGTTAATCGTTCCCCATCCATGCACCAGCCCGCTCATGCGGGCCTACAAGGCAGAGGCGACCGCTGTGGGCCCGAAAGTGAGTGGAGTGCATGCATGCATTCGTGCATGCACGAATGCATGCATGCAGGCACCCGCCTCGCACCTGGCCGGGACGACGCCTCTGCCTGCCGACGGCGGGATGAACCAGCCGCTCACAGAACCGCAATCCATGCCATGCTCTGACGCAGCGGCTCACACTGCATTGTTCCATGCGAACATGCTCTCTTGCTTGCATGCATGCTTGCAAGCGGGAAGTCTAGTCACCACTCTCCTTCTTCCGAGCGGCCAGCTGGGCCAGCAGGCTGGCGTCGCCACGCTCCTGAAAGTCGAGGAGGACTGCCGCCAATCCCAAGCGGGCCACCTCCTGCTTGCTGATCTTGGCTCTGTAGCGCTTGAAGACCTCGTAGATGGCGTCGGTGAGCCAGGAGAGCTCACGCTCGGTGTAGCGAAAAGCGTTGGTCACGGTGGCCCGTTCGCTGACGAATGGCAGCAGCGAGGGTAGGGAGAGCCCACTCGCTTCCGAGGCTGTCTTGGGCGTCGCGCTCCTAGTGCTAGGCGACCCCCTAGGCTTCTTTCCTTCTTGCATGCTTGCCAGCGTGCTTGCCTGCATGCTTGCATTCTGTGGTGACGTCTCCTCGCCGGGGGCGGGTAGAGGGGCCTCGTCCGGCCGCTCCTGCCCCGTTTCGGGCTGGGTGTAGTCGCCGAAGAAGATGTCCGCTCCCTTACCCTTCACCGACACGCGCTTACGCATGGTCTATCTCCAGCGCCAGCCGCATGTACGACTTGGCCACGTCGTGGCCGGAGTCGTAATCGAGGATGGAGAGACCGGCAGCAGGGGACTCCTTGACCCGCACGGTATGGCGGATCACCATGTCGAATACGAGGCCTGGGAAGGAGGCCCGCAACTCCTCCAGGACCTCGTTGGCGTGGGTGGTGCGGCCGTCGAACATGGTGGGGAGGATCCCGGCGATCTTCAGGTCCCGGTTGAGGCGGCTCTGGGTCTTGTTGAGAGTGCGCAGGAGCAGCGCCAGGCCGCGGGTAGCCAGAAACTCACACTGCAGGGGGATGATGACCCGGTCCGCTGCCGCCAGGGCGTTGATGGTTAAGAGCCCTAGGCTCGGCGGGCAGTCGATGATGATGTGGTTGTAGCGCGACCGCAGCTTGGCCAGAATGTCGCGCAAGACCAACTCGCGCAGCGTCATGTTCACCAGTTCGATCTCGGCCGCCGCCAGATCGATGGTGGCCGGCAGGACATCCACGCCGGATTGAGCCTGCTTGATCACCGTGAGCGGGTCCAGGTTCTCGTCCAGCAGGCACTGGTAGACACTGGCGGTGAGCCCGGCCACGTGGAGGCCCGCGCTCTGGGAGAGAGACGCCTGTGGGTCTAGATCTACCAGCAGCACGCGGCGACCCAGCCGCTGCAGGGCGACGCCCAGGTTGAAGGTGGTGGTGGTCTTGCCCACGCCACCCTTCTGGTTCACCACCGCGGTCACCAGGCAGCCCCCCTGAGGGGAGGTGGCCGCCGTGGCCTGGGGAGTGACCCCGCGCTGTGAGTACACCAGAGCGCTCAGGGAGCTCTCCGGGATGCGGTAGTCGCGTCCGATGCGGCTGGCCTTGAGCTTGCCTTGGTGGATGTAGCGCAGCACGGTCTTGGTATCGACCCCGAGGCGGTCCGCCACCTGACGCGTGGTGAGCAGGCTTTCCATCCTCACTGTCCTCTATGCGGCTTAGAATTGACTGTCTTATGTCCGATTCAGGACACTGAGGCAGATACTAGCAAGGCCTGTGCCAGAGGGTCAAGGGGCAATGCGGTTTTGAGACGGGGAATTCGGGACCGGCGCGCCTCTTCTGCCGGTAAATGGAGCCCTAGCGGGCCAGCCTCTCCCTGGCCTGGGCCGGTTCGGTGACCTGGTAGCCATGCACGTGCATCACCGACCGAGGGTCTGTCTGCCGAAGCGAATGACGAGTAACTGTTGGGGAGGGGTACTTTGGTGAACCCTCGCTTGAAGACCTCACCGGTGATTGCGGCGCTGCTTGTCGCGTCTCGGACCATCGGGCTTCTCCCTCTCCTCGCTCTTCCTTTCGCTGCCGTCGGTTGCATCTCGCTGTTTGGGGCCGCTGACCGACTATAATGACGGTACCGGGGCACACCTGGCATTACCCTGCTGGGAGGAAGTATGACGGTGTACGAGGAGTTCGCCCCCACGCGGGAACTGCCGCGGTACGGGACCGACTGGGTAGGAGAATTCCGCGATCTGAGGCAGGTGGGCCTACATGGTATCGCCGTGCTGCTGAACGCAGTGGGGTATGCTTGGATCCTCCTTCAGTCCCTGGCCATGCATCCAGGCTTCTCCTGGCGTCCTTTAGCGTTGCCTTTCGCTCTCTGTCTCCTGGGCTTTGCACTGTTGGTGGTGAGACGGCTACTTTGGCTAAGGGGTGTCGTCTATGTTGGTGGTACCCTCGCGATTGGCGCCGTGGCCCTCTGGTTGGGGCAGTCTGACGGGGCACCCTTCACCCTGGTGTTGGTCACTGTAGCCTCCACTCTTGTTGGGCCTCCGGGCCTAGTGTTCGGCGTCGCCGCGGCCAGCAGTGTGCTCCTGATGCTGGCTGCAGATGGACTAGGCCTATGGGCGCCTGCCACGCTCGTCTCGGCCCTAGCAATGTACTGGGGAGCCGCAGGAGTGGCGTGGCTCACCTCGCGCAACTTGTATACGGTGCTGAACTGGGCCCTGCGGGGATACGAGAACGCCTGGCATACAATGGCCGAGTTGCAGGAGGAGCGGGGCAAGCTGAACCGCACCATGCGGGCCTTGTCCGACGCCAATGCTCTGCTGAAGCGCACTACCTATGACCTGGCGGAAGCGAGAGAGGAAGCGGAGATGGCCCGCCAGCTGAAAAGCCAGTTCGCGGCCAATATCAGCCATGAACTGCGCACCCCGCTCCATCTCATCGTTGGCTTCTCACAGATGATGTATGCATCGCCCAACACTTACACTGGAGTCCGCTGGACGCCGGAGCTGCGCGGAGATGTGCAGGAGATCTACGAGAGTGCCCAACACCTACTACGTCTGATCGACGACGTGCTGGACCTCTCGCAAGTGGAAGCGGCTCGGTTACCGCTGACCAAGGAGAGAGTCTCGCTGAGATCGCTTATCGCTGACAGTGTTGAGACGGTTCAGAACCTGCTGCGTGGCCGTGGCCTCTACCTCCAGATGGACCTGCCATCGGACATCCCCGTCATCTATGCCGACCCTACCCGCATTCGCCAAGTGCTGCTCAACCTGCTCAACAATGCCGCCCGCTTCACGGAGGTAGGTGGCATCACTGTGCGGGCGGCAGTGGGTCAAGAGCAGGTGCAGATCTCGGTGGAGGATACCGGGGTGGGCATACCATCGGAGCAATTGCGGGATGTCTTCGGTGAGTTTCACCAAGTAGATGCGTCGCTGCGACGACGCCATGGCGGCACCGGCTTGGGCCTGTCGATCTGCAAACAGTTCATCTCCCTGCACGAGGGGCGCATATGGGCCGAGAGTGAGGTGGGCAAGGGTAGCACGTTTCACTTTACGCTACCGCTCCCCTCCGCCCTAGTCGTGCCCCGCCAACAGAGTCGGGTGGCTCCCGGTTGGCGGTACCCGGCGTCCCGTCCGGAAGCGCCGCGTCGAGTGGTTACCCTGGAGTCGCCACTGCAGTTCCGACGGATTCTCTCCCGCTACCTGACGGGCATCCAGGTGGTGGCCGTGAACCGCCCTGACGCCCTGGCGGCTGCCGTGAGACGGACACAGGCCGACGCCGTGGTACTGGCGACCGGTAGCCTGAGTCAGACAGCAATCGAGGACCTGGCGAGCGAGTGCCAGCCCCACGCAGTACCCGTGGTGGTTTTCTCACTGCCTCTGGAGGAACACCTGGCCTTGGCCGAAGGCTTCTCCCACTGCCTGATGAAACCCTTCAGCGCCGAAGGGCTGTGGCGCACACTGGCGGAGGCGGCCCCCGAAGGCAAGACGGTACTCGTTGTGGATGACGACCCGGGAGTTATGCGGCTAGTGGAGCGCTACTTGAGCGCTGCTAATGGAGCGTGGCAGGTCCTGGCGGCCTATGACGGGGAGGAGGCCCTGGCACTCCTCGATCGCACTCCGGACGTGCTACTGTTGGACTTGATGCTGCCTAAGATCAACGGGCTGGAGGTCCTCCATCAACTGCGAGCCAGGCAGGGAGGGAAGGACGTGCCGGTGGTCGCGATCACCGCCTATGGCTTCGCCCAGGACGTGGCGACCATGGGACACGGGGAGATGACGGTGTACCGGGGCGAGCATTTCGGCGCTCAGGAGATGGTTCGTTGGCTAGAGACTGTGTTACAGGCCATGCCAGCTCGCCACCTTACCCCAGGCGGACCTGTGTCAGAGCCAGAACCAACGATGACTGGGTAACTGGCTTGCGCAGGTACGCGTCTGCTCCGATTGTGGTGGCTAGCGCCTCCTCGGCCAGCACGGAGCACACGATCACCGGGATGTCTTGGGTGTAGGGGTCGGTCTTGAGCGCCTGCAGAATCTGCCATCCGTCCACGTCCCGCATCATCACGTCCAGCAGCACCGCGTCTGGCTGAAGACGTCGTATCTCGGGCAGGGCCGCCGAGCTCTCTTGCACGGTGGTGATGCGGTAGCGATGCGGCTCCAGATATCGCTGGAAGAGCCGCAGTGCCTTGGGGTTGTCATCCACGATGACGATGTGGTCCTCTCGGTCTGAGGGCAGAAGTAAGGTAAGCCCCAGACTGGCACCTCTCTGGCCTTGGGTGAGGCGGCCGCCAACTCGTTGGGCCAGCTGGGCGGGAAGACTCAGGTGATCATCCAGTGTGTCTTCGCTGAGGTCCGCAGGTAGGCCCCTGACGCGTACCGATACCCAGCGCTCCTCTTCCTCGATATCCAAGGCCAGATAGGTAGGACCGGTGGCTTGTGCCAGACCACTGAGGAGTGACACTACGAGCTGCCGGGTGAGGACTACATCGGCGAAGGCCTGGGCCGGACTCGCCGCCCTCAAGCTCACGACCACGCCGCACGAATCGGTGAGGCTGCGGACAGCCTTTACAGCCTGCTCTACCACGGTGGCCACAGTAAAGGCTCGGGGCTGGAGCCCCAGCTGCTCCAACTCGTCGGCCAGTGTCTGGTGCTCGGGCGGTTGGTCGCCCGTGCGGTTTAGGCGGCGCTCCCAGAGGATGGCGGCTAGGGCCTCCACGGCGCGTTGCTGCTCGCGGAAGAACTGGCGCCGACTGATGGCCAGCCGTTCCTGGATCTCTTGGTTGGAAACGCCCTCGGCGTACTTGCCGCGCAGCACGGCGTAGGGGCGGTAGGCCGGGTCGCGCGGGGAAACGCCGGGTAGCGGCTTCAGGTCGGTGATGGCTTGCAGAAGAGTCTCGGTGATGGCCTGAGCTCGGACGATGGGGTCGGTGATAGTGGCGGTAACGAGGTAAGCGGCCAATGGGTGGCTCTGGAGGTGGGCAGTGTCGAAGAGGTGCGTGAGCGCGTCGCGGACGTGGGAAAGATAGCTATCAGTGTAGGACTCAGCGTCAGCCATGAGCCATCCGTTGGGTCAGTCGCGCCGGTGTTGCTGCAGAGGGTAGATCCACAGACGGAAGTATAGGCAGGGTGGCCGTCCGCGGGCAACGGTCTGGATCCCCAGTACGGCACTGCGCGGCACTCATACGGCACTCAAGGCGTCGATCGACATGGGCAGTATCGGTATGATGCATATAGGGTGAACTTGGGGGTATGCCTGAGAGACGATGTCGGCTCTTCATGGCGCAGCACTGTCCTATTTGCGTAGCAGCTTGGAACCAAGGAGGAGGGTGGGATGACCGATCTACTTAGCAGACGACGTTTCATGCGATTGGCAGTACTGGGAACCGGCATGTCCGCCCTAGTCGCCTGCCAACCAGCACCCGCAACCGCACCGGAGACCGAAGTTGCCGAACCGGCTCCCGCTGAGGGAGGTCAGCCTGCCGCTGCTTCTGAGGCCCCAATCGCCTTCCGCTATGCCTTTTGGGGTACCGGAGAGCCGGAAACCCAGCAGGGCCGCTTGGCAGTTGCATTCATGGAGAAGTACCCGGAGTACGAGCTGCGCATGGAGCCGGCACCCTGGGGAGGGTACCACGAGAAGCTGCTTACCTCTCTGGCCGGAGGGGTGGGAGCCGACATGGTTGCCTGCAGTGACCAGTACTTCTCCAGCTTCGTCAGAAAGGGCATCTTTCGATCGCTCGATGATCTTGTCGAGCGCGATGCCGTGCCCATGGACGATTTCATAGTCGACCAGCGCCTCCAGGTGGGTTACGAGGGTAAGTTGTTCGGGTTTGGCAACTTCATCTCTGATAGCCCAAGCATCTACGTCAACAGGGCTCTGACAGACGAGGCGGGCATAGAGATCCCGTCTTTCGGCACCGACGCATTCTGGACGTGGGGGCTTGCTGACCTCACGGAAGCGGCCGTCGCGTGCACCAAGCGGAGAGAGGACGGTACCGCTGAGCAGTGGGGCATCAGTGGGCTGGGCCAGGCGTTCTGGCAGGGGCATGAGCAGATTGTCTGGGGCAACGGAGGAGAGATATTCGACACGCCCCCCATGTACCTGGACGAGACCCAGACCCTAATCGACAGCCCTGAGGTAGTCGAGGCCTATCAGTGGATGGTGGATCTGTACCTCAAGCATGCAGTTGCGCCCACGGTCAGTGAGAGCGAGCTGCTGGGCGAGCAAGGCGCATGGCTCAGTGGTAGAGTGGCCTTTGTTGCTGGCTGGAACTCATATGCAGCCTGGAACAAGGCCCCATTCGAGTGGGAGTGCATACCCTTCCCATGGGACGTTCGCAAGGTCTCGATGCTCGGGAGCAACATGAACCCAGTCAACGCGAAAGCAGCTCAGGTAGAGGGACCATGGGCCTTTCTGAAGTTCCAGACTCTGGAAAGGGAAGGGCGTGACATAGTGGCGGAACTCGTCTTCCCAGGACCGTACAGGCCTTTGGAGTTGCTCGACTTTGCTGCGACGCCTGAGCAGCGCAGTTTCTGGGAGCAGCTCATCGCTCGTCTGGATGTCGATGAATTCCGTCCCAAGTGGCTCGGTTCGAAGGCGCCTGAGGTATTCCTCGATACGATGAACCAGTACCTCGATCCCATGTTCCGTGGTGAGACGGCCGTGCAGGCAGCTCTGACCGAGGCCAAGCAGAAGATAGATAG
>MTKY01050869.1_pt1 | contig 15388 bp, 19 predicted proteins | sample 1042731 | NCBI WGS metagenome assembly MTKY01 (sample SAMN06212206, study PRJNA360538) | anaerobic digester metagenome | biome: Wastewater treatment plant; material: sludge; isolation source: anaerobic digester fed with sludge from wastewater treatment plant | place: Denmark: WWTP Soeholt ... | reverse complement strand
GGCCGGCCGCTGCTCCGGCAGCGGGACCGCGCGTGGCCGAACTACGCAGAACCATCGCCGTGTCGACTCCCGGCGTAATGGTCAGGATCGTGGCGGCGGCGATGAAGGCGACCAGAGAAAAGACAGCGGCGTCGAGCATGCCTCCTTCTAACGCGTCGCACGCGCGCCAGCCAACCTGCGCGGCCGATCCGAACGTCCGCTCGCGGACACGCGACGATGAATCTGTCCGAAACTCCGACAGCCGGCAGCGCACGAGAGACAGGCCGGTCCGCTGTCACGCCGAGCTCGAGCTTTCACCCGGTGGATGGAGCCCTTTTGCGCGACGGCCGGCCGCGGGGCGCGATCGGTTTGGGCAAGCCGGGCTGTTCGCAGGCGGCCGCGACATGATTCAAACCGCGGCGAACCTTGTGAATCAGTTCGTTGTCGCTTCGCTCGGCGTAGACGGCGTAGGTCGAGTGCGAGAATTCCGGCGCGCTTTTCACGCGCCGCAATCGGCCGTTCGCAAGAAACGGCCGGACGGCGCTGAACCGAAGATATCCGCACCCGCCGACACTCAGCAGATACGTCAAGGCGAGCGGGCCGAGCGAGATCGACACTGCGGGGTTGCCGAGTTCGGGAAACGCGGATTTGTGACTGAGCGCAAAGACCGGTCCCCAGTCGACGTGGACATAGTGCTCGGGATTCAACTCGCCATTCGGCGAGGTCGTCACCAGGACGAGCTTCTCCTCGCGCAGCAATTCGCCGACGAGATTCGGCCGCGCAGGCGGATTGTAGAGAACAGCGAGATCGAGCGAACCGTCCTGAACGCGCGTCAGCAGGTTCGCGGGATTGTCGACCTCGGCGCGCAAGGCGATTTCCGGACATTCCCGATGCATCCACACGAGCCAGTCCGCCAGGAGCGGATGCCAGAGATTGAGTTCGCCGCCTATGCTGACGCCGTCCTCGCGGCCGTGGGGAAGCGCCACCTGCTGTCGTGCGCGCTCCCAAACCTGGACCATCGTCGTGGCGTGCCGGACGAGGCGCTCGCCGGCGGGGGTCAGTCGCGCGCCCGCCTTGTTCCGGACGAACAGGCGCCGACCGAGCAAATCCTCCAGCGCGCGAACGCGCGCGCTGACCGCGGTCTGCGTGACATGAAGACGCTCGGCGGCTGCGATGAAGCTCCCGCTCTCGGCGATCTCAAGAAAGGTTCGCGCCTGGGTGACATCCATGTTTTCATATGATGATTATTGCAGATAAACGCAATCAAATGAATTTGTGCAACGCATGATGCGGCGCCATGTTGCGCGCGGGGCCGGAGTGCGCGGGCCTCTGGAAAGGGCGACAACGATTGCGTTCCCGGATGCGGACGCGCGACGCGTCGTCATGAGTTCGCGCGCCCCGATCGCCCGTGTGCAGGATATCCGGCGATGTCGACCGTTGCATGCAAGCTCTCCGAACGTATCGGCCAGGCTCTGCTCGACTCCGCTTCCGACGCCATCCTGGCGACTGACCGCGATGGCGTCATCGAGTTCTGGAATCCCGGCGCGGAACGGATATTCGGATATTCCGCCGGACAGGCCGTGGGCCGTTCGCTCGACATCATCATCCCGGAAAATCTGCGCGCCCGTCACTGGCAGGGCTGGACGCATGCGCTCGAAACCGGCCAAAGCCGGTATTCGGCGGGGGAATTGCTGTCCGTTCCGGCCCTGACCGCGGACGGGCGGCGCATTTCCGTCGAATTCACCATCGTCATTCTGAAGCACGACGAAGGCCGACCGATTGGCGTCGCAGCGACGCTGCGCGACGTCACGGCGCGTTTCGACGAGATGAGAAGTCTGCGTCGACAAATCGCCGAGCGCGCGAGCGCCCGGTGAGGATCGCGGAGATCGTGCGGCGGGAGATTCCATCATGCGGATAGTTGAAAGTCTGACGCGGACCGAACGTCGGCTGGCGCTCGTCATCGCCACGGCGCTGGTTTGCGTCGGCCTGTCGATGTCCGCGTTGGGTCGCGACGACATGCTCGGCGTTCACGGCGCCATTGTCGTTTGCGCCGCGCTCGCCGCATCGGTCGCGTTGCTCGTCCACTACGACGCGCCCGAACCGTCGCCCGATCGGCTGACGGAATATTACGACGAACCGAGCAAGCTCGGAATTGCCTTCGCTGTCGTCTGGGCCGTCGTCGGCATGGCGTTCGGCCTGTGGGCCGCGTCCCAGCTCGCCTGGCCGGACCTCGCATTCGACGCGGCCTGGTCCACGTTCGGTCGCATCCGGCCTGTCCATACCACCGGCGTGATCTTCGGGTTCGGCGGCAATGCGCTGATCGCGACGTCGTTCATGGTGATGCAGCGCACGTGCAGGACGCGTCTTCGCGGCCAACTCGGCCCCGTTTTCATCCTGTTCGGCTACAATCTGTTTTGCCTGCTCGGCGTCACCGGCTACCTGATGGGCGTCACCAAGTCGAAGGAATATGCGGAGCCCGAATGGTATGCCGGACTCTGGCTGCTCGTCGTGTGGATCACGTATTTCGTCGTCTACGTCCGCACGCTCGCCCGTCGGAAGGAGCCGCACATCTACGTCTCCAACTGGTACTATCTCGCCTTCGTCGTCGTCGTGGCGATCCTCTATATCGTCAACAACCTTGCGGTCCCCGTCTCGCCCGGCCACGCCAAGAGCTACACGCTGTTCGCCGGCGTGCAGGATGCGATGACGCAATGGTGGTACGGCCACAACGCGGTCGCATTCTTCCTGACCTCGGGATTCCTCGGCATGATGTATTATTTCATGCCGAAGCGCGCCGGCCGGCCGATCTATTCCTACCGGATGTCGATCATCAGCTTCTGGGGCATCACCTTCTTCTACATCTGGGTCGGATCGCACCACCTGCATTACACTGCCCTGCCCCAATGGGTGCAGACGCTCGGCATGACCTTTTCCCTCATGCTCCTCGTTCCGTCGTGGGCGTCGGCCGGCAATGCGCTCATGACCCTGAACGGCGCGTGGGACAAGGTTCGCGACGACGCGACGCTGCGCTTCATGATGGTGGCGGCCGTCTTCTACGGCCTGTCGACGTTCGAGGGATCGTTCATGGCGATCCGCAGCGTCAACGCGCTGTCCCACTATACGGACTGGACGATCGCGCATGTGCACGCGGGTTCGCTCGGGTGGGTGGCGATGATTACCTACGGATCGATCTACGCCGCAGTGCCGTGGCTGTGGAAGCGCGAGCGCATGTATTCGCCGGCGCTGGTGGAGGTTCACTTCTGGCTCGCCGTCGCCGGAACGGTCGTCTACGTGATCGCCATGTGGAACTCCGGGATCATTCAGGGACTGATGTGGCGGACCTATACGGCGGACGGAACGCTCGCCTATTCGTTCCTCGATTCCGTCGTCGCGATGCATCCCTACTATATCGCCCGCGCGTTCGGCGGACTGCTGTTTCTGACCGGCGCCGCAGTGTGCTGCTACAACGTCTGGATGACCGCGCGCAGGGCGCCGGCGCAATCCGCCTCGACGCGCGAGCAGCCTTCCTACGCGCCCTCGCCAGCGTTGCAGGCGGGAGAGTGAGATGGTGTTCAATTTCCACTATCGTCTCGAACGCAGGGCGACGACCCTGATCCTGGGCATAATCCTGGCGGCGAGCATCGGCGGCCTCGTGGAGATCGCGCCGCTGTTCACCATCCATCAGACCGTCGAGGATGCGCCGGACATGCGCCTCTATACGCCGCTGGAGGTCGCGGGCCGCAACATCTACGTCCGCGAGGGATGCTATCTCTGCCATTCGCAGATGATCCGCACCTTGCGCGACGAGGTCGACCGCTACGGTCCCTATTCGCTGGCGGTCGAATCCAAATACGACCATCCCATGCTGTGGGGCTCCAAGCGCATCGGCCCGGATCTCGCGCGCATCGGCGGCAAGTATTCGGACGAATGGCAAGTCGCGCATCTGCGTGATCCGCGCTCGGTCGTGCCCCAGTCGATCATGCCCCGTTATGCGTTTCTGTCGAACACGCCGCTGCGCATCGACGATCTCGAACTGCACCTGTCGGCGCTGCGTCGCGTCGGCGTCCCCTATGGCGAGGACATGATCGCCAACGCCAGCACGGATGCGCGCGCCCAGGCTATGCCCGATTCGCCGGGGGCCGCCGACCTGACAAAGCGCTACGGCAAGGCGACGAATGTCCGAGCCTTCGGCGGCGCTCCCGGCCAGTTGACCGAGATGGACGCGCTCGTCGCCTATCTCCAGATCGTGGGCCGCCTGACGGACGTGGCCGGCAAGACCGAGAAAAAGATTCAGTAGGGAGCAAGCGGGATTGGCCGATCTGCATGAATTCCTGGTCTGGGGGGCCAAATCGGTCGGGCTGTTCTATCTGCTCGTCCTGTCGGCGATCGTTCTCGTCTACGCATGCTGGCCCTCCAACAGAAAGCGTTTCGATCAGGCGGCGAACGCGATCCTCGACGGGGAAGACAAGCCATGTCCGTAGAAGACCGGGATCCGCATACCGGATATTTGACGACGGGCCACGAATGGAACGGCATCACCGAACTCAACACCCCGGTTCCGCGCGTCGTTTATTTCTTTCTGATCGTCACGGTCGCCTTTTCGCTCGTCTATTGGGTGCTGATGCCCGCCTGGCCGCTCGGCCGCACTTACACGAAGGGGCTTCTGGGCGCCGATCAGCGCCAGGCTGTCGCCGCCTCGCTGGAGCAGGCGGCGCAGGATCGCAGCGCCTGGACCTCGCGCTTCGCAAAGGAGAGCCTGGCGCGAATCCAGGCCGACGCCGGTCTGATGAACGTGGTGCGCCAGACCGCGCCGGCCCTGTTCGGCGATAATTGCGCCGCCTGTCACGGTCGCGACGCCAAAGGTCGCAGCGGTTTTCCGGACCTCACGACCAGGTGGTGGCTGTGGGGCGGATCGCCCGACGCGATCTTCGAGACCATCCGCGTCGGCGTCAATTCATCGCATCCGCAGTCGCGCAGCTCGCAAATGCCCGCCTGGGGCGTCGACAAGATGCTGCCTCCCGCCGACATCGAAAAGGTGGTCGCCTATGTCGTGAGCCTCGGCCAGCCCCAACCGGACGGCGCCGCGGGAGAGGCGATTTTCGCCGCCAATTGCGCCGCGTGCCACGGCGACAAGGCGCAGGGAAACCCGGAGACGGGCGCGCCCACCCTGCAGCGGCACGCCTGGCTCTACGGCGGCGATGCGCGGTCGATCCATCAGTCCGTCTGGAACGGCAGGCAGGGCCACATGCCGACCTGGGAAGAGCGCCTTTCCCTCGTCGATCGAAAGATCCTGACGCTCTATCTGCTCGAACTGCGCAAGGGCGGCTCGTGAGCGGGCTCGCGCGCGGCGGAACGGGCGAGCGCGCGCTCGTCTGGACATTGGTCGCCGTCGGCCTGCTGATCGTCGTCGTCGCCAACTGGCGTCTCGTCGATCTGGCCGAAACGTCGCGGCCCGAATGCGTCGCGCACCGGCGGTCGGGCGTCGAGCCGCGCGCGGGCGCGCCTTATGCGGCGGCGACGTCCGCCTGCACGCCATGACAGTCGGAGGTCATCCGGCGCGGCCCACGATCGAGGAGGCATCAATGGATATTCTTCCGGCCGCCGTTCCGGCCCTGCCACGCCAGAACCGCTGGCGCCGCGATGTCGCGCCGGCGTCGGCGCCCGGCTGGCTGGCGCTGGGCTGGAGGGATTTCCGCACGCATCCCGGCGCGAGTCTCGCCTACGGATTTCTCGTCTACCTTCTTTCTGTCGCGATCGTCGGCGGCCTGATCTTCTTCGGTCTCGACTACATCCTGTTTCCTGCGCTGGCGGGATTCATGGTCGTCGGTCCGCTGCTTGCGATCGGCCTTTACGAGAAGAGCCGCCGCATCGCCGCGGGCTTGCCGGTCAGCCTGCTCGACATGGTGTTCGTCCGACCGGCGTCCGGCCCCCAGCTCCTCTTCGCGGGCGTCCTTCTCTGCCTGCTGATGCTGCTCTGGATGCGCGCGGCCGTGATCATCTATGCGCTCTTCTTCGGCCTGCGGCCGTTTCCCGGGCTGGATCACATCGCGCCGACGCTGTTCGCCACGCCGGTCGGATGGGCGATGCTGCTCGTCGGCAGCGCTATCGGCGCGTTGTTCGCGGCGTTTTCATTTGCGATCAGCGTGTTTTCGATTCCGATGATGCTGGATCGTCGAGTCGACGCCCTGACGGCCATGGGATCCAGCGTCGCGCTCGTCTGGCACAATCTGGGGGCTATGTTCGCCTGGGGCTTCCTGGTGCTGGCGCTCGTGCTGGCCAGCATCGTGACCGGGCTGCTCGGGCTCGTCGTCGCCTTCCCCGTCGTCGGGCACGGCGCATGGCATGCCTACGAGGCGATGAAACCTGTCGGCGCCGCTGCGGAAACGGAACCGGCGAACCACGAGACGCCGTGAATGGACAGCATCGCCTACATGATCCCGATATCGCTCGGCCTCGGTCTGACCGCGCTCGGCGCCTTTCTCTGGTCGCTCGGCCGTGAGCAGTACGCGGATCTCGAAGGCGCCGCGAGCCGCATACTCCTAGACGAAGATGCGCCCATACTCGACAGGCGCGCTTGCTGCGAGTCTACCGATGCGCCTTCGGCGACGCCAATTCACTTCAGCGAGCTTTCGTGATCGAAGCCTTTCCGGAAGGGCCGAGCATTCTTGCGCTCGCCAACCGCGACCGATAGCTTCTGGACAAGAACTCAGGGAGGTTGCCATGAAACGTGCGCTCGCGACGCTCGGCGTCGTTGCGTCGGTCGCATTCGGACACCCGGCGCTCGCCGCGGACGCGCCAACCGAAGTGAAGATCGGCACGCTCTACGCCTCCGCCGGTCGCTACGCCTCGATCTCCATGCCGGTGCATTACGGGCTCAAACTCTGGATCGACCAGAAGAACGCCGAAGGCGGCGTGTTCGTGAAGGCGGCGAACAAGAAAGTGCCGATCAAGCTCGTCGCCTACGACGACCAGAGCAACACGGCGACCGCAGCCACGCTCTACAACCAGCTCATCACGCAGGACAAGGTCGACATTCTCGTCGCGGATTCAGGATCCGTTCTCACCTCCGTCGCCGTGCCGATCGCGCGCGACAACAAGATGTTCCTGATCGACCAGACCGGCACCGGCGCCGCCTTCTTCTCCAAGGATAATCCGTGGATCGCGCTGATGGCCGATCCCGTCTCGACCATTTGGCCCAAGCCGGTAGCCGACTGGGTGTCGCAGGAAGGCCCCAAGGTGGGGATCAAGCGGGTCGCGATCCTCTATTCCACCAACGAATTTACCGGAACCCAGGCGAACGCCGCGCGAAAGTTCATCAAGGATTCGGGCGCGCCGATCGAGATCGTGTTCGATCAGGGCGTACCGACCGAAACGACGAACTACACCGTGCTGATCAACAACATCCGCGCCAGCAATCCGGACATGGTGCTGCATTTCGGCTATGCGCCGAACGACATCGCCTTCCTGCGCAACCTGCTCGACTCCGGCGTGAAGTTCAAAGGCCTGTTCTGCATCTATCCCGGCATCGAGACCGAGTTGCTGGAGAAGAATGTCGGGAACAAGGGCCTGCAATATGTCATGACCTACGTCACTTCCGCCGAACTCGAATACAAGCCGAATTTCGGCATGGCGCTGCCCGAGTTCCGCGACGCCTGGAAGAAGAAGTACCCGGACGGCAAGGTGGAGTTCGGCTTCAACTCGATTGCCGGCTATACGACCGGGCTCGTGCTCGAAAAGTCGCTGTCGGAAATGGCGAGCATGGAACAGACGGAGCTGCGCCGCGCCGTTTTCGCCCAATCCGGCAAGCTGAACACACTCGATGGCCCTTTCGAACTCGACGAGACGGGCGGCCAAATCGGCGAGCTGACGCCGCTCGGCCAACTCGTGCCCGGCGACCACGGCCACCTCAAGTTCCAGGTGGTCTACGGCAAGGAGGGGCCGATGGGCAAAGCGATCTATCCGCGGCCGTGAGGAAGGAACGTAGAGCGACGCGCGGCGCGCGCCAATGCTGATCTATTCCATCCTCTCGGGCCTCCTGTTCGGGCTGTATTTCAGCCTCGTCGGACTCGGGCTCAATCTTGTCTTCGGCGTCATGCGCATCGTCAATCTTGCGCATGGCGATTTTCTCATGCTGGGCGCCTATTGCGCCTTCTGGCTCTACACCCTGTTCGGCACGGATCCGGTCCTCGCCATACCGGTCGCCTTCGTTCTGTTCTTTCTCGTCGGGCTGCCTCTCTATTACGCGCTGGTGCCGCGGCTGCTTGCCGCGCGCGATCCGGAAATGCTGTCGATCATTCTCTTCTTCGGCTTCAGCCAGGTGGTCGAGGCGCTCTCGACCATCGCCTTCGGCACGTCGGAGCAATCCATTCCCGGTGGCGAACTCGGCCGCGCGCTGCGCGAGGGTTTCGGCAGGCTCACCGGCCACGAGATCGAAAGCGGACCGGTCGAGATCCTGGGCCAGAACTTTCCTTCGGCCTGGATCGTGTCGGGCGTCGCCAGCCTCATGGCGGTCGCGCTCGTTTATCTTTATCTCTACCGCACGCGCATCGGCTATCTCACGCGGGCCGTCATGTCGCGCCACGACGAGGCGCTGGCGACCGGCATCGACGTGCACCGCGTCTCGGCCGTCGCCTTCGGGGTTGGCATCGCGCTTGCGGCGGTCGGCGGCGTCTTTGCGCCCTTCATGCTCGGCTCCATCACGCCGGCGATGGGCGTCGATTCCACCGTCGTCTCCTTCGCGGTGATCGTCATGGGCTCGCTCGGCAATCCGCTCGGCACCGTGCTCGGCGGCCTGATCTACGGCGTGTCGTACATGCTGGTGCAGACTTATCTGTCGAGCTGGGCGAACCTGCTGCCGTACCTGCTGCTCATCGCAATCCTGCTGGCGCGGCCGAACGGGCTTCTGGGAAGGCGGGTGCGCCTTGCCTAGATACGTCCAGCACATTCTCTTCATCGTCGCGCCGGTCGTCGTCGCCTTCGCCTTGCTGCCGGGCGTCTACAACAACCAGCTCCTGCTCTTCAATTTCGTGCTGTTCCTGACCCTCGCGCAGGGCGTCAACGTCATCTACGGCTTCACCGGCTACCTGCCTTTCGGCTACGTCGGCTTCTTTGGCGCGGGCGCTTACGGCTTCTCGCTGCTCGTCATGCATTTGCAGGCGCCGCCTTTGCTGGCGCTGCTCGCCGCGGGTGTCGCCGCGCTGCTGCTCGGCCTGCTGCTGACGCCGCTGCTCCGATTGTCCGGCGCCTATTTCTCCATCGCCAATCTCGCGGCCTCGCTCGCGGTGCTGCACTTCATCTCCAATCCCAACCTGGAGTCGGTCACGCGCGGCCCCTATGGCGTATCGTTGAGCGGCATTTTCAATCCGAAGCTCGCCTACGGGCTCGCGGTAGCGGTCATGGCCGGCGCGATGCTCGTCGTCGTCTGGCTGCGCAATTCGCGCTTCGGCCTGGCGTTACAGGCGGTACGGGAAGACAGCGTCAGCGCCGCGCAGGCGGGCGTCGACGTGTCGCGCGCCCGCGCGGTCGCTTGGTTGCTGTCCGCTGTGATTGCCGGCTTCGCCGGCGGCGTCTTCGCCTGGTATGTGTCGGTCTTCTATCCCGACACGGTGTTCAGCGCCGATTATTCGATCTTCGCCATCGTCTTCGCGCTGTTCGGCGGCGTTTCCACCATTGTCGGTCCTATCGTCGGCGTGCTCATCCTCTACGGCGTCTACAACCTCATCGGCTTTTCGACGCCGCAGTTTTTCCAGCTCATCTACGGCGCATTGATCATGCTGCTGGTGCTGTTCCTGCCGCAGGGCCTGATCTCGCTCCTGAAGCGGAGGGGGATCGATGTCCCCTGACGCCATCCTGGAAATCGCAGGGCTGACGAAGACCTTTTTCGGCTTCCGCGCGCTCGACGGCCTGTCGCTACATGTGAGCCGAGGCGAGATTCTCGGGCTGGTCGGCCCCAACGGTTCGGGCAAGACGACCTGCATCAATGTCGTTTCCGGGCTCTATGCGCCCGAAGGCGGCTCCGTGAAATTCGATGGCCAGGAGGTTGCCGGCCTCGCGCAGCACAAGCTGGTGCATCGTGGAATCAACCGCACCTTTCAGGTGCCGAAACCCTTCATGCAATTGTCCGCGCGTGAAAACATCGAGGTGGCGATCGCCTATGGCCGCAATCCGGCCGGCCCGGTCGACGCCGATGCGCTGCTCGATCAGCTCAATCTCGCCGCCGTCGCGCGCCGGCCGGCTTCCGAACTCAACAGCGCGCAGCAGAAGACGCTCGATCTGGCGCGAGCGCTGGCTACCGGGCCGAAGCTGCTCCTCGTCGACGAACTCGCGGCCGGGCTCAATCCGTCGGAACTCGGATGGGTGGCGGGCAAACTGAAGGATCTGGCCCGCGTGGGCATGTCCATCATCGTCGTCGAACACCTGATGGGCTTCATCGAGCAGGTGACCGACCGCGTCATCGTCATGAACGCCGGCAAGGAGATATTCGGCGGGAAGCTGGCGCAGGCCGTGCAGGATCGGCAGGTGATCGAGGTCTTCCTCGGGGGCGGTCATGGCCACTGAATCGCTGCTCGCCGCGCGCGGCGTCGAGGTGCGCTACGGGCGCATGCAGGTGCTGTGGGGCGTCGATCTGGATGTGGCGGCCGGCGAAACCGTGCTGCTGCTCGGCGCCAACGGCGCGGGCAAGACGACATTCCTGAAGACAGTCGTCGGCCTGCTGCCGGCCAGCGCCGGGGCGATCGCGTTCCAAGGCCAGGACATCGTCCATCTGCGCGCCGACAAGCGCATGCGCAGGGGCATCGCCTACATGTCCGAACTCGGCGTGTTTCCCGATCTGACGATCGAAGAAAACATCCGCATCGGCGCACAAGCCCTGTCTGCCTCCGCGGCGCGCGAAAAAGCCGAGGAAATGTACGGCCTCTTCCCGGTCTTGCGCGAAAAACGGTCGGGGCTGGCGTCCAGCCTCTCCGGCGGCCAGCGCAAGATGCTCGGCATCGCCAAGGCGCTCGCCGCCGATCCGAAATTGCTGGTCATGGACGAGCCGTCCGCCGGCCTGTCCCCGCTGTTCGTCGGCGAGGTCGTGCGCACGCTCGGCGCCCTGCGCGGGCGCGGCCTTTCGCTTCTGGTCGCGGAGCAGAACATCGGCTTCCTGGAGATCGCCACGCGCGTTTACGTGCTCGAAGGCGGCCGCATCCGCTTCTCCGGCACGGTAGCCGCGATGGAAGGCGACGAAATGCTGCGAAGCGCATATTTCGGGGTGAGGTGACGGCTATTCTTTCTCTGGCCCGGGTCGACGTCGCATCCGACTGCCGAACGGATTGCACAGAGTGCTCTATCGATCCCTTTCGAACCGGTAGAGCCTTGGGCGGACGCCTCGGGGCGGAGCGCCGAAACAAACCGGGCTACGATGACGACCGCAGCGGATCGCAGCGTTACTTCCCGACCATCACGTCCGAAGCCTTGATGATGGCTACAGCGCTGTCGCCGACCTTCAGCTTCATTTCGTCGATCGCTTCGTTGGTGATCGAGGAAAAAATCGTGATTCCCGGAGCGACCTCGATCCGAACGTGTCCGGTCGTCTGGCCCTTATGGACGTCGACGATCTTGCCCTTGATCTGGTTTCGTGCGCTGATCTTCATGTTTCTGCTCCTGTTTCGATCGGCGCCAGATTACTGCCGATTTCGCTTGATCCGGTAGCGCATCCTGGACCAGGCGTCGAGCCAATTGCCGCGCCCATCGCACTCCCAGGCTGGCATCGAACCAAACGCTTGATATATTTGGCTCCTCTGAACCGGAAGCGTCTCCCGATGCCATCCCTTTCCATCCGTATCGATCTGGAAGCCGACCGCCGCATCGGGCCGGGAAAGATCGCCCTGCTGGAACAGATCAGGGAACATGGGTCTATCTCCGGCGGCGGACGCGCGCTGGAGATGTCGTACAAACGCGCCTGGGATCTCGTCGAAGAGATTTCCGATGTGTGCGGCAAGCCTGTCGTCGCGTCGCGCACTGGCGGTTCACGCGGCGGCGGCGCGACGCTGACGCCGTTCGGCGAGGCTCTGATCGCGCGATATCGCCAACTCGAGCGCGACGTCATGAAAGCGGCGCAGCCGCATCTTCGCGCGCTTCAGAGAGACATGGCCAGGCGCTGATATGCGCGTCCTTGCGGTTTGACGCGCGCAGAACGAATTTCTGCGCCGACTTGCCGAAGAAGTGATAGCCGGAACCGCCCTCGGCAAGGATATCCAGGAACTCGTCCGGCTCGGTGACAAGCGTGCCGCCCAGAATGCTGCACCCACGTCGCAAGAAAGCGTCCGGCACAAGGCCGACAGTCGGTCCAACCACCACCTTCCGGCAATGAGGCGCAGTGGCCGACAGAATATCCTCGAGCGTGTCGTTGATGAGCGTCGTTCCCGTCACGAGCAGCACATCCGCCTGGGGGACGACGTTTCTCATTTCGCTTGCCGGGCGGTAACAGGCCATTTCCTCCTGCTTCAGCGTGGAGGGATCCCGCTCGAGAACGAGGTAGCTTTGGCCACGCCGCCTGAGCTCGCGCAGAAACGGAACGAAAGCGCCGACGACCACGGTCAATTCGCCGTCTCGAATATTCGCCGCGTCGAACGCATCGACGCCGATTTCGGCGATCACGCGGGGATCGGGTCTGAGCGCATGACACCGCGCGGCGAGCGCGTTCAAGGCGGCGATGCCGACTGCGCGCCTGATCGGATGATCGCTCGATGTCTCCTTGACCAGGTCCAGCGCGGGACGGCCTCGCATCTTGCCCGGAAACGGCATGGCGAGAGCCGAACTCGGACAGCATACGGCTTCAGGGATCGACTTCGCTGGCGTCGCGCATGTCCCGACATGCCCCGACGTCAGCTTTACGCCGGTAAAAAACAATCCGATGACGACGCGCTCGATCGTCGCCCCGGCAAGGTCGTCGCCCAGGATTGCTTCGATCGTGGAGATCGTCTCCTCAAGGATCGTCTCGCCCGCCATCTCGTGACCTCCGACAAATCTGGCCGAGCCGCCCTCGCTTGGTCCCGGGAAGCCCGACACGCGTAGCCTCGCCGCCGTGTCCCTCGGCGCGCCGGGTCTTTTCGGCTTCCCTCCAAGCACAGGGCCGACGGACTCGCTTCTGCCCCACTGGGATCATTATATCAGATCGTATATAACGCAACTCGCAATGCGTCAGTTCGGATCGGAACCGACAAACGCTCACGCCACTCGTATCTGGCGATTGACGGAGGATGGCTGGAGAATGACGAAGCTCATGTTCGACAGGCGCGCCATGACGCACGCGATGGCGGCCGCCCTGTTTTCGCCGATCACGCTGGCCGCCGCCAAGCCGCGCGACGGGCTCGAGGTCCTGCTCGCTCCGACCGGCGCCTCCATCAGTCTCGCGCGTGTCCTGTCGTCCGGCGGTCTCGATGCGGCCGCGCCACGCGCAACCTTCCGGACATGGATGGACGCCGACGAACTGCGAGCCGGCATCGTCTCCGGGCGGACGCTCCTCTTTTCCACGCCGACCCATGTTCCCGCCAATCTCGTCAACCGCGGCATGCCGCTGAAGCTGCTGTGCCTGATCGGCCTGGGCCACCTCTACATCGTGACCTCGGACGAGAGCGTCGCCTCGTTCAAGGATCTCGCCGGCAAGCCGGTTCTCGGCTTCTTCAAGAACGACATGCCCGACCTCGTCTTCCGCGCCTGCGCGAAGATGGAGGGGCTCGACCCCGACAAGGACTTTCAACTCTCCTACGTGCAGACCGGCATGGAAGCCGCGCAGATGCTGGCGGCCGGCAAGACGCAAGCCGCGATCCTGTCCGAGCCGCCTTCGACAGCCGCCATCATGATGGCCGGGCAGCAGGGCCGCACGCTGCGGCGCGCGATCAGCCTGCAGGATGTCTGGGGCCGCCACAAGGGTTCTAACGGCATTCCGATGGTCGGCGTCGCCGTGCACCAGACCCTGATCGACGACGCGCCGGAAATCATCGCCGCGCTGAAAGCGCAACTCCCCGCCGCGAAGGAATGGGCGCTTGCCAATCGCGGCGACGCCGCGACTCTCGCCGAGAAGACGATGAACATGCGCGCCCCGGTGTTCGAGAAAGCGATCGATCGCCTCAACATGGCGGTCGTGCCGGCGCGGGCGGCGAAAGATCACCTCAACACATTTTACCAGACGTTGATCGACCTCGATCCGAAATCGCTCGCCGGCAAGCTGCCCGGCGACGATTTCTATCTGGACTTCTGAACGATGAGGCCGGCCGGCCGGCTCCTGTGGGGCGCGATCGGGCTCGCTGCGGTGTGGTGCGCCTGGGCGTGGGGCGCGCACGCGCTTGGGCCGTTCGTCCTGCCAAGGCCGGCCGACGCGGCGACCCGCCTCGTCGAGCTGTTCGCGTCCGGCGAAGCATTTGGCGCGCTCGCATCCACGGCGACGCAGGCGCTTGCCGGCTGGATCATCGCTTGCTGCGTCGGCTTCGCGCTCGCTCTGGTCGCTGCATTCGCTGCGCCGGTCGAAATGGCGCTGCGGCCGATCGCGACCGTTCTCCTCGGCGTGCCGCCCGTCGCCTGGCTCGTCCTGGCGTTGCTGTGGCTCGGCCCCGCAGGAGCCGCGCCGGCCTTCACGACGGCGGTCGCAAATTTCCCAGTCGTATTCGTCGCAGCCCTGCAGGGCCTTGCCGCGCGCGATCCGGACCTGGACGAAATGGCGGAATCGTTTCGCGCGTCGCCGCGGCAGCGCTTCACCGACATTCTCTTCCCGCAAGTGCTCGACCACCTGCTGCCGGCGATGGCGACCGCGCTCGGCTTCTCATGGAAGGTCTGCGTCATGGCGGAGGTGATGAGCTCCGGGACCGGGATAGGCGCACGGCTTGCGACAGCGCGCGCGCATCTCGATCTGCCGGAAACGATGGCCTGGATCATGCTCGTGATGGCGCTCGTGCTCGTCTGCGACCTGATGCTGGTCGCGCCCTTGCGCGCATGGCTCGGCCGTCTGCGCGGCGCCGACCGGACGGCGCCCGCCCATGCTTGATATGCGCGACCTGTCATTTTCGTTCGACGCGCCGGTGCTGTCGAACATTTCCCTGCATATGGCGGCGAACGAATTCGTCGCCCTGCTTGGGCCATCCGGCTGCGGCAAGACGACGCTTCTCCGATTGGCCGCCGGCGCCCTGCGGCAGACCTCCGGCGAAATCCGCAATGCGGCTTGCACTCGCGCATTCGTGTTTCAGGAACCACGTCTCGCGCCCTGGCTCGATGCGATCGACAACGCCGCCTTCGGGCTGAAGGCGCTCGGCGCGTCGTCCGCGGAGCGTCGTCGACTGACGCAGGACATTCTGCTGCGGCTCGGTCTTGCGGCGGACGATCTTCACAAGCGTCCGGCCGCCTTGTCCGGCGGCATGCGCCAGCGCGTCGCCGT
>MTKY01071934.1_pt1 | contig 15400 bp, 10 predicted proteins | sample 1042731 | NCBI WGS metagenome assembly MTKY01 (sample SAMN06212206, study PRJNA360538) | anaerobic digester metagenome | biome: Wastewater treatment plant; material: sludge; isolation source: anaerobic digester fed with sludge from wastewater treatment plant | place: Denmark: WWTP Soeholt ... | reverse complement strand
AGCTCGGTGGCGCGCTCGGTGGCGCGCTCGGTGGCGCGCTCGACCGGGCCGGTCGCGACGAACTCCTCCACCAGCGCCTCAAGGAATACGCGGTAGGCCGCGCCTTCGGGGGAGGCCGAGACCGCGGCATACCGGTATGCCGGTCGCCCCCGTCCTGCTGGCGACTCGCGCTCCCGGGTGGTCAGGCCCAGGGCGACCAACGCGTCGAGGTGTTCGCGGACCGTATTGGCGTGTTGCCCCATCCGAGAAGCCAACTCGGCGGCGGTGGACGGCCCGCTGGCGGTGAGCGCCGCGAGGACCTCAGCCTGCGCGGGCGTCGCGACAGCGACCGGCGCGGCCGTGGCGGACGGTCCTAGATCCGTCGATCCGGAGGCAATATTTAACACGGTTCTAAGCGTACTATCCAAAGACACCCAAGGGAAGGCGAGGCCGTCATGACGATCGACGCAGCCCGTCCGAGGTCGACTCCAGCGGCCGGCCACGACGACCGATCCGCGGGTGTGCAGGCCCGCGAACGTCGCCCTGGAGGGCGCGTCGTCGGCATCCTCACGACGACCGATCACAAGATCATCGGCAACCTCTACCTGGCGACATCATTCGGGTTCTTCCTGCTCGGCGGGTTGCTGGCGCTGGGCATTCGGGCCGAGCTCGCGGCACCTGGACTGCAGGTCGTCGACAATGCGGAGCAGTTCAATCAGCTCTTCACCATGCACGGCACGATCATGTTGCTCCTCTTCGCGACTCCGTTGTTCGCCGGTTTCGCCAACGCACTCGTGCCGTTGCAGATCGGCTCGCCGGACGTCGCGTTTCCCCGGCTCAACGCGCTGGCCTATTGGTTCTACGTGTTCGGCGGGCTGGTCGTCGTCAGCGGCTTTCTGACCCCGGGCGGAGCGGCTGCGTTCGGATGGTTCGGTTACGCGCCACTGTCGACCGCGGCATACAGTCCAGGTCTGGGCGGCGACTTGTGGGTGTTTGGGCTGGCGCTCACGGGATTCGGGACGATCCTGGGTGCGGTCAACTTCATCGCGACCATCCTCACCATGCGCGCGCCCGGGATGACGATGTTCCGTATGCCGCTATTCACCTGGACCGTGCTGGTGACGTCGGTCATGGTCATCGTCGTGTTCCGGTGCTGGCGGCGGCGTTCTTCGCTCTCGGCGCGGACCGGCGCTTCGGCGCCCACATCTTCGACGCAGAGGCGGGCGGGGCCATGCTCTGGCAGCACCTGTTCTGGTTCTTCGGACACCCGGAGGTCTACATCATTGCGTTGCCATTCTTCGGGATCATCAGTGAGGTCGTGCCGGTCTTCAGCCGCAAGCCGCTGTTCGGCTACAAGACGATGATCGGTTCGACGATCGCGATCATGGCTCTGTCGATGGCGGTGTGGGCCCACCACATGTATGCCACGGGTCAAGTGCTCCTGCCGTTCTTCGCGATCATGTCGATGCTCATCGCGGTCCCGACGGGGGTGAAGTTCTTCAACTGGATCGGGACGATGTGGCGTGGCTCGGTGACCTTGGCGACGCCGATGTTCTGGGCTATGGGGTTCCTTGCCACGTTCCTGTTCGGCGGGATCACCGGGGTGATCCTGGCCAGCCCGGCCTTGGACTTCCACGTGACCGATAGCTACTTCATCGTCGCGCACTTCCACTACACCGTGTTTGGCACGGTGGTCTTTGCGATGTTCTCGGGGTTCTACTTCTGGTGGCCCAAGCTCACGGGGCGCATGCTCGACGAGCGGCTCGGGAAGGTCCACTTCTGGACGCTCTTCGTCGGGTTCCACACGACCTTCCTCGTCCAGCACCTGCTGGGCATCCAGGGGATGGCTCGTCGGTATGCCGACTATCTTCCCGAGGAAGGTTTCACCCTGGGCAATCAGATCTCCTCGGTCGGGGCGTTCCTCCTTGGCGCCTCCACGCTGCCGTTCCTCTACAACGTGTGGAAGACCTGGCGGTCGGCGCCCGTCGTCAAGGTCGACGACCCGTGGGGCTACGGGGCGTCGCTCGAATGGGCCACTTCATGTCCGCCGCCCCGACACAATTTCGCGAGCCTCCCGCGGATCCGCTCTGAGCGCCCGGCCTTCGACCTGCACCATCCGGGCGCATAAACCAACTCAGCGCTCGCCGAATTGCGGGGCGCGGGTGCGACACTGGTCGGATCGACGCCGAAGGAGCGCACCCATGGGCTACACGATCACCCGCGAACTGACCCGAGACTTCGCCACAGCGCTGGCTGACACGCGAGCCGCCTTGGCCGACAACGGTTTCGGCGTGCTCACCGAGATCGACATGAAGGCCACCCTCAAGGCCAAACTCGACGTCGACATCCCCGCGCAGGTCATCCTCGGCGCGTGTCGCCCACCTTTGGCGTATGCCGCCCTCCAAGCCGAGCCGTCGATCGCCGTCTTCCTGCCGTGCAACGTCGTCGTCCGTGACCTGGGCGAGGGCCGCACGCTCGTCGAGGCGATGGACCCGGCTTTCATGGTCGAGGTGACCGGCAAGGCCGAGCTCGACGAGGTGGCCGCCGACGCCCGGACCCGCATCGGCACCGCGCTGGACAGCCTCGAGGGCTGACCAGCGCGGACGTCGGAAACGTCGGGTGAGCGCAGGCGGCATACAGGTCTGTTGTGGCCTGCGAGGATGGGTGGGATGCCCGCCGTCCCGCGCCTTCACCTCCCCGCGTCCGCCGACGCCGATGAGGTGTATGCCGCCTACCTCGCCTGGGCGACCGAGCAGGGGCTGACCCTCTATCCCCACCAGGACGAGGCGATCATCGAGCTGTTGTCCGGCGCGCACGTCGTTCTCGCGACCCCGACCGGTTCGGGCAAGACCCTCGTCGCGACGGCCGCCCACCTCGCGGCCCTGGTGGCGGACCGGATCAGCTTCTATACGGCGCCGATCAAGGCGCTGGTCAACGAGAAGTTCTTCGCGCTCTGTGACATCCTCGGCGCCGAACAGGTCGGGCTGCTCACCGGCGACGCCTCGGTCAACCCGGATGCCCCCGTGATCTGTTGCACCGCAGAGGTCTTGGCGAACATCGCCCTGCGCGAGGGGGCGGCAGCCGACATCGGGCTGGTCGTCATGGACGAGTTCCACTACTACGGTGACCCGCAGCGCGGCTGGGCCTGGCAGGTGCCGCTGTTGGAGCTGACCAGCGCCCAGTTCGTCCTCATGTCGGCCACCCTCGGCGACATGAGCCGGATCGTCGCCGACCTGGGTCGGCGGACCGGTCGGCCCGTTGCGGAGGTGACGACCGCGGAACGTCCGGTGCCCCTCACCTACACGTGGTCGCTGACCCCGTTGGCCGAGGTTGTCGAGGAGATCGTCACGACCCGACGCGCACCGGTCTATGTCGTCCACCCGTCGCAGGCGGCCGCCGCCGAGCACGCCCAATCGCTGCGCAGCCTGGCCCTGCTCACCCCCGTGGAGCGCGACGAGATTGCCCGTCGGATCGGGCCGGTGCGCTTCGCCGCGGGCTTTGGCAAGGTGCTGTCGGCCTTGCTACGCAAAGGAATCGGGGTGCATCACGCGGGGATGTTGCCCCGCTATCGGCGGATCGTGGAACAGCTCGCCCAGGCCGGCCTGCTCAAAGTCATCTGCGGCACCGACACCCTGGGGGTCGGCATCAACGTCCCGATCCGCACCGTGCTGCTCACCCGGCTGGTGAAGTTCGACGGCACCCGGGAGCGATTGCTGCGGGCCCGCGAGTTCCACCAGATCTCCGGCCGGGCCGGGCGGGCCGGATTCGACACGGTCGGGGAGGTCGTCGTCCAGGCCCCGGAGCACCTCATCGAGAACGCTCGCCGGGTCGCGAAAGCCGGTGACGACCCCCTCAAGCTCAAACGGGTGCAACGGGTCAAGCCCGAGGCAGGCCAGATCGTCTGGAACGAGGCGACCTTCGACAAGCTCGTCGCCTCTGCTCCCGAGCCGCTGGTCTCCCGGATGCACGTCGACAACGCGATGATCCTCAACGTCATCGCTCGCCCGGGCGACGCCGTTCGCTCGTTGTCCCGGCTCACCCGGGACAACCACGAGGACGCCGCCGGGCGAGCGCGCTTGGCACGCAGGGCGATTCGGCTCGGCCGTAGCCTGCTCGACTCCGGGGTTGTCGTCCGTCTCCCGGAGCCCGATGCCGAGGGTCGCACGCTCGCCCTCACCGTCGAGCTGCCCGAAGACTTCGCGCTCAACCAGCCGCTCGCTCACTTCGCCCTGGCTGCTCTGGAACTGCTCGACCCGGCCGCTCCGACCCACGCGCTCGACGTCGTGTCCGTCGTCGAGTCGGTCCTCGACTCGCCCAAACCCGTCCTCCTGGCTCAACAGTGGGAGGCCCGCGGCGAAGCCGTCGCCGAGATGAAGGCCGACGGGATGGACTACGAGGACCGGATGGACGCCCTCGAGGACGTCCACTGGCCGCAGCCGCTCGCGGAACTGTTGGGGGCGGCATACGAGGCATATCGGCAATCCCACCCGTGGCTGCCGGAGGACGCGCTGGCCCCCAAGTCCGTCGTGCGGACCATGTGGGAGCAGGCGATGAGCTTCACCGATCTCATCTCGCGCTACAAGCTGGCCCGGTCGGAGGGCGTTGTGTTGCGCTACCTGTCCGACGCCTATCGCACGCTGCGCCAGACCGTCCCCGACGCCCACCGCGACCCCGAGCTCGACGAGCTCATCGACTGGCTCGGCGAGACGATCCGCCAGACCGACTCCTCGCTGCTGGACGAGTGGGAGGCGCTCACCCACCCCGACGGCACGGTGGTCACGACGTCTCGGGATGCGGCCGCGCCGCCGCGCCCACTTACCGCCAACGACCGCGCCTTCCGCGCGATGATCCGCCGGGCGATGTGGCGACGCGTCGAGCTCGCCGCCCGCGACGACATCCAGGCCCTGTATGCCGTCGAGCGAGTCTGCGCCGCCCTCACCGATCCGCCTGGGCAGGTCGTCATGGACGCCGCCGCCTGGGACGCGGCGCTCGGGGACTACTGGGCCGACCACGCCGAGGTGGGGTTGGACGCGGACGCCCGCGGACCGGCATACCTGAGCATCGAGCCGCACCCCGACGGCGGGCGACGCTGGGCGGTCCGCCAGACGCTGGCCGACCCGGCGGGCGACCGCGACTGGGTCATTGAGGCCGACGTCGACCTCGACGCCAGCGACGCGGTGGGCGAACTCGTGCTCCTGACGACGGCCATGCGCCGCATGTGACACGGGCCGACCGGATGGGCCCCCCTGCCATGCCCACCCGGCCGTCGTGCGGCGGACGCCCCTCCGCACGCCCGTCACCGAGTTCTGACGGACAGGCGGCGCCGCGGATGGGGCTGGCTGGGACTTTGTCGGTGGGTGTGAGGGTTTCGGGCGCGCAAGGGTGGGCTGGCGCGGATTTCATCGGCGGGTGTGAGGTTCTCCAAAGGGTCCGGGGGTTGAGGGAGCCACTCGCCGCCCACATGCCCGCCCACGTGCCGCCCCCGCACCGCTAGCCTGCGGTCATGTCAGCGACGACACCTGGGCCGGTTGTCCCCACCGGACTTCCCGGACGGGTCCTACGGGGCTACGCGCTGGGCGGCGTGGCGACCGGATCCTTCGGCACGGTCCCCGGGCTGATGCTGTTGCCCTATCTCACCGAGCGGCTCGGCGTGCCGGCCGCCCTGGCGGGGGTCATCGTCTTCGCGCCCAAGGCGTGGGACGTCATCCTCAACCCCATCGCGGGCCGGATCAGCGACCGATCGCAGCACCCTGATGGGCCCAGGCGGCCGTTCCTGCTGCGGGGCGGTCTCACGCTCGCGGTCGCGTTCGCGCTGCTCTTCGCGGGACCGGCCTCGCCACAGGCCCTCGCCGCCGGCTGGGTGGCCGTGTTGTTCCTCGCGTGCGCGACGGCATACGCGTTCTTCCAGGTGCCCTACGTCGCCATGCCGGCCGAGCTGACCGACAGTGCGCGGGAGCGGACCCGGATCATGAGCTGGCGGGTGGCGGTCCTTGCGCTCGCGATCCTCATCAGCGGCGGGCTCGCCCCGATGGTCCGCACCGTGGTCGGCCCGGAGCGCGGGTATGCCGCGATGGGCCTGTTCGTCGCCGTCCTCATCGCCCTCGGTGCGGTCGGGGCGTGGTGGGGGACCCGGGGAGCCCCGACTCGAGCGGTCGTCGCCGCGCCGGGGGGTTTGCGGAGCCAACTGGCCCTCGTCGCGGGCAACCCTGACTTCCGTGCGCTCATCCTCACCTTCATCACCCAGGCCCTCGCGACGGGCGCGATGCTCGCGGGCGTGGACTACATCGCCCGCCAGGTGCTGCACAGTGTGGGCGCGGGGTCCGTGTTGTTCGTCTGCTTCGTCGCGCCCGCCATCGTCTGCACCCCGCTGTGGGAGCGCCTCGCCGCGCGACGTGGCAAGCGCTGGGCGTATGCCGCGGCGAGCCTCGTGCTCTCCGCCGGGGCCTTCGCCCTGGTCGCCGCGCGGGTCATCCCGGCACTGGTCGTCTACCTCGCAGTGGCGGTGGTCGGCGTCGGGTATGCCGGGGCGCAAATGCTCCCGCTGTCGATGCTCCCCGACGTTGCGGCCGGCGACGCGGCCGACTCGGGCGAGAACCGCATCGGTGTCTTCACGGGCGTCTGGACGGCGGGGGAGACCCTGGGGATGGCCTTCGGGCCCTTCGTCTACGGCCTGGTTCTCGCGGCGGGCGGATATGTGTCCTCGACGGATTCAGCTGCGGTGCAGCCAGATTCGGCCGTGACTGCGATCGTGCTCGGCTTCTCGCTCGTGCCGGCACTGCTCACGCTGGGTTCGCTGCTCTTCCTTCGGGGCTACGTCGGGCCGATCCCCCGAGGGTTCGCCAGCTACGGCCCCGCCGGCGAGGAGGGCCGACGATGACACTGACCGCCGACGAGGTCCGCGCTCGGCTGGCCCAGCTGCGTGAGCACGACCTGCCGACCCACGGCGGCCGCACCCTTGCCTACGTCTACGACTCGGGCCTCGCCGACGTCGACGCCATCGCGAAGGAGGCGGTCGCGGCATACGCGGGGACGAACGGCTTGGACCCCTCCGTGTTCCCTTCCGTCGCGACCATGGAGCGTGACGTCGTTGGCTTCGCCGCGCGCGTGCTCGCCGCCCCCGAGGGGTATGCCGGGACCGTCACCTCCGGCGGCACCGAGTCCTGCCTGCTCGCAGTCTTGGCCGCCCGGGATGCCCGGCCCGACGTGGGCAGGCCCCAACTCGTTGCTCCGACAACGGTTCACGCGGCCTTCCACAAGGCCGCGCACCTGTTCGGCCTCGACCTCGTGCTCATCGACGTCGACCCGTCGACCTTCCGGGCCGACCCGGACGCGATGGCCGCGGCGTTGACCGAGCGCACCGTGCTCGTCGTGGCCAGCGCCCCCTCCTATGCCCACGGCGTGGTCGACCCGGTCGGGCCGATCGCCGCGGCCGCGGCCGAACGCGGCATCCGCTGCCACGTCGATGCCTGCATCGGGGGGTGGGTGTTGCCGTTCCTGGCCGACGAGCCGTCGCGAGGCGTCGCCGCGGACCGCCCGGCCTGGGACTTCTCGGTGCCGGGCGTCACGAGCATCTCGGCCGACCTGCACAAGTACGGCTACGTCCCCAAGGGCGCGTCGATCCTCCTGCACCGCTCGATGGCGTTGCGGCACAGCCAGTTCTGGGCGACGGCCGACTGGCCCGGCTATGGAGTGGTCAACTCCACCCTCCAGTCCACCAAGTCGGCGGGGCCGCTCGCCGCCGCCTGGGCGGTCATCCACCTCCTCGGCGACATCGGGTATGCCGCCCTCGCCCGGCAGGCTCGCGAAGGCACCCTCGCGCTGGCACAGGAGGTGGACGGCATACCGGGGCTGCGGGTCTTGGCGCCCCCGGACTCGACGTTGCTCGCGGTCGGCACCGACGACTCGTGTGACCCCTACACCGTGTGCGACGAGTTGCTCGAGCGGGGCTGGTTCGCCCAGCCACAGTTGCCGTTCCGCGGTGGTCCGGCCAGCCTGCACCTGACCATCTCGGCGGCGACGACGTCCAAGATCCCGGAGTCTGTTGCAGCACTGCGGGATTCGGTGACGGCGGCGCAGTCGACCGGCCCGGTCGGCGTCGATCCGGGCCTCGGCTCACTGCTCGGCACCCTCGACCCGGCGACCTTCGACGACGCCACCCTCTCGGGTCTGCTCGCTGCGGCGGGTCTGGACTCGGCCGCGGGCGGCGGTCTGGGCGCTGCCGCGCCGGATGGCGCCGATCCACGCCCTGCTGGCCGCTTGCCCGCCTGCGCTGCGGTCCACCCTGCTGACTGCGGTGGTCGAGCGGCTCTAGAGTGACTCTCCAGTCCCCCTGGAGGCATTTCGATGATCAACAACGACTACGAGTTGGACACGACTCGGCGTGATGCGCCCTTGCGCATCTCGGCCCGTGGTCGTGCCGTCCTGGCCAACCCGATGACCAATCGGGGCACTGCCTTCACGGTGCAGGAACGCCGCTACCTCGGGCTGGTCGGCCTCATGCCCAGCGAGGTGACCCCGATCGGCAACCAGGTCCGGCGGGTCTACCAGCAATACCAGTCGGCACGGACCCCGTTCGCCAAGAACAACTACCTCGCCAGCGTCCGCGACCGCAACGAGGTGCTGTTCTATCGGCTGCTCGCCGACCACCTCGAGGAGATGCTGCCGATCATCTACACCCCGACGATCGGGGAGGTGATCGAGCGGTTCTCCGTCGAATACCACCGCCCCCGTGGGGTGTTCGTCTCCATCGACCGGCCAGAGGACATCGAGCAGTCGCTGCTCGACCACGGCCTCGGCCCGAACGACGTCGACCTCATCGTCGCCACCGACTCCGAGGGCATCCTCGGCATCGGCGACCAGGGCATCGGCGGCATCGAGATCGCCATCGGCAAGCTCTCGGTCTACACCGCGGCCGCCGGGATCCACCCGCGCCGGGTGATGCCGGTCGTCCTCGACGTCGGCACGGACAACCTCGGCCTGCTCAACAGCGACCTCTATCTTGGCGAGCGGCATGCCCGGGTGCGCGGTGAGCGCTACGACGCGTTCATTGACACCTTCGTCAAGACGGCCACCCGCCTGTTCCCGCAGGCGATGCTGCACTGGGAGGACTTCGGGGCCGGCAACGCGCACCGCATTCTGGAGAAGTACCGGCATACCCACTGCACGTTCAACGACGACATCCAGGGCACGGCCGCGGTCGCCCTCGCCGCCGTGCTCGCGGGCGTCAACGTCACCGGTATGCCGCTCGCGGACCATCGCATCGTCATCTTCGGCGGCGGGACGGCCGGCATCGGCATCGCCGACCTGTTGCGCGACGAACTCGTCCGGGCTGGGGTGCCCCGCGAGCAGGCGGTCCGGCAGTTCTATGCCCTGGGCAGCAAGGGATTGTTCGTCGACGACATGCCGCTGCTTCGGGAGTTCCAGCGGCCCTACGCGCGCACTCGCGCCGAGGTGGACGGCTGGACCATCGTCGACGGCACCGCGCGAGGGGTCAGCCTGGCCGACGTCGTCCGCAACGTCCGGCCGACCATCCTCATCGGGACCTCGACCATGGGCGGCGCGTTCACCAAGGCCATCATCAAGGAGATGGCGGCTCACTGCGAGCAGCCGATCATCATGCCGTTGTCCAACCCGACCTCTCGCGCCGAGGCCACCCCGGCCGACCTCATCGAGTGGACCGACGGCCGGGCGCTCATCGCGACGGGCAGCCCTTTCGAACCGGTGGATCACCGCGAGGTGCGGCATTTCATCGCTCAGGCCAACAACGCCCTCATCTTCCCGGGTCTGGGTCTCGGGGTGGCCGCCTGCCAGGCGAGCACGGTGACCGACGGGATGATCGCGGCGGCCGCCGAAGCGCTCGCCGCTCGGGTCAACACCTATCGGCCGGGCGCGGCGTTGTTGCCCTCGATGAGTGAGTTGCGTCCGGTGTCCTCGCACGTCGCGCTTGCCGTCGCCGCGGCCGCAGCGCAGGAGGGCGTGGCTCGCCACCCGCTGACCGACCCGATCAACGAGATCTACACCCGGATGTGGCAGCCGCAGTATTCGGCTGTCGAGGTCATCTGAAGGCCGGGTGACCTCCGCCCCGCCACCCGAGGCACCGGATCCGGCGACGGCCCGGAAGGTCGCGCTGCTGTGCCTGCACGTCGCTGACCTCATGCTCGACGCCGGGATGTCGGCCAACGACATCGTCGGCGGGATGCTGCGGATCACCCACGCCTACGGACTGAACGGCGTCCACATCGACCTCACCTCGACGTCGGTGACCCTCAGCTACCACCCGCCTTCGTATGTCGCCCCGCTCACCATCTTGCGGGTGGTGCAGCCGGGTTTCCCCGACTACGACAAGGCCCAGCGGACGTCGATGCTCACCGAGCGGATCGTCCGGGGCCTGCCGATTGACGACGCAGTCGCGGCGTTCGACGAGATCCGCGACAGCCCGCGGCGCTACCCCTGGTGGGTGTCGATGGTCGGCAACGCCGGGGTCAGCGCCGGGGTCGCCCTGTTGTTCACGACGTCGATCCGGATCGTCCTCATCACCTTCGTCGTCGGCTGCCTCATCGACCGGCTCATCGCCTGGCTCGACGACGAGGGTGTGCCGCCCTTCTTCCAACAGACCTTCGCGGCCTTCGCGATCACCCTCGTCGCGGCGGCGGTGAGCGCGATCGGGCAACGCGGCATACCCCTGTTCGCCAACCTGGACCCGACCCTCATCGTCGTGGGCGGCATCGTCATGCTCGTCGCGGGGATGCTCGTCGTCGGCGCGGTCCAGGACGCGATCGACCAGTTCTATGTCACCGCGACTGCGCGACTGTTTGAGGTCGTCATGCGCACGGCCGGCATCGTCGTCGGGATCGTCCTGGCTTTGCAGGTGACCAACGCCCTGGGGATCCGCACGCACGTCGATCCCGATCCGATCGCCCTGGGGCCGGTGCCCGCTCAGCTCGTCGGCGCCTTCGTGCTCTCGTTGGCGTGGGCGCTGTATTGCTACGCCGGGCCGATCCCGGCACTGCTGGCCGGGTTGATGGGGCTGCTGGGGTGGATCGGCTATCTCGTCGCCATCGGCGTTGGCCTCGGGGAGGTTCCGGCCAACACCGTCGGTGCCTGGTTGGTCGCCTTCGTCAGCACGGTGTTGCTGCGCCGCACGACGATTCCGAGCTTCTCGCTCATCTCGGCGGCGCTGCTGCCGCTCGTGCCCGGGCTGTCCCTCTATAACGGCCTCATCCAGATCGTCGGCACGCACGACACGCCGGGCAGTTTCGCGGCGGGCCAAGCCACCCTCGGGGTCGCCCTGGGCGTCGCCCTGGGGATCGCCGCCGGAGCCAGCCTTGGCGTCTATCTCGGCCGCCCCATCGTCAGCCAGTTGCGCCGGATCCGGGACCGCACGGCCCGCCGCGCTGACTCGCCGCGCCGGGGACCACGGCATACGTAGCCGGTATGCCGCCTCAGGGGTGGCCTCACCCGTCGCGTGCGCCGTTCACGTCACTGGCGTTGTCGACGGCGGTATTCCCTCACGACCCACCGGTGCCCACCGATCGTCATCGCGATGAGCAGAATGATGAGCGCGGGTTGACCGCTGGTGAACCGCATCGCCACGAATCCGGCGATGATCAGGAGAGCGACCACGAGCGACACCGGCAGGTAGATCCACGGGACGGTGAGATAGCCCAGGACGTGCGTGCCCAAAGTCGGCAGGTCAGGTTGCGGCACGGTGGTGCGTTCCGGCAAGCGGACGTATGCCGCCGGCGGCAGGCGCGCATCGAGCTCCCGAACGGCACGAGCTCCGTCTCGCCAGAACGTCGGCTCCACGGTCAGTCCCCACCCGTCTCGATCGATGAGCTGTCGACCGCCGTCAGGAACTGCAAGAACTGCGGCAACGGCGGCATACTCGACGGTTTGAGCGCCGAGTTCGGTGCCCACCTGACCCAGCTGTAGGGACGTATCCGAAACGACCAACCGCTCGGGCGCTTGGGGGTAGGCCCGCAAGCGGAAGCGGCGAGAGCGCTCCAGCGGCCGGGTCGGCATCTGGGCCATCGGGATGGTGGCCGGCCAGCTCACCTTTCCTTCGACTCCCAAGAGCAAGGAAGAGTGGAACATGGCGACATGGTCCGCGAGTTCGGTCACGGTGACCGCCGCGACCTCGTCGATCCGTTCTTGCAGGGTCGACGATATCGGGCGGCCATGGAGGCTCGCCGCCGCACTCCCCATGGCGAGTCCGACGAGGTTGTATGGATCGCGAATCGCTTGGAGATAGCCCGCGCGGACATGGTTAAGCAACTCCTCAAGCCCGTCGCCGCTACTGAGGCGCGCCAGATCCTCCACCACCTGTGACACAACGGTCGGTCTCAGGTGTGCCGCGAGATCGGAGCCAACGAAGGCGATGGCGCGGTCGGCGTCTACCGCCTCGTAATGAGCCCACGGGGCATAGGCACCCCCAGCCTCTTCGCGGAGGGTTCGATGGAGGTGTTCCCGAAGGACCATCGGCACCAGCATGGCCGCATCGGTGCGAGGGAGATCGCCCGACAGGGTGATGCCGGAACGGATGACGTAACCGAGCGGGAGGGTTTGGGCGCACGAATGGGCGGTGGGGAGGGGGTGCCGCTCGCCGCCGGCCAGCGGCACGGTCAGGCCGTCCGGTGGAGGCCCGTCGAGAACCAGCGCCGCATTTCCTGCGGTGAACAGACGCGCGAGTAGTGGGCGCAGCCGGTCGGGATCGACGTTGTTCAACCCGAACTCGCCGTAGCCGGCCAACCCCGGTCCTGCTGCGCCATAACGCCACGGCAACGCCGCTCCGACCTCGCCGACCTGGCGGAGGTCGGCCTCGGCACGCAGCACCCGGGCCTCGTGGTCGAGTCTGTCGAGGACCGGGTTGGCTAGCCAGTCGGCGATGCCGGCGAGTGCGGCCACCACCTCATGGACCGGACCGTGGACATCAAAGCGGGTGGTGAGCAGACCGACACTGCCGTTGACGTGCAGAGTGCCGGACTCCCGATCATGAAGGGCGAGGTGTTCCAGCACATGGATCCACCCCCGGGTTGTCAGCGTCTCATCGACCATGCCCGCCCGGAACACCAGCGTTGCCGCCAACGTGTCCCGGCCGGTCTCGACCCAGAAGGTCGGCACCGCTCCGATCATTGTCTGGCCGACGGTCGTCATCGATCCCCCTGCGCGCGATGGTGTCGATGAAACTACTCCACGGACAACCCACCAGGAAACGCTTTGATCGCACGAGCTCGCATGGTGGACGAGCCGGTGGTCTCGGCGAGAACCTGGCAAGCCGTGGACGCCGCGGTCGTTTCGCGCGGCATACCTGTCCCGTATGCCGCGGAACGGCATACGGGACCATTGACGGGTTGCGCGCGGGCTGGGCGAGGGGGTGGACTTCCTGTGACACCACGCACGGAAGGCAACTCCCATGACCTTGTCGATCACGACCGGCGAGACCGATCTCCCCCTCCTGCACCAGACCATCTCCGCCAATCTCGATGCGACCGTCGCCCGCTTCCCGCAGCGTGAGGCAATGGTCGACTGCTCGGTTGGCAAACGGTGGACGTATGCCGCGTTCGCGGCCGACGTCGACCGACTCGCCCGCGGATTCGCCGGCATCGGCGTCGTCAAGGGCGACCGGGTCGGCATCTGGGCGCCCAACTGTGGCGAGTGGACGCTCGTGCAGTATGCGACGGCCAAGATCGGGGCGATCCTGGTCAACATCAACCCGGCCTATCGGACGCACGAGCTGCAGTACGTCCTCAACCAGGCGGGGATCAAGGTGCTCGTCGCGGCGCCGTCGTTCAAGACCAGCGACTACGCGGGGATGATCGAGGAGGTCCGCAGCGAGGTGCCGACCTTGGAGCGGGTCGTTCTGCTGGGGCGCGACTCCTGGGACGAGCTGTGGGCCGCGGCTGACACGGTGAGCCAGGAGCAGGTAGACGCGATCGCGGCCGGGCTGCTGCCCGAGGACCCGATCAACATCCAATACACCTCGGGGACAACGGGATTCCCCAAGGGCGCGACGCTCAGCCATGTCAACATCCTCAACAACGGCTTCCACGTCGGCGAGATCTGCCGCTACACGGAAGAGGACCGGATCTGCATCCCGGTGCCCTTCTACCACTGCTTCGGAATGGTCATGGGCAACCTCGCGGCGACCTCGCACGGGGCGTGCATGGTGATCCCGGCGCCCGGTTTCGACCCGGCGTTGACGCTCGCCGCGGTCCGTGACGAGAAGTGCACGAGCCTGTATGGCGTGCCGACGATGTTCGTCGCCGAATGGGCCCTCATCGAGGACGGTTCCGCCCAGGAGAGCGACTTGGCGACGGTCCGGACCGGCATCATGGCCGGCGCGCCGTGCCCCGCCGAGCTGATGAAGAAGGTCATCGCGGCCGGGATCAACGAGATGACCATCTGCTACGGCATGACTGAGACCTCCCCGGTCTCGACCCAGACTCGCACCGACGACTCGTTCGACCGCAAGGTGGGGACGGTCGGCCGCTGTATGCCGCACCTGGAGATCGGGATCATCGACCCCAGCGACGGGACGTTCGTCGAGCGAGGTCAGTCGGGCGAGTTCGTCACCAAGGGCTATTCGGTGATGCTCGGCTATTGGAACCAGGCCGACAAGACGGCCGAGTCGGTCGTCGACGGCTGGATGCACACGGGTGACCTGGCCGTCATGGATGAGGACGGCTACGTCCAGATCACCGGCCGGATCAAGGACATGGTCATTCGCGGGGGTGAGAACATCTATCCGCGAGAGATCGAGGAGTTCCTCTACACCCACCCGGACATCCTCGACGCCCAGGTGATCGGGGTTCCGGACCAGAAGTACGGCGAGGAGCTGTGCGCCTGGGTCCGGATGAAGCCGGGCACGACGCCCGTGACGGCCGCCTCGATCCGAGAGTTCGCCACCGGGAAGTTGGCCCACTACAAGATCCCGCGCTACGTCGAGATCGTCGACGACTTCCCCATGACGGTCACCGGAAAGGTCCGCAAGGTCGAGATGCGCGAACAGTCGGCAGCCCGCCTGGGCCTGCTCAGCCACTGAGGCCGGCGGGCGGCATACTGATTGGTGACGACTCGGGTCGGGAACGGGCGAGCCCGCGCCCGGCCCGGGGTCGTTGCGCTTGACGTATCCGCTGCGACATCGCAGGGGCTGACCGGTATGTTTCCGCGTGGGGGTTCGCCCGGCGCGTCCCACTCCTGACACCAAAGGTGGAACCATGAAACTGGCAACCGTCGTGTGGGTTGTGCTCGCGCTCTTCGCCGTGCTCATCGCGCTGCTCGTGTTGTGGGCCCTGCGTCGCCGCACTGGGCGGGCAACCCTGCGCGTCGACGAGCAGCAGGCCCGGGCGGATCTCACCGCGGCCGGGTGGCCCGCACCTCCCGGGTCGGTCACGCCGCCTTCTCCGTATGCCGCACCCGCCCC
>MTKY01048107.1_pt1 | contig 15410 bp, 18 predicted proteins | sample 1042731 | NCBI WGS metagenome assembly MTKY01 (sample SAMN06212206, study PRJNA360538) | anaerobic digester metagenome | biome: Wastewater treatment plant; material: sludge; isolation source: anaerobic digester fed with sludge from wastewater treatment plant | place: Denmark: WWTP Soeholt ... | reverse complement strand
CGACGGTCTCAACCAGTCCGATTGCCTGATCCATGATTGCTCTCCGGACTTCAAATGCCGCGTCGTGCCGATCCGATCACAGAACGCCGGATCGCGCCCGACTGGCCAAGCCTCAACGATTCTACTTGCCTGCGCTCTTCTTCATTCTGCCGCGGTCGGGATACAGGCCTGACAGCTCTTCATGGGGGCGCGGGATGATGTGCACGGCCACCACCTCCCCGACCTTGGCGGCGGCGGCTTCCCCTGCGGCCACGGCCGACTTCACCGCGGCCACGTCGCCTGTGATGAAGCTGGTGACCAGGCCGCGCCCGACCTTCCGCCAGCCGAGCATTTCCACGCTTGCGGCTTTCAGCATGGCATCCGACGCCTCGAACAGGGCCACCAGCCCGCGCGTCTCGATCATTCCCAGTGCCTGAATTGTTGCCATATCGCTTTCTCCGTCGGCCGTATTGCATCGCCCGGCCGGGCTGTTTCTCGCAATGGTCTATCGCGCCTTCTCAAGGCGTATATGCGTTGCCAGAGCCAGATTGCAGCAGTTGCCCTCGTCCGTATCCACGTGCACTTCGAGTTTGAAGGCGGGATGCACTCGGACGATGACACCTTGCAACGTGGTGGCGCACGTTGCGTGTTCGACCACCAGATTCATGGAGTCGCCCGCCTGAACGCCGTAATGCTCGGCATCCTTCGGGCTCATATGCACGTGCCGCTGCGCCCGGATCACCCCCTGGGCCAACTCCAGCCGACCGGCCGGTCCGAGCAGCAGGCAGCCGGGGGTGCCCTCGTGGTTGCCGCTCATTCGAACGGGCACGTCAATTCCTAATCCGATCGCATCCGTGAACGCCAGTTCGACCTGCGTGGTCGGCCGGACGGGCCCCAGTATCCGCACGTTGGTCAGAATGCGTCGGCGCGGCCCCACCACGTCCACCGTCTGCTCGCTGGCGAACTCTCCTGTCTGATACAGCGGGCGGAACGGGGACAATTCCGCCCCGGTGCCGAAGAGGTGTTCCAGGTGCTCCTGCGAAATATGCAGGTGGCGGGCTGAAACATTCACGACCAGGGGCGCCGGACCGGACGAATGTCGCGGCTGAAAACGGTCGGCGATGATTTCGCGGACGATGCGCTCAATCCGCTCCCGGTCCGGCCCGGTCTGGGAGTCACGCCGGGTCATGGCATTTCTCCCGCGTCGTTGTTCTCGCGACCGGCCGCCGAAGCAAGGCGAATCTCCGTGCCGCGCGACTCCAGAAGGCTCACCCAGCGACTGTCGAGTTCGTCGTCGCTGACCAGATGCTGGAACTCGCCGAGCTCACAGAGTTTCGCCAAGGCTTTCCGACCGAACTTGGAGTGATCTACGGCGATAATCACTTCCTCGGCCGATTGCATCATGAGCCGCTCAACCTCCACCATGAGAAGGTGGGAGTTGAACAGCCCCTCTTCGGTGATGCCGGCCGTTCCCATGATGGCCAGGCGCACGTTGAGCGAACGGAGCATGTTCTCGGCGTGCGGCCCCAGGGCCACGCCCGCCTGCGGCATGACATAGCCGCCGAGGAAAACGAGCTCTGTCAACGGCGCGTTCCCCAGCAGGTTGGCGACAGGCAGGGAGTTCGTCACGACCTGAAGGGGACGCCCGCGCAGGTGCCGGGCGACCTGATACGTTGTGGTGCCTCCGTCGAGGATCAGGGAGTCGCCGTCACGCACCATCTCGGCGACCACCCGGCCGATCGCCTCTTTGGAGCGGGTGAACCGAACCTCCCGGATGGCGTAACTCAGTGGATGCTCGCGAGTCCCGACGAAATAGGCGCCGCCGCGCGTCCGCCGCAGGAGCCCCCGTCGCTGCATATCCTGCAGGTCCCGACGCGCAGTGGACTCCGAAACCGCGAAGCGAGCCATCAGGTCCGCGATCGATGCGTATCCACGTTCAGCCAGGTAGGCGGACATCTCTTTCTGGCGATCCGGTGCAGTCACGGCCTTCGATCCAAAGCGTAAGGCACGCTGAATGATATCGCACAAACAGAGACCGAAATCGGAATTGTACTGACGGAAATCATTCATGCAACGATAATTTCCGCTGAATTGATGATTCAAACCAATCAAGAAATGAAAGTGTGAACGGAATTCTGTATGGATTGCTGTACGAATCCTGCGTGATCGTTTCGGCCAGTACTGATTGGCGGGACGGCGTGTGGGAGAGTGGCGGAACGGGTCCGGCGCGCCTAGGGTAGGGCAGGGGGAGGGAAGATCATGTCCTTGCAGGAAACGTCCGGATTGCGTCTGATCAGGGGGGACGGGCGACCGTGCCTCGGGCTGACCCGCCCACAGCGGCAGGCCATTTTCCGGGCGATGGTCGCCGGGGAACTGAGACGCGGCGGAATGTCGCGCAGGCGCTGGCGACGACTCGTGCAGTATGGGGCGCTGCTGGATCTGTCGGCGGTGGAGGCGGGTGAACTGATCATGCAGGCTCGGGAGGCCGTGAATCGCCCGGAGCCGTTTGCGTGCGGGTTGACACCTGCGGAGCGTCCGCCGACGGAGAATGCCGCGTGGCCGTTGTGGGCGAAGGTGTCGGTGGGATGCGCGTTATTCGCGGTCGCGGATGCCGTCTGGCTGCACTGGGTGCTGTGAAATCCACGGCTATGGAACCCCCCCGCGCTATCAGGCCTGCTCGCCTTCAATCCGGCGGAGGATGCGCTGGGCTTGAACGAAGAGGCGGGCCTTACGCCACGTGAGGACGGCGAACGCGATACCGAACCCCGCGAAGACGATTGTGGCCAGGAGGAAGCCCGAATCAGACACCGTCAGGAGGGCCAGGAGCCCGGCCAGCCCGACGCTCAGAAGCGTACACGCCAACTCGGAGCCGGGAAATGGAGCCGCTTGGGGCACGAAGATTCCCATGAGGCGGTGATCGCGCGCGTTGTAGGAGTGGCCACATTCCGGGCATCTGCCGGAATAAGGCAGGCCTCGCAGGTTGTAGCCGCACGTGCCACAGAACAGGGGCGTGTCGATGCCCCACCCGGCCACCGATTGGCTCATCATTCGGTCGATCTCGTCTGATCCAAGACTCATTGGCGGCGATCCGACACAAAGGAAGCCGGTGGGTGGAGTCACTCCGTGGCGAACATCGCGCTCATGAACTGGGCGGGATCGAAAGGTTCGATGTCCTCCGGCGTCTCGCCCAGCCCGACGAATTTCACCGGTACGTTCAACTGATCGCGAATGCCGATGACGATGCCGCCTTTGGCACTGCCATCGAGCTTGGCCAGGATGATTCCCGTAAGGGAAACGTGCTCACTGAAGACCCGTGCCTGGTTCACGGCGTTCTGACCGATGGTTGCATCCAAAACCAGGAGCACTTCGTGAGGCGCTCCGGGAATCTTGCGTTCGACGACTTTCTGGATCTTGCCCAGCTCGCGCATGAGGTGGTCCTGGGTGTGCAGGCGACCGGCGGTGTCGATGAGCAGAACGTCGGCGTTGCGGGCGAGGACGGCATCGCACGCGTCGTACGCCACGGCGCCCGGATCCGCGCCGTGCTTATGCTTGACGATCTGGACGCCGATCCGGTTGGACCATTCGGTGAGCTGCTCGATGGCGGCGGCGCGATAGGTGTCGCAGGCGCCGAGAATGACGGTTTTGCCCGAACGAGAAAGGTGGTTCGCCAGCTTGGCGACGCTGGTCGTCTTGCCGGAGCCGTTGATCCCCGTGACCAGAATGACCGTAGGTCCGCTCGGCGCGAACTGGATGGAGCGGTCCGCCGCCGGCCACATCGCGATCACATGATCCTGGATGAACGCGGCGATTTCCTGGGCCTCGCGGATTTTGCCGTGCTTCCAGGCCTGACGGGTCACCTCGATGAGCTTGGCGACGGTGGTCGGTCCGACGTCGGCCAGCAAAAGGGTGTCTTGCAGATCGTTCAGCAGCTTGTCGTCAATCGGCTTGCCGAAGGGCAGGATGGCGCGCACGCCGCCCGCAACCTTCTCACGCGTTCTGGCTAGGCCCTTGCGCAGTCGATCCAACAGACCCATTATGCAGTGTCCTTTCCCCGGGCGGCGGATTGCACCTTGTAGAGCGCGTCAAGCACGCCGTTCACGAAACGCGGGGACTCCGCCGCCCCGTATTCCCGGCTGATTTCGATGGCCTCATTCATGACTACGCGGGGAGGCACCGTGCCGGCCTCCAACTCCGCCAGGGCCAGCCGGATCAGACTCCGGTCGACCGGCAGCATGCGTTCCAGCGACCAATGTTCCGCGACGGCGCGGATTCGTCCATCCCAGACCTGGCGATTGGACCAGCTCCGCCGGGCCAGGTCGGCCGCGTAGGCCCGGGTCGCACGGGTGGCTGGAAGCTCCGCTGCATCCAGGAAGGCGTCGAACTCGTCCAGGAACGAGTCTCCCTGGGCATCGAGCTGGGCGAGCAGTTGCATGGCGAGAATACGGGCCTGGTGGCGGTCAAGACTCACAGGTGCAATCAGTCCTTCTTGCCGGCACGGCCGCCGGGGGCCTGAAGCTGGGCGTAGAGATTCACCAGCTCGATCGCGGCCAAAGCCGCGTCCGAACCCTTGTTTCCGGCCTTCGTGCCAGCCCGTTCAATGGCCTGCTCAAGCGTGTCGGCCGTGATGACACCGAAAGTGACCGGGATTCCGGATTCCATCGCAACCTGGGCGATTCCCTTGGCGCATTCAGCGGCAATGTACTCAAAATGAGGAGTCTGGCCGCGGATGATGCACCCCAGACAGATCACCGCGTCATATTGACCGGTCCCGACCAGCTTCCGCGCCGCCAGGGGCAACTCGTATGATCCGGGGATCCGCACAACGGTCATCTGCCCGTCCGGGCATCCGTGGCGTTGCAGTGTGTCTACAGCTCCGGCCAGGAGCTTGGACGTGATGAAATCGTTGAAACGCGTTACCAGCAGAGCGAAACGCTGCTGCCGAACGACCAGGTTGCCCTGAATTTCCTGTGGCATGCGGCCTTCTCCGGAGACAGGCGGCTGCGGGCCGGCTTGGGCTGCATCTCAAAACACAAAACGCCGGGCTCCTGTGCCTGCCGGCCGCTATCCTACCCCCGCGCTTCGTGGAGTCAAAAGCACGTGTTTGTGCCGCTTCCAGAGTTGCCGCGGCAGGGGGGGGCGACCGGCCACCAAAAGTGCATCCACCCCGGCGTCAGCGCTTTCGGTGGCTTTGCACACGCTGGGCTTCTTCCGCGCGTTTCTGCAGGTCGCGGATCCGGCGGGCCAGCCAGGAGGGTGGCCGGGGCGGGCGTTTCGGATCCTTGCCGGGGCCGCCGGCCAGTTTGTCTCGTTCCTTGACCTTGCGGATGTGCTTGCGGATGTAGTACTGCTCCAGCGTACCGAACAGACTGCTGGTCATAATGTACAGGTTCAGGCCGCTGGGCATCGCGTACAGGATGAGGCTGAAGAACACCGACATGACCGGCATCATCTTCTGCATCTGGGCGGCCTGATCGAACTGCGGGCTCGAACCGGTGCCGGCGGGCGAGGGCGGCGCCTGCGGCTTGGGCATGAGCTTCTGCTGCAGATACATGGTGATGCCCATCAGGATGGGCAACAGGTTGAAGGCCTGGAGGGGGCCGGTCAGCGAGCTCAGAAGCGGGACGTGATACGACTGGCTGAACGGGATGAGGGCGTCCGGGGCGGTCAGGTCGTGAATCCACAGCACGAAGGGCTGATGCCGCATCTGGATGTTGTTGGCCAGGCTGGTGTACAGGGCGATCCAGATGGGCATCTGGATCATCATGGGGAGGCAGGAGTTGAACATGGAGCTGGCCGGGTTGATTCCCTCCTCCTTATACACCCGCATGGTTTCCTGCTGGAGCCGGACCTTATCGCTGGCATACTGCTTCTTGATCTGCTCGATCTTCGGCTGCAGCTTGCCCATCCGCTCCTGCATGCGGACCATGTTGATCTGCCCTTTGCGCGTCAATGGATGAAGCAGGCCCCGCACAATGATCACCAGGATGACGATGGCTATGCCGTAATTCGGAATCGCCCGGTAGAGCCCGTCCAGCAGCCATACCATCAGATTCGTCAGCCAGCCGAAAGCGCACGACCCATACTGGACGCCGAGAATGTCGACGAATCCGCGCCGGGCGTAGTCCTCGTTGCCGGGGCGAAGGAATGATTTCTTGTCGTTCGGCCCCACGTAACAGGCCAGTCTCGACTCCCACGTGCCGCCCGACGGCACCGAAGCCCGCAGAATCAGGCGCGTCGTCACGCCCGTGTGCGACGAATTGCCGCGATTCAGATCCAGGGTGTCCGCCTGCACGACGCAGTCGGGTCGCTCGTCGTCCCCCGGGCCCAGGGGAACGGTCAGAAACGTGAAGTATTTGTTCCCGGCGCCGTGCCACCAGAAGTGATCTCCGGAGTCTCGCTTGTATTCGGTCAACGCCTTCTCGTTGGATGCGATCTTGCTGAAGGCGATCCCGTTCACCTTGGGAACATTCGTTCCGGTGGAAGGGCTCATGGAGGTGTACACGTACCGGTCGTCCGCCCGGCTGTACTCCTGCCGGATGCCCACCGGCCCTCGCTGTGCGAGCCGGACATCCAGGGTTTCGTCTGTCAGGTTCTCCAGGGAGAGCCTCACGGCCAGGTCGTGTCGACCGGACTCTCTGGCCTGGGGCTGCAGCACGTATTGGCGCGTCATCCGCAGGAGAGGGCGGTCCTGTTCGTCCGCGATATCCAGCGTGAACCGGACAGTCTGTTCCTCCTGAGTCTCCGACCGCGACATCCGCCAGACGGCATGTTCCAGAGGGATCGTCTGCTGGTTAACGGTAATCGTCTCCAGCGCCAGCGAAACGTGTTCCTCGCCATCCAACCCCTTCTCCGGCTGGAGAAGCCGGTATCGTTTGTCGGTGCCGTATTCCGCGGCATAGTCTGTCAGACTGGCCGTACGGATCCCGGCGCCGCGTGGCGAAAGCTCCAAATGCATCCGGTACGGACTTCGGGGCACATCCGTCGGCGCGCCCAGCTCTGCCGGCCCGGAGTCGTCCGCCGACACGGCATGCAGCCCGTGCGCGGTCGTGGGCGACGAGGTGGCGCCAAAGGTCACCGGGCCGGTGGTGGGGGTGACTGGGGCCGCTTCTCCATTCGCCAGGCGGTCGGGCATTGCCTCCGCCGGCGGACCGGGCGGAATCCGGGGCAGGAGATACCGCTGGGAGACCGTGATGAAAAGCAGGAACGCGGCGGTTGCCCACAGGAAGGCCTGGATGAAGGAACGACGATCCACAGTCAAACCGACTCCTTCACGATCGTTGATCCGCGATCGCGGGTGATGATCGATTCTTTTTTCGCGTACGGCATATATGCCCCTGCTGTTGCGCGGCGCCGCCCGCCCACGGGGGCCGCGCTATCGGCCATCCAGGAGTCGGGTGCCGAGAAAATCGTCGAGCTCCGGAATGGCCAGGATCTTCCGGACCGTCTTCTCCACGTCGTATTCGACACGCACGAACTCGATGATCGCGTGCACGTCGTTGGTCGCGGTCGCCGGGTTGTCGGAGGGCAGATGAACCACGACGTAGCTTGCGCGGGTGTCTCGGTCGCGAGGCTGCCCCACGCTGCCCACGTTGATGATCGCTTTCTCTTCTGAGGTCAGCTCGTAATGGTCTGCCTCTGCCAGGTCGCCTGGAGCGTCAAAATACGGGTCGTCCAGAAACACCCCCGGAACGTGCGTATGCCCGACGATACACGCCCGATGATTCGCGGCCAGTCGGTCGAAATTCGCCAGAATCTTGTTGGGGTTCGTGTACACGTCTTCGGAGAAGAGGTACTCGTTGACCGGTCGACGGGGCGAGGCGTGCACCAGCAGCAGCCCGTGTGACTCCATCCTCTCCGGCATGTTCCCCAGCATTTCCCATCGCCGATTGCGCAACGCCTTTCGGTCTTCGTCTTCCAGAACCTGCCGCGTCCAATAGGCCGCCCGCTCGGCGCTGACGTTGAAGTTCAACGGCTCAAAGAACACCGCGATGTCATGATTCCCGCAGACGGACTTGACATCCCGCTCGATCAGGGCATCGAGGCACTCCAGGGGGTTGGGCCCATAGCCCACAATATCGCCGCAGCACTGAATCTCCCGAATACCCCGGCGGTCAATGTCCGCCAGGACCGCCGTTAACGCTTCGATGTTGCTGTGAATGTCCGAAATAACGGCAAACATGCGGCAATCGATCTCACGTGAGCCTTGGGTCCCGCCGGGGCACGCCCCCTTTTCCATGCCCCGGTTCGGAGCCGGAGGGTCCGGGATCGGGTGATGCTACTGGCGAGACGGACCCCCGTCAACGCGACTTGCCCGGCCCGGCCGGCGGGCGGATTCAGGAGTCGGCAAGGCGGTCCATAATGGCCGGCAGCGCCTGGCCGGACGGGGCGGGAACGGCCACATCCGCCTCGGAAGTCAATGGCGTGGCCTGTGGATTGATCTCCACGACCGTGGCGCCGGCCGCCCGGGCGATGCTTGCCAGCGAGGCGGCGGGATAAACCAGGGAGCTGGTCCCAATCACCAGCATCAGGGTGCATGTCATGGCCGCCCGTTCGGCCTGCATCCACAGATCCGCCGGCAACGACTCGCCGAACCAGACTACGCCGGGACGAGCCAGGGCGCCGCAGAAGCTGCAGCGGGGAATGGTCTGGAGGTCGTGGTCCGTCCCGCGTGCCTCGCGTTCGCAACGAGTGCAGCGGTCGATCCAGATGTCGCCATGAATGGCCAGGACGCGCCGGCTGCCGGCCTGGACATGCAGACCGTCCACGTTCTGTGTGATCAGGGTGAATCCCGGCTTCCGCTGCTCCAGACGGGCGAGCGCGTAGTGCCCGGGATTGGGTTGGCAGGCCAGCAGAAGGCGGCGCCGCCAGAGATAGAACCGCCAGACCTCCTCCGGGTCGGCCGCGAACGCCTCGGGTGTGGCCAGCGATTCGGGACGTCTGCCTTCCCACAGGCCGCCCGCTCCGCGAAACGTCGGCACGCCGCTTTCCGCCGCGACGCCGGCCCCGGTGAGACAGGCGATCTGCTCTGCGTCGCGCAGCAGTCCTCCGACCTGATCCAGGAGAGGAAGAAGGGAGTCGTTTACAGCCATGCGTGTGTCTCGAGCGTGCCGCGGCGGATTTCGCGTCCGACCGTGCCGAACCCGTCTGCGCCGCTTGCGGGAGGATTATTACGCAACCCGACGATCGTGAACAGGCGCTCGATTCCCGAATTTCGCCGGGCCGAAAAACCTCTCGGAAGGCGAGTTCAACCGGAGTCTTCCCGAGAATGCGATGACGTAGATAGTGATTTCCTCCGTGGTATAATCGCCCGGCGTGGCGGTCGGAGCATTCTGGAGGCCCCGTGATGTCGCATTCGCAACCGCCTTTCGATCCTCGTGCTATCACTCGTCCTGATTCGGCGCTAATGACGTACTACGTTCTCGTTTCGCTGCTGACTACCGTTGCTTTTCCCATCGTGGTCATCGTGCTCTGGTGCAAATACCACACGCTGCAGTACCGCTTCGACGACAAAGGCGTCTCGATGTCCTGGGGCATCCTCTTTCGCCACGAAATCTACCTGACGTATCGCCGCATTCAGGACATCCATGTGACCCGCAATATTCTGCATCGTTGGCTTGGTCTGGCCACCATCTCCGTGCAGACCGCCTCCGGGTCGGCCGGCGCGGAGATGACGATTGAGGGCATCCTGCAGGCCGAAGCCCTGCGCGACTATCTCTACGCACAGATGCGCGGGGCCAGAGACGCGGCGGAATCGGAGCCACATGCCCACCCGACTGACGAGGGCGGCGAGGTTCTGCAGGTTCTTTGTGAAATCCGCGACGAAGTGCGCTGGCTGGCCCGACAGCGGAGAAGCGAGACATGAGCGGCCGAACGGAACGCACCTCGCGGTGGATGTACCAGGGCGTCTGGCGCGTGCTCGTCGATTGGTTCCGTGTGCCGAAGGAGCCGCCTTGGCTGCCGGTCGGACCGGATGACGCCGTTGAGACATTCCAGCCGGCTCCGGGCTTCCTGCGTTACCTCAAGTTCTGGTTCTGGCTGGGCCTGTTGCCTCTGGATGTGGCCATCTTCATCGGCTGGATCATACTGACGGTTTTCGTACCCTGGCTGGGCGCCGTGCTGTTTCCCGTCGCGCTCATCCTGGCCGTTGTGCCGGACATCATCGTGTACGTGGCACTGCATCTTCGCTACGACACCACCTGGTATGTCATGACCCGGCGCAGTCTTCGTATTCGACGCGGCGTCTGGGTCATCCGGGAGGTCACCATCACCTTCGAAAATGTCCAGAACATCCGCGTCTCGCAGGGCCCGGTGCAGCGGCACTTCGGCATCGCGGACGTGGTCGTGGAGACGGCTGGCGCCGGTAGCAACCCCCGGCAGCAGGGCTTCCAGATCACCAACGAGGGACTCATCGAAGGTATCCACGATCCGGAACACCTGCGCGGCCTGATTATGGCCCGACTTCGCCAATCCAGAGCCGTCGGCCTGGGTGACGAAGAGGTCGAATCCCACCCTGCTCACACCTGGACACCCCGGCACGTGGCCGTTCTCCGCGAAATCCGCGATGCCCTCGCGGCAATCCCATCCTGAATCCTGGCTGCTTGTCCGCCGCCTACGGATTTTTCTGTCATTTCTCGCCCCGGTCCGGGTCTAATAGGGTGGTCATGACCGGGACCCTGGCCATCGCGGATGGAAAACGGGTGGATGCCACGGCTAGCGAGGAGACGAGGCTTTGGTCGGCCTGTGCCGACGGAGATGCGGCTGCTTTCGCTCGGCTCGTGACGGACCATCAGGACCACGTCGCTCGACTGGCCTACCGGTTGCTGGGCTGGTCGGGTGAGATCGAAGACGTTGTTCAGGACGTGTTCCTGGCTGTCTGGACCCATCGGGCCCGTTTCCGAGGGGAGTGCCGGCTTTCCACCTGGCTGGCCGTTCTCACTGTGAGTCAGTGTCGCAAACGGCACCGCCTAAGGTGGTTACGGCTTTTTCGACAACCAACGTCTGAGGCCGAATCGGACTCCAGCGAGGATTGTCACGATGAGGACGCAACCGCAGCGGTACGTGACGCCGTCCGCAGGCTGCCGACCGCATACCGCGAAGTCGTCGTCCTGCGGTATCTGGAGGAATTGCCGGTGGATCGTGTGGCGGAAATCCTGGGTCTGCGACCCAACACGGTGACTGTTCGCCTGATGCGGGCCCGGCGGCGGCTGAAGGAGAAACTGGGCTGCGCGGGTGTGAACGAGGGTGCGATATGAGTGATCCGCTTGTCAAGCTGATTCGAGACGCGGACGCGGCGGCTCGTCCCTCCCGGCCACTGGCCGATGGCTTGGCGGACCAGGTTCGCCGAAGGGCGTTGCGGCGCACCCGGACTCGGGCAACGGGGGTCGCGGCAAGTGTGCTGCTTCTGATGGGGCTGGGTGGATGGTGGTTATTGAGCACTGCACCGGGCAACACCCATGTGGCGTCCTCCGGCGAGTCGAATCCCCCGGCGGTGACGCCGACGGCAGCCGATCCTGCGGAACTCCGCGCGGAGATCGACCGCCTGGAGTCGGAGATCCGGACGCGGGAGGCGGCGGTGGATGCTCTGCTTGTCTGCGAGAAGAACCGGACGCGGCTGGCCGTGCTTCAGCGGGAGTTGGATCGGCCGGACCCGTTGGAGGAGCTGCGCGACCAGATCGCCGGCGTGGCGGACATGGCGTTGGAGTCTGCGGAGCGACGTTGCGGCAGCAGGGCGGTGAGCACCGCCTGCGCGGCCAGATACAAGCGAATTGTGGATCTGTTCCCGCAAACCCCTGCTGCCGACACCGCTCGGCAGCGACTGAATGAAATCGAAACTTCCACGGGAGGTGTCTCATGAAAATGCGTATGATTGCAGTCGTGGCGTTTCTTGTGACTGTTTGGCCGACGTTTGCCCAACCGAAGGCGCCCGGTATCGCGCTACCACTGGCGAAACCAGGACTTGCTCCGACGTCGTGCGTCGTCCGGATCGTGTGCGACACCTCGGCTCTCACTCTGAGCGAAGAGGCGGCGCAGGAGTTGTTCAACGTTGCGCTGGAGGGAATGTATCCGGATTTCAGGGAGGGGGACTCGCCGTTTGATCCGATCGAGGGGCGGGCAGCCGTTACGTTGTACCGGCTCGAGGGTTCCGGCAGGTTGTACCGGGGCCGAGGTTTGAGCGGCCCACCTTCGATCGGTGGGCCGCTGGTAGTCGGACCGGAGTCCCGCCCGCTTCTCGCGAGTAGCACCCTGACCTGCGTACTGAAGTTTGCATGCGAGAAGGATCAATGTGAGCCGGTCCGCCAGGGCTTCTGGGAAGCGCTCTGCGGGCGGGTGGATGCCATGCTGAAGGAGACATCGCAACTGGAGTGGCAGCGGCGCGAACACGGACTGGAGGTTGCGGAGCAACAACTGACTGAGATCAGTGGCCGCCTTCAGCAACTCGCGGACCTGGAGCAGACGCTTCGAACCCGGGCGGGCGTGGAGGATCTTGGGCTGGACCGAGTATTGCAGAGGCAAAGCTCGCTGCGCGAACGTCTGGCAGACATGGAGCGAGACCTCAAACGTGCCGAGGCGCAGGAGAATGCCATCCTCCAGCAGATCGCCCGTGTGAACGAACAGGCCCAGGGCGACCCCGACCCCGTCGCGGAGGAGATGGAGAAGATCGTCGCCGCGCGTCAGGCAAAGGTGGATCAGGCGCGCTCCCCGGCCCAGGCTTTTCGCGCCTCCGGCACGGACCTTTCTCAAGCGGAAGCGGAGTTGGCCGAAGCCCGTGTACGCCTGCTCCAGCAGCGAACGGAGCGACGGGCACAGGCCGGCGGGCAGATGGTCGGAAAACTCCGCGAACGCCTGGCGGAGGTGGCCATTCGCGCCGAGGAAATCCGGGGGGAATCGGAATTCCTGCGGCAGGAATTGGAGGGGATGGAGTCACGCAACGTCACCGCCATCGCCGCCGAGTACGAACGGCAGATCGGCTCCCTACCGGAGAACCTGCGCGAGCGGATGCACGTGCTCCAGCAGCAGGTGGACGCTTTGCGAACGGAACTGGCCGCACGCCAGACGCCCAGTGTCACGATCCTGGGCGGCTTATGATTGTTGACCGGCCGGATGGAAGCTCAACTGCGCACCGCGATGACCTGTCCGGTGGCATAGGCGAACTCTGGCTGGGCCACGGCGAAGATCGTATCGGCGAGCTGCTCCGGCTGAAGCACGCGATGGGCCGGCAGATCGGGGAAAACGCTTCGAAGCATCCGGGTCTCCGCGGAACCGGGGGCAACCGCGAACACACGGATGCCGGCCTTGCGACCTTCGCCCGCCAAGCCCAGCGTGAACGTGTTCACCCATGCCTTGGTCGCTCCATACGTGCCAAGGCCGGGAAACGGGTCGAACGCGGAGAGGGAAGACAAATTGACGATCGTGCCGCCGCCCTGGGCTTCCATGATAGGCCAGACACAGCGGCTGGTGTGAAAAACCGCCGAAATGTTGACGGCCACCATGGCCTCGAAGGCCACAGGGGCCATCGTGGCCGCCGTTCCCTTCGTCACTGCGCCCGCATTGTTCACCAGCACGTCTATTCGGCCGAACTCGCGTTGGACGGAGCCGATGAGCCGTTCGATCTCCTCCGAGCGGCCCAGATCGACCGTTATAGCCGTGCACAGGCCGCCGTCCGCCCGGATCCGATCGCGAGTCTCCTCGATCTCCGCGGTTGTGCGGGCGACGGCCACCACCTGGTCGCCGGCCACTGCAAAGCGCCGGCACGTGGCCCGGCCGATGCCCCGACCGCCGCCGGTCACGATGATCACACGCGCACTCACGGGCTTTCACTTCCAGTCGGTGACGACCAGCCGTCCGATCGGTGGTGCTGGAATGGCCCTGTTCACGTGACCAGGACCAGAGGCACAAATATGGCTCCAAACGAGGCCAGCAGAGCCCCGATCGCCACCAGAACCGCTATGACGATTCCCATGCCTGATCCTCCTTATCCGCAGCGGGTACGGTCGGGTTTCTCACGGCGAACAGCCAAGGCTCGCCGGACGGGGAGGGCCCCGGTCACCTCAAAAGAAAAGCCCGCCGAAGCGGGCTTTCAAAATAATGCGGCAATCACCTAATCTCGCCTTTCGACTACCCTCGGCCGTACAGGCTTCACTACCGTGTTCGGAATGGGGACGGGTGTTTCCCTGCACGCAATGTCACCGCACAGGATAGAATAACCGGGCGCTACGGCGTGTCAAGTGGGCTGCCGACAAAATCTCGCCCAGAGCCGCCAGGCAGCTAGGGGACGCCGTTGCCGTTGTCGGGCAAGGGTCTGGGTACCAGGCGGAACTCGACCGGATCCGGTGAACCCACCAACTCCACCCCAGACGGAAGGCTGAATCGGGGCACCGCGTCCTGAAACTTGCCCACTTGGTCGGCCGGCGGCGTGGTCAACGTGATGATCCCGAACACCTTGGTCTGCCCGGAAGCAATCCGATCAATCGCCTCGGCCGGACCGCGAACCGTAATGGGCTGGGTAAGAAGAGTGAACGGATCCCGCTGCTCTATAAAGTAACGATTTAATACGGTCGCACTCCCTTGAAAATTGATTGGAACGGCCGGGATGGTCGTTTCCTTACGCCGTTGGGCGAGTTGGGCAACGAGGCGGACCTCCGGAGGCTCGATTCGGACGTTCGCCCCGGCCACGCGATGCTCAAGCATCACATCGCGAGAGAAGAGTGTGCCGACAGGGAACTTCGCGAGATGGCGGTTGATGTTCAGGGCGACATAGCGTTGATCCGGCGGGATGCCGGGAATGTCCGGCGGCAGCCCTCGGAGGGCTAATTCGGAGATCGTCACACGAACCTGCGTTGGCTCCACGGTGGGGTCGATCTCAAAGTCAAATGACTCCGTTTCGCGAAGTCGGACCTCCATTTCCACCGTGACCATGTTGTCCACGAGAATGTCGAGCATTTCCGGGATGACGGACTCGATCGACATGTCATCGAAGGGGCCCTGAAGCTTACGCAACTCCTCGAACATGTTCAGAGTGTACCGCCCGGTCTTGCGCTCGGTAACCGGCAGGTCCACGCCGAGGGAGCCGCCGGCCGCTTTTTTGGCGATGATGCGGCGAGGGCCACTGACGCGTACTCGAAAGGAGGCAGTCCGGTCGTCCGGCGTCCGGACCGACATACCCGGTGGACCGGCGGAGGTGAAACGAACATGCACGAGCAATTCGTCCGATTCACGCAGCAACTGATCCGCGAACACCCAGATCAGAGCGGTCAGCCCCACAGTCATCGCGATGAGCTTGATCTGGGCCATCTCAAATGCCTGCCTTCGCTCGGGACGGCGTTGCGCCGGATGCGCCGGCGCTGTCTTCTCGGTTGCCGGAAGCGGGGGGGGCGACCGAAGCACGCGGAACCGCCGGTTTGCCCCGTCGCAGGAAACGTGAACGGACTCGG
>MTKY01071712.1_pt1 | contig 15417 bp, 14 predicted proteins | sample 1042731 | NCBI WGS metagenome assembly MTKY01 (sample SAMN06212206, study PRJNA360538) | anaerobic digester metagenome | biome: Wastewater treatment plant; material: sludge; isolation source: anaerobic digester fed with sludge from wastewater treatment plant | place: Denmark: WWTP Soeholt ... | reverse complement strand
CGAGGGGCCAAAATCGGGGTCCAACTGTTGAAGATGAGCTTAACAGGTTTGTTTTTCATGCCCGTATGACTCCCAGCACGCCGGAAACCGTGGATCGTCTATTGCAATTTAATTATCGCCACCGCCCGTCAGGCCCTTAACCCCTCTGAGGTAAAAGTATCGTCAAACATGTTACGGTTGTGTCACGAACGCAGGTAAACGCCGGTCTTGGCAGTCTTCAGCAACTCGGATCGAGGATCAAACCACCTTCTGGTCCATATTTTTTCGCAAATGCCCGGGTAGAGTCGTCTCATTTTTATTGCCCCTGCCCTTTCCCTTTCCCTTTCCTACTCCTTTTCCTTTTCCGGCAGGTGCGCCCTCGCCTTCCTCCGTCATCTCCTCCATTTCGGCGCCCTCGCCGTCGCATGCATCCTCTTCTCCTGCCCTCTCCGTGAACTCAAAGGCGTTCGCATGGCCCCTGGTGCCCTTCACCAGGGCGTTTCCGATACCCTTCCTCGCCTCCTCCGGCGCCTTGTCGTAGACCCTCATGAGCACGGCAAGGTGCTTGGAGGTGACGTGGAGAACGTGGGCCGCGTGGGCTTCCGCTTCCATCAGGCCTTCGGGGTTCTCGGCAAGGTCCTTGAGGGCGGCGAGGTACTCCTCCATGACCTTGAAGGCCTCCTCTGTCTCTCCTTCCCCCATGAGCCGTAGATATTCTTCCAGGTCCTCCCGCAACTGTTCCAGGACAGGCACCTCCTCCCCGGACGGAGGCTCCTCCGCCTCCTGGGCCAGGCAAACGGGCAGGAACAACCCCGAGATCAGGAAGATGAGCGTAAGAAAGAGGACGAACAGGGGCAGGGACTTGTGCGTTCCGAGCATAGCCGACACCTCCTCGTCGCATGGCCTCAAGGATCATATCGGCAGTTCCGGGCTTGTTCTGCATACAAAAGAGGCCCGTATGTCCTGTGGCGGGATCGGCGCGTCTCCGCCGGACCTTGCGCCCGGAACGTACCAGCCCGGAGATGGCCTACTTCGCGTGTCCCTGGGGATACGGCCGGCCCTCCCCCAGCACGGCATGCACTCCCGGCATGCGTTCGCTAACCGGGATGTCCTGGGGGCATTTCCCCTCGCATTCGCCGCAGGCGGTGCAGGCGCCGGCGCGGTCGGCCTCGGTGTAAAACCGGAAGTAGCGGAAGCGCGAGACCGGCAGGTCGTCGTATATCAGGCCGTTGTTGTAAAGCTCGAACATGGCCGGTATATCGACCCCCTGCGGGCAGGGCAGGCAGTAGCCGCACCCGGTGCAGGGGATTGCGGCCTTGCGCTCGAACGTTTCCCTCACGTGGGCTATGAGCTCCATGTCTTCCCGCCCCAGGCGGCGCTCCGCCGCATTTCGGGCCGTGAGGATGTTCTCCTCGAGCTGACCCATGTCGCTCATGCCGCTCAACACCACCGCGACCTCCGGCTGGTCCCATATCCACTGCAGCGCCCATTCCGCGGGAGTGCGCCCTTCCCCGTGGGCGTGGAATAACTCCCGCACGTCCGCGGGAGGCCTGGCCAGGTTCCCTCCCAGCAACGGCTCCATCACTACCACCGCGATCCCCCGCGACGCGGCGTACTGGAGCCCCCGCGTACCGGCCTGGTTCTCCGTGTCCATGTAGTTGTACTGTATCTGGCACATGGACCAGCCGTCGTAGCCGTCGATTATCTCCTCGAAGATCCCGTAGGCGTCGTGAAAGGAGAAGCCGACGCGGCCTATCCTGCCGTCGGCCACGGCGGCCTCCGCCCTGGCGAGAAGACCCTGAGCCTGGATGTTCTCCCACCTCTTCTTGTTCAGGCCGTGGAAGAGGTAGTAGTCGATTGGCCCGACCTGCAGCCTCTCCAACTGCTCATCCAGAAAACGATCGAAGTCGTCCGCGTTCTCCACAAGCCACACCGGCGACTTGGTGGCGATGTGCACCCTCTCGCGGTACCCGTCCCGCAGCGCCTTTCCCAGCAGGACCTCGCTGCGGCCTTCGTGATAGGTGTACGCGGTATCGAGGTAGTTGATCCCCTCGTCGATGGCGCGCCGGATCATCCTTATGGCCTCGTCCTCGACGATGTTGGCGCTGATGGGGATGCCGTCGCTGGTCGGCAACCGCATGCATCCGAAACCCAGGATAGACGCATCCCACCCGTCGCGCCCGAACTTCCTGTAAAGCATCTTTCGCCACGACCTCCTCGGCCCGCTACCGCTTCTCTTATGGCATCTGTTTTTCCCGGCCTGGGTATATTAGATTTTCCCGGCCCGGGTATATTAGATTATCGTCATATCGTGCCGTAGTCCATGCGACGGATATAGGGGGTGGATGCGATGGGGGCAATGGACGCCCGGCTGGTTCGTGAGGGGCTGAAAAGGCACAACGCCGAGGAGATTGCCAGATTCAGTGATTTCCTCCCCCGGCTTTACAAGGAGTCCATATCAAGTCCACCGAGGGGATGATGGTAGCGGCAACTGCAATAAAAATGGAGCCGACGAGCGGACTCGAACCGCTGACCTGCTCATTACGAGTGAGCTGCTCTACCTGCTGAGCTACGTCGGCACCGTTTTAACAACCATAGATTATATCGTCAACCGCCCCTGGGGTCAGCCCTTAACATTCATCAAAACGTTAGCTGAGCTAACGGCTTTACCTTCGGGCAATCGAGAATAATATCGATCGACAAGTTGACTGTGGCCAGGCAACGGGTCTCGGCGGAATCCCATGTGCATCCTCGCAGCTAAGCATGATCATTATAATTAGCATTGCTAATGAAATGATGAATGTTAAGGGCTGACCCCTTAGCGGGGTGGGGCGAGCTCGATGTCCATGATGTGTTCCTTCATCTTGTGGGTGAACTGCAGGGTCTCGAAGATGTGGTTGATACGCCCCTGTATCTCCCCTATCCTCTCCTCGTCCTTCTCCGGCGAGAAGAGGTGGCGGAAACGCCCCTGCGCCCGCAGGTATTCCTCCACCGGGAGCAGCTTTGACTGCCCCTGGATGATGCGCTGCGTCCCCGCGGTATAGGTGGTCTTGCCCCCCTCGTGCTCATAGAGCATCCACATGCCGCTCTGCACCGCCATGCGGGCCACCTTGATGGTGTGGGCGGATGGGAACTTCCACCCCGGCGGGCAGGGCGCCTGGATCTCGATGTAGCGCGTGCCCTTTATCTCCTTGGCCTTGGCGAACTTGCGGTACATGTCGGTGGGATAGGCAAGGGAGGCGGTGGCCACGTAGGGGACGCCGTGGGCTACCATGATCTGGGCTACGTCCTTGCGCCACTCGTCCTTGCCCCGGGTGGTGTTGGAGGTCCAGGCGGCATAGGGTGTGGCGCCACTGCGCTGCGTGCCGGTGTTGGAGTAGGCCTCGTTGTTGTAGCACACGTAGATGAAATCGGTGTTGCGCTCCGCCGCCCCGGAAAGGGCCTGGATGCCGATGTCGTAGGTGCCGCCGTCCCCCGCCCACACCAGGATGGTGGGCTTTTCCTTGAAGGTGCCCCTGGCCACCAGGCGATCCGCCGCGGCGGTGAGCCCGGAGGCGGTTGCTCCTCCCGTGGCGAAGGCCATGTTCAGGGTGGGCAGGTTGAGCGCCGAGACCGGGAAGGGGCTCTGCAGCACCGAGGTGCAGGAGGCGATGACGCAGAGTATGGTCTCCCTGCCCAGCGCCTTGAAGGCCACGCGCAAGGCGGCGCTGCCGGGACACCCCTGGCACGCGGCGCTGCCCTGCAGGAATAGTTCCTCCTCGGGGAAGTCGCGCAGCCTCACAGCACTCCCTCCCTTTTCCAGTACTCTTCCAGGCCCCGTTTGCTCACGCGGTGGTGCTCGGTCAGGCGCAGGCTGGGCCAGTTGCTCTCCGGCGCCATCTTGCCCTCCAGGGCGGCCTCGGTCCTCTCCGCGACGAGGTCATACCTGACATCGCGCCCCCCCAGGCCGGTGATGAGGTTGTACACTATGGCGTCGCCGTGGCCGTAGATGGCCGCCTTGACCTCGGAGAAAAGCGCTCCTTCGAGACCGAAGGATACGCCGCGGTCCAATACCATGACCGCCCGCATGGGGGACAACAGTTCGCGAAGCTCCGCGATGGGAAAAGGCCGGTACGAGCGCACCCGTACCAACCCGCATCGGTATCCCTTATCCCGCAGCATGTCCACGGCCATCTTGCACTCCGAGGCCATGCTTCCCATGGCCACCAGGGCGCAGTCCGCGTCATCGATGCGGTAGGTCTCCACCATGTCGCCGTGGTAATTGCCGATTATGTCGCGGTACTCCTCCGCCGCCCGCCTGATCGCCCCGCGCGCGTTGTCCAGCCCCTGGAACATGGAGAAGCGCACCTCCTCGTAGTCGTCGGGGTAGATGACCGAGCCGTGGGTGAGCGGGTAGTCGAGGTCCAGTTTCCAAAGGGAGCGGAAAGGCGGCAGGAAGCGGTCCACATTTTCCTGGTCCGGCACCTCCACCTGCATGTAGCTGTGGCTGATGAAGATGGCGTCGTAGCAGACCATTACCGGCAGGATGACCTTGAAGTCCTCGGAGATGCGGTAGGCCTGGATCACGGTGTCGAGCACCTCCTGGTGGGAGGCGCAATAGAGCTGTATCCAACCCGTGTCCCGCGCCGCCAGGGCGTCCTGGTGATCGCACCAGATATTCCAGCCCGGCCCCATGGCGCGGTTGACGTTGACCATGACCATGGGCAGGCGGATGCCCGCCGCCCAGTGCAGGAGCTCGTGCATGTAGGCCAGGCCGTGGGATGAGGTGGCGGAGAAGGAGCGCACCCCCATGGCCGCCGAGCCGATCATGGCGGCCATGGCGCTGTGCTCGCTCTCCACGGGGATGTATTCGCAGTCCATCTCCCCCTCGTCGATAAAGCGCGATATCTCCTCGATCACCTGGGTCTGCGGGGTTATGGGATAGGCGGAGACCACCTCCACGCGCGCCAAGCGCGCGCCCCAGGCCGCGAAGTGGTTTCCGGTGTCGACCAGTTTCATTCCTTCTTTTCCTCTTTTTCCATGACGATGGCCTTGCTCGGGCATTCCTCGGCGCAGATGCCGCAGCCCTTGCAGTAGTCGTAGTTGATCCTTATGTCCTTGGTGATGCATGCCTCGGGGCAGTATATCCAGCAGAGCAGGCACTTGTTGCACTTGCCCTCGTCAAGCACGGGGATGAAGATGCGCCAGCTCCCCGTCAGGCCTACGCTGCCCTCGCCGGGCACGGACAGGGTGGTGACGAAACCTATCTCCTCTTCCTCGTCCTTTTTCTTGCGTTTCGGCATCTCGCTGATTTCCTTCCGCCGCCGGCCACGGTCTCCACGGCTGCTCGACATTACTTTCTGCGCCGCGCCGCTCCGCCCCCACCGGCCGCCGCCTTTGCCTTCTTTATCTCCACCACCGAGGTGAACCCCCTGCGGGCAGCCTCCATGCTGGCGTCGAGCCGCGAGGCCGGGGTGTTCTCACGGATGATCTCGGTAACCGCCTCCAGGGGCACCAGCTCGGTTACATAGGACACCGCGCCCAGGAAGGCGATGTTGGTGACCGGCAGGCCTTCCACCTCCATGCCCAACTCTATGGCTATGGAGGTGCCGTCCACGGCGTAGGAGGCAAACGGGAGCTGCTCCAGGCGGCCCCTCGCCTCCTCCTCCTCCATGTTGACCAGCAACACCGTGCTTTCCTTTGTGCCCTCGGCTATGGCTGCTTCGAGCACGGTCGGGCTCATGACCACCAGAAAATCGGGGCGGTAGATCTGGCTGCGCAGGTCGATGGGCTTGTCGTCCATGCGCAGAAAGCACATCACGGGGGCGCCACGGCGTTCCGCGCCGAAAAAGGGGAAGGCCTGCACGTTTCTCCCGACGAGGTCGCCCGCCTGGGCCAGCATGTTGATGAGCGTTACGGCCCCCTGGCCGCCCAGGCTGTGAAACCTTACTTCTACCATATTCTTCCTGCCGATTTCCCTTCTCTATCCCGCGGGCGGATCTATCAACGGAACAGTAACAATATATAGCACACTAGCAGGGACGATGTCGATGAGATGCGGTCAGGCGCGGGGCGCTCCGGGCGATCTTCTCACTCCAGTTCCTCGCCCAGTTCCAGGTCGCTTTCTTCCACGATCTCGTCCTCGGCCTCCTCCATGGCGATCTCCACCTCCGCGGGCTCGGGACCGAAACGGGAGGCCGGCAAGGTGAATCTCTCCCCGTCGTCCAGCTCCAGGGTTATCTTTTCGTTCATCATATCGTGCGCCACCACCCTGGCCGGGCCTCGTTCCGTATCCACCCGCTCTCCCACGCCTGGCACCCATAACCGGAAACGCCGATAGGAGTCCTGCTCGTAACGGAGGCAGCACATCAACCTGCCGCATACACCGGATATCTTGGCCGGGTTCAGGGGCAGGTGCTGCTCCTTGGCCATGCGGATGGAGATGGGGTAGAACTCGTCCAGGAATAGCGCGCAACAGAGGGGGCGGCCGCAGGGTCCGAGCCCCCCGATCATCTTGGCCTCGTCGCGCACTCCTATCTGACGCAGCTCGATGCGCGTCTTCAGCGCGGAGGCGAGGTCCCGCACCAGGGCCCTGAAATCGACCCTGCCCTCGGCGGTGAAATAGAAGGTGATGGAACTTCCGTCGAAGGCGTAGTCTATATCTATGAGCTTCATGGGAAGCTGGTGCTTGACGATCAGCTCCTGGCACTTGCGGAAGGCGCGGTCGCGCCTGATCTCGTTGCGTTCTCTCTGCTGGCGGTCACGGTCGGTGGCGCGTCTCACCACCTTCTTGAGCTCGTCCTTTATGCCGCTGTCGGGGATCTCCCGCGGCGGTGACATCACCACGCCGAACTCCACGCCCCGCGGCGTCGGTATGATCACCTCGTCACCGGTGCGCAGTGAAAGCCGGTCCGGATCGAAATATCCTACTTTGCATCCTTTCCTCATACTCACTCCGACCACCTGCGCCATTTACTCTCCTCCTCCGCCGCCTGCGGCGGCTTATCCCTTCAAGCCCTTGATCTCGAGGACCAGACTGTCAAGGAGCAGTCCTATGTCGACGTTGGCCTCCACGGCCTTCCTCGCCCTGTGCAGCGACTCCAGCTGCCGCATCGCCGCCTCGGTCCCGATATGAAGCGCCTCTCTTTCCAGGTCCTCCATCCATTCCCGGTTGAGCAAGGGGGCGTCGCCCGCTCCCTTTCCTTTTTCCTCCATTAGATTCAAAAGCATTATATCCCGGTAGAAGGAGCTCATGCCATCGAAGAGGTCAAGCGCGGCCTGCCCGCGCCTTTTCTGCTTTTCGCGTTTCTCCCGTTTCTCCCATCGCTTCCGCAGCAGGTCGCCTCCGCGCTTGTCCATCGCCTTTACGTAGGCCTCCAGCTCGTCGGAGCCGGGGGCAGGCGGCGCACCCCTTGCATTCGCCTCTCTCGCCACATCATTTATATGCTCCCTCTCCGCGGCCGCCATTTCCAGCGCCTCAAGCAGGGAGGAGCGGCGCAGGGAAGCGGCCAGTTCGACCCCCCGGCCCCAGTGCGCGGCCTGTTCGGGGCTGCGGGCCCAGAGCAGGGCACGGCCGAAGATGCCGCCGCTCAACCTGGCCAGCCTCTCCGCCTCGGCGCCGTCCAGGCCCTCCTCTTCCACGAGGAAAGCCTCTATATCCCGCTTGCCCAGGGCGGAGAACCTCACCTCGTGACAGCGGGAGGCGACGGTCTCCAGCAGTTCCTCCCTGCTTTCCGCCACGAGGATGATGAAGGTATCCGGGGGCGGTTCCTCGAGTGTCTTGAGGAAGGCGTTCGCCGCTTCCTGGTTCATCGTCCCTGCCTCGTCTATGATGGCTACCTTGCACCGTGATTCCTTGGGCCTGATGTTCAGCTCCCCCTCCAGATCGCGCACCTGGTCGATGAGGATATGGCTGCCCTCGGGCTCCAGGAGATGGAGGTCGGGGTGCACCTTCCTCGCCACCTTGAGACAGGAGGGGCAGGCGTCGGGTTCCCCGGCGGCGCACAACAGGGCGGCGGCGCACAACAGCGCGGTGCTGGATTTCCCTATCCCCCTCGGGCCGGTGAACACGAGGGCATGGGGCATCTCGTCCCGCCGCAGGGCCTCCGCGAGAAAGCCTACGGCCCTTTCCTGCCCGTAGATCTCTTTCCAGCCTCTACATTCCATGCGTCCCTGCTGGCCTCCATAACTGATATCGATGCCATCGGCCTCGCGCTGGTGCGGCGTCGTGCGGAACCGGCAGGCCCTCGCGGGCCTCCGCGGGCGGTCAGCCCAGGAGCCTGTTGACTTCCTGCATTACGGCGTGGTGTATGTTCTCGGGTTTGTCCTCACCATTGAGTACCTTGATACGCAGGGGGAAGAATTTCGCCAGGGTCCTGTACGCTTCCTGCACCTGCTCGTGGAAGGAACTCGCCTCGCCCTCCAGGCGGTCAAAAGCCGCCTTCCTCTCCTGGACCCTCTTCAATCCCACGCGGTATGGCACCTCCAGCAGGAAAGTCAGGTCCGGGTAGAGGTCATCGGTTATCCATTCGTTCAGGTTCTGGACCCCCTCCATGCCTATCCGGCGCGCCACCCCCTGGTAGGCGAGGGTGGAATCCACGAAGCGGTCGCAGATCACTACCTTGCCGGCATCCAGGGCCGGCTTGATGACCTCGTATACGTGCTGGGCGCGGTCCGCGGCATAGAGGATGGTCTCGGTCATGGGATGAATCTCCTTGAAGGAGGGATCGAGGATTATGCGCCTGATCTCCTCGCCGATGCGCGTACCGCCCGGCTCTTGCGTGGCCACCACGTCCACGTTCATGCGCAGCAGATGGGCATGCAGCATGTTGATCTGGGTGGTCTTTCCGGAACCCTCCACGCCCTCGAAGGTTATGAAAAGGCTCTTTGTTTTGCCTCCCTTTGCGCGTTGGTTGATCTCCGCCATGACTCCTTCTCTCTTCGCTTCCCGATAGAGCATTACTATATTACACCATGGCCCCCTGCAGGTCAGTCACGGCTGGCGGGAGAGAGTTCGCGGGTGCGCCGGCAAGCAGAGCGGGCGTCCTGGCACCCCGGGGATGCCCGGCCGGAGGTCCGGCTCAGCCTAGGTGGGAGAAGACGTCGCCACCGGCGAGGTCGTATGCGACCACCACCGGAAAGCCATCCACCTCCAGCTCGTATACGGCCTCCGGGCCCAGATCATCGTAGGCAACCGCCCTCATGGCGCGTACCCTGGAACCCAGCAGGGCTGCCGCGCCCCCCACTCCCACCAGGTAGACGGCGCCTTTCTCCAGCAAAGCCCCGCGCACCTCCGGGGACCGCGGTCCCTTGCCGATGAAAGCCGCCACGCCCTCCTCCACCAGACGCGGCGTGTAAGGGTCCATGCGGGATGACGTGGTCGGGCCTATGGAGCCGGCCGGCTTCCCCGCGGGCGCGGGACTGGGTCCCGCGTAATAGACGACCTCGCCCCGAAGGTTCACGGGCAGCGCCTCTCCCCTTTCGAGGGCCTCGATCATCCTGCGGTGGGCCTGGTCCCTCGCGGTCAGCACGCGCCCCGTGAGCAGCAGGCGATCCCCCGCCCTCAAGGACTCGCGCACTTCCCGCGTCAAGGGAAGCCTTACCTCTGTTACATCCGCGCCCCCGCCATCAGGGGGGTGTATCCTGCTCCCCATCGGGGCTCCCCCTTTCGTCTTGCCCGCCCGTACCGCCCCGTTCCGGGTCAGGTCCGTCCGCCGGCTTTCCCGCGGTCTCTTCCTGCGGGGCATCGCAGGACTCGTCCATCTCCGGCTCCCAGGCGGTTTCCCCCACGGCTTTCGGTTTCCTCTTGAATATCTTGTCGTGTATATGCCATCCGAAATAGCGGTGGAAGGCACGGTGTCCGTGGAGGCCTGCTGCGAGGATGACGATGCCTCCTATGAAGAGAATGATCTGCGGTCCGTTCAGGAGGTACTTGAAATTGGCCACCGTGCCGTCGATGTCTCCCTCGAACGATCCTCCGATCCTGACGATACCCAGCGATATGGGTTCGAGGCCGAGCTTGCGCCCCAGGCCGGTTATGAGGTCGGCCAGGGGTCCCGCCAGCATGATGGAGAGGAAGATGGACGCGCGCATGATCACCTGGATGGTGGCGAAGGCACGCCCGCGGAACTCCTCCTCCAGGATCTCGTGCAGCAGGGTCACCATGCCCACGATGGCATATCCCATGCACACCCCTCCCAGGAAGGCCACGATGAAAGACAGCCATATGACGGTCAGGAGGGAGAAGACGACGACTCCACAGCCGAAACCGGTTATCGCCAGTCCGAGTACCCTCTCCTTCCTGATGCGGTCCCTCAGCACGCCCGCCAGGATGGAGCCGCCCATCATCCCGAAGAGCAAGGTGGTCAGGACGTATATGAAGGTGGAGTTGCCGCCGCCCAGGACATACTTCACGAAACCTACGGTGAGCACGTAGATGGTCCCCCCGCCCAGGAAACATGTCAGGGTCAGGGTGAGGATGATGCGCGTGAGGGGATTGTGTCGCAGGTAGTCCAGGCCTGCCTTGAAGTCATATTTCACCTGGTCGGCGGACATGCGCACCCTCTCCTCCTTGGAACGGCGCTTGAAGTTGATGTGGTAGATGAGCCAGGCGGAGATGATGAAGGTCAGCGAGTCCACGACGAAGGCGGCCTTGTTGGGATCGATGTACTTGCCGATGAACTCGGGATTGACCCTGCCCAGCCATGCAAAGAGCCCGATGATGCTCCCGGCTATGGCCGTGCCGAAGGCCATGGAAGCGTAAAGCGTGAGCATATTGAGGGAGTTGGCGTTGGTCAACTGGTCGGGCTCCACCAGGTCGGGTATGCTGGCGTCCTTGGCGGGACCGTATATGATGGAGAAGGTCTCCATGATAAACACCAGCACGCAGATGGCGGCAAGGTTGGTGGCGAACGGCAGCACCAGCACCAGGGCTGCCCGGCAGAAATCGCACATCATCAGGGTGCGCTTGCGGTCCAGGCGGTCGATTATTATCCCGGCCAGGAATCCCAGCAGCACGGCGGGGAGGAACTTCGAGAGCATCATCAGGCTTATGGCGTAACTCTTGCCTCCGGATATCTGGTCCACGAAGGCGAAGAGCACGGCCACGATGACCCAGTCGCCGATGGCGGAGACCATCTGACCCGCCCACAGGCGCAGGAAGTCGCGGTTGCGCAGGAGGTCACGGTAGGCCGCCGGCTTGATCTGAAGGTCTTCCTCGGTGCGCCGGAAAGCCTGTGCGTCCTCCTTTTCGTCCCTGCATTCCTCATCGGTTTGTCTGCTCGATCCCATGTCAGACCTCTACATGGCAGCGCCGCAGGGAGTGGCAGCAAAGGGCGACGCCCACCGGCAGGCTGGCCATGTGAGTCGGGGCCTCCTCGATGTGCACGTCAAGGGCGGTGATGTCTCCTCCGAGCCCGGCCGCCCCTATGCCCGTGGCGTTCACGGCGTGAAGCAGCCTCTCCTCGAGGGCAGCCAGGGCCTTGCGGGGATGGCGGCTGCCGAGGGTGCGCAGCAGGCACCTCAGCGCCATCTCGATCGCGCCGGCCGCGTCCGAGCCCACCCCCACCCCGACGATAAGGGGCGGGCAGGCGTGGGCTCCCTTCGCCCGCACCGCCTCCAGCACCACCTTCTCCACCCCGCCCTCGCCCTCCCCGGGCAGGAGCATGAAGAGTTGGGTTGCGTTCTCGCTTCCCCCTCCCTTGGCCATCAGGCTGAGCCGCGCCCTGCCGGCCGGGCCTCCCTCTCCGGCATGGATGAGCACGGGAGTGTTGTTGCCACGGTCGGGGCGCGCGAAGAGAGGGTCGTCCACCAGTGACGACCTCAGGGGCACGTACGCCGTGGCCCTGCGCAGACCCTCGTCCGCCGCCTCGGCACAGCCGTGCGGAAGGGCCGTGCCCTCACCCAGGTCGATGAAGAGGTGAAACGTCCCGGTGTCCTGGCACAGGGGAAGACGTTCCCGCCGCGCCAGGCGCGCGTTCTCCACGAGCATTCTCAGGGCATACCGCGCCAGAGGACTGTTCTCTGCCTCCTCGGCGCAAGCCAGGGCCTCCTCCACGTCGCCGGGGAGGTCGATGCTGGCCCGCACGGCCAGCTCCTCCACCGCCGTGGTGATCTCCTCAGGAGCTATGATCCTCAAGCCATCTGTCCAGCTCGTCTGTTCTCTCCTTTATCAGGCGGGAGCTCTCCCGCAGGCACTCGATCTCGGGCGGGATCAGGGGCAGTTCGACCACCTTGCTCCAGCCTCCGCGCCCCAGGATTACCGGTACCCCGAGAAATACCCCGTCTATTCCGTACTCGCCCTGCAGCCGCACGCTGGCCGCTACCTCATAATCCTCGTCCTCCAGGATCGCCGTCACCATGCGGGCCACGCATGCCGAAGGAGCGTAGTACGCGCTTCCCTTCTTCAGTAGCGACACGACCTCCGCTCCTCCCTCCCGCGTCCTATCCTCCAACTCACGCAGCTTGACGGCGGGGAGGCGCTCGCTCAAGGGCGCCCCATCCACGGTGGTGAAGCGCGCCAGGGGGAGCATGGCGTCTCCGTGGCCGCCCAGGACCATGGGCTTGACCCTACCGGGTGGCACCCTCAGCTCGCCCGCGGCGAAATGGGCGAGGCGCGAGCCGTCCAGCAAGCCGGCCATGCCCATGACGCGGTGGCGATCCCATCCCGTTATCCGCCAGGCCAGGTGGGTCATCTCGTCCAGGGGATTGGTCACCACGATGAGCACGCAGCCCGGCGCCTCCACCTCTATGGCCCGAACCACCTCCCTCACAACGGCGGCGTTCCTGCCCAGCAGGTCGGAGCGTGACATGCCGGGCTCGCGCGGGAACCCGGCCGTGATCACGACGACGTCGCTCCCTGCCGCCAGGCCGTAATCGCCGCCCCCCGTCACAGTGGAGGTCGAGTCCGTCAGCGGCAAGGATTGGGCGATGTCCAGGGCCTTTCCCTGCGCCAGGTCGCCGCAGGTGTCGATGAGCGCAACGTTCGCCATGCCCCGCTCCGCCAGCCGCATGGCCGTGGTCGAGCCTACCTGCCCCGCCCCGACAACGGTCACCTTGCGCATGAGTCCTCTTCTCCTTCCTGGAACGCTTACGCTATTTTCCTATAACCTTTCTCCGCAGCGCAAATCCCACCCACCGCGCGGGGTCAGGTTTTGCTTTCACGCAGAAAACCCCAGTTGCCAACAGGCAACATACCACGATATGCAAAAAACAAGACCTGACCCTAGTCTATTTAGTTTACTCGGTTTTGGGTTTGGCCTCTTTCTTGGTGGGGCAGTCGGGGTCGAGGCAGAACGTCCAGGGGCGGCGGCCCTTGTTGACCACCCGCACCTTGGGTGAGTTGCAGTCCGGGCAGATCTCGCCGGTAGGCATGATGGTGCCCGTCTGGGGCAGGGGATACGTGGTGGTGCAGTCGGGATATCCGCTGCACCCGACGAACCTCTTCTTGCTCTTCTTGGCCTTGACTATGCGCAGGTTCGACCCGCACTCGGGGCAGGTGCCCAGGATGCGGTCCTCCTTGATGCCGTTGCGGATCTCCTTGGCCACCTCTTCCTTGCTCTTTTCCAGCAGTCTCATCACCTCGGAGAGTATCTCCCGGGACTTGTCCACCACCTCCGCCTGGGTCTCGGCACCATCGGCGATGGCGTCCATATCCCGTTCCAGCGCGGCGGTCATGTCCGGGGACGAGATCACGCCCGCGTACTTGCGCAGGGCCTCGGTCACGGCGATACCTGTCTCGGTGGGGGTGATGGGATCGCCGTAGATGTACCCCCGCTCGTAAAGGCCCTCGATGATGGAGTGCCGGGTGGACTTGGTCCCCAACCCCAGTTCCTCCATCTTCTCTATGAGTTTCCCCTGGTTGTAACGCGCCGGCGGCTGGGTCTCCCCACGCTTGAGCTCAGGCGGCCCGTCCACCTGCACCACGTCTCCCACCTCGAGGTGCGGCAGTACTATCTCCTTCTTGCGCCCGTAGGGATAATACCGGTACCACCCCTCCTCCGCGGTGCGGCTGCCGCGCGCCACGAAGGGCTCCGGTCCACATGCGAGGTCGGCGCGGACCGAGAGCACCACCGCCTCACCAGCCAGGGTGGCCATGAAGCGGCGCGCCACCAACTCGTATATCTTCCACTCCTGTGGGGACAGTCTTGCATGCGAGGCCGCCGCCGTGGGGTGGATGGGAGGATGGTCCGTTGTCTCCTTTTTTCCCCGCGTCGGCGTCAGCTTGTCCTGCTGCAGCAGCGAAGCGCACAATGGCGTGAACTCGGGGCAGCCCGAGATCTCACGCAGGATTCCGCGCAGGTCAAGGGAAGCGGGATACACGGTGTTGTCCACGCGCGGATAGCTTATATATCCGTTCATGTACAGGTTTTCGGCGATACTCATGGCCTTCGCCGCGGAAAAGCCGAGCGCTGCGGCGGCGGTGAGTAGTCCGGTGGTATTGAACGGTATGGGCGGCTTGATGTTGCGTTCGCTGTTCTTCACCTCTTTGACCAGGGCCGTCTTCTCCAATCGCGACTTTGCACCGATGGCCTCTTCCTCCGTGTCAAAACGGTCCCTGGCGTGGGTGGCCTGAAAGGTATCGTCTCCCTTGACGCATTCTATCTTCAGGGTCCAGAAGGGCGTGGAGACGAAGGCCTTACGCTCCTTTTCCTTGTCCACGATGAGGGCCAGCGTGGGGCTCTGCACCCGCCCCACGGAGAGAAAATGCTTGCCGAGCCGGGTGGAGGCCAGGCTTATGAACCTGGTGAGACTGGCCCCCCAGATGAGGTCGATGTCCTGCCGTGCCTCGCCCGCCGAGGCCAGGTCGTAATAGGGGTCCTCCAGGCTCGAGAAGACCCTCTTTATCTCCACCGGCGTCAAGGCAGAGAAGCGGGCTCTCTTCACGGGCACGTCCGAGTTGACTTCCCTGATCTTGTTGATCGCGTCTACCCCGATAAGCTCGCCTTCGCGGTCGAAGTCGGTGGCGATGATGATCTCGTCTGCCTTCCTGGCTTCAGTCTGCATGGTCTTGATGAGCGCTTTGTTGGTGGGGATCTTGACGATGTCGGCGTGGATAAGTTCTCGCGGTTCCACGTCCTGCCATTGCTGGTATTGCGGGGGGAAGTCCACCTTGAGTATATGGCCCTTGAGCCCTATGCAACGCACTTCGTCCCCGTTCGTCTCGAAGGCATAAACGGGGTTGCGGGTCTTCGTCATGGCGCGAGCCCTGCCATCCGAGAGGATGGAAGAGATGCGCCTGGCGGTCGTGTTCTTTTCTGTAATGATCAGCTTCATTCCGTTTCACCCCGTCCATAGGCGTTACATTCGGCAAATAGACGTATCATATTTAGACAAAGACCGTCAAGGAACCTCTATCATATCCATATACCAATCCATCTGCCCACTTCCGCCCTCGCCATGACCCTGGATTACCTTACGAGGCCAGCGACGCGAAGCGCTGCGGGCCAGGATTTATCCTGG
>MTKY01046987.1_pt1 | contig 15431 bp, 8 predicted proteins | sample 1042731 | NCBI WGS metagenome assembly MTKY01 (sample SAMN06212206, study PRJNA360538) | anaerobic digester metagenome | biome: Wastewater treatment plant; material: sludge; isolation source: anaerobic digester fed with sludge from wastewater treatment plant | place: Denmark: WWTP Soeholt ... | reverse complement strand
GCCCGAGTTGGCAGCGCTGCTGCACGAGCTGGCCCGGGTGACAGGGCGCCTGCCTGTGGGCGCCGAGGTGCCCGAGGCCAAGCCTGCCGACCGTGCCCGTGCCGACGACGTGACCTACGAGCCCGTCGAGGCTTAGCGTAATCGCCCAAACAGCCCCGGCCGTCGGTCGCGGGCCTCATCGAGCAGCATCGCGCCGCCAGGCCATCCCCCATGGGACGGCTTGGCGGCCACATGACCGCAGGCGCAGCCACCGGGCAGCGGCAGGGGCAGGCCACTGCTCTCCTGTACTGTCGCCTGATGGGCGCCCCTTTATCCCCGTCCCGCACCACGACCATCGCTCGCCTCTGACAACTGAACTGAATCCCTGGAGAAGAGTGGCAATTCTCTGAATCTTTGTGCGCAACACTGTTAATTGTGCTATTATGTGAGCGCAACGCGATCCTAATCGTGCGCTGGGGTGGGGCCCCGTCGTCGATCGCCACAGGAAAGCGGCTGTAGATGCAGACGTGCATCAGCCGGATCCTGGGTGCGGTCGGGGATGGGGCCTTTGCTTAGCCGCACCATCAGGGTCGCGTTCGTGCTGTATGGTGGCGTGTTGTGTTTCAGCGAGCCCCGAGGGAGCTTGGCGTTGCCGTCGGCACGCCAGACCAGCGACGGTCGCGTGCCGTCCAGCCGGTCTGACGTCGCCGCCGGCAACGCCCCAAGGGGCACAGGGAGCGAAAGTGAGGTGTGGAGGAGATGAGCAGGCGGCTATTCCAGAACCTGCTGCAGGTCTTGATGGTCCTGCTGCTGGTGACGCCAACGATGGCGTTCCCCCCGACAGTGGTGGCAGACGGCCCCACGAACCTGGGGGTAAGCATGGCCCTGGTCGGCGGCGGGCCCGATGGCACTACGGTGGCCGGAACCACCGTCCGATTCGACTTCGCAGTGTTGAATAAGGCGCCCGATGGCGCCGGGACCCTCGGCGACGCCGAGAACGTCGTCACGCGCTTGTACCTGCCCGGCGGCTTTGAGCTCGTGCCGGCGAAGACTTCGCCCAGCAACGGGGCGACGCTTACCCACTTGGGCGGCGGCGTGTACGAGTTCGGGCTGGGCGATATCGCCGCAGGCGCTGCCTTTGACTTTGGCATCGACGTCGCTATCGCGTCGGACCTGGTGGCTGCGTCGGATGGCTACCTGCAGGTCAACAGCACTGCGATCGTCGAGACCCGGGGAGGGTCGGGACACGACACCGACCTGTCAGACAACACAACCGACCTGCATTTGACCGTGGTCGAGGACGCGTACGGTGTCTGGGTCGACCAGACCAGGCTACCTGGGTCGGCGGCCGCTGGCGCCCCCAACGAGTATGTGCTGGGCGTGTTCAACGACGGCCCCTCGGCAGCACGCGAAGTGACCCTGGTCGACGATCTGTCGCCCGACGAGACCTTTGTCTCTGTCGAGTTCACCAAGGGTCGTGGCGAGTGCTCATACATAGCCAGCAGCCACGCGCTCCTCTGCCGTCTGGGGACGGTGATGCCCAGCACGTTCATCGAGGCCAACAGCAGCTATGACCCGACGGTGGAGATGGTGCTCCACACAGAGGTCAAGAGCAGTACAGCCGATGTGGTCACCATCACCAACAGCGCCATGGTCGGCTGGCTGCACTGGGTGGGCCCTGGGCCCGACGACGAAGAGGCCTTTGGGACCGAGCCCGATCAGCTCAACGTTTGGGTTGATCGTTACGTGTCGCTGCAGGTGAGCAAGGTCAGCACCCCCAACCCGCTGACGGCCGGCGAGCGCCTCACCTACGACATCACGGTGACCAACGGCGGCCCCAGTGATGCCGACGGCGTAGAGCTCACCGAGGCACTGCCCTCAGGCGTCGACTTTGTGGCCGCCTCTTTGGGCGACGATTGGACTGAGACGGTGCCGGGCGCCGAGTACGCCATGACTCGGCCTCTGGCGGCCGGCGAAACGGTGGGGTTGAGCCTGGTCGTGGACACCCCGGATAGCCTGTACGGCCAGCTGCTGCCGGGCGCTCCGGTGATCACGAACAACGCTTGCGTCACCTCGCACGAGATGATGTCGGGCACCCAGGTGTGTGACGATCAGGACACCCTGGTGACCGAGGCCGCAGACCTGGCGGTGTTCAAGGTCAGTAGCTCTGGCGGCCAACTCTATGCGGGCCAGGAGCTCGAGTACACCATCCAGGTCTACAACCGCGGCCCCTCGGCTGCCCGTGCAGTAAGAGTGGTGGACGATATCGTCTCCCTCGAGGGCGTGAACGTCCTCGACTGGAACGTTGACGCAGCGGCCCCGAGTTCGGGGACCGTGGTGGGCGGACAGCTCGAGTTCACCATAGACGGCATACCGGCTGGCCAACGCGCCGAGATCAAAGTATTGGTCAGCGCCGACGAGGCAACCACCGTGACCAACATGGTGAACGTCAGCGCCGCCACGCCCGACCCCGATGCGGCCAACAACGCTGCCAGCGTGACTGACACGTTTGTGGCCTCTGCCGATCTGGGCATCTCCAAAGTGCCCGTCCCGTACCTGGCCACGGCGGGCAGTCTGGCGCGCTTTGTCATCGAGGTCCATAACGATGGGCCCTCCACGGCCACCAACGTCGTCGTCAAAGACTGGCTGCCGCTGGGCGTCCAGCTCCTGCCTATCGACACCGGTGGGGGCCACGGCAACTACACCGGCGGCACGCCGGGCGATCCTAGCGATCCGGTGCTGGTGCCCCTGGGAGACCTCGAACCTGGCGAGAGCGTCTCGTTCGAGGTGTTTATGCTCGTCGATCCGGACTATGGCTACACGCTGACCTATGACCTTATGGGGTACATGGTCAACAGCGCAATGGTCTTGTCCGATACGTTCGACCCGTATAACGGCAACGATTCTGGCTCTGGCCACGCAATCGTGTTGAGCGAGGCCGACCTCATACTCACCAAGGGCCAAACACCAGACCCGGTGTTGGCCGGCGAGATGATCGAGTGGCCCATGGCGATCACCAACTTTGGCCCCTCGGTGGCGCGCGATGTGCAGTTGCTAGACCCGCTCCCCGGCGAACTCGGCTTTGAAGAGGTCGCCATGGTCTCGGGTGAAGCGCAATGCCAGTATAGCCCGCCGACCGGGCTGCTGGGCTGCGACCTGGGCGATATGGCCCCGGGCGACAGCGTCAGCCTGATCGTACGCACGCGCGTCAAGCCGCATGTCGAGGATGGCACAGTCATCGAGAACACGGCCACCGTGGGCTCGCGGCTGCTGCTCGAGCCGATCGATGGCTACCCGGGCACCCCTGATCCCGACCTGACCAACAACGTATCCAGCGACAGCGGGACGGTGCGTGTCCAGTCATGGCTGAACGTGTCGCTCGAATCGTCGCCCGACCCGGTGTTGGCAGGCCAAAAGATCTACTATCGCGTCACGGTGACCAACGATGGGCCTTCCATCGCCAGTGGCGCCTCTGTGAACGTTAGCCTGCCGGCGATGGTCGACTACTCTGGGTACTCTGGCCCCGAGTGGACGCTCGGTGCGCCGCTCACCTGGAGCACCGACCGCGTCCTCTATCCTGGCGAGTCCTCGTCGTTGGTCGTCGAGGGCATCGTGCGCTCAGAGGCCACTGCCATAGACTGGGAGGCCCCCGAGCCCGCCGTCGACCCGACCGGATCTGAGACGCTGTCGACAGGAGCGTGCGCTCAGTGGAACGAGGCGCCGCTGTTCGAGGACCCCGAGCTCGGCATGGTGCCATCTGAAAGCTGCACCAGCCTGGAGACCCTGGTCGACGAAGAGGCCGATCTCTACATCGTCAAAGTCGGCAGCCCTGAGGGGCAGGTGCCGGCGGGTGGCGAGCTCGAGTACACCGTCTATGTGTACAACCTGGGCCCGTCTGATGCCCGCAACGTCGTGGTGACCGATGACGTGTTGGGAGCCGGCTATCTCGAGACAGTGCAAGTCCAAGTGCTCGAGGGCGCTGGCTCTGTCCAGGCCATCGCCGGGGTCAACATCCACGGAGAGGCGGCGGTGCTGCCGGCCGGCCAGCGGTTCGGCTTTAGGGTGGTGGTCAGCAGCGACGAAGCGGTCGACCTGCAGAACATCGCCCACGTGTCCTCTGACACGCCCGACCCTGACTGGTCGAACAACGACGCCGCCACGTTCCACGAGTTTGTGGCGCTGGCCGACTTGAGCATCATCAAGTCTCAAGCGGGCGGTCCGGTCCGGATGGGCGAGGATATCATCTGGAGCATCGAGGTCCATAACCCGGGTCCCTCGGTTGCCCAGGATGTGGTGATCTATGACGCGCTGCCGGCTGGCGTCTCGCCCGCTCCAGGCCCCTGGTCGCCCGGTACGCCCGGCGACCCCAATGACCCCATGGTCATCCAGTTGGGCAGCCTGAACCCGGGTGAGACCCGTGTGGTGACAGTTAACGTTCACATCGCTCCAGACCTGCCCACGGGTGGAGGCTTCATCGGCATGCCTGGCATAGCCGATATCTGGAACACGGCGTGGGTTGACAGTGTTACGGTTGACCCCAAAACGGCCAACAACACGTCCAGCGTTTGGACCCCGGTGATGTCGGCTGCTGATCTGCGAGTGCAGATTCAGCCCGATCCAGTAAGCGCCGTCGCTGGCGAGTCCTTCGAGTTCGTGCTGATCGTCGACAACGCCGGGCCCAGTGCGGCTATCGGCACCGAGGTGTTCCTTCCGTGGGCGCCGTTCACTCAGCTGGAGGGCATCACGCCCATCGAGGGCGCCTGGGACTGTGTGTCTCCGGCCGGCATCGGCGTGACGCACTGCGCTCTCGGCGATGTTGGCCCTCGGCGGACATATGTGGCGTCTGTCCAGATGCGAGCGCAGCCAGACCTGCCTGATGGCGCTGAGCTGTTGCTCATAGCGACGGTCTCGTCTGACGAGTCGAGCGATAGCAACGGCGGCAACAACGTCGCGCAGGCAACGCTGAACGGCTCTCGCTTGACCAATCTCACGGTGACTCGGGAGACATGGCCAGAGCCGGTGGTCGCTGGCGACAAGCTCTACCATGGCATCACGGTCACCAACGAAGGCCCGTCAGTGGCCACGGGCGTCCAGGTGACGCATAGCTGGGATATGGCCAATCTCGAGCTGCTCGGCCAGACCGGCAGCGAGTGGACGTTGGCCGACCCCAACACCTGGCAGCTCAACCGCTGGCTGATGCCCGGCGAAACCAGTACCTTTGTGCTCGAGTTCCGCGTCAAGCCTTCGACGGCCAATGTCACCGGCTCCTTCGTGCTAGACAGCTCCACCTGCGTGGTGGGCGATAGCACGTTCGATGAGCAGTGCCAGCCCGTCCATCAAGCCTTTGTGGACGAGCAGGCCGATCTCAGGCTGATCAAGATCGGCACACCCAACCAGACGGTGCGAGCCGGCCAAGAGCTCCAGTACGCGATCTTTGTCTACAACCTGGGGCTGTCTGACGCTCGCAATGTCGTCGTGACCGACAACATCCTCTCCAATGGCCTGTTCAGTGATCCGGTCGTCGTAAGCCAGGACTATGACTGCGGGGTGAACGGCGGCGAGATCGTCTGTGACCTGCCGGTGCATCCGGCCGGCCAGCGTGCCGAGATCTGGGTCACCGTCACAGCCAACGAAGAGGTGGCGGTCAACAACCTGGCCTGCGCCGCCAGCGACACGCCAGACCCTGACGCAGACAACAACTGCGCCACGGTGCTGACCTCGGTGGTGCCTGTGGCCGACCTGTCGGTCCACAAGACGCCACTGGGCAAAGGGCCCTGGGTCGCGGGCACAGAGGTTGGCTTCCGCATCGAGGTGGTCAACCATGGCCCCTCGACGGCCGAGAACGTGATCATCGAGGATTTCCTGCCGGCGCACGTGACGGTGCTCGAGACGGTGCCAGCGGGCAACTATACCGCCGGCGTGCCGGGCGACCCGAACGCGCCGATGGTCATCCCTGTGGGCAGCCTCGAGCCGGGCCAAAGCTGGGAGGTCGACGTCATCCTGCTGATCGAGGCGGACTATCCGTACGACCCCGCGCTGCGAGGCGAGTTCCTGACCAACGATGTCCGAGTGTCGAGCGACGTGCTCGATCCTGATGTCAGCAGCAACCACAACTCGGCAGTGCTCATGGTCGACCACACCTCCGTCTTTGAACTGCTCAAGTGGGCCTCGCTCAGGGTGGCCATGGCCGGCGAGCCGATCGAGTACGCCATCGTCGTAGCGAACAACGGCCCGTCGGTGGCCCATGGTGTGACCATCATCGACCCGTTCGATGATGAGATGCTCACCTTTGTCGACTTTGAGATCGCTCTGGGTGAGGGGCAGTGCTTCTATGATGCCGCCCATGGAGAGGTGCTCTGCGACCTGGGAGACATCGAGCCGAACACCGAGCGCGAGGTCTATCTCACCTTCCTGGTGAGCCCCGATACACCTGATGGCTACCAGCTCTGGAACGAGGCGGATCTGCTCTCGGTGTCCGACGTGATCTGCGAGCCCGCCTCTGTTGAGATGCCGGTCATCAACAATGCTGACCTGCAGGTGACCAAGACGGCCGACAAGATGGAGGTCTATGCTGGCCAGCAGCTTACCTACACCATCGAGGTGGTGAACCATGGCCCCACCAACGCGATGGCTGTGCAGGTTGTCGATGCGCTGCCCGCAGGGGTGACGTATGTGAACGACAACCTGGGCGGCTGCAGCCTCGATGCGAACGAGCTGACCTGCGCGCTGGGCAACCTGGCCGTGGGGCAGAGCGTGAGCTTTGACGTGCTGGTGAATGTGGACCCTGGCGCCATCGCTCTCATCACCAACCTGGCCTCCGTGTCGAGCGACACGGTGGACCTGGACGACAACAACAACGAGTCGGCCGTCACCACGCCGGTCAATGGCTTTGCAGACCTGCGCGCGGTCAAGTTCGGCAAACCCGAGGCGTTCGTGCGGGCCGGTGAGGAGCTCACCTACACGATCCTGGTCGACAACCTGGGTACGGGCGTGGCCCATGGCGTCAAGCTGGTCGATAGCCTCGATTCGAACGGGGTGTTCGAGCTGCAGAGCGTCGAGTCTAGCCTGCCGGTGGTTGAGGACCTGCAATCGTTGCAGCAAGAGTTCACCAAGAGCGGCAGCTTTACGCTGACGCTGGCGGATGACCTGCCCATCACGCTCGGACAAGAGCCGTGGCGCATCACTGCCATCGTCATGGCCAATGACGACCAGACCATCAACAACTGCGCTGTGGTCAGCGGCGACGACTTTGATCCTGATGTGGAGAACAACCGCGCCTGCGCCGAGCACGACATCACCAATGTCGCTGATCTCGGCGTGATCAAAGATGCTCGCGGCCAGACACAGGTCATGGGGCAGCCAGGCGGTACCGTCGAGCTGACCGATGGTCGCGTGACGGCCGGTCAGGCCCTGTTCTATACCATCACGGTTACCAACAGCGGCCCGTCAATCGCCGAGAACGTGGTGGTGCACGATGAACTGCCCGCCGGCGTCGAGTTCGTCGAGGCGGCCCCGGCTGCCGATACGAGCCAGTTGCCCGGCAGGTTGGTGTGGAACCTCGGCACCCTCGCCAGCGGCGAGACGGTGCAGATCGAGGTCAAGGTGCAGGTGCCCGCGCATGTGCCACAGGGCACCGTGCTGCGGAACACCGCTATCGTGATGAGCGACATCTTTGACAACAACAACAGCAACAACTCCTCGTCTGCGCAGGCTCTGGTCGAGGCGTACGCGGATCTTGTTGCGGACAAGTGGAGCGAGCCAGAGACGGCGCTCTTCTGGAACGACATCGAGTACTATGTTGTCATCGAGAACCTTGGGCCCAGCGACGCTGGCCAGGTCAGGATCACTGACTATGTCCCCGAGGGCATCGATGGCGAGTCGTGGGAGTACACCACCGACGGCGGCCAGACCTTTACCAAGGGTTATGGCAACGTCAAGATCTGGGTGGACATGCCTGCGGGCCAGGTCGTCGAACTGCGTGTCACGGGCATCGTGAACACCTACGCGACCTTCACCAACACCGCGTGCGCCACGTCTATCCAGGTGGTCGATCCCGTAGCGCAGGACAACTGCGCCGCCGTGGAGAACCGCCAGATCCTGGTGTTCAACCCCGTCGAGATGCGCGGCAGCGTCAACACCACGCACCGCGCCGACATCACGGTCTCCAAGATCGTGGCCACGCCGAGCTATGTCGAGGTGACGGTCACCAACGTGGGCAACCGGCCGCTGCTCGAGCCGTTCTGGGTGGACTTCTATGTCAGCCCGAACCCCGTGCCGACGGCTGTAAACCAGATCTGGGAGAACCTGTGCGCGCCAGGCAAGGGCTGGGCGTGGCGAGTGACTGGCGATGACGGCCTGCCGCTGGACCCGGGCGAGAGCCTGGTGCTGGTGGTGGACGACACCGACAGCGACCTCTTCCCGCTGGCCCAAGGCCTGACGGTGTACGCGCAGGCTGACTCGTGGAACCCCAACTCTGAGTGGGGCATGGTCCTGGAACAGGACGAGATCCTCGGCAAGCCGTACAACAACATCCGTTGGGCGACAGTCGGGCGGGTGTGGGGCTACGATGGTGTCGCACGCACTGGCGACGACGTCATCCACTCCGGCGCCCTCGCGATTGCCGCGGACGATGGTCTGCCGCCACGCCCCTAACGGCGTGGTCATCTGACGGGTGCTCAAGCAGAATGCGCCTGGCTCGCAAGAGCCAGGCGCATTGCGTTCAGTGGTCGGTCAGTGTGGCCACGGTCTCACCGGCTCGTCGCCAGGGCGACGGTCTGTGCAGAGCGCACAGCGTTCGGCACAGGCTCCTCGCTCAGACGGAGAGTGAGAGGCCGTGACAGGCTGAGCCAGGTTGGTGCTGCCCGGGGGCTTGCCACCTCGGCGACACCGTCACCGTGGGCGCCGGCCAGCCCAGGGTGTCTAGTTAGCGTGTGCCTGCGCGCATCGGGGGCAGACCCCCCAAAAATCAGCGCGGTTACCCACCTCGACGTAGCCCGTTTCCTGCGCCACGCGCGTGGCGAGGGCGCTGACGTCGATGCTCTGCAGGTCGACGATCCGGCCGCATGCCTTGCAGATCAGGTGCGGGTGAGGCTCTGCGACGCGACCGTCAACGTGGCGGACGTCATCAGCCGTATGGATCTCTTGCAGCTCGTCGATCTCTCTGAGCAGCGACACGGTCTTGTAGACGGTCGCCAGGCTCGTCATGGGAAAGTCGACCTGCACCAACGCATGGACCTCTTCGACGGTGGGGTGCCCTGTATGGCCCACGATGGTGTTGATGATGGCGACTCGTTGCGGCGTGACACGATAGCCGTGCTCGCGCAGCCGCGTGATCAACGTGCCAGCTCGAGTGACTTGATCCATAATGCTCCTAGCAACGCTGAATGCGTTTTTATCAGAAACATATTATCAAAATAAGCAGAGCAGGTCAAGTGCAGCTTTGACAGCCTGAGCGACTCTATGCTACAATAGGCAGGATGCCGGATACCCTACGGGGGTATAGGATAGGAGGACTCATGGGTGACCTGACACTCTCGCTCGACGTCAGTCGGCTAGGGTTTGGCGCAGAAAAGCCACAAGAACAAGAGCGCAATATCGTGATCATCGGGGCGGGGCCGGCCGGCCTCACCGCGGGCCTGTATGCGGGCCGAGCGCAGCTCGATCCTTTGCTGCTGGTGGGCCAGTCGCTTGGCGGGCAGGCCGCCACCACCAGCGAGATGGACAACTATCCCGGCTTTCCCGAGGGCATCGGTGGCATGGCCCTGGCCGAGCAGATGTCGAACCACGCCACTCGCTTTGGCGCCGAGATCATGTACGAAGAGGTCTTGAGCGTTGACCTCAAGCAGTACCCCTTTGTGGTGCGCACCTACGGCCCCACCTTTCGCGCCAGGTCGCTGATCATCTGCACGGGCACATCGTCGCGCAAGCTGGGCGTGCCCGGCGAGAGCAGGTATATCGGGCGCGGCGTCTCGTTCTGCGCCACCTGCGATGGCTTTTTCTACAAGGACAAGACGGTGGTGGTGGTGGGCGGCGGCGATAGCGCCATCGACGAGGGGCTCTACCTGACGCGGTTTGCCCGTGAGGTGATTGTGGTGCACCGGCGAGACGCGCTGCGCGCCAGTGCCCTGCTGCAAAAGCGGGCCTTCGCCGAGCCCAAGATGCGCTTTGTGTGGAACGCCGTGGTCACCGAGATCGTCGGCGACGAGAATGTCACCGGAGTGCGCGTGCAAGACGTGAACACCGGCGAGGAGACCGTCATCGCGGCCGACGGCGTCTTTGAGTATGTCGGCCTGATACCCAACACCAAGCTGTTCGCCGGCCAGCTCGAGCTGAACGAGCAAGGCTATATCGCCACCGACAAGCGCCAACGCACCAGTGTGCCGGGCGTGTATGCTGCGGGCGACGTGCAAGACCCCTGGTTTCGCCAGGTGGTGGTGGCGGCGGGGGCCGGCGCCGCGGCGGCCATCGAGGCCGAGCGTTGGCTCGCCGAAAAGGCCTTTGAGGAAGCTGACAAGGTCCGCCAAGAAGGCTGAGCCTCTGGACACCATCATGTGACGAGCCACCTCGTGCGAGGTGGCTCGTTTGTGTGTGACGAGGCGCCGCCAGCAAGTGGTGCCCGCCCACGCCGTTGGCCGCGGGCGCTGCCTCGGCTACACCGTCACCGCGTTGCCGCCACGCAGCAGCGTCTCGGCGATGGTGTACATGTTCGACACCACCCCCACCGCCAACTGCTCTTTGAGGCCCAGATGGCCCAGGCAGGTGCCACAGACCAGGAGCTCGACGCCCTGTGCGGCCAGCCGCTGCAGGTCCTCGAGCACCGGCGAGCCGGTCACGGCCAGGCGCACGCCGGTATTGTAGAGCACCACCGCCCGCGGGCGCGGCTCGACCTGGGTGAGGGTGTAGACGAACGAACGCATCAGGATGGCGCCCAGCGCGTCGTCGCCGCGGCCCATGCGGTCGCTCGTCAACGCCACCACTGCCCCCGAGGTCGACGGGGCGCAAGCCAGCAGGTCGGGCGAGAGCGCGGGCTCGGCGGCCTGCGCCTGGCGCACCAGGTGCACAGCAAACCCGTCGGCGCGCGCCTCCCAGCGGCACTGCCAACCGGCGCGCTCGCCCAGGCGCTGGACGTTGTCCACCTGGTCTCTAGCGCTGACGAGGGTGGTGACAGCGTCTGCCGTGCGCATGGCGTTGCGCGTCAGGATGACCGGCTGCGGGCAGTCGAGCCCGCGGGCATCGACGATGGTCGGCATGGGGCGCCTCCTGGCGATAGGCTACCAGTCATTATACCCGGCTAAGGTATGGTCTCCAAGGCGCGCCGCCCGGTTCTGGCGGCGGCGACGGCTGTGCTATAATCCTGCCGCTGTTGGCAAGAACACCGCGAAAGGCAAGTGATGGCCGCATCTCTGAACGACATCCGCAACCTGCTGATCGATCTGGACGGCGTGCTCTATCGTGGGCAGACGGCGCTGCCCGGCGCCGCCGAGCTGTTTGCATTCCTGCGCCAGCGCCAGATCGGCTATCTGCTCGTGACGAACAACTCGACGCTGACGCCCGAGCAGTTCCGGCAACGGTTGCTGGGCATGGGCATGGATGTGCCCGCCGAACTGATCATGACCTCGGGCGTGGCCACCGCGGCCTATCTGGCCTCGATCGCGCCCCCGGGCGCCAAGGTCAACGTGGTGGGCGAGGCGGCGCTCATCAGCGAGATCGAGAAGCGTGGCTTTGTGATGGGCGGGCGCGAGTCGCGCTATGTGGTCTGCGGGTGGGACAAGGGCATCAACTTTGAAAAGCTCAAGACGGCCACGCTGGCCATCCGCGCCGGCGCCACTTTTATCGGCACCAACCCCGACAAGACCTATCCGCTCGAGAACGACATCATCCCCGGCGCCGGCAGCATCATCGCCTCGCTGGTGGCGGCCACCGATGTCGAGCCCATTGTGGTGGGCAAGCCCGAGCCGCTGGCCCTGGAGCAGGCCATGCACCGGCTGGGCGCTACGCCCGCCAACACCGCCATCCTGGGTGACCGCCTCGAGACCGACATCCTCGGCGGGCGCCGCGCGGGCATCAAGACCATCCTGGTGCTCACGGGCATCTCGAGCGCTGCCGAGGCGGCCGCCTACACCGAGGCCCCGCCCGACTGGATCTATGCTGACCTGCCCGCTCTGCTGCGAGACTGGTCAGCGGCGCTGGCCTGAGCCAGACGAAAAGAGGCGCGCCCGCGGGCGCGCCTCTTTTGGCTCCTCAGCCCTAGATGGCGATCGGCCCGCTCAGCATCGCCTTGAGCAGGCGCACGCTGTTGAGCACGTCATCATAGTCCACCATCTCTGACGGCGTGTGAATGTATCGGCAGGGGATCGACAGGCACCCCGTGGGGATGCCTGCGCGAGTAGTCTGGATCACCATGGCGTCAGTGGTGCCGGCGTTGAGCACCTCGCGCTGGAAGGGGACGCCGGCCGACTCGGCCGTACGCACCATCCAGTCTTTGACCCCGGGGTGCGCGATCATGCCCGAGTCCTTGATCTTGACGGCCGGCCCTCCGCCCAGCGAGACGGCCATGGGCGTGGCCTTGGGCGTGTCGCCGGTGTCGGTGACGTCGATGGCCACGGCCACATCGGGCTCGATGCCAAAGGCGGCCACCATGGCGCCGCGCGGGCCCACCTCCTCTTGCGTGGTGAACACGGCATAGACGTCGTTGGGTGTGTCGCCCAACTCGGCCAGCGTCTGCGCCAGCACCGCGCAGGCAATGCGGTCGTCCATCGCCTTGGAGACGAGCCGCTTGCCCAGGTCGACCATCGGCCGATCGAAACAGCCGCTATCGCCCACCTGCACGGGGACGTCCTCGGGCGAGGATGCCCCCACGTCGATGAACAGCTCCTCTATCTTGGGCAGCTCGCGCTTTTGCAGCCAGTACTCCCAGCCCACCACGCCGGTGGCGCCGTTGCCAAAGCGCACCCGATTGCCGGTCAGGGTCAGCGGCGAGACGCCGCCCACCGTCTGAAAGCGCACCAGGCCCTGGCGGTCGATGTGGCTGACCACCAGCCCGATCTCGTCCATGTGCGCGGCGAGCATTACCCGCAGGCCGCCGCCGGAGCCCTTTTTGCGGGCGATCAAGTTGCCCATCTTGTCGCTGCGAATCTCATCCACGTGTGGTCGCACCATGTCGGCCAGCAGGGCGCTCACGGCGCTCTCTCGCCCCGAGGGGCCATAGGCCTCGACCAACGTCTTGATCATGTCCTTCATGACAGGCTCCCTTCTAGGCGCTGCAGCGCCGCCACCATCAGGCGGCTGGTGTTGTCCAGGTCGTTCAGGCTCAGGATGCTGACGGGGGCGTGGATGTTGCGGCAGGGCACCGCCACCGCCACCGCAGGCACGCCCTCGCGCGACAGGTGAATCGCGCCCGCATCGGTGCCGCCCGCAGCGGCTTTTTTGAACTGATAGGGGATGCCTTCCTCGCGGGCCGTGTCCACCAACAGGTCCACCAGGCGGCGGTCGGCGATAAAGCTACGGTCCATAAAGGTGATGGCCGGCCCCTTGCCCACCTCGGTCACATGGCTGAGGTCCTCATCGATCTTGGGCAGGTCATCGCAGATGGTGCCCTCGAGCACAAAGGCGAGGTCGGGCGCGATGCCAAAGGCTGCCACGCGAGCACCGCGCAGGCCCACCTCTTCTTGAGCGGTGAACACGGCATACAGGTCCACCGCATAGTCATGTCGCAACAGATCGACGAGCACGGCACAGCCGGCGCGGTCGTCGAGCGCTTTGCCCTTGACGCACCGCAGCGCGCCGTTCTCGAGCGCCCCAAAGGTCGTGCGGAAGGTGATGGGGTCTCCCAGCTTGACCAGCCTTTCGGCCGCGCCCTTGCTGGTGGCGCCGATGTCGATGGCCGCCCGCGATACGTCGGGCGCCGCCTCACGTTCTTTGCGCGCAATCAGGTGAATGGGGCGATAGCCGATGACGCCGGGCACGGCCGCCTCGCCGACGAGCACCTGCTTGGAGAGCAGGATGCGGTCATCGATGCCGCCCACCTTGCCAAAGCGCACGGTGCCATCCCTGTTGATGCCGGTGACGATCAGGCCGATCTCGTCCATGTGGGCAGCCACCATCACCTTGAGGGGCTGGCCTTCGACCGGGCGACGTGCCTTGCGCAGGCAGATCAGGTTGCCCAGGGTGTCGACGCGCTGTTCGTCGACCAACTCGCCGACGGCCTCGCCGATGATGCCGCGCACCTCGCGCTCAAAGCCCGAGATGCCGCGCGCATCTGAAAGCTGTTGCAGCAGCATGCTCTCCTCCTACTGCGTCAGGGCCACAACAAAGGCCTCGTCGAGCGCGGCAATGGTTAGCGCCATCAGCCGGCCGGTGCGTTGGATGTCTCGCACGCACACCGTCTCGACCGAGGTGTGCATATAGCGCAATGGCACCGACAGCAGCGCCGTGGGCACGCCTTCGCGCGCCACCTGGATGGCCCAGGCATCGGTGCCCGTCTGGCCGGGGGCCACCTCGAGCTGATACTTGATCTCCTGCTCGCCGGCCACCTTGACCAGCAGTTGCTGCAGCACCGGGTGGATGTTGGGGCCCATCGCGATGGCGGGGCCGCCATCCATCTCCACCGACTCTTCCTCAGACACACCCACCTGCGCGCCAAAGCCAACATCGATGGCGATGGCGGCGTCGGGCGCGGTGCTAAAGGCGCTGACGATGGCGCCGCGCAGGCCCAGCTCTTCTTGCGTGGTGGCCACGGCGTATACATCCCAGCCGTGGCGCAGGCGGCTCAGCTCTTGCAGGCACACGGTCAGCGTGGCCACGCCCGCCCGGTCGTCCATCGCCTTGCCCGAGAGGTAGCCCTCGGCCAGCTCGATCGTGTCGCGGCGCATCGCAACCAGATCGCCCACCTGCACCAGGGTGGGCAGCTCCTCAGCCGTGAGGCCCACATCGATGAACAGCTTGTCGGCAGGCACGGCGGCTTTGCGCTCTTCCTCGCCGAGCACGTGGGGTGGGCGGCTCGAGATCACGCCGGTCAGCTCGCGCCGGCCGTGCACCGTCACCTCTTGGCCCAGCACGGTGCGCAGGTCGACGCCGCCCACGCGCGTAAAGCGCAGAAAGGCGCCCTCATAGCCCGTGACCATCAGGCCGATCTCGTCCATGTGGGCGGCCAGCATGATCGCGCGCCTGGGCGCGCCCTCGGTCCCCTGCCCGCGCTTGAGCGCGATGAGGTTGCCCAGCGCGTCGGTCACAAACGAGTCGGCGAGGGGCTCCCAGGCCTTGAGCACGAGAGAGCGCACATCGCCCTCATAGCCCGATAGGCCCGTGGCCATGGTGAGTTCCTGGAGATGTGCAACAAGGTCCATAGAGCATCCTTTCAGGCGTGCCAGGGCGCGGCTTGGCGCTGCCCTCAGGGCGCCGCAGTGGGGGTGAGAGTAGGAAAGAGCGTCGGCGTGATGGTCGGCGTGGCGCTT
>MTKY01091145.1_pt1 | contig 15435 bp, 14 predicted proteins | sample 1042731 | NCBI WGS metagenome assembly MTKY01 (sample SAMN06212206, study PRJNA360538) | anaerobic digester metagenome | biome: Wastewater treatment plant; material: sludge; isolation source: anaerobic digester fed with sludge from wastewater treatment plant | place: Denmark: WWTP Soeholt ... | reverse complement strand
ATATCAGAAAGTAACCAAAGAAAGCCCCGCTCAGGCGCCGCTCGGCTTTTCTATAGGCTTTCCCTTTTACTTTCTCCAGGGCTGCGGAAGGTCCATCGTGGAATATCCGACCGACAGGATGTCGGAAGTGTCGCCCGCGCCAGGACGGCATAGCGGGCGACTTCGCCCGCGGCACCTCCTGTGCCGCTGCTTAGTGGACGAATGTTCACATGGGACTTGAGGTTTTAAGTTGTCTAAAGGTATAGAGCAAGTTTTAAGGTCTAAACATAAAAGCTACCTCCAGCCAAACTTTCAACTTTCGACTGTTTCCCTTTCCGTCCTGTGGGACAGAGAAACTCTTGAAGGAAAAAATTATGTCACATTATGATTATTGTTTGACAAAAAACCGCCGCCTTTTTAGACTGTATGCGGTATAATCCCCAAAAGCAGGGCGCGATTATCCCGCCGCAGAGCTCACAAGGGAGGGTGAAAGAATGAAGGTTTCCATCGACGCCATTCTCGGTTCGGCACGGAAGATAAACAATCAGCGGCAGGTGGGGGAGGAGTCGCCCGACGGCAAACGCGGAGACGGTCTCCGCTCCGACAGGGTCGAGATAGAGAACAGGGTAGCCTCCCGTATCGACAACATCCAGAACGAGCTGCGCGAGATTCAGACCTCGCTTACGCGAAACCAGATTATACGCGACGGCATAGCGCGCCTTCAGGAGGACATGGCCAGGGGAGGAATGGGCTCCGTGGCGATTCTCGATGAAACGCGTTTCGAAGGGCAGGCGGTCCTTCGCGAGTTTGTCGGCCAGGCCGATTCGCCCTCGGTGCTCGCCGCGCGGCGGGAGAACATAGGCGGCCTTATAGCGGGCGACGTGGCGAAGCTCACACGCCTGCAGGTGGAGGTGGAGAACATTACGGCGAGCAACGTGGTGAACGGCGAGAGGATAGGCGCTCTTGTGGGATCGGTGGAGGAGGCGCTTGGGGCGCGGGAGGCCGCCTCGCTCGGCAGCATTTCCAGCCTCAAAGAGGAGACCGTGAGCCGCCTGGTGCGCTAAGGAAAACGCCGTTTTTTATGCATGCGAAAGACGCGGGCGGCCGCGTCTTTTTGCGTGGTGGGCGATGGTTCTACATACTCACTCAAGATATCGTTTGATATCCATTGCCCCGTGAAAAACTCCGAGGATCTCGATTAGGTCCTCGTTTTTATCAGGTATGCTATTCTGTAGCGTCCGTATAAAAGAATCCTTGTATTCCGATCGGTTTCCTGATAACGGTAACCGATGTCGGGAAATCGCGAAATCAGCCTTGTTTTCTCATAGAGAATTTTAACGGCGCGCTGCGCGGCTTCGGGGTTGTCTTCCGCGATATAATCGAAAATTTGACGCATACAGCTGGCGGCCTCTTCGGTCCATCTTATCTCCGCCATGAATCGATTCTTTTACCCATTTCATCGTTACTGATGCTTTTTCCGGCATCCGAATCGGAAAGCCCTCGCTCGACCATGTTGTTAAACGCGATTTCACGCATTATTTCAATATAGGTACTGTCCTCAGGCTGGTCCTGTACTATCCGTATGATCATTTCCTTGGCTGTTGGCATAATGTTACTTCCTTCGGAGCGATTTTCCCGGCCGCTACTTTCCCTTCTTTTGCTTTTCGTACTCCTCCTTCGACATGGTGGTGGCCTTGACCTGGTAGCGCTTTATGCTGTCTTTCGAGAAGTCGTCCTGGAAGACGAGCGTGCGCCCGTCGTACACCTTGAGGTCGGATATCCTGAGCGCAGAGTTCCGGTTGGAAAAACCGATCTTTCCGCCCGCAATTTCCTCGGAAGCCTCCGCCTCCAGCGCCTTTTTTCCGTCCAGGTACAGGGTGGCGCGGTTCTTCTTAACGCGCACCTCGGCCCGGTACTCGCGGTTGAATTCGAGCGGGACGTCTTTAGTCGCGTAATCGGTGATGACGAAGTTACCCTTTATATGCGGCCGAAGGGTGGTGTCGCGGATGGATGAGCCGTGGAAGATGAGAGCCGCGTCCTTCGTGCCGTCGGCCTTCAGTTTGAAGCCGTAGTAGGTGCGGAAGTCCTGCGCCGAGAAAAAGACCACCATTTCGGACTGCGTGCCCGGCGTGCCGCCCATCTCGAAGTTGAACTGGATGGAGGAGTAGTCGGGAATCGGATCCTCGGTGATGATGGAGTTGTAGTTGACCAGCTCGCTGTTGTCGTGTTTACGGGTTGTGCGCAGGCTCTCCACAAGCGAAAACTCTTTATTGTCGCTCCGGATCTCCCACTTCCCGGTGATGTTAAGCCAATTGTATTTTTTTTCCTGCGCGTATGGCACGGTAACGAAAAAAGCTGCAACGACAAGCGAAAGAAGCACTCCATATTTTTTCATTGTCATTATGTCGTTCTCGTTATTCCTGAGGGCAATGAACCTGGGCATTTCCCTCAAGTTATTTTTATACGCAACTTTACTGAACGACAAGTATAAACACTTCGGATGATCCTTCATTAAGAACAAGAGAGTTTACAGGATTTCCGTTAATTGAATCGATTGGTGTAGGAACAAAATCACTACCATCCCATAAATCACATTCGACTGTGCCCGCCAGTTTATTCACTTCCCTGGTTTCGGTTTTAACATCGGCATCGGCATATCCTCCTGCCGTACTCCATTGCTGGTCTCCGCTCGCCCATACTATGTTATTGATTGCGGCCGTGCTTTCACTGCTGTTCACCCACGCAATCTCGGTCGTATCCGCAGAACACGCCACCATCGCCGCAAACGCGGCCATCATTATAAATGTCGTCAGTTTTTTCATATCGTTGGTCCCTCCGTATGATGTATTCCATTGTGCGTCCGGGAGGCCCCGGGAAGGCGACATTGGCCAATGTCGCCTTCCGGGGCCTCCCGGGGACGATGTTGCTGGTAACATACCGAAAAGCACGGGTGGTGTCAACCGTTTTGGCCGCAAGCTCATTGTATCAATCTCCCCCTCTCCTTTTTTCCGAGATTAATGGGAGAGGGGGCCGGGGGGTGAGGGGATTCGTCGCCTCCACCCAAATAATGATTGAAATACCGAGCCGTATGTGTAGCATGTGCGGCGATATCATGAAGACGCCCGCCGCGACAATCGCCCGTGTGCTGTTCGCCGCCTTCCTCGCGCTCGCGTGGAGCGGCGCGCTGTCCGCCGAGGACGTTCCCGCCGCGCCGCCCGCGGAAAAGAAGGCCGAATCGCCCGAGGTCAAACAGCCGGATGCCGTTAAAAAAGAAACCCCTGCGGAGAAGGCCCCGGATACGGTCGTGAACGAGAAGAAAGAAGAAAAAGCGACTCCACCTGCCGTAAAGGCGCCCGCGGCCAAAAAGCCCGCGGCACCGGCAAAGCGGCCCGCGCGGAAGAAACCGCCGGCGAAAAAAGCGCCCGCGAAAGGCGCCCTCGCGCCGGCGAAACCGGTGGAGAAGGCGAAGGAAGCCGCGCCCGGCGATAAAAAGCCGGATGACGGCAAGGAAGGGCCCGCGCCGAAGGATGCAAAACCGGCGGATAAAAAGCCGGCGGCTAAGAAAAGGCTCGAAAAACGCGCGGCGGAAAAAAAGCCCGCCCCACAGCCCAAAAAAGAGGCCGTAAAGGAAACGGAACCCAAGGCGGACCTCGGGCCGCCCGCCGCCTATTACCGCGTGATGCGCGCGGATGCGGACGATCCCGCTTTCGCCGACTGGTCGGCACCCCGCACAGCGGCCGAGCTTCGCAACTGGGCGAAGACGCAGGGCCTGGTTCTTGTGGACGACGCGCCCCCCGTATCCGTAGGCAAGGCGCGTTTTGTGGAGCGCTACGGCTCCACGCTCCTATTGGACGGGCTTAACCGCAACTCAAAGTACAGGCTGTTTCTCGATTTTGTGGCCTTCGACGATTCGTCGCGCTTCAGCGAGCCCGCGGCGCTCGAGATCTATGCGGATGGCCTTTTGTTAAAACGCGTCTCTTTCAGCGAACTCGGCTCCCGGCGCAACCCCATGGTGCTCGAGATTCCATACCAGCTCGCACTGGACGGAACGGTAACCGTGCTCTTTCGCCAGTCCGGCGGGGCCGCCGGCTTCTTCGGCCTGTGGGACGCGGTGCTCACCGACCAGTACGCGCTTCCGGCGTCGTTCGAGGGGCCCGCGCCGAAGCGCGCCGAGCCCAAAAGCATGCGGATAAAGGACGATGTCATCGAGGCAAAGCCCGCGCTGAAGAAACGGCCCGCAAAGCTTCCTCCCGCGAAGAAGAAGGACGCTCCCGCCGAGAAGGCCGCGCCGAAGGACACGCCTGCGAAGAAGAAGGACGATGCCTCGAAGATCGGCGAGGCGCCTGTTATAAAAAGGCCCGACGGGGAAAATAAGCCTAAGGACGCCGAAAAGCCCGCAAGTGACGAGGCGAGGAAAGAGCCCGCGGCCCCGGAGATAAAGGACACGCCGGGCGTTAAGGACCCGGCCGCGCCGGCCGGTCCCTCCGAACCGCGGAAGCCGGAATAAACCGCCGGACGCGACCGCATCACACATACATCCTCGAACCCGTGTACAGTCAATGAGCGTCGATAGTTGATTCCATTCGCTATTTGAAACGGTCCATTCCGGATGGTGTTCGGAATGAAGGTGACATCTTCGCTATGATGGTCAGGTCCTATTTTTCCCCATATAGGCGAATTTATTTGACAAAAAAATGACCCCTTAATTAGAGTTGTCACGAATATCGGCGCTTATGTCGCACGATCATCGGCGGAGCGGGGCGCGCTTTCGCGGAGTTCGTTCGGATCGGCGGTTTTTATGATTCTATAAAAACGGGTGGTGCCATGGGCAAGGACCTTGAAAAGGATTTAGACGACGAGGTGTACGAGGACGAATATTACGAGGAGCATTTCGAGGAAGAAGAGCTCATCGGCGAGGACGAGATGACGGACGTCGTGGAGAGGGACATCGAAGAGGACGGGGACCTCGATGAAGAGGACATCCTGGACGACGACGAGGACTGGGAGGACAAAAAGAACACCCGCAAGGTGGAAATGAGCTACGCCTGCGAGGATTGCGACTACCGCTGGGAGGACGTCATAATCAAAAAGAAAAACCGGCTCGAGGACGACGAGGAGATAGACGTCGTCTGCCCCATGTGCGGCTCCACCAACATCACCCTGATATGAGCCGTCGGGTTATACGAATACGGGGGGCTCGCGAGCACAATCTCAAGAACATCTCGATAGACCTGCCCAGGGACGCCCTGGTGGTGGTCACCGGGCTTTCCGGTTCCGGCAAATCCTCCCTCGCCTTCGACACAATCTACGCCGAGGGGCAGAGGCGATACGTCGAATCGCTTTCGGCGTATGCGCGCCAGTTTCTGGGGGTGATGGAAAAGCCCGACGTGGACTTTATCGACGGCCTTTCGCCCGCCATCTCGATCGAGCAAAAGACAACCCACCGAAACCCGCGCTCCACCGTGGGCACAGTTACCGAAATCCACGATTATCTGCGCCTGCTCTACGCGCGGGTCGGCGTACCGCACTGCCATAAATGCGGCAGGCGCATCGCCTCGCAATCCGTGGATCAGATCGTCGAATCGATTTTAACCCTTCCCCAGGGGACCCGCCTGCAAATTCTCGCCCCCGTAGTGCGCGGACGCAAGGGCGAGCACGAGGACCGCTTCGCCGCGGCGCGAAAAAACGGCTTTACCCGTGTGCGCGTAAACGGCGAGACCAGAGAGCTCGAGGAGGAAATAAGGCTCGAAAAGAACAAGAAGCACAATATAGAGATCGTCGTAGACCGAATAGTGATTAAAGAAGGTGTGCGCTCACGAGTGGCCGACTCGGTGGAGACGGCGATAGGTCTTGCCGGGGGGCTTCTTATCGCCGACGTCGAGGGCGAAGAGCGCCTTTACTCAACAAGCCTCTCGTGTCCGGAGTGCGGCATTTCAATTCCGGAGCTCTCTCCGCGCATGTTCTCGTTCAACAATCCCTACGGCGCGTGCCCCAAATGCAGCGGCCTTGGCTTCATCATGAGCTTCGATCCGGAGCTGATCGTATCGGACCCTGACAAGTCCCTCTATGACGGCGCGCTCGAGGTGTGGGGCAAGACCACAAGCTACTGGTACCGGGAACAGATCGAAACACTCGAAAAGAACCTTAAATTCGACGCCGGCACCCCCTGGAAAAAGCTCCCAAAAAAAATCCGGGACATCATCCTCTTCGGCTCCGGAAACCGGAAGATGGATTTCGACATCAAGCGCGACAATGCCGAGTTCAGGTTTACGCGCTCCTTCGAAGGGGTCATCCCAAACATGGAGCGGCGCTACCGCGAGACGAAGTCCGAGGATATGCGCGAATGGATGGAAAGGTTCATGTCCAACAGCGTCTGCGACGAGTGCGGAGGCAAGCGCCTGAGGGTCGAGAGCCTTTTCGTTCGCGTGGCGGGGAGGTCAATCGACGAGATATCGGCCATGTCGATAAAAACGGCGGCCGCCTTTTTCGAAAATATAAAGCTTGGCGAGACCGAGGCGCTTATAGCCGCCCAGGTGCTTAAGGAGATCCGCAAACGCCTCGGATTTCTAAACGACGTGGGGATAGAATACCTCTCGCTGGACCGCGCGGCGGGGACGCTGTCGGGCGGCGAGGCGCAGCGCATTCGCCTGGCCACACAGATAGGCTCGAGCCTCATGGGCGTGCTTTACATATTGGACGAACCGAGCATCGGCCTGCACCAGCGCGACAATCAGCGCCTGCTCGCGACGCTCAAATACCTGCGCGATCTGGGCAACACGGTCATAGTCGTGGAGCACGACGAAGAGACGATCCGCGCCGCCGATTTCGTGGTGGACCTCGGACCCGGGGCGGGTCTCGACGGCGGCTACGTGGTCGCGGCCGGCACACCCGACGCGATCGCCGCGGACGAAAAATCGCTCACCGGGCGTTATCTTTCGGGGAAGGAGCGCATTCCCCTGCCTGCCAGGCGAAGAAAGCCGCGCGGCTTCATCGAGATAAAGGGGGCGCGCGAGAATAACCTTAGAAAGATCGACGTATCCTTTCCCCTGGGGGTGTTCTCGTGCGTTACCGGAGTTTCGGGATCGGGCAAGTCGACGCTCGTCATCGAGGTGCTCTACCGGGCGCTGTCGTCGCTGGTCATGAAATCGAAGGAGCATCCGGGCGCCTTCGATAAGATCTCCGGGGTGGAGCATATCGACAAGGTGATCGATATCGACCAATCGCCCATAGGGAGAACCCCCCGCTCCAATCCCGCGACCTATACCGGCCTCTTTACGCCGATAAGGGAGCTCTACAGCCAGCTTCCAGAATCGAAGGTGCGGGGTTACCGCCCGGGCCGTTTCTCCTTCAACGTGTCCGGAGGGCGCTGCGAGGCCTGCGAGGGCGACGGTATAAAACGAATAGAGATGCACTTTTTGCCCGACGTCTACGTAACCTGCGAGGTGTGCAAGGGCAAGCGCTACAACCATGAGACCCTGGAGGTGCGCTACAAGGGCAGGAACATCTTCGAGATCCTCGACATGACGGTGGAGGAGGCGCTCGCCTTTTTCGAGAACATTCCGGCCGTGCGTTCGAAACTCGAGACCCTTCACCGGGTGGGGCTCGAATATATCAAGCTCGGGCAGCCCGCCACAACGCTTTCCGGAGGAGAGGCGCAGCGCATAAAGCTCTCCACCGAGCTCTCCCGGCGGGCCACCGGGAGGACCATCTACATACTCGACGAACCCACCACGGGCCTGCACTTCGACGACATACGCAGGCTCCTCGAGGTGCTCTCATCGCTGGTGGAGCGGGGCAATACGGTTATAGTCATAGAACACAACCTGGACGTAATCAAGAACGCCGACTGGGTGCTCGACCTGGGGCCCGAGGGTGGTGACGGTGGCGGGTCCGTGGTGGCAAGCGGCACCCCCGAGGAGGTCGCCGCCTCCGAGAAGTCGTACACGGGAAAATACCTTAAATCTGTCTTGAAAAAAAAGTGACATAAGACGATAATGGGAAGGAGGGATGACGCGATGAAAAGCTTTCCGGACTTCCACCCATGAGCATGCCTTTCGGCACGACCATCCCGGCGCGTCTTGCGGCCGCGGCTGTCCTTGTCCTCCTCTCCGGGGCCCCGTCCGCGGCCCAATCGCGCGACCTGGCGCGTTTCGAGCGCGCCAAGGAAGAGTTCCGCCAGGGAATGATTCATTTCAACAATATGCGCTATCTCGCCTCGGTCGAGTTCTTTCGCAGGGCGCTCTCCATCCATCCCGATTACTATACGGCTCGCGAATACCTGGCTCGATCGTACCGCCTGGCGGGCTTCACCGAGGAGGCTCTGGGCGAATGGGAAACCCTGGCCGAAGAGTCGCCCGACAACGCGCCGGTCCGGGCTAAAATAGACGCCATCCGCTTCCGCGAAGGAGGGCTCTTCGCGCCGGGACGCTCCGGGGAGTTCGTCCTGGCCGACGAGTACGCCTCGGCCGGAATGAAGCGCTTCCGCTTTCCGAATCCCGTTGACGTCGCGGTGGACGCCGGGCGCAACGCCTACATCACCTCCTTCTCCTCGGGAAAGCTCGTCAAGATCGATCCGAACAGGCAGGGGATAGACTCCTTCTCTCCGTCTCTGGAGAGCAGGCTGTACGGAATCGACCACTTCGGAGGCAGGATAGCCGTCACCGATTTCGGACGCGACTGCGTATACCTCATGAACGAGTCGTTGAAGATACTTAAGACCTTCGGCTCGGCGGGAAGCGGCGAGGGGCTGTTTCACGGCCCGCAGGGGGTGTGCTTCGACCCCGCAGGGCGCCTTTACGTGGTCGATTCGGGAAACCACAGGGTGCAGAAGTTCGACGGTGACGGGAAGTTTATACTTTCCTTCGGCAGGCAGGGCAAATACGAGGGAGAGCTCGACAAGCCCTCGGATTGCGCGGCGGACAGGGAGCGGGTGTACGTTGCCGACACGGGGAACAACAGAGTGGCCGTTTTCGACGATTCCGGCAACTTCCTGGAGAACCTCTCCGTGGAGGGCAGCGAACGGCCGAGAGGCGTAACGCTTCACGGTTCGTCGCTCGTGCTTGCCGACGAGAAAAGGGGGCTGATTTTCTACGACATAGCCAATAAAAACGCGGCAGCCTTCTCCTCCTGGGATGGGGGCAAACGCTCGTTTCGCCGGTCGTACGCAGGGCTCTTCGACCGCGACGGGTTTCTGTACTGTCTGGACTATCTTCAGGAGAGCCTTTTCATCTTCTCGCCGCTGGAGCGGCGCTACTCGAATTACGACCTCGAGATAGCCTCGATCGATACGCGCAAATTTCCGGTAGTGGCGCTTTATTTGAACGTACGCGACCGGTCGGGAAGGCCCCTGTACGGACTGACGCGGGACAACTTCTCCGTCGTGGAGGACGGCGCCCGTCCGTCCGGCATCTACGTCGATTACCTCAGGGACAGGGCGCCCTCGGCAGCCATGGTGCTGTGCGTGGACCGCTCCCGCGCCATGGGCGCTTACCACAACGACATACCATGGGTCGCCGAGTTCATTTTAAAGAAGATGCGGAAAAACGATTCGCTCAAGGTGGCCGGCTTCAACGATGATTACCGCACCGAGAACGACTTTGACTGGAGCCGCCGGAGGGCCCTCAGGGCACTCAAGGAGCGCTCCTACGGTGAGGGCAGGGACATCGGAAAGGCGCTCTACAACGCCATCTCCGACGTCGCGCCGAAAGTGAACCGCCGCGGCGTAATCCTCGTTACCGACGGCCGCGAGGCCGATGGCTCGTTTGCCCGCTATTCGGAGAAGGTCGTAATAGATTACGCGAAAAGCCATCACGTTCCGGTTTTCATCATCAGCCTCGGCGCGAAGGACCCCTCTCTCTCCCGTATCGCCGCGGCAACGGGCGGGTCGATATACGCAACCCGCGAGATGGACGGCCTGAGAAGCATATACGACCGCATCCGTAACGGCGAGGAGTACCGCTATGTCGTGGTCTATTCCACGTTCAAGTCGCCCGCCCTTAAAGGCTGGTGGTCCGACGTCCGCATAGAGGTCGACTACCGCGGCCAGAAGGGCACGGAGTGGGGCGGGTATTTTGTCCCCTGAGCCTGGCCGCCCTGGCCCGGAGGAGTTCGCGGTCCGCCGCGCCCGAAACAAATCGTGAATAAAGGAGTTTTTCCCGCGCGATTATATTCCACATCGCGCGGAGCACGGGAATGCCGACGGCCTCGCCCCCCGGCATGGCGGCGGGAGCATGCCTCGACCGTTCGGCCCCTTAATCGGCGCGCCCCTTAAAGTGATTCAAGCGTTTCCACCATCCAGCGAACGGATTTTTCGAACTGCGCGGCGCCGCCGGCGTCGTTTCCGTCGTCCGGATAAACCTCGATCGTCTTGTCGCATTTCAGGTGATTGAAGAGGGCGAAGACGCACTGCGGCGGCGATTCGGTGTCCTTAAATCCGACGGTCGCGAGCGTCGGACCGGTGATGCGGTCGGCGAAATTGATTGCGTCGAAATAGGAAAGGTTTTTTTTGACGAGCCTTTTCCTGGCCCTTTGAAGCGAAAGGTATTCGTTTATCTCGGCGGTAGCCTCGCTGGTGGAGATGTTCTGGCTCTCGCCGAGGTGGGCGAACGAGGGTGTGTCGAGCACAAGGGCGGTCGGACGGCCCGTATTGGCCGCGGCGAAGAGCGCGGCCGCGGCTCCCATGCCCTTTCCCATGAGGCCCATCGCGCCGCAGTCCAGACGGTCGTTCAATCGTAAAACGTCGATGGCGCGGTAGGCGTCAAGGTACACTCCGCGCATATAATAGCCATAAATGTCGGTGATGGAATCGACCAAATAGCCCGGGCTTTTTTCGGTCAAGGCGCCGGACGTCTCTCCGTGGCCGCGCAGGCGCAGGAAGAAGTAGGCGGCCTTTTCGTCAAGCTGATACCCGGCATAGGGATCGGGCCTGTTGTAATCGTGGATGATGATGACCGCCCTGGCCTTTCGTCTTCCGGCTGGGACCAGCAGGCTTCCGGTCAACGTCGAGCGGAACATCCCCCTGAACGTCACCTCGAAACGGTTGAACGGAGAGCGCGGGGAATTGATCGGGGTGAACGAAGGTTCCATGGGAATCTTCCTTAACTCGGAAATGGAACCCTTCCAGAAGGCGTCGAAATCCTCCTGCCGGTCGAAGGGTGGCAGGTGCAAGAAGAAGCGGTCGAAATCGCCTGTTACAGGCATTGCTCGGAGTCCGGTCAGTTAGAGAGTTTGTATATAAAATAGTAGTTATAGCTGAACAAAAGATAGATGAGCGCGATCAGCGCTGTAGAAACCGCCATCAGGGAAAGGACCAGCCCGGCCGCCCGCAGGGGCCTGGCGCACATATACAGCGCCACACTGCCGCCCGAGTGGCCGTCTTGGCGCATGGCGCATATCCTTCGAACGAAGAGATATATGAGCGCGCCTGTTAACCCCAGGCGCACCGCCCAGGCTACGATGATATTGAAGAGCTCCCTGTTGCCGACGGCAAGAAGCGCTATCGGAGCAACGATTAGATCCATCAGAAAAGCGGAGGCGAGCGCCGAGGCGGCGATAAAGGCGCAGAGAATCATCACCGACTTCAGCCTGTCGACAATACGGTTTTTTTCGAAAAGGGTCGCGCTGCGCATGGTTGTTTCCCGTTTTATTTTTCGGAGGACTCGTCCGGGCCGGGTTCTCCGCGTTCGGGCCTTCGCGCCGCGCCCGGCGTCTTTTCTTCCTCGGAGCGCACCCCCATCTCCTCCAGGGCCTCGCGCGCGGCCTTTTGCACCGCCGGACTCGGGTCATAGTCGCGCTTGTATTTTAAAATGTCAATTGTTCTTTGTTCCTTCATGTCCCTAAGGAGTCGTATGGCGCGAAGCCGCACCATGGAGTTGTCGCTTTTAAGGGCTTCCATCAGGCGGGGGAAGGCCTTCTCGTCGCCCAGTTTCGCCATCGCCGCGACACAGTAGATGTACAGCGTATAGTACTCCTTGCGCTTCTTGAAGGGATAGGACTCGATTATTGCGACCACCGCGTCGATGTCCTTGGCGGCCTCCCTCGCTCCAAGCCTCGCCAGGGCGTTTGCCGCGTATCCACGCACGTCCCGGTCCTCGTCCTCGTCTTTCAGAAGCTCGACGAGGAAGTCCCTTGGCGCGGCGGAGCCGAGCCGCCCCATGAACATGGTCAGCGATCCGCGGATGGTGCGGGTGGTCTTTACGTCCTTGATGGCCGTTTTCGCGAACCCGGCAAGCTCCTCCGCCCCGAATTCCCCCATCGCGGTGATGAGGCTTTCCGTAAGGTTCGAATCGGCCGACAGGTCGCGGGCCTTGAGCTTTTCGGCCAGGGCCTGCCGCGCCGGCTCGTGCCGAAGGTTTTTAAGCGAATTGACCGCAGCGATCTGCACGTCCTCGGAGTCGTCGCCCAGCGCTTCCATCATGGCCGGAGCGGCCCGGCTGTTTTTAAGGTCGCCCGCCACGGTGAGCGCCCTGGCCTTTACCTCCGGGTCGGTCTCGTTTCGTATGACATCGATAAGCAGGTCTCCCAGGGAGTTTTTCAGCGATTCGTCGCGTATGCCGAGTATCATGTTGATCGCCTCGCGGCGGTCCTTGTTGATGCCGAAACGAACGGTTTTTTCTATCCACTCGGCGCGCTTCTTCTCGTTTTCGGCCTGTTTTTCCTTTTGCTTTCGCTCCCTCTCCTCGGCAGTCTCCACAGCCTTTGCGGGCCTGTCCGCCGCGGGCTTCGATGGCCCTTTCTGGGCCAAAGGCGCACCCCGTCCCGCCGCCATGAAGGCGACAAGGACCAGAGCTTTTATCCATACGGAAGAAATTCTCATGCTATCCCTCGTTTCCGGCTGATTATATGCGGAGGCCGTGCGGGGCGCAAGCACATTCGCCCGCATACAGGCGGACCGGCGCATCCGTGTAACAAAAACCCTATACGGCGCACTGAAACGGAACGCGGCCGCCCGGAAGAAACGCGATTTACACGCCATCATCGATATTATCGGCCATTTCGGGGCCGCATGGACGCCGTTTATACGCAATCCGGCCGAATAAAAACGTCGACGGCATGGTTAGACCGGGCCATTATTTCTTGACACCGCCCATTTAAATGTGTAACATTCAGGCTTGACGGGGCTTTTCGAGAGGAAAATATGCGGTTCGTTCGCCGGGCGAGGAGCTTCCGGCGCCGCGATACCGTTTAGACAGGATACACATCATGAAAACCGCCATAGCATGGATTGCGCCGCTTTTTTTTGCGACGGCATTCGCCGCACCGTCTTTTGCGGCGGACCGCTACGCCCTCATAAAACTCGAGGGCTCGGTAAACCCGATCATCGGCGAGCATGTAGTCAAATCGATAGAAAAAGCGAACGAGGCCCATGTGCGCTTCATCATCATACAGATGGACACGCCGGGCGGACTGATGGGCTCCATGCGAGAGATCATAAAGTCCATCCTCTCCTCCGAAGCGCCGGTGGTCGTGTTTACCGCGCCGAAAGGGGCGCAGGCCGCCTCCGCGGGCGGATACATCATGCTCGCCGCGCACGTTACGGCCATGGCCCCGGGCACCGAGATCGGCGCCATGCATCCGGTGAGTCCCTTTCTGAACTTCGGCCAGAAGGACGAACAGGGAAATCCGGCCGGCGGAATAATGGAAAAGAAGGTGCTGAACGACACCATAGCATACGGCAAGAGCCTTGCGCAGAAGCGCAGGCGGAACGTCGACTGGACCGTACGCGCCATCCGCGACGCCATTTCGAGCACATATCTCGAGGCCCACAGACTCGGCATCGTGGATATCATAGCCGAGGATGTGGACGACCTGCTCGTAAAGCTAAACGGTAAAAGGGTTGATGTCAACGGTTCGGTGGTCGTCATCTCGACGGCCGGTGTTGCGCCGCTTTCGTTCGAAATGGACTGGAAGGAGAAGATGCTCAATTACTTCGCGGACCCTCAGATGGTGTTTCTGCTCTTCATAATCGCGGTGGCCGGCATCGGAATGGAGTTTAAAAGCCCGGGGCTCATCGTGCCGGGGGTTCTGGGGGCCATCGCGCTCTTCCTCTTTCTCATGGCGGTTCGGGTGCTTCCTATAAATCTTGCGGGTCTCGCGCTCATCATCCTGGCGGTCGTGCTCTTCATACTCGAGCTAAAGATTGCAAGCTATGGCCTGCTTACCATTGGCGGGATAGTCGCGTTCATCTTCGGCTCCATGATCCTATTCGATTCGCCACTGCCGGGCGGACGGATTCCGATGCGCTCCATAATCGCCGTGATGTTGTTTCTGCTGGCGTTTTTCTTCGTGGTGGTGCGCTCGGTAGTGCTTGCTCACAGGGGCCAGGTCACCACTGGCATGAAGGGGATGGTAGGTGAAACCGGCGTGGCCATACGCGATTTTAAGGCCGGGGGCAAGGTGTTCGTCCACGGCGAGATATGGAACGCGGTTTCGGAGGATGAGATAAAGCGCGACGACAGGGTGACGGTGACCGGTTCGAAGGGCATGACCCTCTTCGTAAGAAAGCTTTAGCGAAGCCCGCCGCGGCTGAAACGCGGAGGGGCCGCGGCGCGGACCATCCGCCGGAGTTATACATTACAAGACACACAGGAGGTGTACGATGTTCGAGATGTTTCCAACATTGCTGATACTTGCGGTGCTTCTGGTCATCGCTTCGATCAAGGTCGTCAAGGAGTACGAGCGGGCGGTCGTGTTCCGGCTTGGAAGGCTTTTAAAAACGCACAAGGGGCCCGGTATCATCATCATCATACCGTTCATCGATAAATGGGTGCGGGTCAGCCTTCGCCTTGTGGTTATGGACGTTCCGCCGCAGGACATCATTACCCGCGATAACGTTTCAGTCAAGGTGAACGCGGTCGTGTATTTCAGGGTCATCGATCCCAACAAGGCGGTAACCGAGGTCGAGGACTTCATGTACGCGACGTCCCAGCTCGCGCAAACCACGCTTCGCAGCATACTGGGCATGAACGAACTCGACGACCTCTTGAGCGACCGCGAGCGCATAAACTCGGAGCTTCAGAACGTGCTCGACGCGCACACCGATCCGTGGGGCATAAAGGTGACGGCGGTCGAGGTGAAGCACGTGGACCTTCCGCAGGAGATGCAGCGGGCAATGGCCAAGCAGGCGGAGGCGGAGCGCGAGCGCCGCGCGAAGGTCATCAACGCCGAGGGCGAATTTCAGGCGGCGGCGAAGCTCATCGAAGCGGCCTCCCTCATGGAGACGCATCCCATCGCGCTGCAGCTTCGCTATCTGCAGACGCTCAGGGAGGTGGCTACCGAGAACAACTCGACAACGCTCTTCCCGATTCCGCTGGATGTCATCTCGCATTTCATGAAGAAATAGACCGCACGTCGGGCCGACGGGCGCCCGTTTGGCGCCCGCGTGCCGGATGCGCGGAGCGTACATACTGAGGGCGCGGCGCGGCACGGCACGGCGCGGCACGGCACGGCACGGCGCGG
>MTKY01053379.1_pt1 | contig 15445 bp, 12 predicted proteins | sample 1042731 | NCBI WGS metagenome assembly MTKY01 (sample SAMN06212206, study PRJNA360538) | anaerobic digester metagenome | biome: Wastewater treatment plant; material: sludge; isolation source: anaerobic digester fed with sludge from wastewater treatment plant | place: Denmark: WWTP Soeholt ... | reverse complement strand
CAGCGGGACGAATCTTCCTCTCAAAGTCGGGCCGATGCTGTCTCTGGCCGATATTGCCGTCGTAACGAAGATCGACCGCGTTTCCCAAGCCGAGCGCGAGGTATTCCGGGCCCGGATCCAGGACGTCGCCCCGGCCGTCCGCATCCGCGAGGTCAACGCCCTTTATGGGATCGGCATCGATCCACTCGTCGAGGCGGTTCTGCGCGCGCCCGAAGCTCCGGAGCGAATGTCCCTCCGCGGCAATCCGCCGGTCGGGACCTGCACGATCTGCGTCGGGAAAAAAGACATCGGCTGGCAATCGCATTTCGGCGTCGTCCGTTCGCTCGAAAACCAGAACTTCTACCGCGGAGAATAAGGAGATCGCGCCATGAGCAAACTTTCGTCTTCCCCAGATGCGCAAAACGTCGACGGGCCGGCCCTGCCCGGCCTCGATTGCGGGACTTGCGGCTTCCGGACGTGCGCCGAGCTGTCCGCCCGGCTCGCCGCCGAGCCGGCCCTCCTCAAGCGATGTCTTTATTTATCGGATGACCGCCTCGCCGCCGCTTCCCGGACGCCGGCGGAAGCATTCAAGGATTCAACCGCGCCCTCGGCTTTTGCTTCCTATTGCCAAAGTCGGACCGCGGCCGCCTGCGGCGTTCGTCCGCCGGACCAATTTGCGATTGATGAAGGTTCCCCGACATACCGCGACTCCCTCGGCCGGGAAATCGACTTCTATCTCGATCACTTTCCCGAGGATCCCGGGCCGCGGGAGATCATCATCCCCCACAATCCCATGGTCACCCGGGAAATGGACATTCAAACGGGAGACATTCTCATCGGCCGCCCGCTGGGCATGTCCTGCGGCTGTCCCATCACCCATTGCGGCATCGCCCGCGATGTCGACAAGCGGACAGGCGTCATCGTTTGGTGCGTAACCGGCCCGCTCGATCCGCGGAACAAGGGCTTCAAGGACTTGGGATACTACATCGCTGAGGGTTACGAAGGTTTGGTCAAGCATACTCGCCGGGAAATCCGCATCGGGGAACGGTATTTTTTTCAGCCGCGCATGTGCATGCTCCAATGGCGGCATAGTGGATTAGTCAATTTCCTCAACCGGATTCCGGGCTGCCTCCAGGTCCGGCTTGAAGGGCTCTGGATCGGCTGACGCTCCGCCGTCCCATCCTTGGAAGCGGCGCCATTGATCCGGGTCTTGGCTGGGAATACGACATGTTCGCGTTGATTTGACGTTCCGCCGTTCCGGTCTTTGACAAGAAATAACGGGAACGTTACGATGCCTGTGCGCCGCCGGGAAGGCGGCGGGAGGACATGATGACGTTTCCGGGAAAATCCATCCAAGCCGTGATGGAAGCGCCGATCCCGAAGGTCAAGGGCCTGGCCCGCGGCCGGAAGGATGTCGTTTCGTTTGCCCAGGGCCTGCCCTGGTTCGGTCCGCCGCCGGCCGCCGTCGACCGCGTTCTGGAACGGATCCGCCGCGGCGAGGGCGCCGGCTACAGCGACGATCTCGGCCGCCCGCGCCTGCGCGAGCTTCTAGCCGCCGACCTGCGGAACCGTGGCTTTGCCGGGGCCTCGCCCGACCGCCTTTGCCTGACGCCCGGGGCCAATCAGGCCGTTTATATCGCGCTTTCGGTCCTGGCCGATCCCGGCGACGAAGTGATCCTCTTGCGGCCTTATTATTTCAACAACCTGATGGCCCTCCAACTGCTCGGCTTGAAACCCGTGCCGGTCGATGCGGGATTGGACGGGACGATCGATCCGGAAGCCGTCCGCCGGGCCGTCGGCCGCCGAACCCGGGCGGTGATCGTCATTTCGCCGAACAATCCCACGGGCGCCGTCGCCGGCCGGGACACTTGGCGCGAGCTTCTCCGGATCGTCCGCGAGGCCGGCCTCAGCCTGATCGCGGACGAAGCCTACCGGGATTTCGCCTGGGACGGCCCGCATGTTTCGCCGTTGAGCTTGGAGGCAGACCATGTCGTCGGCGTCTTTTCGTTTTCCAAATCGTTCGGCATGGCCGGCTGGCGCCTGGGCTTTTTTTACGCCCCGCCTGAGCTGGTCGTCCAGGCCGTCAAGGCCGCCGACACGATGCACATCTGTCCGCCGGTGCCGGCCCAGCTCCTGGCCGAAGAGGTTCTCGAAGCCGAGCCGGATTATCCGCGACGATTCCGCGGCGACATGAAAGCCTCCCGCGACCGGCTGATCGCCGCCTTGCGGCCCCTTCACGAGCAGGGTTTGATCAGCCGGCCGCGCGGGGAGGGAGGATTCTACGTTTTCATCCGCCTGTCGCCGAAACGCCCTCAAAGCGGCTGGGAGATCGCCCGGCGGCTGGTGGATGAACACGCCCTGGCCGTGGTTCCCGGCGAAGCCTTCGGCCTGGACGAGCGCCCTTGGCTGCGCCTCAGCTACGGCAACATCCAGGCGAAGGAAATGGAGGCGGAGGCGGACCGGCTGGCCGCGGGGCTGGCCGAAATCCTCCGCGGGTGAAAAGGGCCCGATCAGGGACTTCAAGGAAGGAAGCCGGGAGTTAGGGTGAACGATAAGGCGGGATTTGCCGTCGGGCCCGGTGGATTGGGAAAATTCTGTTTCTCGCGGGGCGGCCATTCCTGATTGTCACCGCGGGCGAAAACAGTTCAGCGTCTCTCCCTTTCCCGCGATCCGGGCCGTGTCGCGGATTTTCTTGAGCTCTTCGGGAAGGTCGGAGTGGATCGTGACGAGCCGAAATCGAGGCGGTTTCATCCCCCGCCGTACTCAAGGAGGATATGGCCGCCGCCGATTTCGCCGGCGTCCGTAAAGAAGGCGAGGGAGATCATGGCAGGCTCCCCCGGCGGGGAAGAAAGCATTGGAGGGGGAAGGGAGTCAATTTGGAGAATGCCTCATGAATCCGGGATGGGGGATGAGAATCTTCGGATACGGCGGCGTCTTTGAGGGAGGAAAGGCCTGAACGGCTGTGACTTGCGGGGTGGCATAACGTGAGACGTTTAACGCTATGCGTTATCCCGTTCTCATGATAAACCCCTTCAAAGACCGGGCGACGGAACGTTTCTTCCCCCGTGCTCCGTCTTTGAGACTGCCGGAGTCGATTCGGCCGGCGGCTTTGAGGAAATCACGCATGATACACAACGTCGTCGTTTCACAACGAAAAAATCATCCGGATTTTAAGCGCTTCCTGTTTCTTCATTGCCTCCTCCAGTCTTCAACGTGAGGGTGAAGCCCTGCCTGGGATACTTCTGAAAATAGCAGTTGACAAATGTCAATAAATATGTATATTGTCAACCATCAGGTTAAAAAATAAGCCGAAAAGCGATGGAAAAAGAATCCTTGTTCATCCCGGCGCGGCTGAGGGTCGCCCGGAAAATCGCCGGATTGAGCCTCGAGGATCTTTCCCGCAAGATCGACGGCCGGGTCACCCGCCAAGCCCTCTCCAAATACGAGCAGGGGAAGATGTCGCCTTCTCCCGAAGTCTTGAACCGGCTCGAACAGGTCCTTGACCTGAAGCCGCGGTATGGCGAGACGCCAAGGAACGCGGCCGGCGCCGAAAGAACCGAAGAACTCAAGGCTTTCGGGGACGAGGGGATATTCCCGACTGAACGCGGCGGCGGACGTGGCTTCTCCCGCGGCCGCAAAAAAGACGAACGCCCGTCGGGCTTTTGGCGCGGCGGCTCAAACGAAGTGAAATCCGGAGCCGGGGGTGTTTCTTTGCGCCCGCGCCATGTCCTGCGCGTCCCTTATGCGCATGGCTCTCCGATCGCTCCAAACGCGATGTCCTACCTGGAATTCCGGACGAGCGCGCCGCTGCCGAAAAAAAGAGAGGATGCGTTGAAGCATCTTGCCCTGGATTACCTGGCCCGCTACGAAGACCTGGAGCGGCGCCTGGGGCGGGAGATTGTTTTCCGCAATCCGGTCGACGGCTTTTCCACCCGGACCGCGGAGGAGATCGAAAAGGCCGCGGAGACGGTGCGAGAGCACTGGCGTCTCGGCATGTCGCCCGTTCCCAATTTTCTCGAGCTTCTCGAGTCGAACGGCATCAAGGTCTTCGAGATCCGGGACAGGGAAGGACTCGGGGACTTCGACGGGCTGGCGGCCCGGTCGACCGGCGGGTACGTCATCGCCCTCAACATGAATCGCCCGCCCGACCGGATCCGCTTCACCGCGGCCCATGAGCTGGCCCATATCGTCTGCGATTTCGACGGGGCGGGGGAGAAGGAGCGGCTTTGTCATGTCTTCGCCGGGGCGTTGCTTCTTCCCCGGCCGGCTCTCGAGAGGGAACTCGTCCACCGGCGCCGAAAGCTCACCCTCTGGGAGCTTGGGGCGATCAAGCGGAAGTACGGCATTTCGCTCCAAGCCATCATGTACAGAGCCTGCGGCTTGGGCCTGATCGCGCCGCGCCATCTGCGCGATTTCGTGGCCGCGGTTAAAAAAAACGGCTGGACGATCGACGAGCCTGTGGCTTACCAGGGGAGGGAGGAGGCGATCCGCTTCAAGCGCCTCCTCAATTACGCGGTCGCGGAGCGGATCCTCGGAATGGACCAGGCCGCGGCGCTGGCCGGGACGACGGAAGCGACGCTTCAAGAAGAGCTCGGAACGATGATTTGAATTTTGCCTAAGGTGGGGGCTGAGGGGGGTCGAAGGGGCCGCCGCATGGGGGGATGAGCCGCGGCAAGGCGGCGGCGGCCCCTTGTTTCCGGCGGCAGCGGCAGCGGCAGGGGCGGCGGCAGGGGCGGCGGCTTTTAGAGAATCAGGAGAAAGGCGGCGGCTTGCGGCAAGGAGTATGGGATTCCCCCGGCCCGAGCATAGACCGCCGCTTCAAAACGGATTAAAAATCGTCGGGCCGGCCCGTCCGCGGATGGGCTCTTCGCGTATCCGACATTTTTCCCCCGGAGAAAGGGACGAGAGGGCCGCGAATAGATCCAAGAATAGCGTTGGCGCGGGATTGGAAGGGCGGCTGGCGAGGGGGGGGAGCCGGGCCGTCGGCGGTCAAAAGGAGTTATGAGGGGTTGAAACTTCGGCCGGCTTATGGCGTTATATTATAAGGGGCCGGAAACAAGTCCGGCCCGCTCGACGCCGCAAGGAGAGCGTGAGATTGACCAAGAAGGAATGGGAAGAGTTCGAGAAGGCGCTGGCTAAGGCGATCGCCGGCGATGCTCACCTCACGGAAGAGGAAGTGCGGGCGATTTTGGAAGCCGTTCCGGATTTGGAAATCGATCTCGAGCTCGATGAGACGGACGCGGACGCGGTCATCGTCTTCGGCGAAGGCGGAGTGCAGAACGCTTCGATTCTTTACCCGCCGAAAAAGAACGCGGCGACGCACTGAAGCGAGGCGGGAGCCAGGGATCGAGGAGCGGCGGCGGGAGCGGCGAGGTAAAGCGCGGCGGGGCGGCGGGACAGATCGTCCGGCGGCGGCCGCGGGAAGCGGCCCGCCCCGATATCCGAACCTGTTATATCCGAACCTGTTTAACCTTTTCCCTATTTCCCTCTGTATAAATCCGAACCTGTTCTTCCATTTCCGCATTTCCCCGCCGGAATTCCCCTGGAAAAGCCCGCCGCGGAGAATTCGGGAAATGGTGGACCAGGTACCGATTTTTATAAGCCCATTCATTTGTCCCGGGGCGATTCGTCCGGCGGCGAACCGTCTATGTAGAGGCCGATCAACTTGACCGGATTGCCGGCGGCGTCGAACTCCACTTTGATCCGGAAATAGAGAAGATTTTCCATGAAGAAGGTGTCGCGGGAAATGGCGGTCAGCGGTTGTCCGTCCGGAGGGTAATCCCGGCCGTCGCGCAGATAGGAGAGGCGGCCGTTCTTGAAAAGGAGATGCCGAGCGCCGTAATTTCCGGCGATCTTCTTCAGATGATCTTCGTCCAGCCGGAGCGGTTTTTCGAAGGCGGCGACGCAATCGAGATGCCAGTCGACGGCCTTGGGTTCGATTTTGTCCTCGGCGGCGTCGCGGGCCGTTTCCAATTCCCGCCGGGCCCGCTTGAAGTCTTTCGACCTGATGTACGCCTTGGCCAGCTCGAGCCGGGCGGAGCCCGATTGAGGATGTTCAGCCGCGTCAGCCTTTATGACGGCCAGAGCTTGGGGGCCCAGGCCGGTATCATAAAGGGATTCGGCCAGAAATCCGATATATTCGCGCGTGAACATCCCGGGATTCTTCCGTGACAGCTCTTTCAGCTCCGCGGCGGCCGCCGGACCCTTGTCCCGAACGTCCCAGGCGTATTGGTAGCGCGGCGAGTCGGACGGCCAATAGTTTAAGGCGACATTGCCCGTGGCCAAGCCGCCTAGGGCGCGGCCGACCATCTCGGAACAGACACTCAGTCCCAGGAAACTGTTGGTCAGGTAAATAAGACCGGCTTGTTTTTCGGGGTAGGCGATGACGTAATTCCGGAAAACGCCGTAATCGCCCCATTGCCAGAGGGCCAAGCCATTGCTGTCGCGCTGTGTGCCGAAGCCGAGGCTCCAGTCGAGGCCCTTGTCCTTGTCCATGTCGATCTGCGGAGTCAGCATCTCCTTGTATGTTTCGGGCCTGAGATTCCGGCCCTCGAGGACGGCGACGACGAACTTGGCGTAATCCTCGGCCGTCGTGTAGAGGGTGGCTGCGGCGCTGGCTTCCGTTCTTTTCCGGAACGAAACAGGCCGGCCGAAGAGCTCATGCCCGTTTGCCATCGTCGATTCATACTCAGGTTCCCAGACCAGGCTGCTTCGGGTCATCCCGAGGGGTTCGAGGATTTCCTTCCGCATCAGGTTGTCGATCCGGTCTCCCTTGAGATATTCGATGGTTTTCTGGAGGAATTCGTAGCCTTCGGCCGAATATTTCCATTTCGTCCCCGGCTCGAAGAAAAGGGGAAAAGGTCTTCCGCCCTCGCCGTGGGGAGTGCCGGCCGAGTGGCTGAGGACGTGGCGGATTGTGATCTTTTCCAGCCATTCGCGGTGAAATCCGGGCTCGGAGAGGGGGTGTCCCAATCCGGCCTCGACCATCTCGACCGGGATATAGTCGAGCAGCGGCTTGTCGAGTTCAAGAACGCCCTGGTCGATTAGCTTCATCACGTAATAGGCGAAGAAGGGTTTGGTGAGGGAGGCGGCTTCGAAAATCGTCTCGTCCGTGACGGGATCCTGGGTCTTCTTGTTGCGGACGCCGAAGCTGCGGACGAGGACGATCCGGCCGTCGCGGATGAGGGCCGCTTGGAGTCCGGGGATCCGGGCTTTCTTCATCAGGGCCGGGATGAATTCCCGGAGCTCGGTGTCGAGAATGTCGACATTGCGGTCGATCAGCGGCGGGGGCGATATCGACGAGGCGGGAGAGGCGGCTTGGGGCGGGGCGTCCGGCGGACCAGCGGGAGTGGGCGTCGCCAGGGGCGCCGCGGTAAATCGGCCGGCGCAGGATGAAAACACGATGGAAAGGAACGCCCCGCAGAGGAGGAGATGAGATATCCGGGCGGAAAGGAGGTTTCGGGCAGGGTTTTTCATTGAATGTTCTCCCTTTCCCGTAAATACGCGGAAAACGGAAAAAAGGTCAGGAATTCGGCGCCTGGTCTTCCATTTCCGCATTTCCCCGCTGGAATTTCCCTGGAAAAGCCCGCTGCGGAGAATTCGGGAAATGGTGGACCAGGTACCGAATTAAGGCGCCGAGTTGGCCCAGGTTAGGACTGATGGGTCGGAATGGAGGGGAAAGGGGAGGGCCGGTACCGCGGGCATTCGGAGCGCCGGAGTCGGCGGATTTCAAGACACGAGGTTTTCGAGGTCTCCGCAGGGCGTGTACTTCAGGCAGGCGCGGCACTTGTAGACGAGAAAGACTTTATTCTTGCCGTAGGGCTTATTCGTGATTTCCGAGATCCGGCGGATTTCGGCCAGGCCGGCCCGGACGACTTCCGAACTTCGGCAGTGGCGGCAGATGACTTTCCGACCCATATATTCATTATACACTCTGGCGCTTCGCGAATCTTCTTCTTCTGGCTCCGATCGTGCCGGCCTGGTTTTCATTTTCGAAGAAATTTTTGTGAATTCAACGGCTTGAGTCGAGTGAGGCATCGTGAAATAATGATCACCGGCGGGGGAAACGCCTTCTTGAGAGAAAAAGAGGTTTTGAGATGGATGACCTTATGAACTGGAAAAACCGGTATGAAGCCCTTTTCCTGGACATCTCCTTCAAGAAATACCGGATGAAGATCGATTATACGACCATCGAAAAAGCGGTCAGCCGCCTCCGCGGCGGCGACGCCATCGCTTACGAAGACCTGGAGACGATCGCCCGGGAAGACCTCTGGGCGTTCAAAAAATATTACATGTGGCCGGCCCGGCAACAGATCGAGGACGATTTGGAAAAGACATGGGGACTGATCATCGATCCGGTGGCCCGCCCGGACAAGGAAGAGGACATGGTCCGCGGGCTCCTGGCCCTATTCAAGAGCCTTCCCCTGACTTCGATCCTCCTGCGGTTTGTCTGGCCGGAGCATTACGCGATTTATTCCCGGCCTTGTCTGAAGCTCCTTCGGGTGGAGCGCGGCTATGACGACGCTGAGGAGTATTTCAACTACAACAACGAGATGCGCGACTACCGGACATCGTTCGGACTCGATCGGACGGCGGATGTCGACATGCTGATCTGGGCGATTTCCCAGCGAGAGGACGAGTACGCGGACATCAAATCGCTATTGAGCGAGAAGCTGCCCAAGGAGTTCACCCTCCTGGATCTCATCCGAAATTCGGGCCGCCGCCCGCTCAAGGTTGCTGAGGCCTTTTTCAATTACGGGGATTACCAGACGTCGGGATTCTGGGCTTCGCGGGCCCTGGAGAAAACCCTCCAGGCCGCCTGCCTCCGGGAACACGGCTACCTTTTGGAAAACACGCCGCGCGAGAAAAGCGACATCGAGTTCCTGCTGGGGCAGCTCGCCGGCAATCCCGTCATTCAAAAGCATTTCAAGCTGATTTCCTCGCTCCGGAACCTCCGGAACAAGGCTGTCCATGTCGGGAGCAACTTCAACAAGCAGATGGCCGACGAGTTCATCGACGGCGTCGGCACCCTCGCCGAGGATCTGGAAATCGTCGTCTGACGAATCGGTACCTGTTCAACCTTTTCCCCATTTCCCGTTAAATCTCCCGTTAAATCGGAACCTGCTTATCCTTTTCCCCATTTCTTAAAATCCGGAAATGGATAACCAGGTTCCGAAATACCAGGTTCCGAAATCAAGGTTCCTGGATAAAGACGAAATGCGGAAATGGTTAAGCAGGTTCCGATTTATTGGACCGGCGGGCGCTGATCATCGAGACGAGGGTCACGGCGGTGAGAATCGCCGCCCCGCCGGCGAGGGCCTTGGCTCCGGGCGCCTCGCCTAAAGCCAGAAAAACCCAGACCGGGTTGAAGACCGGCTCGATGACCGCGATCAGGTTGGCCGTGACGGCTGGGATGCGCTTGATCGCCGCAGCGAACAGGATGGCCGCCACCCCGATTTGGAAAACCCCCAGGACAGCCACCGCCCCCACCGCTTTCAAGGTGAAGCGCGGGGCCGGAACAAACAGAGTGACCGTGAGCCCCACGGCCGCCACCAGCCAGTGGGAGAGCAGGATGGATTCGATCGGGGATTCGTCCTTCTGCTTGCGCATGAAGACGAAGTAGAGGCTGAAGGTGAGCCCGGAGAGAAGCGCGAAGATGTTGCCGAGCGTCCGCCCGCCCCCGATCTCGTCCATGAACATCACGACGACGCCGGCCGTCACCACGACGATGGCGATCCAGTGCTCCAGCCGGGTCTTCTCCTTCAGCAGCCAGGCCCCGAGGAAGGCCGTGCAGACGGGGGCGATGTATTGAAGGATGATGGCGTTGGCCGAGGTCGTGGTCTTGTTGGCCGCGACGAAGAACATCATCGTCGCGGCGTTGCAGACGGTCGCCGCGACCTGGGGGAAAGACAAGTGGAAATGCGGCCGCTTCACGTACAGGAGAACCACAAACGAGGCGATCAAGCTGCGAAAGCCGGCGATCGTCAGGGGGTGCCAGTCGATGACCTTGATAAACAAGCCGGCGATGCTCCAAAGCAAAGCCGTGGCGACCATCGCCAGGATTCCGGTGACCGTTCCGCGATTCGTTATATCCATCGTCTCGATTCTCTCGTCGTGATCATATCCATTCCGTGAAGATCTTTTTCGATGGATGATATGTCCGCTCGCACTCCGAGTCAACCTCGAAAGAGATTCGGAAACAGAGAGATAGGGATTGAAATGAATATAAAAAGCGGAAATGGATAACCAGGTACGGAGAGGAAGAGGCCCGAAATCAGGAAATGGATAAACAGGTACTGATTAAGACGCGTCGAGGACATCCTTTCGGGGATCCTGCCGTCCCGTTTCCGCCGCCGGGCGAGGAAGGATTTTTCCGGAAATGAGGTGAATAGGTATTGTGTCTCCTATTTTAGAACGTCACCCGGATGACGACGATCTCCGAAGCGCCGGCCGTCCGGACGGGCGGCCCCCAGCCCTGCACGCCGGTCGTGACGATGACTTGGGAGCGGCCTTTGACTCCGTATCCCCACGGGATCTCGTATTCCTTCCGGGCGATGAAATTCAAGGGGAAGACCTGGGCATTGTGGGTGTGGCCGGACAGTTGAAGGTCCGTCCGGCTCCGGCCCAGGTTTTCCAAGTCGGTCGGCCGGTGATCCAAAAGGATGATCGGCAAATCCCCGGGCACCGGAGCGAGGAGGTCGTCGATGGATTTCCGGCCCCCTCCTTCCGCGGTCCGCCGGCGGCCGTCCAATCTCCCGGCCAGGTAGACCGAGGCGTCGATCCGGACATACTCGTCGCGAAGCATGCGAAGGCCGGCCTTCTCGAAAAACGAGCTCCGGTCGCCGCCGAAGGAATCGTGGTTCCCCAGGACGCCGTAAACGCCGTAAGTCGAACGAAGGCGCCGGAACTGGGCGGCTTCGTGATCCAGCTTTTCGTCGGGCGTGTTGCCGCCCTCGACAATGTCCCCGCCGATGAGGACGAGATCCGGCTCGAGGGCGTTGACCTTGTCGGCGAACCGCTCCATGACCCGCCGGGGCGTCCGCGCCTGGAGGTGGAAGTCGGCGGCGAAAACGATCGTCAAGCGCTCGGTTTTGGACGACTTCCGGGGAAGAACGACCCGGTATTCGCGGATCTCCAGGCGGTTGAAATTCCAGGCGCCGAAGGCCGTGACCGCGGCCGGAAGAAGCAGCATCAAGCCCAGGCGGACGCGCCGGCTTCCCGGCCGCCGGAGCTTCTCCCGCGGCAGGAGCCCGCCGAGGCGGGCCAGTCCCGTGAGAAAGTCCACGGCCAGAACGGCCATCACCAGGTAGAGGAGAAAGGGGAGGGCGGCGTAGCCGAGAGTCGAGAGAACCTGGGCCGGGACTCCGGCCGCCCTGTGTTCCAAGGCCTCGGCCGCGGGGTAGCCGCCGCCCAGCAGAAGAAACGCCGCCGCCCAAGCGATCCGCATCCCGGTCCCGCGGAGGAGGCTTCCGATCCGGACGCCGGCGTAGAGAAGGAGCGGCGAGAACATGAGGATTTCGCGGCCGAGGTACATGCGGCGGCATTATACCCGGGAGACGGCGCCGGGGGAAGGCAGGGGGGGATTAACCCCCCGCTTCGAAATATTTCACCCCTTGCCGGTCTTGTTTCGGGGGATTTTGTTTTTCTATAATTCCTTTTCATATCGGCTTTTTTTCAGGTTCGACACGATCCGCGAAGAGAGGTTATTCATGTCCGTCGGCAAGAACGCGAAGACGACGGGCCGAACCGGCTTCACTCTCCGGACCGCCCTCCGGGAGCTGATCCGGACGATCCCGGACGTCATCTATTTCAAGGATAAAAAACGGCGTTACTTAGTTATCAATGAGGCCTTTGTGGAGTTGTGCGGATTAACGAACGCGGAGATCATCGGAAAAACCGACGACGAGATCTTTCCGGCCGCCTTAGCCGCCTCGTTTCGGGCCAGCGACACCCGCGTCCTCGAATCGGGGAAGGTTTTTCGGTTCGAGGACATGATGACGGATTCGAAGGGCCGCCGGATCGTCTTCGAGACGATCAAGTCCCCGTTTCGGGACTCCGCCGGAAACGCCGCCGGAATCCTCGGCGTCAGCCGGGACATCACCGCCAGGCGGCGGACGGAGGAAGCCTTGCGGGAAAGCGAGGAGCGCTTCCGGACTCTTTACGAGAACGCAACGGTCGGCCTTTACCGGACGACGCCCGAGGGCCGGATCCACCTGGCCAATCCCGCCCTTCTCCGCATTCTTGGGTACGAAACGTTCGAGGAGATCGCCTCCCGGGACTTGGAGAGGGAAGGATACGGGCCGGGATATTCCCGGGCCGCGTTCAAGGAACGTCTCGAGCGCGACGGCTTCATCCAGGGGTTGGAGACGGCGTGGAAGCGGAAAGACGGAACGACGGTTTATGTCCGGGAAAGCGCCCGGCTGATCCGGAGCGCGGACGGGGCGTCGATTTATTACGAGGGCACGGTCGAGGATATCACCGAGCGAAAGCGGGCCGAGCTCGAGCTCCGGACGTCCGAGGAAAAATACCGTCGGATCTTCGATCGCAGCCTGGAGGGCATTCTCCAGACGTCGCTCGACGGCCGGATCCTCGCGGCCAACCGGGCCTTGGTCCGCATATTCGGCTACGATTCGCTTGAGGAATTTCTTTCGGTCAACATGACCGACCTTTACGTCGATCTCGAGGCGCGCGATTACATGATCGAGAGCCTCCGGGCGGGCGACGAGGTCCGGAACCTGGAGCTCCGGATGCGGCGGAAGGACGGCACGGAGTTCTACGCCTTGATGAACGTCACGGCCCTGCGCGATCCGGCCGGCCGGATCGACCGGGTCGAAGGCATGCTGACCGACATCACCGATCTCATCCAGTCCCGGGCGGAGCTGGAGTCCGCTCTTCGGGAGAAGGAAATCCTCCTGAAGGAGATCTATCATCGAGTGAAGAACAACCTGCAGACCGTCTCGGGGCTGCTCAGTCTGCAAGGCCGGTGTTTTCAAGATCCCGAGATCGTCCGGGCCTTCGAGGAAACCCAGGACCGCCTCCGCTCGATGGCCATGATCCACGAAAGCCTCTACCGCTCGGACCGCCTGTCCGGCGTTGATTTCCCCGCCTACGTCCAAACCCTGGCCCGGACCTTGATCGACTCGCACGAAACTTCCCCGAGCCGGATCAAGCTGCGCCTGGACGTCGAGCCGGTGAGCTTCGATCTCAAAACGGCCGTCCCCCTGGGCTTGATCATCAATGAGCTCGTGTCCAACGCCCTCAAGCACGGTTTTCCCCGGGACCGGGAAGGGATGATCGCGGTCGAGCTTCATCGCCGGGGGGAAGACGGGTTCCATCTGTCTATCCGGGACGACGGCATCGGACTGCCGCCGGACTTGGAGCTTGGCCGGTTGGATTCGATGGGCCTTTGCCTCGTCGAGATGCTCATCGGTCAGATCGACGGCCGCCTGCGGCTCGGCACTGCGCCCGGAGCGAATTTCGAAATCACGTTCCGAGCCGGGGTTTCCTGACGCCGTCCCGATCAAGCCGCCGGGACCCGTTTTTGCTCCCATCCGTTTTCTCCCGGGGTTCGCCGGGCCGGGCGCGCAAGCTCCAAGGAAATCCGTCTCCATCCGTTCACGGGGATCAAAGGAGAGGGGGACGGGATGGCCCCGCTCACGCATCCGGATCCTTGCGGATATTCCGGCTCGGACCGGCGCGGCGTCCGCAACTCCGATCGGCGGCTATGAGAAACGCTTCCCCGAGGCGATCCGGGGCGGGGAAGAGGGACCGGCCATCGATCGATAAAACGGATCTCTTCGGCCAACGGCCGGGGGCGGCTGATCCGGGAGATCCGCCGGCGCCGCCGGGCGGTCGGCGTTTTTCCATCCGTCACCGCGCGCGTCCGGCCGACGATTGCTAGCGGGTCGAATATACGGAGGCCGGGAGCGGAGAGCGAAGAAATATCCGGGAGGACGGGATGATCGGCTCCTTGGAAACGTTTCATGAGTCGACGCGTCCTATCGCGCGCCCGGGAGATTTACGATGGCCCCCTTTCGCAAACATCCGCTGACATGGACCGACACAAGATTCTATGGCGAACCGCCGACGATTAATCAGAACATATCCGGCCTGCTTCCCGTCCCGCGGCTTCCTTGAGGGACTCCATTCTTTGCGCTAAAATATGCGCCTTCCCCCGGGAAGGCCCGAAGGAGCTTCACTGATGCGAATCGTCCGCCCCGCGGCTCTTGTTCTTCTTCCGGCCCTGGTTTTGGCCTCGGCGGCTTCCTCCTCCGCCGCTCAGAGAAAACCCTCCGCCAAGAGCACGGCCAAGAGCACCGTCCAAATGATCCCGATGCGGACGATCGCGGGCCGGGATCGAACCGGCGGCGGTTTCGGCGAAATCCTCGACTTGGCCTTGGACGATCGCCGGACTCTTTACGTCTGCGACGCCCGGATCGGCGACATCCGGAAATTCGACGATTTCGGAACGCTCCTCGGGACGATCGGCCGGAAGGGTTCGGGACCCGGGGAATTCGACCGGCCCGTCGAGGTCGAAGTGCGCGGCGACCGGGTGTTCGTCCGCGATCTCGGACGGTCGCGGATGTTCGTCTTTGACCTCGAAGGGAAGCTTGTGTCGTCGACGCCCGTCGACGAACGGGAAGGCCGCTGGAGAAAGTTCCGGGCTCTGCCCGACGGGCGGTTCGTCGTCGAGATGGAGACGGCCGGGGAGACGCGGCTCGAGCTTTTTTCGGCCGGCTTCTCCCGGCAGAAAACCCTTTACCGGAAAGCCGTCCCGCGGAGCCGGATCGCCGTCGGGCCGCTCCGCGAGGACATTCCCCTTCCCTTCGTCCCTGTGGTGGAGTGGGACGTGACGCCGGAAGGGTTGATCGTCGCCGGGTATTCCGGGGATTATTCCCTCGAGATCCTCGATCCCGACAAAGGCCGCGTCGCCGCTTGGACGCGGTCCTTCAAGCCTTTCGAGGTCGCTGATAAGGACCGGAAAGACTATCTCGCCGGGCCGGGCCGGGACCTGCCGGCCGAAGCCGTCCGAACCCTTGTCTTCCCGAAGACGAAGCCCGCCTTCGAGAAGCTCGTGGTCAACGGCCGGGGGCGCATCTGGACGTTTCTTCCCTCAGCCGATCCAAAGGAACGGACCGTCTTCGAGGCGTTCGACGCCGACGGGGCGTTCCGCAGCCGGGTGATTCTCGAGGACGAATGGCCGCGGACGGCGCCCGTCGTTTTTTTCGTTGGCGGAGTATGGATGGCCGTCGCCGGTCCGGACGGGGAGACATCCATCGTCCGGTATCAAATCACCAACTGACGGGCGGGGCGGGAGGCCCCGGCCTCTCTTGGTCGGAGCGGAAGACCGCTTGCGGGGAGACAATCCGGCGGCCGGCCCCCGACCGCGCCCTCGGCGGCGCCGAGGACGGGAAGGGAAGACGGGGACGAGGCGACGTTTAGGGCGCCGGGCCCCGGCGTTTTCGCC
>MTKY01046848.1_pt1 | contig 15445 bp, 10 predicted proteins | sample 1042731 | NCBI WGS metagenome assembly MTKY01 (sample SAMN06212206, study PRJNA360538) | anaerobic digester metagenome | biome: Wastewater treatment plant; material: sludge; isolation source: anaerobic digester fed with sludge from wastewater treatment plant | place: Denmark: WWTP Soeholt ... | reverse complement strand
CCGCCTCCGAGCCCGAGACGGCTGTTGTACGCGCGAGCCACTGCGGCTTGGAACCCGGGCTCGCCAACCGCGACCATGATGCCCCCAAGATTCGCTGCACCGACCCGTTCGAGCTCGGCCACGCCGCGCGCCGTGTAGTCGGGACTGAGCGCACTGTGCGCGTCCACTCGGATCACAATCGGATGCCGCGCAGCCGAGATGGCAAGGTTCAGACCAACAGAGATGTGCATCTCCGGGTTGTCGACGATTCGTATGCGGTCATCAGATGCGGCTAGGCCTCGAACGATCTCCTCTGTCCCATCGACCGACGGCGCGAGAGCCAACACGACTTCAACAGGGCCGTCGTACGCCTGCTCCAACACACTGGCCACTGCCGCTTCGACGTACTCCGCCTCGTTGAGTATCGGCATCACGAACGAGACCCCGACACGACGTTCGGGCCTCGTATCCATGACGGTCGAGGCTATCAGCCGCGCCGATGCTGTCGCCGGTTCCGTGAGTCTCAGGTTTGGCCGATCCGTCTCACGACACCGTCGACTGTAAGATTCGACTGGCCGCACGCAGACAAGGAATTGCATCGATGACCCGTCCTCGACCTGGACGTCGTACCGGGATGCGTCGCGCCGCGAAGCCGGCCAAGCCGAGCTCGGCCCCTGCCAGGGGTGCTCGACGGCGGACCAAGTCAAAGCCGTGGCGAGCCATCCTCGTCGTTGGTTTGATCATTGCCGCTCCGACCACCACATGGCTCCTCTACGACCACGTCGACACACCGGCCGCCAGGCCTGGTTTGCCTCGCATCAGTGAAACCGCCTCGGGCATGTTGCGGGTCGTATGGCACCCCGTCGCTCGTGCCGAGCGCTATGAGATCTCCGTCAAGCCGCTGACCGATGGCGGCCGAAAGTCCACCGTCGCGTCTCCGGAGTCGGACGCCCAGCTCGCCAACCTCGCGCCGGACACCAAATATCAGATACGTGTCAGAGCGGCCGTGCCTTCTGGCAACGCGACCAAGATGACAGCCTTCTCGTCACCGGCCATCGCGACCACCTCGGCGGACAACCGACCAAGACTGCTGGTGCCGGAGGACCTGCGCATAGCCGAAACCTCCCCCCCAGAAGTGCGCGTCAACTGGGAGCCAACCTCAGGTTCCACTGGATATGACGTCCAGTACGCCAAGTCCGCCGATTTCAAGAAAGCCACCCAAAAGCACTCCACTGCCACCGCGCTCAGCCTGAAGCTCATCGATGGCAACACCGAGTGGCACATTCGGGTTCGCGCAACAGGCACTGGGTCAACGCGCAGTGAGTGGACGACCCCGCTGAAGATCATCACCTCGCCGCCTGATCAGCCGCGCACCTTGCGTGTTGCCTCCTACAACGTCCTCTGTCACAGCTGTGACGGCGCTTCATGGGGCCAACGCCGGAGCACGGTCGCGAAGACAATCGACTCCGTTCGACCAGATGTCGTGGGACTGCAGGAAGCACTCCAGTCACGTCCCCGCGGCTTCAGCGTTCCCCAGTTTGTTGACCTCGTGAAAGCGGTCAATGGCCTTGGGAACGACTACGCAGTCACCAACGCGGCCATCGATGCGTCGAAGGGCGAGCGCATCATCTACCGCCCTTCCACGCTGACCCTTCTCAAGACCAGCCAGATCAAGTACTCCAGCCAGCGCCGCGGCGCGACCTCCCGCTACGCCGTGTGGGCGAAGTTCCGTGAGCGCGCGACCGGCAAGGAGTTCTTCTTCTTCACGACCCACCTGGAGCCCGGGTCGTCGTCCGTGCGACTTGCCCAGGCGAAACAGTTGGCACGGAACATCCCGCTCATTGCGGGCAAGCTGCCGGCTGTGGCGGTCGGCGACTTCAACGCGTCTCAATACCACTATTACGCCGTGCACCAAGCGCTGACCGGTGCCGGGATGGTCGATCCCCTGGGGGTGCAGAGCCACTCCAGAACGCCATCGGCCGACGCCACGGTCGAGAAGCGCATCCACACCAACTACGACACCTACAACGGCAGCAGGTCGACCCCACACGTGAGCACGAGCAATCCGGAGGGCAACGGAATCTTTCTCGACTACATCTTCACGACGCCCATGCGGGTCGTCGAATTCGAGGTGGTGGTGAGGCTGGACTCGGCGGGGCGATTCATACGACCGATCCCGTCAGACCACACCATGCTGCGGGCCGATGTGGTGCTTCCCGGCGGCGACGGTCCCTAGGACGAAGGCGAGCTGCGCCCGAACAACGCGTCAACGGCTCGGCTCGACGCCATGCCGTCGTCCAGGTGATTGAACATCGTGTGCCAAGCGGCGTACCTCGCAGCGAAATCAGCCTGCCAGCCAAGACCGTCGGCAAGCAGCAGGTCACGGAGCTCCGCCTGCGTTCTGATCACCGGACCTGGTGCAAGCGCTTCGAGATCGAAGTAGGCACCCCTCACCTTGTCATCTGCGTATTCGTCGATGTCAGGCGCAAAGAAGATCATCGGCTTGCCCGTCACCGAGAAGTCGAACATCATGGACGAATAATCCGTGATGAGCACATCCGCAACCATGAAGAGCTCGCTGACCTGCGGGTACGTACCGACATCAAGGATTCCGACATTGTCCACGGCATCCGACATGTCGAGCGTGCGTACGTGGCCGCGAAGCAACAAGATCCATGGCGAACCGAGATCGTTGGCGAGCCTTGGGAGGTCGACGAGCTCAACCTTGTCGCCCTCGACATCCTGAACCCGCCAGGTGGGCGCATACATCGCAAGGAGGGCGTTGGGCGGGACGCCGAGCTTGGCCCGGATGGTCGCGCGTCGCTCGTCATCGACCTTCAGCAGCTCGTCATTTCGCGGATAGCCTGCCTCGATCACGTCAGCGTCAGCGAACTCATACGCCTGCTTGATGATCTCGGTGCTCGATGCGTTCTGGGAGATGAACTTGTCCCACTTGGCGCGCTCTTCGCGGAGCAGCCGAAAGTGTCGGCGGTTCATGTTTGCCCGGTCCAAACCGATCTTCTTGTACATCGAGCCATGCCACGTTTGAATCACGGTCTGAAAACGGTGCTTTCGAAATGTCGTTCTGAGCCACTCATTGGTGACGACCCAGCGCGCCGACGTCCGAGCCTGCCACCACTCGGCCGTGCCGATGACAACTGGCAGCCCGCCATCTGGCACGGCGATCGACAGGTCGTCAACTGACCAATAGCGAGGGAGATCCGGGTAGCGGCGGGCAACCTCAGCATCCATCGCGCGCGGATTGCAGGTCGCATTGCGCCCTACGAAACTCTCGAAGAAGACGGCATCTCGCGGCTTGGGCTTGCTGTTGTGCTTGAGCTGCAGCTGCGCCTGGTTGTATGAACCAAACTCCGAAGCCCGCAGTGGACGCCCAACATGCAATCTGAACTGGTCACGGCCATCGAGCTGAAATTGCAGACGGTAGTCAGCCGCCAGGTGTGTCTGAGGCATCAAACGAGAAAGGTCGTTCGTCACGTACGTCGGCAGGGTCTCGCCTGCAGCTGTGGCCAGCAGGGCATAGGCACCGCGCATCGGTGGGAGCTCAGGACCGCCCCAGACTGATACTCGCAATCGTGCCCGACCGACGAAAGTTTCGCCGTCCATCGTGAGCTCCACTGGAAGGCGGGCCCGTCCTCCGACCAGCGTGAGTGAGATGCCTGTGGCATCGCCAACGATCCGTCCCTCCAGCCGGACAACTGTGTCGCCCTCCAGCTCAGCTGTTCGAACCTCCACGAACACTCCCGCATCGACGACCTCAACACGTTGTTGACCGTCGCCCCGCACGAATACAGGTGTGCTGTCGGTCGATTCCACTGGCGCGCCGGCCAGGTCCACGGGTCGATTTGCACCGGACGCGTGAAGAGACCATGCGGAGGGAACGGGCCGACCGGTCTCCGCATCGAATGCCGGTCGACGAGGGGGAAGGGTTCCAGCGAACGTCAACCCGTCTGATGACGGCACGCGGAGCAGCTCGACAGGTTCCTGGGATCCACTCACCAACGACAGGGATTTTGCCGGACGATCGAGTGAAACTGTCAACAGTCGTCCGGAAACGTCGACATGGGTGGCGTTCAGCGCTGGTTTGCGTCGAATCACCAGAAGCCCCCGGCGGTCGTTCCACACCGGACCGACCAGCGTCCCGTCATGGTCTCTTCGCAAGGACATCGTCGCGCCTGAACCATAGGGGTTGAGCCGACGAATCGGGCCCCAGAAATGACGACCTCCCCCAGAGATCCTGACCCGAACCTGCCTGGCCCCTCCCTCGGTGACCTGACTCAGCGCGGCTGCGTCCCAGCGAGCCTGAAAGGCCGTGTTCGCATAGTCGAACTCGGCTTTGCGCGCGGCTCCATTGACGCGCGGATCAGGCGTCGAGACGACCTCTGCCAACACTGCACGCCGCCATCGACGGTGCAGGGACACCTCGACCTGTGGCACGCGGGCGAATCCTGAACCCCGGGTGTAGCCCCAACCGTTGATCTGCAGGCACTCGTCGTCCCAGACAACTTGCACCACCTGAGACACCCAGCCCAGATGAAGGGCGGGGATGGTTCGACCGATGTATCGGTATGTCGATCGAGCGGCCGACACCAGTCGTCTGATCCATGCGGCCTCAGACGTCTGAGCACGTCCCAAAGCGCGGGTGGTGAACGAGCGTTGACGGGTGCCGGAGGGTGCCATGTCAGATCACGCGAACCGAGCAGCGTCAGCCCGTGCCGACTCCACGACCCCAGCGATCCAGGTCGATTCAGAGGGGCGGAGCTTGAAGGTCTGGCGCTGACCCCGTCGAATCATGTTGCCGAACTCCGCGATCTCATAGCGCAGGCCGTCGCCGGCAAATTTGTAATAGAACTTCTTGTTGTCTGACTGGTTCTCGAACCGAGCCTCGAAGTATTCGGTCTTCCACCACGGCGCCGGAACGTAGATGTAGCCCTCCGTGCCGGACACCACGAGACACCCCTCGGACTTCACCCCCAGACCAGTTGTAGCGGTGGCAATGGCGTGCGGATAGCGCAGGTTCAGCCTCGAGAACGTTTCCACTCCGAGCTCCTCGTTCCACAGCGATGATGCCTGTAGCTCGACGTGATCCTCACCGAGCAGCTTGACAATCGCGAGCAGCGGGTACGTTGCCAGTTCCGACAGGCTGCCCCCCTCCATCTCGGCGTCAAGCTCGCGAGCGGGGGCCGACGTCAGCTTGGTGAACGTGGCTTCCACCGAGCGTACGTCGCCGATGGAGCCACTTCGGGCAACACCCACCATTCGTTGGAACCCAGGCGAAAATGCCGTCTTGATCGCCTCGAGCAAGACCACGTCGTGTTCTTTGGCCAGGTCGAACAGGGAGGTGGCCGAGCCGCGGCTCAGCGTCAAAGGCTTCTCACACAACACATGCTTGCCGGCCTCAATGGCCTGCCGGGCATAGGCCTCGTGCGTGTCGTGGGGCGTCGCGATGTAAATGGCATCGCACTCATCGAGCAGCTGATCGACACTCGTCGCGGCGAGATCCAATTCGTGCTTCGCCACGAATTCGCCGACATTGCCGAAGTCTCTTGAGTAGGCGCCCTCGATGTCGACACCGCTCACGAACCGCGCCTCGTCCACGAATCGATGTGCGATTCGCCCGGTACCAAGCACGCCTATCCGCAGGATCCCGGAAGACTCGTTGCGCAGCAACGTGCTCGAGACGCCTTTGGTGCGGTCGAGATAGACGACTTTGCAGTAGTCACCCAGGTAGTCGAACTTGCCGAGCCAGTCCGATCCGATCGCAAAGATGTCCACGTCGTACTTCTGGATGTCATTGATCTTCTGGCCTTCGTACTCCTCAATGATCACCTCGTCGGCCAGACCCGACTCCTGGACGTTGCGGATGCGGTCCATCAGGCTCTGCTGGACGTTGAGCTTGCCGCGGGCGTCGTCGAAGTTCTCGGTCGTCACGGCAACGATCAGGTAGTCACCGAGAGCCCTGGCCCGTTCCAGCAGACGCTTGTGCCCGTCATGGAACAGATCGTAGGTCCCGTAGGTGATGACGCGCATCGGACTCCATTCATCGGTGCAAGACCAGACAAGGTTACCGGGCGATGTCGATGTCCCTGCGCGCGCCAGCGAAGTCCGCGGCAGTCGTGAGCTTGACGTTGCGTTCATCGCCCGCCACCAGCGCGATCCTCACGTCGGGGCGGTGGCGCAACACGACTGAACAATCGTCAGTCGCGTCATCATCGGCCTCCGCGGCAAGCCGATGGGCGTCCCGAATGACACCGCAACGAAAGCCTTGCGGTGTCTGTGCGCGCCGGATCGAACCCCGGTCCGGAATGTCGATCAGTTCCGTCCCACGATCGCCGGACTGCACCCGATAGACGGTGTCGACCGAGTCGACAACCGTACCGACGGCATCGTGGGTCAGCAGCGCCTCCAGGCATCTGTCAATGATCGCCCCCGAGACAAACGGGCGTGCAACGTCATGAATCAGTACGAGTGCTTCGTCATCGCCTATCTCCTCCAGGCCTGCTACAGCGCTCTGCTGACGGGTCTCTCCCCCAGCGACGATTGTTGCGCCGGGCATCGATGCGGTCGCGGCCTCCACCAGATCGGCCGGCATCGTCACGATCACCCGATGAACGTTCGGATGCTCATCGAATGCCGCAAACACGTGCTCGAGCATCGTCAAGTTACCCAGCCGGGCGAGTTGTTTGGGCCCGCCCTGACTGGCACGCTCCCCTCGCCCGCCCGCAAGCAGGAGCGCAACCACAGTCGGAGTGGTCATGACGTCACCTGTTGGGACTTCCACGCGCGGAAGCCCTCCTCTGTCGTACCCATCCGCCAGTAGCCCGAGATCGATGTATCGGTGCGGGGCACAGCCTGTTCGGTGAGCACGTACGGTCGTACGCTTTTGAGGAGTGCCGACTCGCCGTGCACAAACGCCTGCACACGGCCGTCACGCCACCGCCATTCACGCACGGCGTCGTCGAGCAACGTCGTCGTTCCTGGATGGGCATCACCGCGATGCAGCCAGTGCACCTCGAGATCGGCCGCGGTGGTCAGGGCAAGTTCGTGGTCAGGTCCGTCGACCTCGAGGAATGCCACCGCCGTGGCATCAGCCGCGAGCGCCTCGAGGGCCGAGCTGATGGCTGGTAGCGCTGCTTCGTCGCCGACAAACAAGTGCCAGTCCACCGTCGGGTCGGGCCTGTATGCGCCGCTGGGACCACGAAGGTGCAGCTCATCACCGGGTTGGGCTGCCGTGGCCCAGGGTCCCGCCATGCCTGTGTCGCCGTGGATCACAAAGTCGATTGCAAGCTCTCGTGCGTCGTGATCAATCCAGCGGATCGTGTATGTCCGGAGAACCGGCCAGGAGTCCTGCGGCATCGTGTCTCGCACGACCTCAAGGTCGAGCGGCTCGGGATAGTCAAAGCCAGGGGCGAGGAAGACAAGCTTGACGTACTTGTCGGTGAACGCGCCGCAATTGAGGGCGAGATCCCGCTCGCCGAGGGTGTCAAAACCGTCGCCGCCAAACACCACCCGCCGTAGCGAAGGGGTCAGCTGCTCGGTGCGGATGACCGTCATTCGCGCTGGTTGGGTCTTGCTCACCTGTGTAGCCTACTGGCGTGACCCACGGCATCGACACGACACAATTTGACTCCCAGATCCGCGCTCAGGATGACCTCTTTCGTCACGTGAACGGTCCGTGGCTGCGTACCGAGCAGATCAAGCCGGACCGTGCCACAGCCGGAGCATTCGTGGTGCTCGTCGACGAGGCAGAGGCCAAGGTTCGCGAGATCATCGAGACGGCACGCGAGACACCTCAGGACGACGAGCAGCGCAAGATCGGCGATCTGTATGCCAGCTTCATGGACGAGAAGCGCGCAGAGGCGCTCGGCGCCACACCGCTTGAGCCTGAGCTCGCGCGGGTTGACGCGATCAGCGACATCGCGGCCTTCGTCTCAACGCTTGGCGAGCTCGATCGCCAAGGGGTCGCGAGCATCTTCGGTATGTACATCGGACCTGACAGCGGCAATCCCGAGCGCTACATCACGCACCTCAACCAAGGCGGTACCGGCCTTCCGGACGAGTCTTACTACCGCGAGGACGCAACCGCCGACATCCGCAAGGCATACGTCGCCCACATCACCACCATGCTGGGGTTCGCTGGGCTCAGCGATCCCCCCGTTCGCGCCATGCGCATCATGGATCTGGAGACTCGACTCGCGAGCCATCACTGGGATCGCGTCGCCTGCCGAGATGCCCAGAAGACCTACAACCTGGTAAGTCGAGACGATCTCCAGGCGTTGACACCGGCATTCAACTGGGCGGCCTGGTCGTCGGGGGCCAAGATTCCCGCACCCGTGCTCGCCGAGGTGGTCGTTGGACAGCCATCGTTCCTCGAAGGGCTCGAGACACTGCTTGTCGCAGACGAGCTTGAGGCGTGGAAGGAGTGGCTGCGCTGGCAGGTCGTACGCAGTGGTTCGCCCTACTTGTCGTCTGACTTCGTCACTGCCAACTTCGAGTTCTACGGACGGACACTGAGCGGCACCGATGAGCTCCGTCCCCGCTGGAAGCGTGGAGTGGGCTTCGTCGAGGGCGCGATGGGTGAGGCCGTCGGTCGCATCTACGTACGCACCGAGTTTCCTCCCGCCTCCAAGGAGCGGATGACCGAGCTGATCGACAACCTCATCGAGGCCTACCGCACCAGCATCTCTGCGCTGCCCTGGATGAGCGACGAGACCAAGAAGCGTGCGCATGACAAGCTCAGTTCATTCGACCCCAAGATCGGTCATCCGGCGGAGTTCCGCGACTATGACGCCCTCGATACCGCACCCGACGACCTCCTCGGCAACGCTCGGCGTGCACTGGCCGTCGCGACGGACCGCGAGCTGGCCAAAATCGGCTCCCCGATCGACCGCGACGAGTGGTACATGACCCCGCAGACCGTCAACGCCTACTACAACCCCACGATGAACGAGATTGTCTTCCCCGCGGCGATTCTGCAGCCACCGTTCTTCCACGTCGACGCTGACGATGCGGTCAACTACGGCGCCATCGGTGCAGTGATCGGCCACGAGATCGGGCACGGGTTCGACGACCAAGGCTCCCACTACGACGGCACTGGTGCACTCAACAACTGGTGGACCGATGAGGACCGGGTGTCATTCGAGGAGCTCACTTCCGCGCTGATCGCCCAGTACGACGCGCTGTCACCTGAGGGCGCCGACGACAAGTTCGTGAACGGCTCGTTGACGATCGGCGAGAACATCGGCGATCTCGGTGGTCTCGGCATCGCCTACAAGGCATTCAAGATTTCTCAGGCCGACGGCTCCGATGAGGCGATCGACGGCCTCACGCCGGATCAGCGGTTCTTCATCTCGTGGGCGCAGGCGTGGCAGTCCAAGGTCCGCCCGGCCGAGACGGTGCGGCGGCTCACAGTTGACCCGCACTCGCCGCCGGAGTTCCGGTGCAACCAAGTCGTGCGCAACATCGACGCGTTCTACGACGCGTTCGATGTGACCGCGAACGACGAGGCATGGTTGGACCCAGAGGCGAGAGTAAGCATCTGGTAGGGCGCGCGGCTCCTCCGTCGCCGCATCAGCGGCTCGTCCCTCACCGCTGCTCGCTTCGCTCGTGCGCCTTGCCATCGCTCGCTGGCGCTCGCTCGGCCCATGGTCACCTCCGCTAAGTTGCTCGAATGAGCAATCTCGCGACCCACAACCCTGTTCAACGGCGGATTGTTTCGGTGCTTTCTGGGGTGCAGGTCATTGGCGGCATCGGCAACGGTGCCGGACTCGCTGTCGGAGCGCTGCTCGTCAAGGACGTCAGCGGCTCATCCGGGTGGTCTGGCATGGCCGTTGTCATGCTGACACTCGGCGCGGCAGCATTCACGATCCCGCTGGCCACAATCGCGGCCCGTGCGGGCCGTCGACCGGCCCTCACGCTCGGCTGGCTCACCGGCGCGAGTGGTGCGGGTGTAACGGTTTGGGGGGCCGAGGCAGACTCGTTGATCATCGTGCTGTTCGGGCTCGTCTTGTTCGGCGCCAGCACGGCGGCCAACCTCCAGTCGCGGTTTGCCGCGGTCGACCGCGCAGACCCAGCCCAGATCGGTCGCGCTCTGTCGCTAGTCGTCTGGTCGACGACGGTCGGCGCCGTCATCGGCCCCAACCTCACCGGCCCCGGTGCGTCGGTAGCCGGTGCTGTGGGCATCCCGGACCTTGCCGGTCCGATGCTGTTCTCGGCCATGGGATTTGCCATCGCGGGTGTAATGACATTCGTGCTGCTGCGTCCTGATCCGCTGATCCACGCGGCCGATGCCGCGCCCGCAGCGCGGGGTATGCGCGCCGCACTCCCCCACGTCCGCGGTCGTACGCTCACCGCGATCCTCGCCATCGCAACATCACATGCCGTGATGGTCTCTGTTATGGCACTGACGCCCGTGCACATGCAAGATCATGGTGCATCGCTCGACATCATCGGACTCACCATCAGCCTGCACATCGCCGGCATGTTCGGCCTGTCACCCATCATGGGCTGGCTCAGCGACAGCTGGGGCACCGGTCGTACGATCCTGATTGGCCAATCGATCCTCCTGCTCGCCACATTCGTCGCCGGCACGTCGGGTCACTCAGACGGACAGATCATGGTCGGACTGACACTGCTCGGCATCGGCTGGTCGGCATCCGTCATCGCCGGTGCAGCGATGCTCAGCGCCTCGCTCGAGCAGTCGGTGCGACCCCTCGTACAAGGATTCTCCGACCTGTCCATGAACCTGGCCGGAGCCTTCGGAGGACTGCTTGCCGGAGTGGTGGTCGCCACCAGCGGCTACGGGACGCTCAACGCAGCAGCAGCCGTGCTCACGGTGCCGGTCATTGCCCTGGTGCTGTCAGGCCGTCGCGTGGCGGCGCAGGTCTGATCAACGACGGAAGATCGTGAACTTCACCCAGTCCGTGACGGGATAGACGGTGCGATGCAGGCCCGAGTCGACGACGTCATACACAGCTGACCCGCGGACGCCGAGCCAGTCGCCGACCGGCCCGAAGCGGTCGCGCACCCACTCGTCAATCCACTCGAATGCGTCGTCTGATGCGAACAGGCAGGTCACCGCGATCACCGCGACCGACGACCACGGTGCAGCGAACAGCACGGCAAACACGATGTTGACCGCGATGGCCAAAGTGAGCACCACTCGGCGTGAGCTCGGGTTGAGAAGCAGCGGCGCGAAGAACAGCTGGACCAGCAGCACGGTGTAGGTGATGATCGCAAGGATCACCGTGCTCGAGCTCAGCAGGTCCGACAGCCACGGGAATGGTCGATACTCGGGCAGCTGCATCGTGTAGTAGAGCGCCGTACCGTGCTGCCACGTGACTTGGGAGATCTTGTCGAGACCGGCTGCGGTGTAGACAAGGATCGTCTGGATCGCCAGGGCGACGAGGGCCAAGTTGTGAAGGCTGGTCGACAACCAAGGCGGCAGGGCCTCATCGCGCGGTGAGCGCGACCGACCCTTCCTCGATTGTCTCCGGCCGTCAAGCGACCACCGATCCGCGCTGCGCATCAGCAGCAGCCACAGCAGTGTCAGACGTATGAGGTTGTCGCCCTGCCCGCCAACCACCGGGTTCTGACCCACGATCGCGATGAAGCCGACGAAGCTGAGCACATTGGCGGCCTTGGTGCGCCACCCGACAACAAGCGCCAGCGCTGCAAGCATGGTGACGACGTAGACAACAGTGAGCACATCCGAGCTGACGTCCTTCAGCACGGCCAGCTCGGGGAACCGGCTGATGGCTCGTGACGGTTCAGCCCAGATCGAAGCCTGTCCGACCCACAAGTCCCGGGTGGTGAAGTTGGCCGTCAGTAGTCCGAGCACCGCGATACCGGTGCCGATGCGGCAGGCAGCCGCAGCGTACAACGCGTGCTTCTCGTTGAGCACCCAGTCCTCAACCCGCTCGCGCAGGATCGCGAACGAGTCGATTCGCTCCCACATGAAGTCGCGCACTGTCTTCAACCCCTCACGTACGAGTCGTAGGGGGTCTGGGCTTCGATCGAACCGCGGAAGTGCGGACGCCAGCCGAAGAAGAACCACAGGTAGTCAACGTCTTCAATCGTCTTGTCATGCCGCTTCGAAAACGCCGGCACAACGCGACGGCCGACCTTGAACTGCACCTGCAGGACCTTGCCCTTCCATTTCGAGGTCGCGTAGAGCGACGCGAACTGAGTCGCCATCTGGTCATACGCGAGATAGTTCTGCACTGTCCCGGCGTCGTCTCCGGCGCCGTTGAGTGCGGCACCCCTTGCAGTGGTGGTGTCTGTCACCTTGGTCTCGCGCACGATCTTGCGTTGAGCGGGCTCGAGGGCGAACATCGATCGGTTCAGGTTGGTCGCAAGGCGACGGGCGATCAGGTGCACGCGGGCTGGGTTGGGGTTGAACCGTGCGTCACGCACGTCCTGTTCGGTCAGGTCGAACCACTCGGTGACCTTGGAGTCTGCGGACCCGTTCTTGACCAATGCGCGGATCTGGAATGACTCGTCGACGAACTGGACACTCGGATCGACTGTGTCGACGTCCTGTTGGAAGTAGGGATCGACGTACGACGCCAGATTGCGCGAGCCGATGACGTCACGGATCGGACTGGATGGCGCGAGCCAGAGCATCAGCAATGCAGAGTGGACGAGCACGAGGACACCCAGTCCGGTCACCAGTCGCCGCTGCCACGGGCGCACCGGCTCGTCGTGTGCGTCGGGCATGGGCTCCATCCTAGGGCGTGTGTTCCGATTGGCCGTCGATCAGGACGCGCGGTATCCGCGCCCGTCTGACAAGGCAAACGACTGAGGCGCACCGGGGTTGTGCGGCGAAGGAGGATAACGCCGTCAGACGGGATGCGGGGCCGCGCGTCCCGACGGTGAATCGGAACGCGCGGCCTTGGGCGGTCGGTAGTTGGTACTCGACGCACAACTGCCGGTGTCCCCAGGGGGCCACCGGCAGCCGTGTCAGGCGTTGCGATCAGATCTGAAAGCGACGCTTTTCGTTCAGCAGGACAGTTGCGCCGAAGAGCAGCAGTCCGAGACCCAGCATCCAGAACGGAAGCAGGTTGGGCGATCCCGTTGCCGGAAGCGTCGTGGTCACGTCCGCGTCAGCCTGGCTGTCTGAATCGGAAGCGGCATCTGAGTCTGACTGTTCGTCACTGTCACTGTCATTGTCATTGTCATTGTCGTTGGCAGCCTGCGTGTCATTGTCATTGTCGTTGGCAGCCTGCGTGTCGTTGTCGTTGTCGTTCGCAGCCTGCGCATCATTGTCATCAGCCGCAGATGCGAGGGAGTTGGGGCCACAATGGACTCGAGCCAGATTGAGCGTGTTGTCGTTGAGCACGGTGAGGCTCAGCCCAATCACGTCGATCTCGTCCGGGGACGGCGATTCGAAGGGCGCTTGCTTGTTGACCTTGCCTTTCAAGATCGGCTTGATCGCGTTGCCTACCGGAGTCCAGAAGCGGTGCCTCCAGCTGATCGAGCAGGCCACCAACGATGGTCGCCTTGACCCCGGCCAGAAGAGCGTCCGCTGCGTTAAGAAGGGTGTTGATTGCGGGGAGGCCAACCGTGGAATCGATGACTCCCTGGAGGACGTCATCAAGGATCTGCTGGGCCGCTTCGTCGGAGTCGACAACCAAGTCAGAGTTCGGGGTGGTGGCCACTGTGACTGGAACCTGGATCGGGACATCGAGGCCCGTGAGGGTCAGGTCGATTGGCGCAACCGTCACGTTGTTGGCGGTTCCCGTGGTCGGGTCTGCCGCGCACGCTGCCGTGACAGCGCCAAGGTCCAACTGGACCGAGAGCACGGTGTCGTCCAGAGCCGCGATGGCGGATTGGAGCGCGTTGTCGAGCGGAACTGTGATGGCATTCAGGGCGGTGATGAGGACAACGTCAAGAATATCGTCCAGTGGATTGACGATCGGATCGATGATCGTGGCCGTGTTGGTATCGGCGAGGTCTGCGATCAGATCAGTGATGTCGATGGGTTCACCAAGATTTTTGAAACTGATCCCGCCAACCGCAGCATCCGCAGTGGACATACCGTTCGCGCCGCTGAGGCTTGCAGTCGCATTCTGGCTGAACAAATCGATGGAGTTCGTGTGGAGGCCCGGACCACAGCGACCGGCCGGAGTGCCGACCGGCGTTGCTGCAGGAGATCCAACAGTCGTGCCGGCGGGCAGCTCGGCCGCGCAAACGCCCGAGTCGAGATCAACGGAGTTGAAGAGACCAGTTCCCTGCGAGGCGCGGGCTGTGGCTTGTGCAACAGAGTTCGCCGCACCCTGGGCGGAGAACGAGAGTCCGGCGGTGATGATCAGTGTGACCAGTCCGACTGCGATCGAGTTCTTGGCGAGCTTGTTCCTCATCCGAGAGGCTCCTTGCTTCGTTGTTGTTCGGGTGCCCGGTAGGACCAACCCAGTGGGAAAATTGGGAGAAATTGGAGAAATTGGACAAAGCGACTGAGAGATCGCTCGGCACAGTTAACCATAATCTCAGGTGTCCTTAACCTCAGACGCGACGTTCCGCGTCATAAAGACACACTGTTCAACTCGTTGCCTTGCCGGAAGTCACGCGGCGTCGGAACATCTTCACCCATCCAAGCCCCCTGATCCATGATCGATCGCTCACCAGGATCATGTCGACGGCGATCATCACGAGGGAGAAATACAAGATGCCCATGAAGAAGCCGATGCCCAGGTGCATGCCTGTGATCAGCACCAACGCCACCATCCGCGTGGGGCGATAGATGAGCAGCACCGGAAAGAACATCTGCACGACAATCGCCATGTAGGTGGCTCCCGTGATGATCGGCGCACTCGCGTACACCGGGTGAAGCCAGTCATTCCACGGCGAGTAGGCATCGGTCTGCAAGGGGTAGTAGACCGCAGTCCCGTCGCGCCACACCTCGCTCTGCAGCTTCCAGAACGCTGACGCGACATAGACCATCACGACCTGGTGGATGATCAGGATCACCGCGAGGTTGTGCAGTGTCACGGCGAACCATCGCGGCATCAACGCTCTGACGTCGCCGCGCTCCGATCGCAGTCGGGCGTCGATCGACCAACGCTTACCAGCGTCGGTGAAGCACAGGTAGAGCAGCACCATGCGCAGGACAGCATCCCCGCCCGACCCGACGAACGGGTTGGAGACGTACAGCGACAACCACAGAAACAGCGTCATCACGGTCGAGGCCCGGGTGTAGAGACCCACCATCAGCAGCAGACCGAAGACAATCGTGACGATGTACGCGAGATCGAACAGGTGCCCGTCAACCTGCTTGAACAGACCGAGGAACGACGGCCAGCCCTTCGTCGTTCGTACGGTTTCGGTCCAGGCAGCACCATCACCCCACGTGTAGTGACGGTCCGGCCAGTTGACGATCAGCTGACTGGCGACGATGAAGCCCAGGATCATCCGGGTCACGGCGAGTCCGTATGTCGACCGCTTCTCGTCG
>MTKY01051863.1_pt1 | contig 15448 bp, 14 predicted proteins | sample 1042731 | NCBI WGS metagenome assembly MTKY01 (sample SAMN06212206, study PRJNA360538) | anaerobic digester metagenome | biome: Wastewater treatment plant; material: sludge; isolation source: anaerobic digester fed with sludge from wastewater treatment plant | place: Denmark: WWTP Soeholt ... | reverse complement strand
TGGCCATCTGGAGATATTGCCTGGCCGCCATCGCCATGGTCGCGCTGGCCGCGCCGGAGCTAAGCACCCTCTCCACCGAGAGCCTGCCGCCGGCGACCGTGCCCAACATCCTCTACAGCGGCCTGCTGTCTAACGTGGCCGGCTCTCTGGTTATCCACTTTGCCATCCACGAGCTTGGCCCCACCCGCATGTCGAGCTACTTCAATTTCAGCCCCATCATAGCTGCGTTCGCCGGCGTGCTCATCCTGCGCGAGCCGCTTTCGCTCTGGCTGCTGCTAGGGGCCGTGCTGACCCTCTTCGGGGTAATGGTCGTGCGCCGCAACGTCTACATGCGCTACCCGCCGCCCCCGCCCGATGCGGCGTGTGTCGCTGAGACCATCTGAGAAGTTCTGATATATGGCTTTACCTCACCCCCTGGCCTCGCTACGCTCGGCTCTTCCCCCTCTCCGCCGACGGAGAGGGGGAGGCGAGGCGCGCCAGCGCCGAGCGGGGGTGAGGTTAGTCGGTCGCTGAGGTTGTGGCCGCTGAATAGTGCCCTGGGCGGCCCTTTGCTAGATTCTCGTTAGTAAATGGTTATAGCATAGTTCATAACGCTGCTGGGCGCGGTTCTCCCGTTGACAGCCCGGCGTGCTCTCGGCTATACTGACAATCAAACGAACAAATGTTCTACCCTGTGACAGAGAGCAGAACGGACTGTGCGGACTCAAGCGGGAGCAGCGCCCGGCGGAGCCAGGCCGACACGGTGCCTGGCCCCATCCGGCGAGACGGAGGAGCGGCAGTGAGCGAGGAGTACCCACCCACGCGCGAGCGGGTTTTCCGCTTCATCGTCGAGTACAAGCGCCAGCACGACGGCCTCTCGCCCGCCGTGAAGGAGATCAGCAGGGCGTGCGTGCTGCACATCTCAACGGTGAAGTACCACCTGCTCAAGCTGGAAAACCAGGGGCGCATCCGCATCGTGGGGCGGCGGGCCATCGAAGTCACCGGCGGCGTGTGGAACCCGCCCGACGAGACCGAGGCCCCCACCCCGTGAAAAACAGCCGTCAGCCGTCAGCGACAAGAGGAACGCGCCGCATTTGCTGAAAGCTGATGGCTGTCTGCTGACCGCTGCCTGCTGCTCGCTCATTGCCCACGCGCCCGTTTTGTGCTTAGATTGGCACAGCGCAACCCACCAGCAGAAAGCGACCGGCCATGACTCAGCAAACCAGCACGCTCCCGCGCCGCAAGCGCATCGCCCTCATCGCCCACGACGACCGCAAGCAGGACTTGCTCGAATGGGCGCGCTTCAACATCGGGCGGCTGAGCCACCACGAAATCCTCGCCACCGGCACGACGGGCACCCTGCTCAAGCAGGAATTGGGGCTGCCCGTGCAGGTGTTTCTGAGCGGGCCGCTGGGCGGCGACCAGCAGATCGGCGCGAAGATCGCCCAGAGCGAGGTGGATGTCCTGATCTTCTTCTGGGACCCGCTCGAATCGCACCCCCACGACCCGGATGTGCGCGCCCTGCTGCGCATGGCCGTGCTGCAAAACATCCCGGTCGCTATGAACCGCTCCTCGGCGGATTTCATCTTCTCCTCGGTGCTGATGGACGCCGCCTACGAGCGCCAGCAGTACGACTTCGCCGGGCGGCTGGAGCGTCACCGCGCCATTGACGCCCTGCGCGCGTCGGGGGAGAAATAGCGCGCTGTGGGCGATGGCCCCAAAAGCCATGATGGTGTATAATGAGGCAGTAGAACAAGTGTTTCAATATTAGCATTCTTAGCAAAAAGGACAGCTCAATGCCCAAAACATCGCATGACTTTGGCGGAGATTGGACAACTGAGAAGCTGGAACGGGTGGGAGAATATCTGAAAGCCTACACCAAAGCCTTGAAGAACACGTCCTTTAATCTGGTTTACATTGACGCATTTGCTGGGACAGGTTATCGGACGCTCCGGCGTGATGACAGCTACAGTGAGCTGATGTTTCCAGAGTTAACAGAAGATGAGCCTAAACTTTTCCTTGATGGTTCTGCTCGGATTGCACTTCAGCACCCTTTTCATCAGTATGTTTTTATTGAGAAAGATACAGAGCGCTTCCGTGAGTTAGAGAAACTTCAAAATGATTTTCCACAAAGGAATATCACCTTAATAAACCAGGATGCCAACGCTTATCTACAACGTTGGTGTAAACAAGGGCGGTGGAGGCATCAGCGCGCAGTCCTTTTTCTTGATCCCTATGGGATGCAAGTCGAATGGCAGACGCTCGAAGCCATTGCGCGCACTCAAGCCATAGACCTATGGCTGCTCTTCCCATTGGGTATTGCCGTAAATCGTTTGTTGCGTCGAGACGGAAACATCGATCCTGCCATCAGAGACGCTTTGAATCGTCTATTTGGAGCTAATGATTGGTACGATGCGTTCTATCAGGTTTCCCCTCAGCGTACTTTGTTTGGCTCTGGCACTGAAATGCAAAAAGTGGCGGACTTTAACCGAATAGCCCAATACATGGTGGCTCGACTTGAAACCATCTTTGCTGGTGTGGCTAAGAATCCTCTTCGCCTGTGTAACTTGCGCAACAACCCGTTGTATTTGCTGTGCTTCGCGGTCGGAAATCCCAGAGGCAAAGACATCGCCATCAGGATCGCGCAACACATTCTAAAACCGAGGTGACATCATGGCCGACCGTTCAGCAATCGAGTGGACTGAATCAACGTGGAACCCCATCACGGGTTGCACAAAAGTTAGCCCTGGCTGCAAGCACTGTTACGCTGAGCGCATGGCCCTGCGGCTGCAAGCTATGGGGCAGCCAAATTACGCGAACGGTTTTGCCTTGACCCTCCACGAACACGCCCTGGAGCTTCCCCTACAGTGGAAGACTCCCAAGACTATCTTCGTCAACTCTATGAGCGACCTGTTCCACCAGGATGTCCCCCTTGAGTTCATACTGAAGGTGTTCGATGTCATGGGGCGCGCTCACTGGCATCAGTTTCAGATTCTCACCAAGCGAGCCGAACGACTATCCGAGCTAAGCAGCAGACTCCCCTGGTCTCCCAACATCTGGATGGGGGTCAGCGTCGAGAATCAGCGGTATGAGCATCGGATCGATCACTTGCGACATACCGGCGCTGCGATCAAGTTTCTTTCCCTTGAGCCACTCTTAGGGCCTCTGCCTGATCTTGATCTTTCTGGCATTGATTGGGTGATTGTCGGCGGCGAATCTGGGCCGAGGGCAAGGCCGATGCAACAAGCCTGGGTCGTGGAACTTCGCGATCAGTGTCTTGAGGCAAGAGTCCCCTTCTTCTTCAAACAGTGGGGGGGAGTCCGCAAGAAGAAAGCTGGACGCCTGTTGGAGGGCCGTACCTGGGATGAGATGCCATCCAGTATCGGAGCTTCAGCAGCAGGGACATAGGTGCGCCCTCTCCCGCCCGGCGTATAATAAGCGCAGACACCCCTTCACTGGAGGAAGCTCGCCATGCGCAACTGGCTGCCACTGCTGCTGATCCTGGCTCTGACGCTCGCCGCGTGCGGCGACGAGCCTGCCCCGCCGCCCCGCCCGACCGATACCCCGCCCGGCATAGACGCCACCGGCGAGCCGGAAAACGCGTTCGAGCTAGAGCCGCTCGTGCCCGGCCTGCGCGTGCGCAACGGGCTGACTGTGCTCACCCACAGCGAGGGCGTTCGAGAGGGCACGGGCTATTTCTTTGCCGAGGTGCGCAACGACAGCGGCCAGTTGCTCAGCCAGGTTGACGCAGTGATCTACGCGCTCGACGAGGACGGGCTGAAGCTGGACGAGATCGCCGCCAACCCGCTGCTCACCGACATTCCCCCCGGACAAGTCTTCTACGCCGGGCAGTCCTTCGCCCTGCCCGACGGTTACGCCGACACGCAGCGTTGGCTGTGGTACACCCCCGCCGACGAGCCGCGCCTGCAAGGAGTCTTCAACCTGCCCGCCAGCGTGACCAGCCAGGGCACCAGCGAGAGCGGACTCTACACCGTCAGCGGCACCGCGCAGAATACCGCTGACGCCGACCTGTACTTCCCCGTGATTGACGTGGCGCTGATCGGGGCGGACGAAGACCTGGTGGGACTGGCCCATGCCGTGCTCGTCACCGGGCGTGACGACGGCGTGTGGCCTGCCGGTGCCGAAGCGTCCTTCGAAGCGCAGTTCTCGTTCATCAGCGTGGGGCCGGAGCTGATCAGCGGGGTGCGCATCTCGGCAGTGGGCTATCTCGTCCCCTAGCGGAGTGCACGCAAAACCTGCCGGTTAGTCTGGCCGTGTCCCTTAGCCTCACTGCGGGCCGAGCGGGGGTGAGGCTTTTCGGCGGGCAACAAAAACGCCGCATTCGGGTGCGGCGTCGGGGCGAACGAAACTATCGGCTAGAGTAAATCGGGCTGCAAACCGGCATTGTCCTGCGCCGGGTCAATGGCCGCCTCATGGGGCAGATTGCTGCTGCCGTCAAGCCGCGCCTCCGCCTGGCCCGCTTCCGGGCGCATGACGGAGATCGCCCGGCGATCAGTTCCGGCGCGGCCCTGCGCCGCCTGGGGATCGCGCTCAGCCAGGTCAGCGGCATCCCCTGGCTCAAGTGCTGGCAGCGGGCGGCTGGACGCTGCGCCGCTTAAGCCAGGCATCTCCCCATCGGGAATCGGGCCGCTGGCTGCTTCCGCCTGAAGGTATTCGGGATTGCCCTGCTCGCCCGGACCCGGCACATTGGGGAGCCGCGTCATGGTTCCCCCCTCCTTGCTTTCTTGTTGCTTTCTTGCTGCTACCTACGCTGGCCCCATTGTGACCTGTTTAGCGGCTTGCTGCAACACGTTTATCCCCTTTTTTAGGAATTTTTTATTTATCACCCGGCGCGCCGCGTAGCAGAACCGGCACCCCCGCGCGCGCCTCCAAAACGCCAGCCCAGTCCCCAGCATTGCGCACCACAAATCCGGCGGCGCAGCGCGCACCGCTCGCGTCCTCATACTCGATGCGCAGCAGGTTGTCGCCGAAGGGATTCTCCCCCGGCCTGGCCCCGCGCTCGGTGACGACCGCGCGCCGGATGCGGCCCAGCGGGATGGCGTGCGTCCGGTCGAACAGCAGCCGGTCGGGGGCCAGGTACAGCCAGCGCGCCTTCTCCATCCAGTCGGGCGGCAGCGCGCGCGGATCGGGCTGATCCGCCACCCCCGGACGCCAGCCCTTCTCGCCCTCCGGCACCAGGTACACGGCTGGCGCGGGGCCGAAGTCCTCATAAGCCTCGCCCACCGCCTGGACGGACAGCCCGGTCAGCGCGCCAAGCTGCGCCGCGAAAGCCTCTACCGGGCCTTCGATGAAGGCGGTGACATGCCAGCCGTCCGCCTCTTCGCTGTGAATGACCAGCTCTGGCGTCTCGATGCGCCGGTTCCAGGCCGTCTTGACACGCGTGCGCAGCCCGATCCAGCGCACCGCCTCCAATGGCGCGGCGTGGTCTAGCGTATTCGTGCGGTGCCCGGCGAAGACCAGCCGCCCGTCGGCGACCGCCAGCGTGCCAAAGGCACGATGCTCCGGCGCGCGCGCCAGCAGGTCGCCCCGGCTGATCGTGCCCAGCGGCCCGGCCTGCACCGTCTGCCCGGCGTGTGTCCACGCGGCGGCGGTGCGCTCCACGTGCCTCCGCTGCGACAGCGAATCCCAGGCCAGCGCCGCGCCAATGATCACCAGCAAAAGCACCAGCAGTGCGATCTCCATACGACCTTCACCTGTCTTTCTCAGCGAGGACACTGCTCCGCTGTAGCCAATCCGCCCTCACGCTTCCTTCCGCTTGCGCCCCTCGTGCACGGCCAGCGGCAGATCGGCCCGGCGCACGATAGCCTCAGCCCAGCGCCCGGCATGATCTACCAGGAACCCGGCGGCCAGATGCGCCCCGTCCGGCGAAGCGTATTCCACGCGCAGCAGCGCGCCCATGCGCCGCCCCCCGCTCCCGTGATACACGTCCAGCCCGGCCATTGCCGCCAGCGGAATCGCCTCACGCCACTCAAACAGCAGCCGGTCGGGAGCCAGGTAGAGCGCCCCTTCGCGATCGGGTGTCCACTCGCCGTAGATGTCCTGGATCATGCGCGTAGCACGCGCCGGGCCGAAATCATCTCGACCCTCGCCCGCATCGTGTAGCGGGAGGGCGCTCGCGCCGCTCAGCGCCCCGGCAAGCTCCGGGACACCCTCGCCGGAGAGCACGGCGACGCGCCACCCGTCCGGGCTGTCGTAATGGACGGCCAGCGCCCGCGCCCGCCGACTCGCTGGCAGGGCAATCGTGACCAGGCTCAGGCGCTGCACCTGCTCCAGCACAACTCGCATGTTGAAGGCGCTGCGGCCCTGCCCTTCGAAGGCCAGCGCATCCCCGGCAATGCCCGCCGCGCCAGGCACGCCGCGCCCATAGGTACGGCGCGGGCGCAGCCCATGACACACGACCCCGACCGGGCCATAGCGCACGATCAGCCCGGCGCGCACCCAGGCCGTGCGCACGCTGATCACGTGCGCGCGCCGCCTGCGCCGCTGCCACCACCAACCGCCACCGCTCACGCCCAGCGCCTCCATCGCCCGCCCGATCAGCGCCGCCCCCGGCCTCACCTGGCGGGCCATCGTGCCCCAATCTTACCCGCTTCTGCCGCGCGCGTCATGCGCCGGATGCGTGCAAGACCCGTCGAGTTTGTAGAGGCGCATTGCGATAAACCCCATATGCGTCAGCTTAAACCTGGCTGCGCGGGCCTCACCCCCGCTCGGCGCTGACGCGCCTCGCCGCCCTTCGCACAGTGTATTGTTGCCAGCAGCGAAACGACTATAATCTGAACAGGCGCTGGCCCCAGGCACCTCTGCCGTCCGGCAATGCGCCGTCCTTCTTCACCCACCGCAAAGTCTCCCATTTAGCAAAAGGACAGGTACATGAAGCGCAATTTGATGTTGGGAATGATGATTCTGGCTATGCTGGCCGCCCCCATGCTGGCATGTGGCTTCCCCCTGCCCGCTGGCACAGCCATGCTGGCCGTCAGCAAAGCCGTCTGCGCCGAGGGCGAGGCGGCAGATAGCTGCCAGGTGCGCCAGGATGCGTACCAGTTAATGAGCAAGCTGCAATCGGTCGCCATCGAAGACCTGAGCATGACCGTTCACATTGACGACGGGGAGAGCGTCACTTCGATGACCCTCAGCGGGGCCTACGAGTACGTGGTCACGGGCGACGAGGCCGGGCTGGGAGCCAACGTCCACGCCCTGCTGACCGATGCCGAAGTGACCGACTCCAGCGGCACAGAGTCGCTCGACGGAGTTGAGTTCATCGTCTTCGGCGACAAGGCGTACACCAAGAAGCCCGGCGAGACCTGGGTCTATGAAGAGCTGGATGAAAACGCCCTGGCCGGCCTGGGCCTGATCCTCGGATTGGGCGGCCCCGCCGGTGCCGGGCTGGACTTGTTCAGCGACCCGGCCATTTTCTCGGTCAGCATCGCCAGCGGCCCGGCGGTGGATGGCCAGGCGACGCAGGCCCAGACGTTGGCGCTCAACCTGAGCGCGCTGCTGTCCAACGCCCAAGCGCTGAATAGCGTGATGACCCAGGGCTTCGGCGCAGGGGGTGACTTGCTGGGCATGACTCAGGAAGACCTCGGCGTGGATGCGTCCCAGTTGGCGATGATGTCCTCGCTGTTCCTGCCGATGTTCGAAGGCTCCTCCTTCACGACCACCGTCTACATCGGTGCTGAAGATGGCTACATCTATCGCATCGAGGACAACTATGTGTTTGCGATGGACAGCACCGCCCTGGGCGCGCTGGCCGAGGGTGAGCCGCAGAAAATGACCATGCGCTACGAATTGTCCGGCAATCTCGTGCGCCACAACCGGCCGGTGACGATCACCGCCCCCGAAGGCGCTACCGAAGGCGAGGGCCTGCTCGGCGAAGAAGGCGGCCTGCTCGGTGGCGGGCTGGGAAGCGGTCTGCTGGGCGGCCAGTAATCGCCGCGCACGCCGCACAGTACGGGGGCCACTCGCGGCGAGTGGCCCCCGCTTGTCTTATCCTCACTTTTACGGGATTTTCGGTTCTTTTTAACACTTCAGCATTGCTCCAAACCAGAGTCCATGCCATACTAGCATCACGCATAGGATTGTTGCGATTCCCAAGGAGCATCCGCAATGAAATACGTTGTGCGAAGACTGCCCGTTGTGCTGGTTTTCCTGTTGGCCCTCACGCTGGCTGCGCCCGCCTTGGCTCAAGGCGGCGATCCGTTGTGCACCGGCCTCAGCGAATCCGACTGCCAGCTTCTGCTTGGCCCTACTACGGCGATGGCCGGCATCACTTCGTTCACCACTCCCGTCTGGGCCATTGACGTGAACATGAGCGACGGCACCGAGGAGTTCGCCTTCAACGCCAATGGCAGCGGCGGCTTCCAGTTTGCGCCGGATGCCTCAGAGTTTCTCGTCCATCTGGTGATCGAGCAGGCGGCGATTGCCTCCGCCGATCTGACGCAATCACTCTCAGCGGAGATCATCTTCACCCAGGACATGGTCTACGTTAACTTCAACGGCGAATGGTACGGCGGGGAGATCACCGAGGAAGACCTCGCCGAGTTGGGCCTGGGCGACCTGAGCGGCATGTTGGGTGGCGAGACTGCCGAGCTCGGCGATCTGTCCGCGTTGGCCGACATTGACCTGACCGGCGCCATCACCACCACGCGCGGCGCTGACGCGCAGGTGGGCGGGCAGCCTGTGGCCGCCTTCACCACCGACATCAACATCGCGCAGCTTGTCATGGCCCTGCTCTCTTCGCCCGCGCTGGGCGAGGTGCTGGGCATGGGCGGCGAGGAGCTGGGCATGGAGGAGATGACCCCTGAAGACCTCCAGATGATAGGCGCGATCCTCACCCCGCTGCTCAGCCAGACCACGCTCTCGGTGGGTCAGTGGGTCGGCACGAGTGACCAGATGCTCCACAAAATCGCTCTGAACATGGCGCTCAACCTCGACCTGTCCATGTTCGACCCGGAGATCGGCGCCATCACGGGCGACATCTCGTTCATGTCCGAGATTGATGGCTTCAACCAGCCGCTTGCCGTCACCTTCCCGGCGAGCTTCCGCCCGATTGAGGAGTTAGAAACGCAGCTTGATGCGCTCGGTGCAGGGTTCTAGCCCTACCGCACACTCACCGGCCCCTTGCGCGCCAGCAAGGGGCCGGTTGCCTTTCCCCTCTGCTCCTGGCGCAACCGCTTTCACCCGCCCGCGTATAGGATTAGTGAGCACTGCCCGCGTTTGTTCACCTGGGTAAGACCACCCTGCAAGGAGGAAGCCGTGAGAATGCAACGCTTGCTGCGCCTTGCGTCGTGCATGGCGCTGATCACGCTGCTGGTCGCCAGCCCCGCCCTGACCGCGCTGGCCCAGGGCGGCGAGCAGGCCGTTAACTGCAACGGCCTCAGCGACGCCGATTGCCAGATCATCGTGGACGCGACCGCCGCTATGGAGGGCCTGCACGCCTTCAGCGTCCCCGAATGGGGCATGAGCCTGGCAGTAGACGACGGCCAGGAGCCTTTGGAGATTCGTCTGGCTGGCTCCGGAGCGTTGGTGCTGCCCTCGTCGTTCTTCGCGCTGGTCAGCGACCTGCCGGTGTGGACCGACTTCACCGACCTGGCCCCTATCGTGGCGCTCGTTGACCAGCTTGACGCCGCCACCATCATGACCATACTTCAGGAGGTAGGGGCCTACCTGGTCCTCGACGAGATGGTGCTGCCGGAGCCGACCCAGACGGTCGGGGGCCGCATCGAGATCATCTTCAAGGACATGGGCATCTACATGCACGCGCCTTCTCCCACTGGCACCGATGCCTGGTTCGGCGAGAAGCTGACGCTGACCCCGGACAACCTCAGCGAGCTAGAAACCGGCCTGGCCGAGGCGCTTACCCAGCTTCAGAGCGAAGAGGCGACCCAGTTACTCGCCCAACTGTCCGAGCTTTCCGGGCCGGCAGAGCGCCTTAACACGCTACTGAGCGCGCACATTAGCTCGACGCGCGGCCCCGACGCCGTCTTCAACGGCCAGACCATGATCACCTTCACCACGTCGTTCGACCTGGCTGGCTTCCTGGCCGACCCAGACCTGCCCCCAACTCTGCTCAGCCTGCTCAAGAATCCGGCTCTGGCCGCGCTTGAGCCTGAGATCGGAGAGTTGGAGACGCTCAACGAGACGCAGATTCAGTTCGTGCTGATGACGGTGGGGCTGCTCATCGCTGACTCGTCCTTTTCTATGGAACAGTGGATCGGCGCCGATGACGGCTATGTGCACCGGATCGGCTTCGACATGAGTCTCGATATTAATCTGGCGCTCCTGGGTGAGGAAGCGAAGACGCAGAGCGTGGCCATTGACGGCTCGGCCTACCTGCTGCTGGACGACATCAACACCGCCACGCTGGACGGCATCACCGTGCCCGCCGTCTACTACCCGCTTGATGGCACCGAAGATTTCCTGGTGGGCACGCCCGACATGATCAAAGACCAGCTTGTGCTGGGCCAGATGGTCAGCGGCACCCTCTCCAGCGCAACAGAAGCCAGGGATATCTATGGCCTGAGCCTCAACGCCGGGGACGCGGTCGAGATCGCGCTCGTCTCGGAGAATTACCCTTACCTGAGCGTGTACGGGCCGGATGGCTTCCTGGTCACCGAGTTCGACACCTACTACGAGCAGACGGTGACTTTCACCGCCGAAAAGAGCGGCCTGCACCTCTTCGTCGTGTACGCCTACTGGGACATGGCCTACGAGATGACGGTCAGCGCCCCGCAGCCGTGAGCGTGGGGGATGTCTCGAATGGGGTAAGGTGCCACTCGTTCGGCGAATGACGAAGATAAACAAACCGTAGGGGAGGGTTTCTGAACCCTCCCCTACGAGTGTCTGACTCTTCTCCCAGCACAAGCCGGGCTGCGCGAATAGGACTTCGCGCAGCTAGCCGCTCGCCTGCGGCTCCAGCGAAGCGTCTTCCGGGATCAGGTCGAGGTTGCGGCCCACCGTCGCCAGCCCCTTCAGGGCGCGGTCGAGGTGCTCCCTGCGGTGCGTCGCCATGTAGCTGGTGCGCAGCAGGCTGCTGTTGGGTGGGACGCCGGGCGACACGACGGGGTTGGTGTAGACGCCCTCCTCGATCAGGGCGTGCCAGGCCAGCACCGTGCGATAGTCATCGCGGACGTAAATCGGGATGACCGGCGTGTTGCTCGTGCCGATGTCGAAGCCCAGCCGCTTCAGCCCGGCGCGCATGTAATCGGCATTGTCCCACAGCCGCTGCACATGCTCCGGCTCGTTCTCGATGATGTCCAGCGCCGCCAGCACCGCCGCCGCGTTGGAAGCGGGCAGGCTGGCGCTGAAAGCGAAGGGCCGTGCAAAGTGCTGGATGTAGTGGATCGTCTGCTCGTCTCCGGCGATGAAGCCGCCAATGGACGCCAGAGACTTGCTGAACGTGCCCATGATCAGGTCAACTTCGTCGGTCAGCCCGAAGTGCCAGGCCGTGCCGTGACCGTCGCCCAGCACGCCGATGCTGTGCGCGTCGTCCACCATGATCCGCGCGCCGTGCCGCTTGCAAATCTCGACCAGCTCCGGCAGCGGGGCGATGTCGCCGCCCATGCTGTACACACCGTCCACAATCACCAGCTTGCCCGCATCCTCCGGCAGCTTGGCCAGCGCGTACTCCAGGCTGTCGGGGTCGTTGTGCGAAAAGCGGCGCATCTCCGCCTGGTTCATGCCGCGCGCCATGAAGCAGCCATCCACAATGCTGGCGTGGTCGTCCTTGTCCAGGATGGCGAAATCATTGCGGCCCACGATGGCCGAGATCGTGCCAAGGTTGGTCTGGTAGCCGGTGGAGAAGACAATCGCCGCTTCTTTGCCCACGAACTTGGCCAGCCGGTTATCCAGCTCCAGGTGGAAGGCCAGCGTGCCATTGAGGAAGCGGCTGCCGGTGCAGCTTGTCCCAAAGCGCTCGACAGCGTCTATTGCCGCCTGCTTGACTTTGGGGTGCGTCGTCAGGCCCAGGTAGTTGTTCGACCCGATCATCACCACTTCCTTGCCCTTAAAGGTGGCTGTGGTGGCGTCGGAGTCCTGGAGCGGCTGGAAGAACGGGTACAGCCCCATCTCCATCGCTTCGCGGGCGCGGGTAAACGTGCGCGTCTTATCGAAGATGTCCTTCATGATAATGCGATCCCTTTTCTCCTAGCCTGCGGTCACGGGCCGCCCTGCCCAGGAGCAGCGCCCGCATGCAAACCCTCACTGACTCACACAATGGAACGGGATGGAATCGGGTGAGCGCCAGCACACACGGCCATTGCCCACGTGTGACCTCATTGTAGCGGACAGGCCCCATCTTGGCGACAAACGATCACGCTGGCGGTATGTGACTTTCGCACAGGTCGCCGGACGCTCTCACCAATCCAGCGCGTCGGAGGAGATGTCCTGCTCGCCGTCGTCCGGCACCCACTGCTCTTCCGGCGCGTCGGGGATCGCCGTGTGCAGCAAGGAGCGTCGCTGGGCTGGCGGCGTGCTCCGCCTGGGCCGCCCTGCGCGCCACCCATTGGGTACCGGCTGCGAGTCGGGCGGACGCCGCTCCGGGAACCACAGCGCCTCCAGCCAATCCGCCAATTCCGCCACCATATTGGGCGTCAGGCGGGCGGCGGCCTCAATCCCATGCGGCGAGAACGCATACAGCCGCCCGAAGCCCTCGCGCGTGACCAGGATCAGGTACGGCTGCTCCCAACGCTCGCGCGTCCAGAGCACAGTGATGCCGTTATCGCGCCGCAGCAATTCCATCCACCGCAAGCAATCCGGCTCCGCCAGCGGCGAAAGGTGAAAGCGCAGCGCCAGCGCGCCGAACAGCGTGAAGGTGAAAATGAGCGCCGCCGTCTCGTCGAGCGCAGCATCAACCGTGAGCGTTGCCGCGTCGTCGTTGCTGCCGAAGATCGCCGTCGCCTGGCGGCGCAGCGGCTCGCCCGCCACCGGAACAACCCGCAGGTGAGTGAGCAGCGGCGCGCCGGCAAAACGCCGGGCAAGGTCGTCGTCGAGGTCAATCTCGCCCGCGAAGAACTGTTGCAGCATGGCCGGGGCGCTGGCCCACAGCCGCCGTGCGTCGCCGGACTCGCGCAGGGCCAGCGTCAGCCGCTGGCGATCCTGGTCGGTGATGCGTCGCGTCAGGGCGCGACTCAGCCGGATCAGCTCCTCAACCGGGATTTCGTCGAGATCAGGCGGTCGGCGGGGCAGGCCCGCGCGCGGCGACTCAGGCATACGCAGCTCCTACGCGGACGGCTATCTGGGGCTGATTATACGGCAGGGCGGCCAAAACCGAAAACGCCCGGCATCTCGATCGCTACATCTGGCCCCATTGCGCGTACAATACATGATAGAACAGGCTACGGCGAAAGGAGCAATCAATGGACGGCGATCTCAGGGCATCCAAAGGCGTTTCCGGGGCGATCCTGCTCATCGGCCTGGGCGTGCTCTTCCTGGTAGATAGCATTCCCTTCTGGCCCTGGGTTCTGGTGGTGATAGGGCTGGCCGGTCTGCCCGAAAGCATCGCCCAGAAGGGTCTGTGGGCGGGCTTGCAGGGGCTGGTCTGGATGGCGGGGCTGGCTGTGCTCTTCGCCACCGGCAAGTTCTGGCCGGGCATCCTGATCCTGATCGGAGTCAGCACGCTGGCCGGGGCGCTGGTGCGCCCACCCGTCTTCGACAAGCGCAAGCGGGGCCTGCCCGCCGACGCGCCCTACGAAGACGATGATGACTGGAACGCCTGACGCCAAGTCATCAACCTCACCCCCTGGCCTCGCTACGCTCGGCCTTTCCCCCTCTCCCCGTTGACGGGAGGGGGCGGCAAGGCGCGCCAGCGCCCAGCGGGGGTGAGGTCAGAGCGGACTTCCGAAGTTTGGCAAACTTCGGAAGTCCTGTGACGCGCATCCCCGCCGCCATTTGCCCGATTCCGCCGCCCGGCATTACACTAGCGGGAATTCCACGCCGCAGTGACGGGACGATGGGCATGACCACCACTCAGCGCCAATTTCTGGGCCGCGAGGCCAGCGCCTTCAAGCAGGGTCATAGCCTGCACGGGCATTGGCGGGCGGCCTACCAGCGAGCCGCCGCGCCGGGCAAGGAGCGCACGCCAGCGGCGCTTGCCATCGCCCAGGACGCCGCGCGACTCGTCTTCGTCCTGGCCGAAGGCTCCGCTGCTGCCATCCTCGCCGAAAAGCTCACCGAGCGCCTGTGGACGCTGGAACAGGTGGGCGACGACTGGCCCGCGCCGCTCGCCACCTGGCTGCAAGACCGCGTGCTGTGGCACGATGCGCCCGCTGGCCCGGTTTGCTTTGCGGCAGGCCGCCTCGACCGCCAGCAGCCGGTCGGCACCATCACCCTGGCCTGGCTGGGCTGTGACGGTGTCCGCCTGCTCGACCGCGCCCTGCTGCGGGTGGAGGCCGAGCACCCCGCAGGTGGCGCGTGGTCGCCGGAGAGCGGCATCACCCCTGACTCCGGCGCACTCGGATGGCAGCGCAGCAGCCTGTTCGCGCTAGATCGCCTGGTCGTCGTCTCGAATGGTGCAGCACCGCTCGCCGCCGACTTGCCGGACATGGCCACCGCCGACGTGCGCCAGGCGCTTCTCGACTGGAGCGCGGAGGCGGCGCGCGACCTGGCGATCCTCGACCTGCGCCTGGCTCCGGTCGTCTCCCAGCCGTCCACTGTGACGCTCACCTACCGCTGGATCGCGCCGGAGCTGTGCGAATTGCGCTGGAATCCGTCGCCCAACGCCACCGCCTACCGTCTCGAAGTGTCCGCCGCGCCCAATTTCGCCAGCCCCACCCTGCTAGCCGAGCTAACCGACGGTCGGCAGATCGTCTACCGCTTCTCGCCGCCGCCTGGCCGCGTCACCTATTACCGCGTCGTGCCGCTCAACCAGGGCGTTGCCGGGCCGCCGAGCGAGTCCGTCTGCCCGCTGCCGCTGGTCATCACCGCGCCCGTGCTGCTGCCCCCTGCCTGGTCTCCGGACGGCGGCCCCGCCCTGCGCTGGACGCCCATTGCCCAGGCCACCGGCTACGAAGCACAGGAGGCGACGAGCGAGCGCTTTGAGACCAGCGAGACGGCCATCGTCTATCGCGGCGAGCGGCCCGACTGCGAGCTGCCGCCGGACACACCAGCCGGTCGCTTCTACCGTGTCCGCGCGCTGAATGCGCTCTACGCGCCGGAGACGCCCTCCCCCTGGAGCGAGCCGATTCAGGCCCCCGCCCGCCTGGATACGCCGGTCTTCACCCATGTGACCGGCGAGCGCCTGGCCTGGACCCCCATCCCCGGCGCGCGCGCCTATATCCTGCACATCACGCCGCAGGGCCAGGACGAAGGCCAGGGCGAAGACATCACCGTCACCGAGCCGGCCAGCGCCGTCGCGCACGTGCACGCCACTTACCGCGTGCGTGCGCTGCGCGGGCCGGGCGAGATGCGCTCCGCCAGCGAATGGAGCGCCCCGGCGACGGTCGCGCCCCCCGGC
>MTKY01050709.1_pt1 | contig 15458 bp, 17 predicted proteins | sample 1042731 | NCBI WGS metagenome assembly MTKY01 (sample SAMN06212206, study PRJNA360538) | anaerobic digester metagenome | biome: Wastewater treatment plant; material: sludge; isolation source: anaerobic digester fed with sludge from wastewater treatment plant | place: Denmark: WWTP Soeholt ... | reverse complement strand
GGTGGCTGGACGGTGGGCGGGCGGCATACTGGGCGGCCATGAGCACACGCGTCGTGGTCCCGATCGCCGACGGCGAAATCCCCGGCATCCTCTGGCTCCCGGCGAGCGGGTCAGGGCCGGGGATCGTCCTCGTCCAGGAGATCTTCGGGCTCTCGCCCTACATCCATCGGCGGGCGGCGGATCTCGCGGCCCTGGGCTATGTCGTGCTTGCGCCGCAGGTGTTCTGGCGTCTGGGGGCCGAGTCGGTGCCCGATGGGCCCGGGATGCTCCAGGAGGGCATCGAGTTGGTCAGCGGGATCGACTGGCCGGCCGCGGTCGGCGACGTCATCGCGGCGGTGGGCTGGCTGCGCGGTCGGCCCGAGGTGCATGGCGGGGTCGGGCTCGTCGGCTTCTGCTTCGGTGGCGGGTTGGCCTATCACGTCGCTGCCGAGACCCAGGTCGAAGCGCTGGTCAGCTACTACGGGTCGGCGCTGCCCGGGCTGGTCGACACCATCCCGCCGGTGCAGGCACCGAGCCTGCACCACTTCGGGGCGGCCGATTCGTTCATCGACGCAGCAGCGGTCGAGCGGATCCGCGCCATCGTGGGTCAGGCGCCGGCGTGCGAGTTCCACGTCTATCCGGGTGCGGACCACGCGTTCGACAACCCCGACTTCGTGCTTTATCACGCCGAGGCGTCGGCGCAGGCCTGGGACCGGACCGTCGAGTTCCTCGGGCGAATCCTCCCGGTCGGCTGAATCTCCTTGTCGCACGTGGAGATCGACGACGCGAGCGATGCCGCGCCGTGCGTCAACGAGTTCGGGCAGCCGGTCGGTGCACCCGTCGATTGGCTGGCCGCAGCCCAACCCAGTCCGGTGACCCTCGTCGGCCACTGGTGCCGCGTCGTCCCGCTCGAGCTCGCCCACGTCCCCGACCTGTATGCCGCCCTCGCCCCCGGTCCGCCCAGCCAGTGGACCTATCTCACCTTCGGTCCGTGCGGGAGTGAAGGTGAGCTGCGCGAGGTGGTGTCGGGCTATCTCGCCAACCCTGGGTTCGTGCCTTTCGCGATCCTCGACGCGGCGGGCGTCGCCCGGGGGATCGCGGCATACCTGAGGATCGACCCGGCCGTCGGCACCCTGGAAGTCGGTGGCATCCTCCTCGGCGAGGGCCTGCGGCGCACGGCGGCGGCCACGGAGGCGATGTGGTTGCTGGCGCGGAACGCCTTCGAGCAGTTGGGTTTTCGACGCTACGAGTGGAAATGCGACGCGCTCAACGCCCCCAGCCGGTATGCCGCCGAACGGCTCGGTTTCCGCTTCGAAGGGGTGTGGCGGCAGGCCACCATTTACAAGGGTCGCAACCGGGACACGGCGTGGTTCGCGATGACCGACGCCGATTGGCCGACGGTGAGCGCTGCCATCCAGGCCTGGCTTGACCCGGCCACTTTTGACGAGTCCGGCATCCAACGCCGTCCTCTGCGCGTGAGCTAGAGGGTCGATCAGCCGAGGTCGGCTGACAGGTCGGCTTCGATGGCGCGGGCGGCCACCGCCAAGGCTCCCGTGATCCGGGGGAGGTCGGTGGCGGCATACCGGGCACTGGGCATGGAGATCGAGACCGCGGCGACAGCGGCGCCCGACTCGTCACGGACGGCGCGGCCCACGGCGGTGACGCCCTTCTCGGAGGTCTCGCGGTTGACGGCATACCCCCTGCTCTTGACCCGGCGCAGCTCCGCCCGCAGCCAGCGCAGATCCGGGCCGCCGCCCACCGAACCTGAGCCCCCGACCGACCCCGGACCGCCCACCGACCCCAGACGGCCCACCGATCCTGCCGTGTCGGCCTCCCGGCCCGGCCCGGCGGCATACAGGGCGTCGACCTCGGCCGCGCCGGCCTCGGCGAGCAGCACGAGCCCACCCGTGACCAGGTGCGCCGGGAAGACCATCCCCTCGCGCTGTTCGACCCGCAGCGCCTGGCTGGACTCGGCCGAGGCGATGAACCGCACCCGGTCGCCGGTGCGGATCATCAGGTTGGCCGACTCGCCGAGCACGGCGACCAGCCCCTCCAGGTGCGGCAGCGAGACCGCCCGCAGCCGAGCCGTCAGCGACCGCGAGTGGGTGGCCAGCTCGAGCACCGGCCCTGCGTGGTAACGCCGGTCTGCCCCCTGCACCGCAAAATCCCGATAGACGAGCATCGCCAGCACCCGGTGCGCGGTCGAGCGCGCCACCCCGAGCCGGTCGGCGGCCTCACTCACGGTGAGCGCGCCTTCCAACTGCAGCATCGCCGCGAGCCGCAGCGCGTGGTCGACGCTGTCGATGGCGTATGCCGGTCGCGTCTTGGCCGTGCGCGCGGTCGCCGGCCGGCTCCTGTCCACCACGGGACGAGTCTCCTGTCCGGGTCGGTCCGTGCGGGAAGGATTCTGACAGACAGAACTATCTATTCCCCAGAGCGCAACGACGCGACGATGGGCCGAGGCCGTCAGAGAGGATCCCAGGAGCGCTCATGAACCAGCCACAGGTCATCTCCCCCGTCCACCTCAGCATGGGCACGAGTGCCAATGAGCCCGAGCCGTCACCGGAGCTCGCCGACCTCTACCGGGGCTTCGAGAAGGAGCTGCTCGTCCCGCTGTGGACCGAGATCGGCGACCTCATGCCGCACACGCCCAAGTCCAAAGCCCAACCGCACCTGTGGGAGTGGAGCAAGCTGCTCGAGCTGGCCGGGCTGGCCGGCAACCTGGTCCCGGTCGGCCGTGGCGGGGAGCGTCGCGCGATCGCGCTGGCCAACCCGAGCCTCGGCGGCCGTCCGTATGCAACCCCCACATTGTGGGCGGCGATCCAATACCTCATGCCCGGCGAGGACGCGCCCGAGCACCGCCACACCCAGAACGCCTTCCGTTTCGTCGTCGAGGGCACCGGCGTGTGGACCGTCGTCGAGCGCGACCCGATCCCGATGAATCGCGGCGACTTCCTGCCGCAGTTCGCCTGGAACTGGCACGCCCATCACAACGCCGCCGACCAGCCGATGGCCTGGATCGACGGGCTGGACATCCCCTTCCAGCACTACGTTGAGAGCACGTTCTTCGACTTCGGCCGCGACCAGATCACCGAGGCTGAGCACGCGACGCCCGATCGCTCGCGCTCGCAGCGCCTCTGGGGTCACCCGGGCATCGCGCCGGTCTCGCAGCTCGGCCCGACCCCCGGTTCACCGCTGCTGTGCTACCGCTGGGTCGACACCGACACGGCCCTCACCGACCAGCTCGAGCTGGAGCGCGAGGGGTATGCCGCGACGCTCGAACCCGGCCACGCCGCCATCCGCTTCCTCAACCCGAGCAACGCCTCCGACGTCACCCAGACGATCCGCACCCAGTTCCACCGGATCACCTCCGGCACCGAGACGGCCCCGCGCCGCCAGACCGGTTCGTCGGTCTATCAGGTCTTCGACGGCTCGGGCCGGGTAACCGTCGGCGACTTCTCCTGGACCGTGGGGCGCGGTGACATGTTCGTCGTGCCGTCGTGGTTCCCGCTGTCGATCCGCTCCGAGGCATCTGCGTCCGACTCCGACTCCGGCGCGCTCGATCTCTTCGAGTTCGGCGATGCACCCATTTTCGAGAAGCTCAACCTCGCCCGCACCCTCGTGGAGGACAACCGATGAAGCTCGCGACCATCCGCCTGGCCGACGGTCACACTGCCGCCGTCCGCGTCGACGGGGACACGCTCGTCCACCTCGGCGCGACCGATGTCGGCGCGCTGCTCGCCCAACCCGAGTGGCGCTCACGGGCCGAGGCGGTCACCGGCACGACGTCGTATGCCGCCGCTGACGCCACCTTCGCGACGCTCGTCCCGGCGCCCTCCAAGGTCGTCTGTGTGGGCCTCAACTACAAGACCCACATCCAGGAGATGGGCCGGGACCTACCCGAATACCCCACGCTCTTCTCGAAATTCGCCGACTGCCTCATCGGCCCGACCGACGACATCCAGCGCCCGGCCGAGACGACCGAGTTCGACTGGGAGGTCGAGCTGGCCGTCGTCATCGGCACCACGGTCCGCCGAGCGACGACCGAGCAAGCCGAGGCCGCGATCGCCGGGTTCACCGTCCTCAACGACATCACCTGCCGCGACTGGCAGTTCCGCACCCGCGAATGGCTGCAGGGCAAGAACTGGGACTCCTCGACGCCGGTCGGCCCCTACCTCGTCACCCCCGACGAGCTGCCCGGCGGCGTCCGCCCCGCGGTCGCGGTCCGCTGCGAGGTCGACGGCGAGGTCGTCCAGTCCGACACCACGGGCGACCTGCTCTTCGACCCGGTGCACCTCGTCGAATACGTCTCGACGATGGTCCGGCTCAACCCCGGCGACATCATCGCGACCGGCACCCCCGGCGGGGTCGGGCACGCCCGCAAGCCCCCGCGCTACCTGACCGGCGGCGAGGTGATCGTCACCGAGATCGAGGGCGTCGGTCGGCTGGTCAACCGGGTGGTCAACGAGGTCGCATCCTGATGGAGCGCACCCTCGCCGACGCGCGCCGCTGGGTCGCGCACGGCACCCATGTATGCCGCGATGCCATCGCCTCGCTCGACGAGGCGTCCTTCGCGCAGACCTGCTTGCTGCCGGGCTGGACCCGCAAACACCTGGTCGCGCACCTGGCGGCCAACGGTGATGCCGTCCGCAACCTCGCAACGTGGGCTGCCACAGGGGTGCCCACTCCGATGTATTCCTCTCCCGCGCAACGGTCTTCGGACATCGAGGCGGGCAGCCAATATGTCGGCTCGGCACTGACCGCCTGGTTCGACCGCTCGGCCCAGGGTCTCCAGGAAGCCTGGGACGGGCTCAGCGCATCGGCCTGGCAGGCGCCCGTCGTGACGGCCCAGGGGCGGACGGTCCCGGCCTCGGAGACCCCGTGGATGCGGGCCCGCGAGGTGCTCGTGCACGCCGTCGACCTCGGCACGGGCGTGACCTTCGCCGACCTGCCGAGCGACTTCCTCGAAGCCCTCGGGGACGACATCACCACCAAGCGAGCCGCCGCTCCGATGGCCGACTCGCCGGCGGTCGAGATCTGTCCGACGGATGCCACAGGCGTTTGCTGGACCTTGCCCGGATCCGACCTCAGCACCCCGATCACCGTCGCCGGACCGCTCGCTGCGTGCACGGCATACCTCGCCGGTCGTGGCGACGCGGGACTGACCGCGAGCCGCGACGGCGAGCGCACCCCCATCCCCAGCCTGGCCGCCTGGCTTTGACGGCGGAGCACACGGATCGACCCAGGAGGTCAGCATGAGTGAGACCACGACCACGCGTCCGGACGTCATCGTCGTCGGCGGCGGCATCGGTGGGCTGAGTGCGGCGCTCGCCCTGTCCCGCAAGGGGTTGCGGGTGCGGCTGTTGGAGCGGGCCAAGGAGTTCGGCGAGGTCGGTGCGGGGCTGCAGATCGCGCCGAACTGCACCCGGATGCTCGCCGACTATGGGCTGCTCGATGAGGCGAAGACCCTCGGGGTCGTGCCCAAGGCGATGGTGATGAAGGACGCGACCGACGGGTCGGAGCTGACCCGGCTGGACCTGGAGGACCTGGAGCGCAAATACGGCTTCCCCTACATGGTCATCCACCGCAGCGACCTGCACGGGATCTTCCTGCGGGCTTGTCAGCGGGCGGGCGTCGAGCTGCTCACCGACCAGGCCTGTGTGGGCTACGCCAACACCGCCTCCGGGGCGACGGCGACGTTCGCCGACGGGCACGTCGAGGAGGCCGAGATGGTCATCGCGGCCGACGGCATGCACTCGGTCGCGCGCCGACTGCTCGTCGACGACCAACCGGTCAACTCGTCGTATGTCGCCTACCGCGGCGCCGTGACGATCGACAAGGTGGCCGAAAACCAGGTGTCGACGGACTCGGTCGTCGTCTACATCGGGCCGGGCTGCCACTTCGTGCAATACCCCCTGCGCGGCGGCGAGATGTTCAACCAGGTCGCCGTCTTCCAGTCGCCCAAAGCCCTTGCGGGCGAGGAGGATTGGGGCACGCCGGACGAGCTCGATGCCGCGTTCGAGGGCATGTGTGAGCCCATCCAGCTCGGGCTGCCGCTTATGTGGCGGGACCGGTGGTGGCGGATGTTCGACCGCGACCCGATCCTCAACTGGGTCCACGGCAAGATCGCGCTGCTCGGCGACGCGGCCCACCCGCCGCTGCAATACATGGCTCAGGGCGCGATCATGGCGATCGAGGACGGCTGGGTGCTGGCCGAGCACGTCGGCGCTCAGCAGGCCCAGCGCACGGCCGACGGCGGCACGGGGGTCGACTGGGATCGGGCGCTCGCGGCATACAACGCGGTCCGTCCCGAGCACTGCCGGCGGGTGCTGTCCACGGGCCGCAAGTGGGGCGAGCTGTGGCACGTCGATGGCGTGAAGCGCCTGCAGCGCAACGTGATTCTGCGCAGTCGGGACACCTACGACTACACCTACACCGAGTGGATCTATGGGCCAACGGCGCTCACGCCGGAGCAGGAGCCGCCGCTCTACCCGATCATCCCGCTGGCCTCGGTCACGCTCCCCGAGGGCGCCGACGCCTAGCGGTCGCGCGTCTCCCGGAGGCTCAGCCGAAGAGCGACAGCTTATTGAAGTGCTCGGCCAGCAGGTAGTAGACCGTCACGCGGTTCTTGCGGTTGACCCCCTTGAGCTTGGTGCCGACAGCCGCGATCGCCGCGTCGAGGGTCGCGTCGTCGTCGGTGAGGGCGAGCTTCTTCTTGAGGAATCCGTTGCGAACCCGGTCCAACTCGGCCTGGTCCGAATAGGAGACCAGCGAAGAGTCGGTCTTCTGCAAGGCGATCCCGCAGTGGCGGACGATGCCCGCGATGACCTTGTCGTCGGCGTTCGGTGCGTACTTCTTGACGTCACTGGCCCAGTCAGCCATTGGCCGCTCCCTCCAAGGGTGGTCGACGCCCCGTGGCGTCGGCTCCACCTCGCACGGTAGCCCTTCGGGATGTCCGGTGGCGCGCTAGCGTCGGTCGGGCGCGACGGAGGTGGGGCGGCATACGGATGGCAGGGTCCGGTCCGACCGAGCCGCCGACCGACTCAGCGGCTGACTCAGCGGCCGACGACCCGCGGGTGGTCGCGCCAGGCGGGCATGTTCGCTAAGTAGTCGAGGGTCGCGCGCTCCAGCGCCTCGCGGGAGGCGCCCGGGTCGCGGCGCGCCTGCCAACCCACCATTCGCTCGAACCGGATGTCAAAGTCCTGCAACGCGCCGGTTTCGTCGACGCAGTGCTGGCAGTAGCGCCCCGACTCGATGGGCATTCCGCAGCTCTCGCAGGTTGTCGCGTCGGCAGATGTCATGAATCTCGTTCCTTCCCTTGGGTCTTCGGAATGCCGCCGGAAGCGGCGACCAGCGCGGCCAAGCCCTGGACGAGGCCCGTCCGTTGGGACGTCGTCAAGCTGTGCAAGGCCGTGGAGACGAGGCCCGGATCCAGGACCCGGGCATCGCGCTCGAGTCGATCGCGCCCGCTCGCTGTCAGCCAGACCAGGCTCCGACGGCGGTCGTCGGGATCGTTCTCCCGCTCGACGTAGCCGTGCCCTCCGAGTTGGCTGACGATGTCGCTGACGACCGACTGGGCGCGGTCCAGGTGGACGGCGGCCTCGCCGACGGTCAGCGGCCCGGTCTGGGCCAGGTGCAGAAGCACCGCTCGCGAGGCCCCGGTCAACTGGTCTCGTTTGCCGTCGCGCCGGTGGAAGGCGAGGTATGCCGCGGGGAACAGTTCGCAGAACCGTTCCACGTCGGCGTCCGGCTCGGTGACCATGCGCCCACTCTGGGGGCGAGGCGATCCATCGTCAATCCCGATGGAATTGGTGGGCGGCTAGATGTCGAACCAGGCGACCGCGGGTTCGACGAGGCTGCCGAGCCAGACCCGGCCGTGATGCTCGCGGACGCCGGTTGCCATGTGGAAGTGGGTGGCGTCGAACGCATGGTCGTGGACGACCTGGCCGTCGTCGTCGAACGCCATGACCCGCGCGGTCCGTTTCGGCTTGGGTTGAGCCCACGGCGGCAGCTTCATCGCCCCGCGTCGCAGCGCCATCGGGCCCGCCTTGATCCGTTCGACGACCGGATCCAGGGGCGAGGCGATGGCGACCCAGATGAGTCCGTCGGTGCCTCGTGACATGTTGTCCGGATAGCCTGGCAGGTCTTCGGCGAGGTAGTCGTGGGTGCCCGCGTGCCGACCCGTCAGCCAGTGGCGAACGACCGTGCGTGCGCCGGTCTCGGCCACGGCCACGTAGGACTCGTCCGCGGACAGGGCCACCCCGTTGGCGAATTCGAGCCCGGTGAGCAGGGCTTCGACCGACCCATCGGTATGCCGCACCAGCAGCCGCCCGGTCCGGGTCGCCTCGATGATGTCGAACTTCCACTCGTGGACGGTGTAGTGGGCGGAGGTGTCGGTGAAGAAGATCCGGCCGTCACCCGCTACGGCGGCGTTGTTGCAGAAGCGCAATGGCTTGCCGTCGACGTGGGAGGTGAGCACCTCGACTGCGCCCGCGCTCGGATCCAGCGCGAGCAGTCCGCGGTCGGCGTCGCAGATCAGGATGCGCCCGTCGCCGAGCAACTCCAGACCCAGCGGTCGTCCTCCGGTGGTCGCCACCCGCTCGACGAGGTGACCGTCGGGGGTGAGCCGGAAGACCGAGCCATCTTCAGTCGCGGTCCAAACATGACCCTTGGGCCCGATGAGCACGTCCTCCGCGCCGTTGCCGGGGACCCGCACGACCGTGAGCCGCTCAGTGGCCATGACACCGAGCCTAGCCCGGGGTCCGACCCGGAGACAGGGGCGCGGGGCGTTGGGTGTGGGGTGCGGCGGTTCTGGGCGGCGGTGCTGGGTGCTGGGTCGGGGCCGTGGCTCGGCCAGCGATCCTATTCGGCGTGGCCGACCGGGCGCCGCAGGACGACCCAGGTGAAGGGCTGGACGCCTCCCGAGGGAGTGTGGTGCTCCTCGCGCAGCTCAGTCACCACATCCCAGCGGGGGGCCACCTGCTCGGCCAAGGTGGGACCGTCATAGCGGGCCACCTCCAGGCCGGAGCAATGTGTCGGGCCATCCGTGGCGAACGCCCCGACGATCGCCAGCCCGCCGGGCTCTAGAGCCTCACTCAGCACCGACCGATAACGCCCTGTCTCAACGGGATCGGTGAGGAAGTGGAACACCGCGCGGTCGTGCCACACGGCATACCGGCGGGGTGGGACCCAGCTGAGCAGGTCGGTGACGATCCACGTGACGGAGTCGGCACGCGACCGGAGCCGATCGCGCGCGAGGTCCAGGCCGTGGGCGGACACATCGAGCACGGTGAGGTCGATGTGGCCCCGGACAAGGAGCGCGTCGACGAGGGTGGAGGCCCCGCCGCCGACGTCGATGAGGCCGACGGCGGGCGAAACGGCCGCCTCCTCAAGGAGCCTGAGCGAGGTGGTCGGGGACGGCTGGTACCAACTGCGAGTGGTGTCGCCGTTGGCATAGGCGTTGTCCCAGTGCGTTGCTCGCTCCGTCGTCATGGCCGGATGATACCCCGGCGGGTATGCCGTCAACCTGCGCCGCCGCGGTGTGGCACCGGCCAGGAGGGCGTGAAAGGTCGTAGGGACGGCCTACGTGATTGACAGGTTCGGCATAGGGACGGGGGCGAGTCTTCTCATCAGCGGAGGTCACCCAGAGACCTCGACCCGACAAGGAGAAGCAGCCATGAACGTTAAGAAGATCAGCCTCGCCGCAGCGTCCGTCGCCGCCGTCGCCGCACTCGCGGTCGGTGGGTCGGCCATCGCCAACGCCGCCGACAACCCGGCGCCGACGACGAGCACCACCCAAGGCAGCGCGGACACGACCCAGCAGGGCCAGCAGGGTCAGCAGGGTCGCGGCCAGGGCAAGGGGCAGCGCGCCCAGGGCGCGACCGGTCAGCAGGCCTCGCCCGACACCCCGGTGACGGGTGACGAGGCCACGAAGGTCTCCGCGGCCGTCACGGCCAAGGACTCGACCGTCACGGTGACCGAGGTTCGCAAGGACCCCGACGGCTCCTACGACGTGCTCGGCACCAAGGCCGGCGCCCCGGTCATGTTCGACGTGAGCGCCGACCTCGCCACGATCACCGAGAACGTCGGCGGGCCCGGCGGCGGTCACGGTGGCAAGGGCGGCCCTGGCGGCGCCTCCCAGGACACTCCGGTGACGGGTGACGAGGCCACGAAGGTCTCCGCGGCCGTCACGGCCAAGGACTCGACCGTCACGGTGACCGAGGTTCGCAAGGACCCCGACGGCTCCTATGACGTGCTCGGCACCAAGGCCGGCGCCCCGGTCATGTTCGACGTGAGCGCCGACCTGGCGACCGTCACCGCGAACGCCGGCCCGCAGGGTGGTCCCCAAGGTGGTCCGCAGGGCGCCGGGCATGCCGCCCCCGGCTCGACCCAGCAGTCGGCCCCGTCAGCGACCGCGTCCAGCTGACCTCACGCCCATTGCCGAACTGGCCCCGCACGACCAACTTGGCACATCAACCGTTCTCGTGGCAGTTGTTTCTGCCACGAGAACGGTTTAAGTGCCACCGGAGATTCGCTGCCCTTGCGTAGCGGCATACCGAACGCGCCAAGGCCCGTGACCTCACTCCCGAGGTCACGGGCCTTCGCGCTGCGTCCGACCTAGCCGTCCACCGCCACCGCGAGCGCCGCACAGATCTCGCTCATTCGGCCGTCCGAGACTCGGCCCAGCCGGGTGAGTAGGACGCCCACGGACACGGACTCCACGGAGTCCAGGTTGGTCACACACGCCTTCGGCACCGGGTCGGTGCGAGGGTGCAGTTCGACCTCGCTGGGGAGGCCCCGGTGAGTGGTGGTGCACGGCGCCACAAGGGCTCGGCGCCGCCCGACGATCGCGGTGTTCCGGGACAGCACGACGACCGGCCGCCGACCCACGTCCGGGGGCTCGCACCACCAGACGTCGCCTCTCTCCGGCGGACTCATGAGGCAGCCGCGGCCGCGCCGAACGACTCAAGGTCGCCCCACTCGTCGGGCTCATCGAAGGGGTGGGCAGCATATGCGCGAAGGTATGCCGCGTCGATGTCCGCTCGCCGTCGTGCCGCCAGGAACGCTCGGAATGCCTGCTCCAGGAGGCTGGCATCGGTCGAGCCTGGCGCGACGGCACGAACTTGCTCAAGCAGTGTCGCGTCGACAGTCGTGCTCACCCGTGTCTTGGCCATGCCACGATTCTGCCACAATCATGGCATCCTCGGGCGGCAAAAGGGTCACTAGGGTGAGCGGCGCCGGACGTCCGCGAGGAGGAACCCATGGCGCACACGCTGGTTGTCATCAGGCACGCGAAGTCCGACTGGGATGTCGACGCCGCCGACCGCGACCGACCCCTGGCCAAGCGGGGCCGCCGCCAGGCGCCGTATGCCGGGCGTTGGATCGCCAAGCACGGCATCGTCCTGGACCTCGCTGTCGTATCACCCGCAGCCCGAGCCCTCCAGACCTGGGCCCTCGTCGCCGCCGAGCTCGACGTGCCGCCGCCCACGCAGGTGGAGGAGGCGGCATACACGTTCGACGGCGACGACCTCTTCGCGGTGGTGGGCGGGCTGCCGGAGTCGGCGCGCGTGGTCGCCCTCGTGGGGCACAACCCGGCGGTCGAGGATTTCGTGCAGACGGTGACCGGCCGGTATGCCGCCCTCCCGACCTCCGCTATCGCGGTCGTGGAGGTGCCGGAATGGGGAAGCGTGGGGCCCAGGACGGGGCGGCTGGTGGCCAACCTGCGACCGGCCGACGAGGCGTAGCCGATCACCGGCCGAGCCGGGTGCCGAGTGCTGAGGCGAGGGGCTAGTCGGTCGCGCGGAAGGCGTCGGTCGCGAGGTGCTCGCCGTCGGCCGTGCAGGCGAGGACCTGGATGTCCCAGCGCTGGAGTGCCGCCGTCAGGGTCGGGCGCCCGCCAGCGAGGATCGCTGTCGCGAGCACGTCAGCGGTGATGATGTCCGGGGCCGCGACGGTGACCTGGTGGAAGACGCTGAGGTGTTGATCACTGTGGGTGGTCAACGCCTCAGCCTCTGGCTCCCCTTGCCGGCCGTCGCCCGGCCAACGCCCGACAACAGCGGGAGCAGCGGGCGCCGACTCGCGGCCGGTCGTCCGCCACACGTGCTCGCCGCGCTCGGCGACTCCGCTGGTGGCAACCGCGGGATGCCTTGAGCTGCACGTGAATTGCGAGAGCAAGGCCTGACGGTCGGCGGGGTCGACGATGCCGACCACCCACGGGCGGCCGTCCGCCTGAACGCCCGCGGTGAGCACGTCACCGCCAGCATTGAAACACCACGCGGTCGCGCCGTGCCAGCGCAGTGCCTCGCCCGACTCCTGGATCGCTTGGGCCTTGATGACCCCGGCCAGGTCGATCGACCCGTCCGGGCGGTGGGGGGTGAACGCCCCCTCGGTGTCCATCCGCCACCGCTCGGCCAGTGCGAACGCGTCACGGAACTTCACCGAGGCATCGGCCACGGTCAGCTCGCCGCGCGCGACGGCACTGGCCTCTGAGTCGTCGCGATAGAGGCTGAACCTGCGGTTGAGCGCGGCGAAGACCGCCTCGACCGAGTCGATCGCTCCGTCGGGGGCAGCACCGGCAAACACCAGGCTCACCGTGGTGCCCATGGTGTCGAACACGTGGCGCTGACCCCGAGGGCTCATCGGTCAGGCCGCCTTGTCGAGGGCGGACTGCAGCGACGAGAGGTATTTGTTGGAGGTGTAGGTCGCCCCGCTCACCGTCGACACGTCGGCCGAGTTGGCGGCGAGCACCGCGGCCTTGAGGGTCGGGATCGCCCGCGCCTCGATCTGGGCGCTGTGGTTGTCGCCGACGGTCGTCTTGTAGGTGACGTCCGTGATCTTGCCGTTGGCGAGGGTCACGGTCACGGTGATCGTGCCGAACCGGTCGGATTCCGTTGTCCCCGTGTAGGTTCCGGTGGCGCCGCTGGTCCCGCTCGAAGTGGTCCCCGCGTTGGTGCCGGCCGCCACGGTCGTGCCCGTGCCGGTTCCCGCACTGGTGGTGGTCGTGAGGGTCTTGCCGTTGGCGGTGCCGACGTTCCACCCGACCAGGAGGATCCCGGCCGAGGCCAGGGCGGCGGCTGCCTTGCTTCGGGTGCTCATCGTTCGTCCGTGCCTTCCAAGGATGTGGCGGTATGCCGTGTGCTCACCGACACTCCGTCGGCGTCACCACTGACCCTGGTCACCGATGCTGTGCATCGGTTGTGAACGCCGACTGGCTCACCTGAGAGCCCTCAAGACCGTGCCAACCGCGGGGAACATCGGGCGGGGAACATCGGGCGGGCCAAGCCACAGTCAGATCGACGTCAAAGACGTCTCACAAGGACCGCACAGACCAGGCCCGGACGGTAGGGGTCATGACCACCTCACTCATCACCACCGACCCGGCCGGCGCGCCCCGCGGAGCCTTCGATGGGAAGCCGGGCGCACGGCATACCCGATCGGCGCTGTTGCGCCGCTATCAGGGGCAGGCCGCCCGCCGCGAGGTGCGCCGCGACGTCCTCACCGTCGGCGCCTGGTCGCTCGTCGCGACGTCGGTCGCACTGTTCCTCGCCGACCACGGGGCCGCCTACTTCGCCACCCTGGGCGGTGCGGTGACGGCGCTGGGCATCATCGCCGGGCTCGTCGCAACCGCCGCGATGGTCCTCATGCTCGTGCTCTCTGCGCGGGTGCCGGTCATCGACGCGACGATCGGCCAGGACCGGGCGGCGGCGTTGCACTCCAAGCTCGGTCGCGGGATGGTCTTCGGGCTCATCACGCACGGGATCCTGCTCGTCTACGGCTACGCCATCTCGGGCAAGCTCAACCCGGTCGCGATGTTCACTCAGCTGTGGACCTCGTCGAGCGACTTCGTGTGGGCCTGCGTCGCGTTCCTCATGTTCGCGGTCGTCGGCATCTCGTCGATGGTCGCCCTGCGCCGGAAGTACCCCTACGAGGTGTGGTTCGGCATCCACCTGACCACGTATGCCGCGATCCTCGCCTCGATCCCGCACCAGTTCTCGATGAGCGGAATGCTTGCCGAAGGCACCCTGGGCCGGCCGTTCTGGGCCGCGATGTGGCTGGTCACCGGCGGGCTGATGCTCGCCTACCGGGTGATCCTGCCGATCATGTCCAGCCTGACCCACCGCTTCACCGTCAGCCGGGTCGTCCCTGTCGGCCCCGATGCGGTGTCGATCGAAGTCACCGGGCGCAAGGTCCGCGAGCTTGAGGCACGAGGCGGGCAGTGGCTCACCTGGCGCTTCCTCACCCCCGAGCTGGCCGGACAGCCGCACCCGTTCTCGCTGTCTGCCGCGCCGACCGACTCGACCCTGCGGATCACCGTCCGCAACCTCGGCGAGGGCACCGCGCGCCTGATGTCTGTGCAGCCCGGCACCAAGGTCGCCATCGAAGGCCCCTACGGCATGTTCACCGACGCGGCCCGCACAACGGACAAGGTCGTCCTCATCGGTGGCGGGATCGGCATCGCGCCGATCCGGGCCCTGCTGGAGTCGACCGAGTTTGCGCCCGGCGATGCTGCGGTGATCCTGCGGGCCTCGACTCCGGACGAGCTCTATCTCCTCGACGAGATCGTCGCCCTGTGCGAGGCCAAGGGCGCCACACTCACCCTGCTCGTCGGCCCTCGGGCGGGCGACACGTGGGTGCCGGTCACCGACGCCGGTTCGACGCTGGCCGACTTCGTCCCTTGGGCCCGCGAGGCCGATGTCTACGTCTGCGGCCCGACCCCGTGGATGGAGGCCGTGCTCGCGGACGCCCGGGAGGGCGGCATACCGGAGGGGCAGCTGCACGACGAGAAGTTCGCCTGGTAGCGGCACCCTGCTGCCCACGCGCCTGGGGACGATCCGGTATGCCGGGTCGTCCCCTTCCGCTGTGCCCGCTGGAGGGCTATAGTCTGAGCAATCGCTCAGACTGCGCGGATCAAGGGGGAGACCATGGCGAAGGCCGGACCCGGGCCGCGGATGGGTGATGCGGCGGTCGAGGACGGAACTGGCTCGCGCAGTCGGCTCACGCGCGAGCAAATCGTCGAGGCGGCGCGAGCCACGTTGGTCGAGGTCGGCTTCGCGCAGACCAGCGCGCGGGCCATCGCGGCGCGGGCTGGTGTCAGCCAGGCGGCGGTGTTCTACCAGTTCGGCAGCGTTCCCGACGTGCTCCTCGCGGTCCTTGACGCCGTGAGCGAGCGGAGGCGGGCGGCATACAGCGCCTTGGTCGCAGACGCGGGGACCCTCACCGCGCTGGTCAACTCCGCCCGGAGCATGTATGCCGCCGACCTCGCCTCAGGCGACGTGCGGGTGCTCGTCGAGCTCATCGCGGGCTCGCGGACGGTGCCGGGGATGTCGGAGGCCGTGGCCGAGCGGCTGGCTCCCTGGCAGGAGCTCGCCGCGACCAGCCTGCGGTCGGTAGCGCCGCCGGTGGCCTCGGCGCTCGTGGACATCGAGGGCGTGGCTCGGGCGATCGTTGCCGGGTTCCTCGGGTTGGAGTTGTTGGCGATG
>MTKY01052225.1_pt1 | contig 15464 bp, 10 predicted proteins | sample 1042731 | NCBI WGS metagenome assembly MTKY01 (sample SAMN06212206, study PRJNA360538) | anaerobic digester metagenome | biome: Wastewater treatment plant; material: sludge; isolation source: anaerobic digester fed with sludge from wastewater treatment plant | place: Denmark: WWTP Soeholt ... | reverse complement strand
GTCTGCGGCGATGGTCAGCGCCCGCGAGTCGGCGACGGGCGCGCCAGGCGTCCAGGCGGTGACCGGCGGATCGGGCGGCGCGTCAAGCTGGGCGGCTTTAAGCAGGCGGGCCGGGTCGGGGTCAATGATCTGCACGGAGATCACGTAGTCCGTCTCCAGCCGCTCGCGCGCCTCCCAGTGCAGGGTGATCGTGGTGCTCTCGCCGGGACGCAGCGCCCGCCGCGTGACCTCGTAGCCGCGCAGGATAATCTGCCCGCCGAAGTCGGCGTCCACCGGATTGGGGAACGCGCCCGGCGGCGGCTCCAGCGTGACGCGGCCCAGCCAAAGGCGGTCGGACTGCGGGTCGGCGTCCGCGCCGAGGGGAGCCATGCGCTCGAACGTGGTGAGATCGTAGAAGCCGAGCCAGATATCGAGCGTCTGCGGGGCGTAGACCGTCTCGGCGATGGGCACGGCGACCAGGTTGTTCCAGGAGTCTCCGGCCTCCAGGTCGGAGGTCGCCAGCAGCCCGCCGCCAGGATACACGTCGCGCTGCGCCTCGATGGTGCCGTCGGCGTTGACCAGGTGCACGAACAGGCTCCAGTCGCGGGCCAGGGGGCGCTTGACGGTGAGCGCGGGCGAAAGGTAGAGGGTATCGCCCGGCTGGAGTGTGCCCTCGATGTGCTGGTAGGCGATGCACAATGCTTCCTGCGCAGCGTCCGGCTCGCCGAAGCACGCTCCCTGGTGCGCGCCGCGCTCCAGCGTGGCGAAGGGCCAGGTCGCCTCGCGGTCAAGGGTGTAGGCCGGGCGGATGGTCGCCAGCGGTTGCAGCGCGGAGATGCCAGCGAAGAGCAAGGCGGCGGCGCTCAGGCTTGCCGTCTGCGCTTTCGACGCGCGCGGCAGCCAGGCGGCGATCCCGGCGGCCAGCCAGACGTTGAGCGCGGCAATGGCGCTGAACCACAGCCGCCCCTGCGAGGCCCAGGTTTGCCGCGTCCAGATTAGCAGCGAGACGAAGACGAGCGTTGCCCAGACAACAGTCAGCGCGCGTGCGGCGTAGAGCGCGCGGTCAAGAGGGCAGGTGCGCGTGCGGACGCGCAGCGCGATCTCGCGGGCCAGCGCCAGCAGCAATCCCAGGGCGCTGATCCCGGCTAGCAGGTTGAACAGGGCGTAAACGCCATCGCGCATGGGCACGTTCACCCCGCCGAAGAAGCCCCAGAAGGCCATCATGAACGTCTCGCGCTCTGTCCAAATCTGCGGCAGATCGGCGGGGACGGCGCGCCGTCCCACGATGTCGAGGAAGATGTTGATGCCGGTCGCGTCGCCATACAGATCGTAATTGCGCCAGTACCACCAACCGGCAATGAGAACGGTCAGCCCGCCGGAGATCAGCCCGCCGAGGACAACGGGACGCCAGTCGCGGGCGCGCAGGGAGATCGCCAGCAGCACGAGCGCGATCAGCGGCAGCATGAAGCCGATCTGGTACTTGGCGAGCATTCCCAGCCCGGCCAGCACGCCGATGCAGACGTAGGCCCGGAGCGGGGGCGGGCTATCCCAACGCCTGACCAGCCGCACGATCCCCAGCAGCAAGGCGCTGGCGAGCAGGGTGGACAGGTTGTCGTTGTTGATCACCCCGCTGATGAACAGGAACATCGGGTTGAAGGCGGTGAAAGCGGCGGCGGCCAGGGCAAGCGCCGGGATCGCCGGGAATAACTCGCGGCCCAGCAGGTAGGCCAGCAGCACCGTGCCCAGGCCCATGAGCACGGACAGAAAGCGCACCAGGTGCATCGCCAGGGCCGTGCCGCGCCAGGGGAACGCTTCGCGCTCGGCGTCGTGCACGACCATGTTGGCGTTGCTGTCCGGCACGACAACGCCGATGTCGGCGTGCGGGTTGATGCGGCGAACGGCATCCATGTCGGTCGTGTCAATCCAGCGGGTGAGCGCCGCGCCCAGGTAGTAGTAGAGCGGAGGCTGGCCGCCTTCCTGCCGCCAGGAGCCGGGATTGGCCGGGTCTTGCACGGGCAGACCGAAGTCGTGGTCGGCCACATATTTGACCATCGGGTAATGCCACAGCTCGTCAGACGCCTCAAACAGCGGCGTGACCAGACTGTAGGCGACGGCCAGAAGCACATAGCCGCCCAGGATGAGCGCCAGCAGCGCGCGCTGGCGAGGAGTCACTTGGGGCATGAGCATCCGCTTGCGGACTGCGATGCTGCGCGAATTCAGCGGCGGAGTGTACCGGATTGGGCGCGGGTTAGCCAGAGGGGGGATGAGGAGTGCACGAACAACCTGTCGGGTAGGGGCGCTGCTTTGCTGTGCCCTTGTAGGGGCGGGTTTGCAAACCCGCCCCTACAGGATTCCACCTTGCTTGACGCGAGGGCATTGACCTCACCCCCAGCCTCGCTTCGCTCGGCTTGCCCCCTCCATGCATGGAGAGGGGGTGGCGAGGCGCGTCAGCGCCGAGCGGGGGTGAGGTAAACCAGGGCACGGCACGCTGCCTGACGGATTTTGCACGCACCCGATGGTGAGCAAGAAGACTGCCGAAGTCTCGCGGACTTCAACGGTCGCACCGGCGGTTACTCTGTGCGCCCGAAGCGCGTGGTCAGCGCGCCGCCCGCCGAGCGCACGGTGCGGCGCAGGCGGCTGCGGATGCCTGGCGCGCTGTTGGCGATCTCCAGCGCCTCGGTGTAAAGGCGCTCCAGGCGAGTCATCGTATCTTCCCACGACAAGCGCCCGGCGAAGGCGCGCGCAGCGGCAGCCATCGCGCGGCGGCGGTCGGGGTAGTCGCGCAGGATGCGCACATAGCGCGCGTAGTCCGCCGGGTCAATGGCGCAGATGTAGCCCTCGGCCCCGTGCGTCACATAGTCCACGATGCCGCCAGCATTGGGTAGCAGCACGGGCAGCCCTGAAGCCATCGCCTCGATCACCACCTGCCCGGCGACCTCGTTGATGCCGGTGAAGCCGAAGACATCGGCGCTGGCGTAGGCAGCGGAGAGGTCAGCGCCGGTCAGGTAGCCGGTGAAGGTGGCGCGCCCGGCGAACATCCGCTCCAACTCGCCGCGCAGCGGGCCATCGCCGACAATGGCCAGGGCCACGCCGTCGAGATCGGCCACTTTGTGCAGCAGGTCAATGCGCTTCTCGCGGGCCAGCCGCCCGACATAGAGCACGAGCAGACTATCGGCGGGACGACCGCCGAGCAGCCTGCGGCGCATTTCCGCCGAGCGATGGGCAGGGTTGAAGCAAACTACGTCGGCTCCGCGCTGCCACAGCCGCAGTCGCTGGAAACCGCGCTCGCGCAGGTCGCGCAGGTTGTGCTGCGTGGGCACCAGGGTCAGCGTGGCCTTGCTGTGCAGGTGGCGGACGTAGGCCCAGGCCGCTCCCTCCAGCCCGCCGACGCCGTAGCGCTGGGTGTAGCCGGGCAGATCGGTCTGGTAATTGGCGACGAGCGGCACGCGGTGATAGCGCGTGTAGTGCACGCCCGTCCAGGCCAGCGCCGCCGGGCTGAAGAGGTGGATGAGGTCAGGCTGGAAGCGCCACAAGTCGCTAAGCTTGAGGTACGGGAGGCCGAGCCGCGACTCCGGGGGCACCAGGGGCAGGTGCAGCGAAGGCACGGCGACCACACGCGCCCCGTCCAGGTGGGCGGGCGTGCGCAGGTCGCCGATAGTGAGGCTCGGTGCGTAGATCAGCACCTTGCGCTCCATGTTGAGATGATGGCGCGCAGTGAGCGCGGTCAGCTTGCTCACCCCGTCCACCTTGGGCAGGAACGCCTCGGTGATCAGGGCGACACGCTGCACCGGCGCGCGATCTGCGCAGGCGGCGATCGGGTTCACGCGCCATTCATCCCCCAAAGACAATCGCTTGGCCACCATGCCATGCTCTCCTGCGGCAAGATTCAGCGGCTGTCCAGCCTTGTCATGACCTGCTGCAGATTATAGACACTCATACTAGGATACGATTATGCCCCGGCAAAAGTTTCTTAAGAGAAGGCACCTGGGTGTGAGACCATCGGAGAGGCTCAGTTTCGCAGTAGATTCAGAGAGGGTTGGGGCCGGGAAGACGCTACATCCGTCGGGGTGCCGCTCGGCTGCACCCCCTGATGCAGCAGAGCAGCACCCCGACCAGGGGAGTTCATCCGCCGGTCTTCGTCATGCATCAGGTCGTCACAGCGGCGTAGATGGATGCAGCATCGTCAAAGTCTTCCCGCAGGTGCGTGTACAGATTTCGAAATAGCCGGTAGATAGGCTGGTACGCCGCATGATGTTCGGGATTGGGTTGGTACACCGTCTTGACGCGGACGATCTGCTTCAACGTGCCTGGAATATCGGGGAACAGTCCCAGACCCATGCCGACCAGCATCGCGTCCCCAAAAGGTGCACCGATAGGCGCTTCCGGCAGCTCAATCGGGATGCCCAGGATGTCGGCTTTGATCTGATTCCAGAGCGCACTGCGCGTTCCGCCCCCAACCGACCGCAACTCGTTCACCGTTACCCCGGCTTCTCTCGCGATCTGGATATTGTGCAGCATCGCGAAGACCGTGCCCTCTAGAATGGCCCGGATGATTGCGCCCCGTGATGTTGCCAGAGATAGCCCGAACAGAACGCCCCTGGCATGGGTGTGCCAGAGCGGTGACCGCTCGCCCATCATATAGGGCAGAAAGATGACGCCATCGCTGCCCGGCGGAATCCTGGCGGCCTGCTGTGTCAGCAGATCGAACACGTCAGCATCCAGCAGGGCGCTGGCCTGCTGCTCAACCAGGCCAAACTGCTCGCAGTACCAGTTGAGGCTAGCGCCCGACGCGACGATGGCCCCCACCAGCATATGGGTATCGGCGACCACATGGGGAATGGCAATCAGACTCGCCTCGGTCATGCCGGACTTGTTCGGTATCATGAGGACGGTCGAGGTTCCGGTCATTTCGGCGGCAGTACCGGTGTCGGTGACACCGGCCTCAAGGGCCGCCGCCACTGCGTCAATCATGCCTACCATCACTGGCGTGCCCGGACGCAAGCCTGTCTCCTGGGCCGCAGCGGGAGTTACCTCTCCCAACACCTGATGGCCGGGACAGCACGCGGGAAGTTGGGCCAGGTCTATCCCGCAAGCCTCGCACATCTCCGCCGACCATTCGCCGCTGGCGCGATGCCACAACTGCATCAGCGCGGCGTGAGTGGGATCAACCGCATACAGACCGGTCAGGCGAAAGTTGATATACCCGTTCACCTGGACGAACTGGTGCGTTCGGGCCAGCAAATGCGGCTCGTGGTTCTTGAACCAGAGGGTCTTTGCGGCAAGGAAGTAGGGGTCAGGACGGTTGCCCGTGATCTGGAATATGCGGTCGAAGCCAAGGGATTCGCTGAGCTGCTGCGCCTCTGCTTCGGCGCGGCGATCCATCCAGATCAAGGCAGGGCGCAGCACCTGCCCCTGGCCATCGAGCGCGATCAGGGCAGGAGCCTGCGAGCTAACCGCCAGACCAGCCACGCGGTCGCGGGCACCGGGCGTCCGGTCAAGAACTGCTCTCACGGCGGTACATACGGCGTCCCACCAATGCTCAGGGTGCTGCTCCACCCATCCCGGCTTCAGGTAATGCGTCCGGTAGCCGGCCTGGTGAACCGCCTCCACGCGCCCGTCCTGCCCAACCAACGCAGCCTTGGCCGCTGTTGTTCCCACGTCAATGCCCAGGAGTAAATCATTCATTCGATAATCTCCGAAGTAATTGCAGCAAGGTGAAAAACGCCAAAGATCGCCGCTCGCGGCTGGGATGTGGCGGGCGGCAAATTCCGAGCAGGCTGTCAGCCCTGAAGGGCCTGGCACATCGGTGGCTTTCCCTTGAATTGCCGGGAGTCCCCCCTAGAAGTGTAGACTATCTCGCCTGGCTGAGCGAACAGGCTTGTTCCCCTGGGGCATATCTCACATTTGGAGCAGAGCCGGTCTTGTAGGGGCGGGTTTCGAAACCCGCCCCTACAAATCACACCACACTTGTCGAACTGCCCCAAGGATGGGATGCACCCGTTCCCCTGCCAGGGCAATCGCATCAGAATCCGCCGCGTGTCAGCCTGTTGACCTCACCCCCAGGCGCGCCAGCGCCGAGCGGGGGTGAGGTAAGCTACCGGATTTCGCACAACCTTCCTCAGCTTACTGAGATGGGGCGTGGTCAGCGCGGCGTGTCCAGAACTTCGGCGAAGTAGGCGGCAGTCTGGGCGGCGATGGTCTCCCAGGTGAAGCGCTGTGCCAATGCGCAGGCGTTGCGTCCCATCTCCTCGCGTAGCTCCGGGTTGTCGGCCAGGTCTTCAATGGCGATTGCCAGGGCAGTGGGCGAATCGGGGGGGATGAGGCGTACATGCATGTCTTCGACCAGCTCTGGCATGTCCACTTGCGGGTGAGTGGTGATGATGGCGCAGCCATGCGCCAGGGCAGCCATCAGGCTGCCACGCCGGAACGAGACGCCGTCGCGGAAGGGCAGGGCGACGATGTCGCAGGCGGACAGGTGACCGCTGACGGCGGCGCTGTCCACGAAGCCGGTCCAGCGGATGTGGTCATGCAGGTTGAGGTCATCCACCATGGCGTCAACTTCGCGGGCATAGACGATGTTGGCCGGGTCGCTGGTGCCCGTGCGCCCGCCGATCATGAGCAGCTTGACGGGCAGATTGTTGTTGCGGGTGATGCGCAGGGCTTGCAGCAGCGTGTCAATGCCCTTCGAGGCGTTGAGAAAGCCGAAATGGCCGACCACAATATCGTCCGGCTGGAAGCCGAGCGCCGCCCGCCAGACCGAGCGGTTGTAGTCGGGGGCCAGCTCCGGCTTGATATTGGAGCCGATGGGGATGTGGCGCAGGCTGGCGACCGTCTTCTCAGAGGCCAGGCGATGCTCGTCGCCGCGATTGGTGACGATGACGCCGTCGCTGCTGCGGGCCAGGGTCAGCACGGCCTGGTAGCGCAGCGGCCCCGCTTTGGGGAACAGGTAGGGCACAAGCAGGTCGTGGAACGTGGTGACGACGCGGGCGCTATCCAGGCGCAGCGGCAGGATGTGGACGAATGCGGCCATGTTGAAGGCGGCGGCCTGGTACTGGATGTTGACTATGTCCAGCTTTTGGGCCTGTGCCCAGCGGCGGATGCGGCTGAGTGTGCCCCAGCCCCACGAATGGGCGTCCGCCGTAACCTGCAGCAGGCCATTGGCGATGGGAGCGGCGGCGCGGTGATCGGTGAAGATGAATAGCTCGTGGCCGAGCGCGGTCAGGGCGCACGCCAATTCCTGGGTGAACGCGCCCACGCCGCCCTGCATTGGCGGATATTCGCCTGTGATCTGACCGATGCGCATTGTCGCTTCCTGACTGCTCTGCCGGTGCAATGTGCTCGCCCGCTCTATTCCCGCGCCAGCGCGCGGATCACTGCCCAGTAGGTGCGGATGCGCGCGCGGCGCAGCGCCCGCTTGTGTCCGAGCGTGGCCTTTGTGCCTTCGAGCGCGATCTGCAGCCCGTAGCTTACCAGCAGGAACAGGCGCAGTGCAAGGGCCAGTGTGCGCCCGTGATAGGTGCGAAAGTAGCGCAGCTTGCTCTGCTGGAAGTGAATATGCTTGCGCGTCTCCACCTGGGCAGTGCTCTGCCCACCGTAGTGGGTGATGCGCGCCGTGCCGACGTAGGCGACGCGCCAGCCGGCTTCTTTGGCACGGCGGCACCAATCCAATTCCTCGGAGAACATGACGTAGCCCTCGTCCAGCCCGCCGATCTGCTCGTAGACGGCGCGGCGGGCGATCAGCGCGCAGCCCTGCACCCAGTCCACCTCGCAGACGCCGTCGTCGGGCAAGTCGGCTGCGTAGAAGTGGTCGAGCAGGCGGCGCGGCGCGTACCCTTGCAGCCACGTGCTCTCGACGAAAGCGGTCAGCGGCGTGGGAAAGCGGCGGCGCGTGGACTGGGTGGTACCATCGGCGTTGAGCACGCGCGGCCCGGCGATGCCCACCTCTGGGTGCGCGTCCAGATAGGCGACCAGCACAGGCAGTGCGTCGCTGTGAACGACCGTGTCGGGATTCAGCAGCAACAGGTGACGCCCGCGCGCCCCGGCCAGGGCCAGGTTGTTGCCGCGCGTGAAGCCGACGTTCTCGCTCTGCGCGAACAGGCGCACCCAGGGGAATTGCCCGGCGACCAGTTCAGGCGTGCCGTCCGTGCTGGCCGAGTCCACGACGATGACCTCGGCGCGCAACCCGCCAGCGCCAAGCGCATCGCCGGACGGCGCGACAAGCGTCAGCGGGCTGGTGGCGATGCTCTCCAGGCAGGCGGCGAGCAGGTCGCGCACGTTCCACGAGACGATGAGGATGGACAGGTCAACGGCAGGAACGGCGGCAGGCGCGGCAGGTGAATGGTCGGTCACAGACTCACATCCTCAGGGATCGGCTCGATGCTCAACAGGGTGCACGGCGGCCCGTAATACGCACAGTAGCAGCCAGGGTAGGCAGCGCTCAGCCGCTTCCAGCGCCGGTAGGAGACGCGCAGCGTCACACCGTTGACGGCAATCGCGGGGTGCGACGGATCACCGGCGCGGCGCAGCACTCCCGTCGTGGCGCGAACGGCGGGGCGCATCACGTCGCGTGCTGCCGCCAGCCACAGGACACTGAGTGCCAGCCACAGCGCGCACACACCGATCAGCAGGGCACGCTCCCACACAGCCTCCGCCAGCGGAGAAACCGCCGCGATGAGCACCACGCCAGCCAGCAACATAACCACGCCGCGCACCAGGTGCCCGATGCTGCGGTACAGCAAGTCCTGGCGCTGGCGATCGCTCAGCCGGCCAGCGCGGTTGGCGGCCAGCGCGTCCAGCGCGAAACCGAAGAGAGCGCCAAGCTCCTGCGCGCTGAGGGGCCGTTGCACTACGGGCGGGCTGTGTTCTGGCATTGGCATCGTATGGCTGACGACTGCGGCCATTTTACCAGAATTTTACAGCCTGGACGCAGTCCGATCACGAATAGGTAACAACTATCGCCGACAATGGGGGCAATTGCGCGGAATTCACCGTGCAATGCCTGTCAATGACATGATCTGGAGGGAGTGACTAATGAACACATGGACCAAGCGAGTGATCGGCGTGAGCCTGGCGTTGGCGGTAGCACTGGGGGCGGTGGGTATCGCCGCTGCTCAGGGGCCTGGGCAGCCAGACTATCCCCGCGCGTACCGCGTTCGTCTTGTGGACACGCTGGTGCAAACTGTCAAGGAGTTGACCGGCCTGTCGTGGAGTGACGTACTGCCGGAACTGCGCGCCGGCCAGACGCTGACGGAGATTCTGGAGGCGAACGGTGCTGACTCCCAGGCGGTACGCGACGCGGTGGGGGCGGCGGTGACGGCGGAGATCGAGGAGGCAGTTGCCGCTGGCACACTGACCCAGGAACAGGCGGACGAACTGTTGGCTGTGCTGCCTGACTGGTTGGCGAATCATTTTGAGTCGCCGTCCTGGTTCGCCGGGTCAGAGGTCCGGACTGGAATGATGTTGCATCGCTTCAGTGGCTTCCGTGACGGGATGTCAGGCCGCTTCGGTGGCTTCCGCGAGGGGGTGCCGGGCCGCTTCGGCGGGATGCGCGGCCAGCCCTCCGGTATCTTCTAGACGCCGTGCGGGTAGTCTCAGTACAACTGTCAGGGGGCGCACAGCCGGGCCGTGCGCCCCCTGACCGTGTTTCTGCTTTGCGGTGAAGCTCTGAATACATGACTCTGCCCCGTCCTGCGGGCAGTCTTGTTGCGCGGGATCGCCGCCCTTCCATATCCTGCAGGAACTGAGGACGCGCTTCAAGAGATAACCCAGGGCACCTCACTGCTCGATGGCGCGAGCGGCTGTGGCGGGTCTCCGCAGGGGTGTATGCGGCAATACGCTCCTACGGAAAGCGTGTTTTGGTGCCTGGCTCGGTATCCGAGCTAATTCGCTAATCTACATCAGGTACGCCCCTATGAAGGCATTTCGCTAACGCCATTGAGAGGGCAAAGCTCCCCTGTTTGCTTTATCCCTGGCCCAGCCGCGCGAAGAGACGCTCAGCATTGGCCGTCGTCTGCGCGGCGAGCTCGTCGAAAGGGACAGCGTGCAGGGCGGCCAGCCGCTCGGCGATGAAGCGCACATAGGCGGGGCGGTTGGGGCGGCGGCCCCGGTAGGGGTGTGGGGTGAGGAAGGGGCCGTCCGTCTCGACGAGCAGGCGGTCGGCGGGGACGCGCGCAGCGATGCGGCGCAGGTCGTCGGCGTTCTTGAAGGTCACCGGGCCGGTGAAGCCGAGGTAGAAGCCGAGCGCCAGCCCGCGCTCCGCCGTGCTCTGCGGGGCGGAGAAGGAATGGAACACGCCGGGGCGGTCGCGCAGCGCGGCGGGCAGCGTGGCCGTCCACGCGGCGAGGACGGCCAGCACGTCGTCGCTGGCGTCGCGGTTATGGACGATCACCGGCAGCTCAAGCGTGGCGGCCAGGTCAAGCTGCGCCTCGAACGCTGCCCGCTGCACGTCCTTCGGCGAGTCGTCCCAGTAGTAGTCCAGGCCGATCTCGCCGATGGCGACCACCTTCGGGTGAGTGGCCAGGTTGCGCAGTGCGCCGAGGTGGGCGGCGGAGAAGTCGGCGGTGCTGTTGGGGTGCACGCCGGTAGCCGCGTAGACGCCGGGGTACATCTCCGCCAGCGCAATCGCGGCACGCGAGCGATCCAGGTCGGAGCCGGGGTTGATGATGCGCGTCACGCCGCTCGCCGCTGCCTCGGCGATGATCTCGTCGCGCAGGCCGTCGTAGGCGCTGAAGTCCAGGTGGCAGTGGGTGTCAACGAGAGTCATGGGTGGTTGTTAGTGATCGGTGATCAGTTGTCGGTTGTCGGTTTTTGGTTATTGGTGGCGTTGAAGCTGCGCCGCACCGTGATCACGCCCGGCTGCTCAAGCCGATCACTGAGCAGCAACTAACTGCCAACCGCCGATCACTGATCACCGACTACTGATCACTGAGGACTCCGCTCTACTTCGCCTGGCCGCCCGATTTGAGCAGCTCCAGGTCGGCATCTACCATCATGTGGATCAGCTTGGTGAAGGTGATCTTCGGCTCCCAGCCGAGCGCCCTGCCCGCTTTGGAGGCGTCGCCGACGAGCAGATCAACCTCGGCGGGGCGCATGAAGCGCGGGTCTTGCACGACGTACTGCCGCCAGTCCAGCCCGACGTATTCGAAGGCGACCGAGACTAACTCCTCGACGGAGTGCGTCTCGCCGGTGGCGATCACGTAGTCTTCAGCCTTGTCCTGCTGGAGCATGAGCCACATGGCACGCACGTAGTCCCCGGCGTAGCCCCAGTCGCGCCGCGCGTCAAGGTTGCCCAGGCGCAGCTCGTTGGCCATGCCCAGCTTGATCTTGGCGACGTTGTGGGTGACCTTGCGCGTGACGAATTCCAGGCCGCGACGCGGGCTTTCGTGGTTGAAGAGGATGCCGCTGGTGGCGTGCAGGCCGTAGCTCTCGCGGTAGTTGATGGTGATCCAGTGACCGTACACCTTCGCCACGCCGTAGGGACTGCGCGGGTAGAAGGGCGTCGTCTCGCGCTGCGGCACCTCGCGCACCTTGCCGAACATCTCGCTGCTCGATGCCTGGTAGAAGCGGATGGTGGGGTCAACGTGGCGGATGGCGTCCAGTAGGCGGGTGACGCCAAGCGCGGTCACGTCTCCGGTGAAGACGGGCTGCGTCCACGAAGTCTGCACGAAGCTCTGCGCGGCCAGGTTGTACACTTCGTCAGGCTGGCATTCCTGCAGGGCAAGCTGCAGGGATGTCTGGTCGAGCATGTCACCGGGGATGAGGTTCAGCCGGTCCTGGATGTGGTCAATGCGGCTGAAGTTGACGGTGCTTGTGCGCCGCACCAGGCCGAAGACCTCGTAACCCTGCTCAAGCAGGAACTCGGCCAGGTACGACCCGTCCTGGCCGGTGATGCCGGTGATCAGTGCGCGTTTGGTCATGATTACTCTGCTCCTGCCTGGCGACCGGCTCCGGGGCGCAGGCCCGCCCGGACGCGCCAGTCGTTGAGGGTGTCTAATAAGCTCTGCTCGAAGGGAATCTGTGGCGTCCAGCCGGTGTGCGCGCGCAGCTTGGAGGCGTCACCGACACGGCGCGGCACGTCGGACGGGCGCATCCGCGCCGGGTCCCGGCGGACTTCGATAGGGACGGCGCTGTAGCTCAGCAGCGTGTCGAGCAAGTACTGGACGCTGTGCGCCTGCCCGCTGCACACGTTGTACGCCTCGCCTGGCTCGCCATGCGCGAGCATCAGCACGTAGGCGCACACGACATCGCGCACGTCGGTGAAGTCGCGCTCGGCCTCCAGGTTGCCGACAAAGATGACCGGCTCGCGCCGGCCCGCCTCAATCGCCGCGATCTGGCTGGCGAAGTCCGCCGCGACGAAGCCACCCGCCTGGCTGGGGCCGATGTGGTTGAAGGGCCGGGCGCGGACGATGGGCAGCCTGTAGGCGAGGAAGTATTGCAGGCCAAACATGTCTTGCGTCACCTTGCTGACGCTGTACGGGCTGGCCGGGGCGAAGGGAACGCGCTCGTCGAGTGGGGCGTCTGTCGCGCCCGCCGCGCCGTAAATCTCCGCCGAGCTGACGACGAGGATGCGCGCCGTTGGCACGGTCTGGCGGCACGCTTCCAGGACGTTGATCTGCGCCTGGGCGTTGTTGGCGAGCGTGCCCCAGGGGTCTTTGAAGGACTGCCCGACATCGGCCAGCGCAGCCAGGTGAAACACCAGGTCGGGGCGGGACTCGGCGATGGCCGCGTGCACGGCGGGAGCGTCGCGCAGGTCAAGCTGCTGCTGCTCGACCGGGCGACCGTCGAGGCGCGGGTTGCGACCCGGCGGCTCGAAGACAGCGGCGGTAATATGCACGTCCGGCAGGGTCAGCAGGTGCTCGACCAGGTGCCCGCCAGCGAAGCCGCCAGCGCCAGTGATGAATGCTCGCACAGGAGTGCTCCAATAGCGTGAGCGACGCGCTGACCGGTGCCGCGCGCCGTCGCATGAGAGCGGCGATTATAGCACGGGGCGGGGGTAGGGCAAGCGCCGCAAGATGGCGGAGGCTCCCGAACAACTCGGCAGGCAGTTGCCAAAGGCCCCTATTCCCCGGCCCCTTCCCCCAGCCAAGCTAGGGGAAGGGGAGAGCGGCCTGCCAGATCGTCCCCCCTCTAGCGTCGCTTGAGGGGGGAGGCGTTCAGCGAGAATTCCTGGGCTTCCCCCGGCAACAGGTCGCTCGTGCACCCGACATGGCGCGCGCTCAGCGGCGGTGGGCGACGAGCACCGCGCGCACGCCCTGCCCGCTCGCGCCCGGCAGCAGGATCAGCTCGTAGGCGGTGCGCGGCGCGAGCGTGACGGCCAGCGTCCCGACTTCCCGCGTGCTGACGCGCTCGACGATATGGAACTCGTATGTCCCGGCGGCGACGAGGGCCGGGTCCACGATCATGCCGAAGTCAATGCTGTCGAGCAGGATGTCCGGAACGAGCGCTTCGCTCTCTTCCTTCTCGCTCAGCGGCGATACGTATCCAGGGGGAGGCGCGGTGGCCGTTGGCGCGCCCGGTGACACTGGCGGCGTGGGCGATGGCATGGAAACGGGCGCGCGCACTACGCGCAGCGCAGGCGCACCCGGCGCGGCATGGAACACGCGCAGCAGCGCGTAGCCGTCTGGGACGGCGAGCGCGCGGTCGGAGGCAGGTTGCAGGCGCACGGCGTAGCGGTCGCGGTAGACATAGAGCGTGAGGTACGTCCCCTCCGGCGCAGGGGGCAGGCTCACCGCCTCGTCGAGCAGCGCAGCACCGCTCGCAGCCTGGCGGATTGCCAGGCGAAGCGGCGGCGCGCCGAGATCGTGGTAGGCGGTGGCTGTGCCGGGCGCGACTGACTGGAAGATCAGCGCACCGTCGGCCACGAAGTCAACGGGCGTCTCATCGGCCAGCGCATTAACCAGACGGACGGCGAAGACTCGCGCGCCCGGCCCCCACCCGCTGGCGCTGGGTGGGGCGCTGTCCAGCGGCACCACGCCCTCAGCGGCCAGGACTGTGTCGCCGATGCCCGTCTCCGTCTCCAGCACGACCGGAGGCGCATCGGGCGTATCCGTGATGATCACGGCGTACACCGTGCCCGCCTGCCAGTCGCGCTCCGGCAGCAGATCAATCTCGCGCGGGGAGTCGACGCTGCCCGTCTCGATGACGAAGGCGGCTGTTCCGGCGTGGTAAGCCAGCGGGTGGCTCGCCGCGCCGAACGGCACCGGGCGCAGACCGGGAATCTCGCCGCTGTAGGTGCTCACGCGGACGCTCACCGTGTCGGGGGCCGCGTTGACGAAGATTAGCCGCGCCGCGTTGACCGGCGTGGGACTCAGGTCTTCGGCGATGGCGGCGACGCGCAGGCGGTCTTGCGTGCCGAGCAGCACCAGACTCGCTGTCTCGTCGGCGCGTAGGGCGATCTGCTTGACGAGAATGGGCGCAGCGTCCGACTCCCCGGCGGGCAGCAGGCGAAGCTGGTAGGTGGCAGCGCGCTGAGTTGTCCACACGCTGGCCGTGCGGTAGGCCAGGCTCGCCGCGAGGGAGATGTCATCCAGGTACACGTCAACAGGCGGCAGATCGGGCGAGGCGTGCATCACGCGCACTTGCGCCTCGTCCTCGACGCGGCTGCGCAGCTCGACGCGGGCGACGCCGCCCGGCTCTGCGTCCGGGTCTGGGAACAGGACGACGGTGTAGGCGTAGCGGGCCATGCCGTAGAAGCTGAACTTGGCCAGGAGAGCGTCAGCGGCCAGCAGCGTGAGGTCGTGCCCTTTCTCGTCCAGGGTTATGGCGTCGCTCACTGTGCCATAGGCGAGGTCGCTGATGATCGTGCGCTGCGCGTCCTGCACGCTGAGCGTCCCGACGTCGGGCAGGGCATGGACGACGCGCAATCGCGCTGTCGCCGCTGGCAGCGGTGAGGTGTCCTCGCTGGCGACGATCAGCCGGAAGTCACCGGTGCGTCCGGCCAGAACGATCACGTGCGCGGTTCCGGCGGGCAGGCTGACCGGCGCTTCCAGCAGGGCGGGCGCGGACTCGTCGCCGGTGGGCACGACGCGCAGCGCACCGTCACCGGCGGGCACCTTGCGCGGTGATTGCTGGTAGTCGCCGGGGCGCAGGGCGGTGGCGACGGGCAGATCGTCCAGGTACACGGAGACGCGCGGCAGGTCGCGGCTGGCGTTGACGATGCGCAGCCGTGCCGTCTCGTCCGGTGCGAGGGCAAGCTCCGTCACGGGTTGGACAGCAGGTGTGGGGCTGGGCAGGGCCATCTCTGTCGGTGACGGGGAGGGCGGCGGCGTATGCGATGGGGCCGGGGTTTCCGCGTCCCCTCCACACGCCGCGAGGCTGAGCGCCAGCGCGGTCAGGGCAAGCGGCAGGGAGAGGATGCGTCGCATGGTCAACCTCCGGTTTGGGCGGCGGGTGGATCACGCTCCATTGTACAGGGGATGGGCCTGGAGGGACAGCGGGGTACATCAGGGGCAGTGTATCCTTGTCGGTTGAGACTCGTCACACAGGAA
>MTKY01071723.1_pt1 | contig 15468 bp, 13 predicted proteins | sample 1042731 | NCBI WGS metagenome assembly MTKY01 (sample SAMN06212206, study PRJNA360538) | anaerobic digester metagenome | biome: Wastewater treatment plant; material: sludge; isolation source: anaerobic digester fed with sludge from wastewater treatment plant | place: Denmark: WWTP Soeholt ... | reverse complement strand
GGGCATGAAGGTGCAGATGACGTCCTTCACCGCCGAGGGGAAGACGTTCACGCCCTTCACCTTGAGCATATCATCGGTGCGCCCCAGCACGGAGAAGCGGAAGGAGGTGCGGCCGCAGGCGCAGGGCGAGGTGAACACCCGCACCCAGTCGCGGCAGCGGTAGCGCAGCACCGGGGTGGCCTCGCGGTCGATGTGGGTATAGACGATCTCCCCCTCCGCGCCGTCGGCCATCTCCACCGGCTCCAGGGTGGCGGGGTCCACCAGCTCGGCCAGGATGAGCCCCTGGCCGCAGAAGTGCATGCCCTCCCCCTCGCCGCACTCGCTGGCCATGTCGGCGGCCACGTCGGCCATGCCGTAGTAGCTGCGCGCCGTGATGCCCCACTCCTCCTCGATGCGGCGGCGGTCCTCCTCGGCCATGGCCTCGCCGGCCATGAAACCCTTCTTGAAGCCCATGTCGCGGGGGTCCATGTTCATCTGCCCCTTCACGTACTCGGCCAGGAAGACGGTGGCCGAGGGGGTGGCGAAGAGCACCGTGGGCCTGAGGTCCAGGATGAGCTGCATGAGCTTCTCCACCCCGGTGCTGCCCAGGGGGGCGGGGATGACGCAGAAGCCCATGGCCTCGGCCGACACCGACTCCGAGAGGCCGCCCACGAAGAGGGTGAAGTTGGCCGGGTTGATGAAGGAGTCCCCGGGGCGGATGCCACCGCACCAGGCGTGGCGCGCGAACAGCTCCTTCCAGTTGTCGGCGTCGCGGGCGGTGAGGGCCACGTAGATGGGCCTGCCGGTGGTGCCCGAGGTGCCCTGGATGCGCACCAGAGACTCCTTGGGGGCGCACTGGTGGCCGCCGAGGCCACCGTCCTCGGCCTGGGTCTCGCGTATGTCGTCCTTGGTGGTGAAGGGCAGCTTCTTCAGGTCCGACGTGCAGCAGATATCGCCGGGCTCCACCCCGGCCTCGCGCATCCTGCGGCTGTAGAAAGCGGAGGTGCTGTAGATGTAGTCTATCTGCTGGACCAGCTTCGCGTTCTCCAGCTTGGCCAGCTTATCGGGAGGCATGGTCTCCACCTCATCGTTCCAGTACTTCCTGTCGTCGCTCGAGGGGTCCATCTGTCATCCCTCCTTAACGCGGCAAGTCAGAGCCGGAGGAGACGCCTGGCGTTCTCCCCCAGCCACTTGGCCTTGACCTCCTCCTTGAGGGGAAGGCTCCTTACGTCCTGCACCGCCTGCTCCAGGGGCAGCAGGGGCCATGCGGTAGCGAAGAGCACCTTGTCCTGCAGCACGCTGTTGCCGTAGTGGATAAGGGGCTCCCAGCCGGTGCCCGGCATGCCCATGTATTTCTGGCGGATCCCCGATATCTCCATGTAGACGTTGGGGTGCCTCCATGCCACCGCCACCATCTCCGTTACCCACGGCCAGCCCGCGTGACCCGCGACTATCTCGAGGTCGGGGAACTTCACCGCCACCCGGTCCAGGTGCAGGGGGTGGCCGTATTCCATGGGGATCTGGCGGGAGAGGTTGAAAGACGTATGTATCCAGATGGGCACTTCCAGCTCCACGCAGGTCTCGTAGATGGGGTCGTACCTCTCGTCGTCGGCGAACATGAGGTGCTCCCAGGGGGATATCATCGCGCCGCGCAGGCCGTGCCTGAGGACGTCGTCCCTCAGGCCCTCGACCGCCTTCGCCCCCTTGTGGGGGTCCACGCCGGAGAAGCCCACGAAGCGCTCGGGGCAGGCCCGCGCCAGCTCCGCCACGATGTCGTTGGGGACCCTCTTGTTGAAGGTGGTCTCCTGGTCCTCGCCCAGGAGGACGGCCACGTCTATGCCCGCCGCGTCCATCATGGCGATAAAGTCCCCGGCCTTGAAGTCCTCTATAAACCTCTTGATCTCAGGGCTCATGGTATAGACGTCGTAGTATCCGGCGAGGTGGGGCAGTGGCTCCAGCATGGCGAGCAGGATGTCCCGGTGAGGGGGCGTTACGCAGAAATCAACAATCATGGTCCCTCACTCGCGTCACGGGGAGTACCTTCTCCCTGGGCGTCCCATCCGCGCGATAAACATTGCGCGACCGATCACGGCCTCTCCTGTTTAGTGCCGCTGCTCCTGCTGGAGCCGCCCTTTCCCCGACCGTCACCCTTGTGGTCACTCTCCGCCCCATTTCCGGAAAGCATCTCGTTCTGTCAACTGGGTGACTGGTCACCCATAATGATAACGCCTTGTTGCTACCTTTGCAAGCGCGGCCGCTATTCCTTGAGGAGGCCCTTCAGCATCATGTCCTGGAGCGATGCGTAAACATCGTCGACGCTGCCGAAGCTCTGCAGGAGATTGTCGTAGAAGGCTATGGTCATCTCGTTGATGCCCAGGAGCAGGAACGCGGTAAGGCGCTCGTCCACCTCACGGAACAGACCCCTCTCCACGCACTGGCGGACCAGGTCCTGCACCAGGTCCGCGTATTCCTCCAGCACGTCGGCCGCCGTCCCCACGAACTGGCGGTTGTCCCCGAAGAACGACGAAATCCAGAGTTGGGCCAGTTCCTTGTGCTCCACCCCCAGCTTTACGTCCAGCGTGAGCAGTTCCCTGAGGGCCTGCAGGGGATCGTCGCTCGCCTCCACCAGTTCCCTTGCCTTCTGCATCCACAGCTTGTTGCTCACGCGCAGGGCCTCGGCGAAGAGTTCCGCCTTGCTCGGGAAGTAGAGATAGATGGTCCCCTTGCCGATGCCGCTCTTCTCGGCGATGTGGTTGATGTTCGCGCCTTTGTATCCCTTGCTCACGAACTCCCGCGCGGCTTCCTTCAGGATCCTGCGGCGCTTGTCCTCCTGGCTGTCCCTGCTCTTCCCGGCCATGACGCAGCGCTACCTCCTGTTTTGGTAATGGTCATTTGCCTCTAACCGGGATTTTACATGATGCGGCCGCCTTACCGCGAGTAAGGAGAAGCGCGCCGTTGAGGGCGTACTCCCGAGGGCGAGATCGTCATGAACCCCGACGCGGTGCAGGGCCTGGACATGAGGCTGGTGGAAAGAGCGGCTACCTGGCGCGGCCTGGCGCGCCCATGGCGTTTACCCCTCTCAGACAGCGGGAACAATCAGACTAGAGCATCAGCTGGAGAGCAGGTGTGCCGCATTACTCGAGATACGATCGGTACGGGCATAACGGACCGCACAGCATAAGGGCTTCTCGCGCCGAGGAGTATTCTTATCGGGAGGTTAGTCATGTCGAGAGAGAACAAGGTCCTGAGCGTGGGCGACAAGGCGCCCGGTTTCGAGCTGCCGGACGCGGTCAGCGGCGAGCCGGTAAAGCTGGCCGAGCTGCTGGGGCAGCCGTTGATGATCTACTTCGGCCGGGGGACGTGGTGACCGCACTGCCGCGAGTATGTGGGTCACATACGAGACATCCATCCCGAGTTGGAGAAGAGGGGGGCTAGGGTGGTGGTCGTCCTCGCCCAGAAGCGTGAGCCCGTCCGGGAGTACGTCGAGGAGCACGGCTTCCCCTTCCCCTTCCTCGCCGACACCCGGCGCGAGGTGGTCAAGGCCTACGGCGTGTACGTGAGGGTGAACTTCGAGTCGGTGCACATCGCCCGGCCGGCCACCTTCATCCTGGACGCCGAAGGCGTCATCAAGTACTGCTTCATCGCCAGCATCCAGACCGAATACCCGGAGGACTCCGACCTCTTCGACGTCCTGGACGCCCTGCAATAGAGGCACCTTAGAGGCATTGGGGTCAAGCCTCGCCTCGTGCCTCAGGCATTGGGGTCAAGCCTCGCCTCGTGCCTCAGCCTGCTCGCCGCGCAAAAGGAGCATCTCCCGCATCTGCCTGAGTTCCGCGAGGCAGCAGTTCCTGAAGCGCCTCCCGCTGCCGCAGGGGCACGGCTCGTCGCGCCCCGTCCTGAGGCGCTCTTCCACTTCGGCCAGCGCGGGCAGGTTCTGGAGCATGGCTTCCCTCAGGGCGTCCTCGCGAGCGAGGGTGAGGGTCCTGCGTTTCGCCGCAACCTCTGGAGGCGGGTAGAGGTCTAGCAGGTCGCGGACGTCCTCCGCCAGGAGGTTGTCCAGGAGGGACCCCGCCCTGGTGCGGTCCCTTTTCTTCAGGTACTGCATGGTCAGGAATATGGTGCGCGTGTCGAGGAAGGCGCGGTGCCGCTCCAGCATGGAGTCCACGGCCCTGCAGGCATCCGCCCTGCCCGACGAGAGCACGGAGGACACGAGAAAGGCGAACATGTCGAGGTAGAACTCGTCCTGGTGTTCGAGCCTTCCCATCTCCTCGACAAGGAAAGCGAGGTTCCCGGAGCTCTCCCACAGCAGCCCCAGGACCTCGATGGCGGCCAGCCTGGCCTCGCCGTACGCGGGGTTGAACACCACCCTGCGCAGGCCCCTCGATACCTCCTCGGGCCAGGCCGAGCCCAGCCTGGCCAGGGCCACGACGGCCTCGTGCAGGGGCAGGCTGACGCACCTCTCCAGGGCCCTGAGGAGGGCGGGAAGCGCCTGCGGCGGCCTCATCTGGCCCAGGATGCGCAGCATGAACACGAACCCAGCCGGGATCTCCTCCGGTCTGGTCTCCTCCAGGAGTTCCCCGGCCATGGCGATGATGAGCGGCGCCACCCCTGGGCCCCGCTCCAGCGCCAGGCCAAGGAGGCCCGCGTCCAGGCTTTCCTCGCTGGCCAGGATGTCCTCGACCAGGAAGTGGTTCACGAGGTGATCGCCGGCCCCGCCCAGGTAGGTGAAGACGGAAAAGGGGTCCTCCTCGGCCTGCTCGATCCTCGCCAGGCACTCCGCGAAGACGTCGTCCGCCCCTGCCGCGTCCTCGCCGCAGATCTCCTCCCTGCGGTCGGCCTTGGTCCTAGCCAGCGCGGCATACCCGTCGGCCTCCAGCTCGTCACCGCGCTGCAGGGCGTAGGTCATGCACATCTGGAAGAAAATGGGATGATTGGGGTGAAGGTCCCCCTGCCGGCGCACCGTCCTCTCCGCCTCCTCGAGGGATATATCGCCGGCGGCAAACCTGCCTATGCATTCCGTCACCGCGGCCATGGCGGAGAGCAGCGAGTCCGGCAGCGCGGCCTCCAGCTCGTCGGCATATTCGCGGGGCGAGGCCTCCCCCGCCCTGAGGTCATCGAGCAACTCGGAGAGATGGCTCCGTTCGCCGTCGCAGTCCCTGCCTCCCATGTCCGTCTCCCCTTAGCGCGGACCCCCGTTTCCCCGGCCGGGCCCCGCGCGAAACATAACGGGTAAAGGAGGCGAGGCGGCGGTCCCCTGCCCCGTGACCTTCCCCGCTCAGACGGTCACTTCCTTCTCGAAGGAGAAATCCAAGGGCGTAACCGTGACTTCCAGGTCGCCGCCGTCCGACAGTTCCCACTCCAGGTGGTTACATGTGTTAAATATCGGAAACGCGGGCCGTTTTATAAATACACGGGTGATTTTCCGTACAGGCGCCCGGCCGGCAACGGCGACGGGTGCCGGTTGCCTTCGTGCGCGCACTAAAAAAGCGCTGGGCCGCGGGTCTCTCCGTTCCACGGCCACGCGCGGGGGGTCGGTGGGAAGGCAATGCGCGTTGCGCGCTGAAGAGGCTATCTCTTCTTCTTGCCGTCCTTTTTCCCGTGGCCCCTCCACTTGTCCTTCTCGCCTTTCTTCCAGCCCGAGATGAGACCCTCGAGCCTGGGGTCCTTCCTCTGGCCGAACCTGTTCGAACCGCCGTTCTGGCGGGTGGGTTCTTCGCTGGCCATCTTTCACTTCCTTGCTCTCATGCGATTTCCGCCGCCGCTCTACGCCCCGCCCTCCCGCACGTCCTTGATGGTGACCTCGAATCGCAGGTTCATGCCGGACAGTGGGTGGTTGAGGTCCACCTCTATATTGTTCTCGTCTATGCTTATGACGAGGAAATTGATTACCCTGCCGTCGTCCGTCTTCCCCATGTACGAGGTGCCCACCTCGAGCTCGGGCCCACCGGCGAACATCTCCTTCGGCACCTGCTGCACCAGGCGGGGGTCTCTCAAGCCGTAGGCGTCCTCCGGCTGGACTACGACCTTCTTGCTCTCTCCCGGCTCCATCCCCTCCAGCTCGCGCTCCAGCCCGGGGATGATGCTGCCCTCACCGAAGACGAAGCCGAGCGGTTCGCCCTCGGGGCTGCTGTCGATAAGCACGCCGTCCTCGTCGTACAGGCGGTAGTCGAATAGAATCGTCTTGTTCGGGCCAGCTTTCATCGCTGCCACCCCTTTCACTCTTCCCGCAAGTCGTAAAACAAAAGGCCCAGGCTTCAAAGGCTTGGGCCGCAAAGCAACAGCTTCGATGCAAACCTGATAATACCTACACTCACTATAACATACACCCGGAAGGCGCCGTTCGCGGCCGTGGACGGATGCGGTGCGGCAAGTGCCGCGGTCAAGTCCCGCGGGTCCCGCCTGCCGGCTCCGCGGGCTCCGCGTATGCGGCGCCGGCTCGGAGGGGGACTTTCGCCGCCTCCCCCTCCCGCAGTTCCAGGACCTCCCCTCCGACCTCGATCTTGATCGTACCGGCGCCGCCGGAGAGGGCGCGCACGCCGAACGATCCCTTGGAGATGTCCAGCTCCAGCCACTGCCCACGGTAGCGTACCTGCATGGTCAGGTCCTCCATCTCCTCCGGGAAGGCGGGATTGAAGCGCAGGATGTCGCCGCGGCACTCCAGGCCTGTGTAGCAGCGCACCACAAGGTCCACGCAGCCCGCCATGGCCCCAAGGTGGATACCCTCCTGCGTGGTCCCGCCCTGTATGTCCGCGAAGTCGGTAAGAGTCGCCACGTTAAAAAGCTCCCATGAATGGCTGCGGTCCCGGCGCGCCGCCACCCAGGAGTGGATGATCCAGCTCAGGGACGAACCGTTGGAGGTACGCTTCAGGTAGTAGTCTATGTTGGCGGGTATCATCCCGGGGTCGAACTCGTATCCGAGCTGAGCGAAGAGGTCGCCCAGCTCCTCGGAGGAGAAGAGGTAGAAGAGCATGAGCACGTCCGCCTGCTTGGACGCCTTGTAGCGGTTGCAGGAGTCGCCTTCCGCCTCCAGGATGCGGTCGAGACGCTGGATGTTGCCGTATCTGCGGCGGTACCCTTCCCAGTCGAACTCCTGCAGCTGGTCGTATCCCTCGAACTGGCTGATCATGCCGTCACCGTGGAAGACCACCCGCATCTTGCGGCTCAACTCCCCCCACCGCTCGATCTCCGATTTCTCGATCTTGAGCTTGTCGCACAGCTCGTCGATGTACTCCGGCGGCAGGATGCCCATGAGGTCGAGGGCGCGGCTCATGACGTAGACCACCATGATATTTGTGTAGGCGTTGTTGTCGAGACCCGGGCTCTCGGCGTCGGGGTAGGCGTCGTGGTACTCGTCCGGGCCCATGATCCCTTTAATCTCATAGCGCTCGAGGTCGGCGTTGTATTCCGCGATCGACGCCCAGAAACGGGCTATCTCCAGGATCATCTCGGCGCCGTACCAGCACATGAACTCGAGGTCCCCCGTCACCTGGTAATACTGCCATACGTTGTAGACGATGGCCGCGTTGATGTGGCGCTGCAGGTGGGAGTTGTCCGGGATCCAGTTGCCTGAGGATGGGTTGAGGTGAAGCACCTGGGTCTCCTCCCTGCCGTTGCTCCCGCTCTGCCAGGGGAACATGGCCCCCTTGTACCCGAGCCTCACGGCCGCCTTCCTTGCCTCGTCGAGGCGGCGGTAGCGGTACATGAGGAGGGTGCGGGTTATCTGCGGCGTGCGGTAGTTGAGGAAGGGGAAGATGATGAGTTCGTCCCAGAAGATATGCCCGCGGTAGGCCTCGCCGTGCCAGCCCCTCGAGGGCATGCCCACGTCTATATCCATGGAATGCATGCACGCCGTCTGCAACAGGTGAAACCCGTACAGGTGCAGTATCCTCTGCATGTAATGCTGCTCCGGCAGGCTGTACAGCCTCAGGTCGACCTCGAACCTGTGCCACAGGTGCTTCCAGGCCACGGCATGGCTCTGCAGCATGCCCTGGAACCGGTCCGCCACCGACACCGCCTCCTCCGCTTCCAGCGCGCACTCGGAGATGGCATTGTCCCGGGACGTGTAGAGCGCCACCGTCTTCTCCAACACCACCCTCTCTCCCCTGGATACCTCGAGGACCAGGTGCTGCGCGATGTACGCGGGCTCCCGCGTCAGCTTCCGCTCCACCTGCACCGGCTCGCCGTCGCGGAACACTCCCGTCCTGGCCGCCTGGGCGATCTCTATCCTGGACTGGTTCGTGCGCACCTTGAGCAGGATGGTGTTCTCGTTTATCCGCCTCGTCTCCACCGGCTCGAGGTGCCTGCCATCGAGGTTTCTGTAGCGCTTCACGCCGCTGTTGATAACCGTGCCGTCCAGGGCCGAACGTATCTCCAACCGGCCCGACCAGTTGAGGGGGGTTATCGACACCTCGAGTGCCGCCTTGTGCATGTCGGCCATGCTGACTATGCGGCGGCTGTGCATGCCGGTCTCCCTTCCCGACGAGTCACGCCAGCGTGCATAGCGGTGGAGCACCCCGGTCATCATGTGCAGTTCCTGTCTGTAAGACAGGATCTCGACGTTGTCGGGATGGAACCATTCGCCGCCTTCGGCGCGTACGCCCAGGCACAGCCAGTTAGGGATGTTTACCAGGTCTTCGTTCTCGACCACGCGGCCCGCTATTTCCGTCTTCAGGCGATTATATCCGCCCGCCAGGTAGGTCCCGGGATAGTGCACCCCGTCCGCACGCGACTCGGGGGCCGCCCCCCGGGTGGCGAAATAGCCGTTGCCGAGGGTACACAGCGCCTCCCTCAGCCCCTCCTCATCGGGGTCGAAATAATCGTACTCCAGCCACCAGGCGCTCTCCTCCTCGAGCAGGGCCGTCAGCCTGGAGATGAAAGACCCGACCTCGCCCGTGTCCGCCAGCCTGTACTGGGCATGCGTACGGCGCGAGCCGTCTCCCACCACCACGGTGATCCCCCCGGCTTTCAAGACCTCGAAGGCATCCTCGTCGGTTATGTCGTCCCCCACGTAGAGGGGGACATATCCCGGGCCCACCAGGTTGAGCGCGTCCATGAGCCACTCGACGGCCCGACCCTTGTGCCAGTCGATGTCCGGCTGAAGCTCGTAAACCTTCTTGCCCTCGGTCCTGCGGAAGCAGCGATGCCGCCGGTGCGCCTCGGCCACGGCCTTTTCCACCGCCTCCAGGTGCTCGTCCGCAACGTTGCGGTAATGGACGGCGACGGTGAACTTCTTGCGCTCCACCAGGGCGCCGGGAACGTCCGCCAACTCCTCCTCCAACCAGGCCTGGGCGGCATCCAGGTCGTCCAGGAAGCGGCCCGCCTCCTCGTTGTCCATGTGGAAACCGTCAGGGCCGGCTATCTCGAAACCATGGCTCCCCGCGTAGTAGATACCGCCTATGCCCACCAGGCCCCTCACGTCGTCCAGGCCCCTCCCGCTCACCAGGGCCACGGTGCACCGTGCCGCCAGCCGGGCGAGGATCTCCCGCATCTCGCCGGAGAGACGGGCGTCCTCGGGCCGGGATACTATGGGGGTCAGGGTGCCGTCGTAGTCCAGGAACGCGGCCGCCCTGCCGCCCCTTACCCGCTCCCCTATCTCCTCGAAGCTCTCGAGCGCGTTCTCGAGATCCTCGATCTCTACCTCGATCTCCACCTCAGCCAGGTCCTTCACCACTACATCCGCCCCGCTCTCCAGGAGGGCTGCCTCCTGTCCCCTGCGGTCCACCCCTATGACCAGCCCGAAAGCGCCCGCGCGCCCCGCCTGCACCCCGGATATGGCGTCCTCCAGCACCACGCATCTCGCGGGCTCGACGCCCAGGCGGCGAGCCGCCTCCAGGAACATGTCGGCATCGGGTTTTCCCTTGAGGTCCAGGCTCTCGATGTCTATCCCGTCCACCTTGGCGTCGAAGAGGTGTGCGATGCCCGCGGATTCGAGCACCTCCGCGCAGTTCCGGCTGGACGACGCCACGGCGACGCGGAATCCCCGGCTGCGCAGGTCCTCGATGAGCTTGACCGACGACTCGTAGACCTCGACGCCCCGCGTCTTCATCATGCGCAGGAACAAGCGGTTCTTGCGGTTGCCTAGGCCGCAGACGGTCTCCATGTCGGGGGAATCGTCGGGGGTCCCGTAAGGGATGTCGATGCCGCGGGCGTCCAGGAAACTCTTGACCCCGTTGTAGCGGGGCTTGCCGTCCACGTACTTGGGGTAGTCCTCCTTGATGTCGAACGGCTCGTAGCCGCTCCCGCCGGCTCTTCTCTCCAGGTATTGGTCGAACATCTCCTTCCACACCGCGGCGTGGAGTCTCGCCGTGCGCGTGACCACGCCGTCCAGGTCGAAGACGAGGCCGTCATACCTGGAGCGGGAGATGCTCACGCTGTACCCCTCTCCGTGACCCATGACCTTTCCCGTTCTCTCGATTCACCTATAAACAGGTTAGCAGATAACTACATTACCATTCATTACCATCAGATCGCGGTCGGCACAAGCGCTGCCGCCCTCGACGCCCCTCCGGGCCCATGCCGGAACACGGCCTCCGCATCACGACCTTCCGACTTTGGGATAGAATGTAGCAGTGGTCGGCTTGGGCTTTACGTGGCAGCGAGGAGGGGTGACATGCTTGACGTTCTCATCAGACGCGGCAGGGTGGTCGACGGCACCGGCGCGCCGGCCAGGATGGCGGACTTGGCCGTCAAGGATGGCAGGATCGTCGAGGTGGGGGACTTGCCGGAGACAGGTGCGGAGCGGGTCATAGACGCAGAGGGGAAGGTGGTCTCGCCGGGGTTCGTAGACATCCACACACACAACGATCTCTTCGTCGTGCGCGACGATTACGTGCAGCTCTTCGAGCCATACGTGAGGCAGGGCATCACCACCAGCGTGGTCTCCAACTGCGGCTGGTCGGTCGCCCCCTGGCTGCCCGAGACCTCCGCTCTCTTCCGCTCCACCCTGCAGACCATGGGCGTGTCCAGGGACTTCGAGCCGGGGTGGGAGACGGTGAAGGAGTTCAACGGCTGGATGCTGGGGCGCGGGCTCCCCATCAACTTCGTGCCGCTCTCCGCGCACGGCCCCATCCGCATAGCGGCCATGGGGGAGAACGCCCGCTTCTGCAGCGAGGACGAGCTCGAGAAAATGAAGAAACTTGTGCGCAAGGACATGGAGGACGGTTGCCGGGGCTTCTCCACCGGTCTCACCTACTTCCCCGGCATGTACGCCCACACCGATGAGATCGTCGCGCTGGCCGGGGTCGCCGCGGAGTACGGCGGACGATACGTCACCCACCTGCGCAGCCTCACCAACACCTTCGACCGGGCGGTGCGGGAGGCCATCGAGATCGCCGACCGCAGCGGGTCCACGCTTCAGATATCCCACTTCGGGGCCTTCCCCTATCTCGGCAGCATGGCCGACATCCTCTACGAGGTAACCGCCGTCCTGGAGAAGGTAAACCGCCTCATCCCCCTCCCCGGTCTTCCCAACGCCGTCTCGAAGCGGGGGTACCGGCTGGTGGACGAGGCGCTGGCCGGGGGAATGGACGTGGGCATGGACTTCATCCCCAGCGTGGGAGGGAACACCACCGTCACCCAACTCTATCCCCCCTGGTCGCTCGAGGGAGGGACGGAGGCGCTGCTGCGCCGGCTGGCCGACCCGGTGGAGCGGGAGAGGATACGGCACGACGTGAAGACGGTCAAGGACAGGTGGCCGCAGTGGGAAAAGGGCGCCTGGGCAACGAATTACCTGAAATGCGAGAGCTGGAAGATGCTCACCATCCTCTCCATAGGCAGCGAGAAGAACGCCTGGATGGAGGGTAAACGGGTGGTGGACCTGGCCAGGGAGGCCGGCAAGGACAACTTCGACTTCCTGGCGGACCTGGCCATCGAGGAGGAGGGGGCGATCATGTTCTTCATGGGCATGCCGCCCAAGCCCTGGGTCGAGAAGGCGATGATGATCGGCCACGACCACCCGCAGCTCTCGGTGGGGTCCGACGTGATCTTCTCCGAGAAGGGCATCGGCCCGCAGCCCGCGTACGGCTGCTTCCCGCGCATCCTCGAGCACTACGCGAGGGACCTCGGCCTGTATACGCTGGAGGGGGCCGTGCACCGCTGCACCGGACTGGCCGCGTCGCGCTTCGGCTTGGAGGACCGCGGGGTGCTGCGGGAAGGGGCGGCCGCCGACATCACCGTCTTCGACTTCGAGAACGTCAGGGACAACTCCACCTTCGACGACCCGCGGCGCTACCCAGACGGCATCGATTGCGTGCTTGTGAACGGCAGGGTCGTGCTGGAGAACGGCGAATTCGACGCCGGCGCCATGGCCGGGGACGTCCTGGCGCGCTAGGACATGGGTCAGCCCCCGTCATTCGTCATCTGACGGGTTTCTGGACCCGAGGATCATCCTGCCGGCTATGCGCACCGCCTTGCCCGCGGGTATGCGGCATTTCTTGGAAGCCTCTGCGGCGGCGAACTCCTGCATCTGCGCGGGGTCGGTGAGGTCGAAGTAACGTCCGAAGAGATGCTCCTGGACGCCCGCGCACATGCAGCTGCCGAACTCCTCCTCGAATCGGCGGCAGAAACGGTGCGCGGCCTGCAGCGTGCGCAGGAAGGCTTCATGCTCCTCGGGCTTCTCGCGCCCGAAAGCCAGGCCTAACGCCATGATGGGGCCGATCACCGCGCCGCACGTCTCCCCCCGCATGGCCACGCCGGGCATGGCGGTGGCGGCCTTGAGGACCTCGGCGTTGCCCAGGCCGAACTCCTCCTGCAGGGCCCGCAGGGTGCCCTGTGCGCAGCTGCCGTAGGCCTCCAGGTAATCCCCCGCCTTGCGCTCGAGGCGGTCCAGGATCTCCTCGATAGACTGCTTGCCTTCCACCGCTTAGTCCTCCAGCTCCACGCGGAAGCGGCAGACGGTGTCGCCCCTGGTGAGCAGCTTGCTGAATCCCTCCGTCTTGAACCTGGGGTTCAGTTCCTCCAGCATTCCCTCGAGCGACGCCCCCAGCATGATCTCGCACAGGTCCGGCTCGCGCGACCAGATGCGGGCCACGGGACAGGTCTTGAGCTCCTTCTCGAAGGCCTGCGGCGTGTTCTCGACATAGCCGTCCCAGAAGTTGGCGAAGGTGTCGTCGATCTTGTCGTGCACCTTGGGCAGGCCCATGCAGTCCGCGAAGTCCTCCGGCTGGGCGCCGGAGAGGGCCATCCACATGGCGGCGCCCTTCTTGCCGTCGCGGTGGAACTGCTCCCTGAGCCTCTCGACGAAGGCGTCGCCGCCCACCTCCTTGCCGATGCGGTAGAGGGTCACCACCTGGCGGGCCAGGGCCTCCGTCCAGTTGCGGTAGCGCTTCCCCATCTCCTCTTCGCTCACCGGGTACTTCTCGTATTCGGGCACTTCACTCATGTCGGGCACCTTCTTTCTCGCCTCAGACGCACGCCATCTCCAATACCAGTATAAGGCAAACGGGGGCTGGCGATGCCGACGAGATGATGTATGTCTGGAGCTGATCCCATTCGGGCGGGATAGTTAGCCGTGATAACAAAATGATGAATGTTAAGGGCTGACCCCAAGGGCTTTGAGGTGGAGGGTGGAGGTGACGCGCTCGTCTATGACTTCCTCCGCGATGCCGCCGCCGCGCACCGCCTCGAGCACGGCTGCGTAAGCCGCCTGGACGTCTCCCGCCTCGTGGCCCGAGATGAGCAGGACGTCCACCCCCGCCTTGACGGCGCGGGTCACCGTCCCCTCCAGGCCGTAGGCTTCCTTGAGGACCTTGGTGGCGAGGTCGTCGCTGATGACGAGGTAATCGCCGTCCACCTTTTCCCGCAGAAAGGCGATGCCCGACGGCGAGAGCGTGAAGGGCAAGTCGGGGTCCAGCGCGGTGTAGACGACGTTGGCGGTCATGATGAGCTCCGGGCCCGCAGCGGCGGCTACCAGGAACTGGGAATACTCGGGGACGTCCGGCACCACCGCCAGCCTCTCGTTCTCGGGGTCGTAGTCGATGCCGCCGTATCCCGGGAAGTGCTTGGCGGTGGAGAGCACGCCCCCGTCACGCTGGCCGGAGATGGCGCTCGCGCCCAGCTCTCCCACCTGCTGCGGCTCCCCGCTGAAGGTGCGGCCGTAGCGGGTGAGGAAATCACCGGGGACGCCCATGTCCAGCACGGGCGCGAGATTGAGGTTGACGCCCAGTTCCGCGAGGCCCCGCGCCCGCGCCAGGCCGAGGTCGTATGCCTGCTGAGGCGAGGCGATCCGCGCCTGCGCGGTGTCGTCCCCGATCCAGCCGGCGCGGACGATCTCGCCTCCCTCCTGGTCGATGGCGATGAAGAGCGGCTGGCCCGTGTCCGCGGCGGCCAGCTCCTGGAGGTCGGCGACGAGCCGCGTGAGCTGGGCCTCGTCCGTGATGTTGCGGCCGAAGAGGATCACGCCTCCCGGGTGGACGGCCTCGAACAGCTGCCGGATCTCCGGGGTGACCTCCGTGCCCTCGAACCCGACCAGGAAGAGCTGCCCGACCTTCTGCTCCAGGGTGAGGCCCTGCGGGGGGTCGCCGCCGTTGTTGCCGCCGCCGTTGCCGTCATGGGCGGTGCCCCCACATCCAGCGGCCGCGGCTGAGAGCGCCAGGAGCAGAACGAGGGCGATACTTGCCTGCGTTGCCTGCCTAACCCGCGCGATCTTCACGAACCGTCTCCCTTCTCCATCCCACCGGCGCCATGCCCGGGACCCTGGGCTGGAATCGATATCGGTCACGGACACCCCTTACGATCGGGCGTCCCGCCCCGGAGCTTGCCCCGCTCAGCCGAAGGTGGGGTTCTGCCAGAAGAGGTGATAGACCTTGACCTCCCCCAGGTCGTCTACGCGCAGGGTGTCGTAACCCAGTCTCTCGTAGAACGCCCGGTTCTTCTCGCTCCCGGTGCTCAGATAAATGCCCGAGATCCTCTGTTCGCCCTCCAGCGATGTCTGGACCGCGCGCATGAGCGCGCGGCCGGCCCCCTTCCCCTGGTGATCGGGGTGCACTCCCAGGGCCTCGAAGGTGAAGTACGGCTTGGTCAGGCCCCTGGGTTGCCTTACCGCCCTGAGGATGCGGAGTCCGTGGATGGGGCGGCGTCCGTAAAGTGCCAGGATATGGTGGAGGTTGCGTGCTATGAAGGATACCGCGCGCCGCCTGGAAATGTGGATGCGGGGGTCGCGCACCATGCCCACACCCGTTACGCGGCCGTTATTCACCGCGGCCAGGACCGGACGGCCCGCCTCTAGATACAGCCGCACGTAGATACCGTCGACCACGGCCATGCGGCGCGGGGTGGAGGGGTTTTTCATGTCCAGGTGGTAGTTGGTGGTCTCCTCGCCCTTGAAAGCCTCCACCAATACACCCGTAACCTCTTCCACCATCCCCGGCGTGACCGCGACTACCTCCATCCCGGTCCCGTCGACTTTCTCGTTCATCGGCATCCCCTTATCCCGCTTCTTTACGGCATCCAATTCTATCATTTCTGAAAAAGCGGCCTCTTACCCCGTCATAG
>MTKY01003818.1_pt1 | contig 15469 bp, 8 predicted proteins | sample 1042731 | NCBI WGS metagenome assembly MTKY01 (sample SAMN06212206, study PRJNA360538) | anaerobic digester metagenome | biome: Wastewater treatment plant; material: sludge; isolation source: anaerobic digester fed with sludge from wastewater treatment plant | place: Denmark: WWTP Soeholt ... | reverse complement strand
CCGGTTGGGAGCGTCGTTTGCCGTTCACCCCCCTCGTCCCGCCGGGCTGTTGCGTCTCGTCGTTTGAGACGCAACGGCCCGGAAACAGGGAGAGGGGGGCCGGGGGGGTGAGGCCAGCCGACAACCCTCCTCTACCACTCCCTCGGGTCCGGCACCTCGACCGGCTCGCCACCCGCCTCCGCGGATATGTGCGCGCAGATGCCCGGCAGAGTCCAGTCCATCGCCTCATACACATCAATCGGCGGCTTGGTGTCCTCCAGGATGCAGCGCACGAAGCCGTCGACCATGAAGTACTCGCTTGTCCCATGCCCGCCGACGGTTGCCTCCGGCGGCGCGGTCGGGTCATTGGTCGGCACATTGAACTCCATCGGCCCGCCGAGCTTGTCGTAGTGCTCCCGGTAGAGGTAATGCGTCGACTGGCCGGTCACGTTCGGCCGCCGGCTCTGCTCCAGATGCCCCGTGGTCCCGTAGATGCTGAACCAGTGGTGCGACGGATGCTTGGCGACGGAGAATGCACAAAGCTGCTTGATGGTGATGTCTTTCTCAGTCTGGAACAGGCCCACTCCGAGGTCGATGACTCCGAGATCGGGCCGCCGTCGGTTGCCGGTGTTGAAGCCCACGGCGACGGTGCAGCGGTCCTCGAACATCTGCAGCAGCGGCCCGAGGTCGTGGGTGCAATACTGGATCGGCGGCAGCGAGGCGCGCCAGGTGAGGTTGCTCCCCGAGCCGCCGCCGAGCCCGTCAGGCCGGTCAACCATCAGGCTCTCGCAGTTGTGGATGTACTCGCCCTCGGCGTAGACGATCTCGCCGATCTCGCCTTCGGCCACGAGCTGCCGATAGAAGAGCACATAAGGGTAGTAGCACATATTCTCGGCGAAGGCGTACTTGAGGCCGGTCTCTTTGACCGTCCTGACGACCTGCTGCGCCTGCTCGATGGTGTAGACGGCGGGCACCTCGCACATTACGTGCTTGCCCGCCTGCAGCGCGGCGATGGTGTGCTCGGCATGGACGGGCGCGGGGGTCGAGACAAAGACGGCGTCGATATCGGAGGCGAGCATCTTCTCGATATCATCATAGCGATGGGCCGGCTCGATGTTGAACTGCTCGCCGATCCCCTGGAGGACATCCTCGTTGCGATCGGCGACTGCGACAAGCTCGCAATCGGCATGAGAATGGAACACTGCGGCGGGGCCACGCCCGCGACGGACTCCGACGACACCGACTCTGAGTGACACGGCGGCAAGCCTCCCGAACTCCGGAATCGCGCAACGGGGAGCTATTCCGTATCAGGCCGCGGCAGTCCTTCGAGCCAATGCCCGGCACGTGCCGCGAGGACTGGGGGTCGGCTATGTCGAGGAGGTCTGCGTGATCCCGCAGGCATCCGCGAGCGATTCAGAGAGCTGCCGGAAGTTCTCATAGCAGGCCTGCACGTACGCCTGATGACCGCCGATCGCGCCGTCGCCGACCGTGAGGTCGAACATCGGCTTGTTGGCATCCTGCGAGAGCGGGACGAGGCTCTGGTAATGGCGGACCTCTCCGATACAGAATGGGTCGACTGCCGGGTCCGCCGGGATCGGACCCCCTTCCAGAGCATACTGACCCTCCTGCCCCTGCGGCATGAGGACCTCCTCCCTGTAGGCGCCGGGAACACGCGCAAACCACCGCTGGTACGCCTTTACGGGCCGGTTCTTGCGCACCGCGTGCTGCAGCATAACGTACCCCGCGGGCCGCATGAGGCCCACCGGAAGGTCGGCGAACTCAGGGCTGGCCTCATTCGCCTTGCGGACATCCGCCCACCTCTCCCGCCACCGTGCCAGTGCTGTGCCGAGGCTGTGCAGGGCTTGCATCGAGAAGACATCGGGCGCCAGCGGAATCACGATATGGTCGACGGCAAGGAGTACAGCACGCGTGATGGCCCCGAGATTCGGGCCAACATCAACCAGCACCACATCAGCCTCCCAGTCACGAGCCGCCGCCTGGATGATCTGCCACAAGGCAATCGTCGCCCGGACGTACTGGCCCGACATTTCCGTCTGCAGCATCATCCACGCATTCGCGAGTTGGTCCTCGAACCGGCCGAGGTCGATGTGCCCCGGCAAGAGCCCCACATTGGGCCATCCGCTGACCTCCCACACCACCGGGATCGGGAGTTGGGGCGTGCCGATATCCTCGATACAGGACAGCGCCGCCGCAATGTGGACCGGCTTCCGGGTCTCCGCCCAGAGCCGCTCGATCTCGTCGAAGGGGCAGAAGTATGCTGTGAGGTTCGCCTGGGGGTCGAGATCGAAGGCCAGCGTGCGGTAGCCCATGCGGCTGAGCATGTGCGCGACGTTGAAACACACAGTCGTGGCGCCGACCCCGCCCCTGTTGTTGAAGAATGCGATAGTCCTCACGTGAGTGCTCCGAACCGTGGCAGTCACGGCACCCGGCTGAACCGGGCCGCGAGTGAGTGTCGGCTCCTGTATCGCTGCCGCGCGCTCAGATGCTCAACACCAACGCACTCCAGCGTACGCGCGCTCCCGTGTTCAGCCACGACGCCGCTCACAGCCGTATCAACTCCTCCAGCCCCAGCTTCAACTGCAGCCAGGTGTAAGCCAGCCCCCGGTTGGGCGCGTTGAAGGAGTGAGTCTCGGAGTGGAAGTAGCAGGCGAACTCGCCCTCCGCCCCCACCGCCTTGTAGACCCGCTCGACCTGCCAGTAGATCTCAGCGAACGGCTCGAAGATCGGGAAGCATGAGTCATTGCCGACCGCGGAGAGGTTCAAGAGCGGTCTCGGAGCGATGGCGGCCATGATCTCGGGGATGTCCACCGGCGGCGGGTCACCGGCCTCGAAGTAGGGCAGGAGCTTGGGGAAGTGCTTGTAGCGGCCCGGTGCGGTCCGCGACCAGTTGTCGCGCGCGGGGTCGACATGCCAACTCGTGATCCCGCAACTGCTTACCGCTGCTTGCACGCGCTCATCCATCGCCGCCAGGAAGACCGTCCCGTAGCCGCCCAGCGAATGCCCGATGCAGCCGATGTGCTGCGCATCCACCGTGTCCATCGCGCAAAGCACATCCAGCGCCTGCTGGTGGTCGTAGACGTCCTTGCCCATCTCCGACCAGCCCGGATGGCGCTCGTAGAACTCGGTGGTGTCGTAGGGTGCGTGCTCCTTCGGCGCGCGCTGCCCCGCGCAGAAATGATCCGGCGCCATGGTCACAAAGCCGCGCTTGCACAGGTGGACGGCGATGCCGTTGGATCCACCCGGGTGGCCACCGATGCCCAGGCAGGCATCCTTGGCATCGGCGGTCGTCCCGTGAACGCACAGCACCGCCGGGCGCGGCTCCTCGATAGCATCGGGGATCAACACCCAGGCCCAGCCGGTGTCATCCTCTGCGATGTCGTAGGCCACCAGCCGTTGCAGGTAGCCCTCCTGCTGAATCTCATCCTCGATGCGGGCATTGGGCGCGGGGCGCTCGGTGGGTCCCTCACCCATCAGGTCAACAAAGCGATCGAGCACATCCGCGCGCCACGTCGCCCAGTCGGTCGGCCTGATGTCATCACTCTGCTCGAAGATATCCGGCAACTGCGGTTGATACATGCCAATCCCCCTCTGCTATGCTGTGGCGCACGTTTCCCGGCCCTCCCGTCGGAGACCTGCAACAACCCGGTGCGCGAACCGGGGTCACATATTTGATGTTCAGCAGCCTGCAGCCCGAGCCGCATACCTGCCGCCTCCATAGGCTGGTGAAGATCAAAGATGTGACCCCGCCCGTTATTCACCAGCACCCACACAGGTTCCTCAGCAGAACCAGACAGCGAAGACGCGACCCCGGCCCGATCTGCCGCTGAGGCCCTCCCATGCAGGTCCCACGCGTGACGCGGGGAACTAGACCCCACTCAGAGGACTCCTACGCTCTTTCGAGGGGGCATTGCCGTGGCCAATCTTGCGATCAATGGCGGACCGAAGGTCGTCAACGAACCGCTGGGAAAGTCTATGTACTCCCAGTGGCCCGAGGTGGGGGAACAGGAGGAGAAGGCTTTGCTGGATGTGCTGCACCGGCGCAAGTGGTGGCGCGGCGCCTATGGGGAGAAAGACCTTGAGGAGTCGTATGTGGTCAGGTTCGAGAACGCCTTCGCGGAGTACCAGGATGCCCGCTACGCCGTCGCCTGCACCAACGGCACTCAGGCGATCGAGCTGGCGCTCAAGGCAATCGGCATCCAGCCCGGCGACGAGGTCATCTGTCCGTGCTCGACCTTCGTCGCCAGCGCGACGGCGGTGGTGCTCGTCAACGCCATCCCGATCATCGTCGATGTCGAGCCCGCGACCTACCAGATCGACCCCGATGCCATCGAGGCAGCCATCACCCCGCGCACCGTCGGCATCCTCCCGGTGCACAACGGCGGCTACCCGGCCGACATGGACCGCATCCTCTCCCTCGCCGAGAGGCACGGCCTGTTTGTGATCGAGGACTGCGCGCATGCGCACGGCTCGCAGTGGAGGGGCAAGGGCTGCGGCTCATGGGGCGACTTCGGCACCTTCTCGCTGCAGGCGGGCAAGACGCTCACATGCGGCGAGGGCGGTATCGTGCTGTGCAATGACGAGGAGCTTGCGGCGAAGGCCTACTCGTTCCACCACATCGGGCGCTTCCCCGGCAGGCCGTTCTACGAGTTCCACCTGGTCGCATCCAACCTGCGCATGACCGAGTTCCAGGGCGCCGTGGCATGGGCGCAGACGCTCAGACTCCCCGAGCAGACGCAGCGGCGCGAGCGCAACGCGAAGTACCTCGAGGACGGCCTGCGGGCCATCCCCGGCGTGGCGCCACTCGAGCGCCGCGAGGAGGTCACCCGCTGGGGCTTCTACTACTACCTGTTCAAGTTCATCTCCGAGCAGTTCGACGGTCTCTCGCGCAGCAGGTTCGCCGAGGCGATGGCCGCCGAGGGCGTGGGGATTGGTTCGGGACACATGCACCCGATCCAGAACAACCCGCTGTTCACCAACCGCAACTTCGGGCCGGTCTGCTACCCGGAGGGCATCGAGCCGCCGGACTACGCCGCCGTGCAGACGCCCGTGGCGCAGCGCGCGCTCGAGGAAGAGGCCTGCTCGCTGGGCCACTCCGTTTTCGCCGATGAGGATACCCGCTCGATGGACCTGATCCTCGAGGCCATCCGCAAAATCAGGGACAATGTGGATGAGCTGAGGTAACACCCACACGCAGGAAGATGGCTCAAGGCCCCCACTCACGGAGTTGGGGGTCCTTTTTTTCCAGGTGGGAATCAGCAACGGCGCGCGAATTGCAGAAGCGCCTCCTACGTCTATCCAGTTGGGCTCCACACAGACGAGGAGGAACCGTTTCATGCGCCGCGGCTTCACACTACGAGAATCGCTCGTCCTGTTGGGCGTCTTCGCCACCATCGCGGCAATGCTGTTCCCGTACTTCGCTACCGATGGCGAATACGCCCGTCTGCAGAAGCAGGTCAACGAGTCCCGGCGCTTCGCCACAGCCTGTGGGGAGTGCCTGGCCGACTATGACGGCACCCTGGCCGGAACGTATTTCAGCAGCGACTTCTCGCCCTGGGAGGAGCTGGGAGGCCCTGACCTGCAACGCGACCTCGGCGAGCTCCCCGGGCGCCTCAGTTGCTTGCAGTCAGACGCGGCGGACGCCCTCGCCGGCTGGGACCCGGCCGACGCTCTGGACCTCGGCCGCAAGCAATCCGTTCTCGCGCGCCTGATTGCAGGTCCGGACGCGTCCTCTTCGGCGGAGGGACCCATCGTCCTCGAAACCGCCGCCCACCCCTACGTGGCCCAGCAGTGGGAGAGGCTGTTTTCGGCCAAGCGCAGTCGGACAACAATCGGCAGCACGGGCTCGACGCCCGAGTAGCCCGACAAGCGAGCGGAGCAGACTCAGCCGTGCTGGCCTCCCGGTCCCCCGAGTGCTACAATCACCATGCTTGCCGCCAGAACGCCCTCGAAGGCTGGTGATTGACGTGCAACGCATCCTGCTCTGCCTCTGCGCACTCGCTCTCCTGCTCTCTATCGCTCACGCCCAGGAGATACGCTCCGGCGGGCTGCTTGCCGCCGACGGCTTCGACCGCTTCACCGCCGCCACACCAGACATCGGCAAGGTCGAGACTGGCGAGCCCGTATGGGGGAAGAACGATCTCGGCACCGACGGCAACCCCATCGCCGGGCTGATCACCGGCGCCAACGGTGAGCTGCAACTGCGGTATGCCTCGGGGAAGAACAACGCGCCTTCCGTGTATCTCGAGGGGCTCACCACCGCCGATGCGGTGATGTTCGTCACCGTCGGAAAGTCGCTGATGGGCAGCCGCACCCACACCGCCGTCATCACCTATCGCGCGCCGGAGGCGAAAGCAGTCACCTCCCACAGCGCCAACGCCTACCATGTCGAGATCGCCGGCGACTGGTCCAAGAGCCGCGACGTGCTGCTGCGCTACGGCAGTGCGGTGCTCGCCGTCGGCAATGTCGCCGACGAACGGACGCCCGAGAGCGTCCATCGCGTGCGGGTCGCCTTCTCCGGCTTCCATCACCAGGTCTCCGTGGATGAGAAGCCGGTCATCGACTTCTGGGAGACGGAGAGCGGCCGCAACAACGAGGGCTACCTCGGCTTCGGGCAGTACTACTCCCAGGGCGTCTGGGACGACTTCGAACTCGATGCCGCAATCACCGATGTCGCCGAGCAGCCCGTCGAGGCCAGTGGGCGGATGGCGCCGCTGATCTACCAGGGCCGGCCGATCTTCGTCCTTGGCACCTTCGACATGCCGCGCTCCGAGGACCTCGCCGAGTGGAAGGAAGCCGGCGGCAACGCAGCTATCGTCGGTGCCTTCAGGGAGAACCAGTCCGCGGAGGAACGCAGGCAGGAGCTGGAGCGCCTCGCGCAGTGGGGCGCGGACAATGATGCCGCGATGATCTACTACCCGCTCATCAACTTCTTCTCTAAGGACGGCGAGCAGGCGATCCCTACGCTCCCGGAGGAGCTGCCGGCGAAGAAGGCGCTCCTGGAGGAGTTGCTCTCCGTCACCGCCGACCACCCCAACACGCTCGGCTACTGGACCTTCGACGAGATCGAGAACCACCTCTACAAGGCCTACAAGGACTGGAATGAGAAGAAGGACCGCGGGCTCTCCGAGTGGATCGCCGAGACGATGAAGTGGACCTACGAGACGATCAAGGAGCGCGACCCTGATTCCTACGTCATGCCCACCATCGCCTGGTGGACGACGTATGAGGGCCTCGCGCCGCTGTATGATGTCAATGTCCCCAACACCTACGGCTGCGGCAAGGATGAGCCGCATCTGGGCGGGAAGATGTACACTATCGTCTATGATGCCGTGAAGGCCGCCGATGCCATCCGTGCGAGCGGCCGGACGTCGTTCATCTTCATGCCGCGGTCATTCGACATTCTGGAGGGCTCGCGGCCCGCCTCCGTGCTCGAGCAACGTTACTGCTTCTTCGCGCCGATCACGCAGGGCTCGATGGGCCTGCTCCCGTGGCGGCTGGGCCGCTGCAGCATGGAGTACCGCCGGGCCGTCATCTACCCGTGCATGCGGGAGGTCAAGCGGCTGATCCCGTGGCTGCTGGGCGAGTGGCATGACGAGAAGGTGACCTCCAACCACGACACCGCGACGGCGGATTACCTCAAGGAGTTCCCGGAGCGGATCAAGCTGCTGCCGGGGGAGGAGGACGCGCCGATGGTGAAGGCGGAGGTCGATGCGGTGCCGGACTGCTCGCACTGCCTGCGCCGTCGGCCCGACAACAGCTACCTGCTCTTAGCCTGCAGCAACCGCAAGGAGCCGATGGAGATCACATTCACTCTCAACGACATCCCCGGCTTGCCCGCATCCGCGCGCGACATGATCAACTGGCACGATGTGCCGATTGTCGATGGGACCATCACCGAGACATTCGAGCCTTTCGCCGTCCGGGCATACGTGTTCACGGTGGAGTAGACGGGGACTGCCACCCGCGCGAACCGGGGACTGCCACCCATCGCGCCGACTGTGTCGTCCGAGCCCGGCCCAACTGCCGCGTGGCGCGCCTCTGCGAACCGGGGACTGCCACCCATCGCGCCGACTGTGTCGTCTGAGCCCGGCCCAACTGCCGCATGGCGCGCCTCCGCGAACCGGGGACTGCCACCCATCGCGCCGACCGTGTCGTCCGAGCCCGGCCCTTGGCGCCGCGATGGGTCGCTGTCGCCAATTCAACCGGTTTCGGGCACGTGAGGGGCCGCATCCCGCGCCTGCGGGAAGGTCGGCCCACGCAGTGTGTCTCCAGGAGCGTGGGGTGCCCTTTCCTGTACGTTCCTCCGTCGGGCACCGCGTACCCAGGCCGTCGGTCGCACCTCACTGGGACAACTCTCCGCGGCCACGAGCCCCTGCGGCTCAGGGAGAATCCCAGAATCCCAGAATCCCACTGTTCCACCATGGAATTGTGGCGAAACCGCCATCAATACGCCGCATAATCGTCACAACGAAGACACACTGACAGTGATAAGTGTGATAACTTGATAACTTGATAATTTGAGAAAAGCCAACGGGCTCAGGGGCTCATGCGATTCACGTGATTCTCAGGGGATCGCGTGCTGCACTGACAGGCCCTTCGCGCCGGCCGCCTGCGCGTGTGGGGCGCCGGGGCCTGCCTCGCTCGCGTCGCGTACGACTGCGACGCGCCCTCGTGAGGCCCCTCCCCACCAAGGCCAACCGCCACCCCGCGGTGAATTGACCGACGTCTTACCCAAATGCGAGGTGAAGCCGATGCGATCAACACTGTGCCTACTCATGGTATTGTCCGGTGGGGTGCTTATGGCTGCCCAGGTGAAAGTGGATGTCAACTCGATGCCGCGGATCGTCTTCACCGGCGACTCGCAGACCGTCGGCTGTGTCGGGGCAATGGACTATGCGCAGATGATCTCATGGGAGGTCCCGCTGCGCGTGTTCAACCGCTCTGTCGGCGGCAGCAATACCTCCCACCTGCTTTCCGAGTTCCGTGGCGGCACGGTGAGCGTCAAGGCCGGCGAGCGCGTTGTCGAGGGCGACGGCGTCGGGTGGTACGCGGGGCCCTACATCGGGCAGAGGGTTCGCATCGGCACGCAGGAGTATACGGTCGACGCCATCGAGACGCTCGACTATGCCAAACGCATCTGCCGGCTGCACCTGACCGAGCCCGCGCGCGAGGACTACACCGGCACCGACTACACGTTCGAGCCCGGCTGGCGCGTGCGCATCGCCGAGATCGAGCCGCAGTATGCGTGCTTCATGTTCACGGTCAACGACCCGCGCTGGGAGTCGGCGGAGTTCAAGGCGCGGCTGGCCGAGATCGTCAGGCGCTGCCGGGATGCCGGCATTCAGCCGCTGTTTCTGAGCGGGGTGCCGTTCATGGATGCGGAGTCGGGCGGCTCGCATGGGGGCTCGGTCTCCTACACCGGGCGGCGCGCGCAGGACCTGCTCGAGTTCTGCACGGAGCAGAAGCTGCCCTATGGGGATGTCTACCGCACGCTGGACCTGCTCGACCCGCAACGGACCTCCGTCTGGGCCGACACCATCCACCCGACCAACGACGGCTCCATCATCGCGGTACACGCGCTGCGCTACCTGCTCAGGCAGATGGGCGCGACAGGCAATCCGTACTCGGTGCACGGCTACCGCGCGCCCGATGCGGCGCTGCCCGATCCCCGCGACCCCGCTCTGCAGCCGATCACGACCGCACAGCCGCGCCGCGACAGGGATAACAAGCTCAATCAGACCGGCCACACACTCGAATCCGAGCGTATCCGTGATGAGTACGGCCTGATTGCCGCGGCAGATGGCAAGTCGCTCACGAGCACGACGCCGCTGGTGTTCAAGGTGGGGGTCGGGCCGCTGCGGAGGCTCGAGTCGTTCGACGTCGAGGTCACGCTCGGCGCGCCCGGTCAGGTGCATATCTACGACTGGGCCGAGGGAGCGTGGATTCCCGTCGCGCAGGCGCCTGATGTGCCGCCGCGTAACTGCGTCCACAAGAGATCCATCTGGGTTGGGGTGTCGGGCGAGGCCCCTGCCGTGGATTACCTGGCGGTCACGCTGACGGGCGACGTTCGGCCCTGGCAGCCGCGGACACGCGACCGCGCCATACTCTGGCCCCCGGAGGGGCAGTTCGAGTGGGCGGAGGCAGGCAACCTGTTGCCCAATGCCGACCTGAAACAGGCGGATGGCGATGCACCGGCCGGCTGGACGAGCGAGGGTGACGGATCGCTCTACCTGCCCGAGGGTGTCATCTGCTCCGGCACGGGCGAGTTCGGCGGCCCGCGCGGGGATCAGTTCACGTGCACCGGGGCGCAGTTCACGCAGACCGTGCGGCCGCTGGACATGCTGGTTGTGGACGCCGAGTTGCAGGACGGCGGCAACTTCCTGGTCGAGCGAGTCATCGATGACGAAACGCTGGACCTGCGGCGGTCACCCAAGGCCGAGGCGGGCTCCGTGTCCTTCGAGGTCAGGCGCTGGTCGGGCCTGCGCGCGGTGCCGGGGGGCTGTTGCATCGAGGTCACCGAGGGCAGCAGTTGGCGGACGAGCGTGTGCCTTCCGAAGGGCCGGTACCGCTTCGGGTTCTTCTACCGGTGCTTCAACCCCGGCGCGATGAAGGCGGCCGCCGTCGCTACATCCAGGGTGGATATTGGCCTTGAGCACGAGTCGATGTTCCGGCCGTTGCGGCTCGGCCACAGGCTGGATAGCAGCTATGTGTGGCTGCGCGAGTGGGAGGACTTCGACATGGCCCAGGACGGTGAGTTGCGGATCGCCGTCGGCGCGCAAGGGCCGGAGGCCATCCAGTACACGGGCTTCAGCGTGGAGGAGCGGTAGGGGGGGACCGCACGAAGCGAGCCCGGGGAGGGGCCGCACGAGCGAAGGCCGCGGTCGTGTGCGGCCTGAGCGAGGTCGGCCCACGCATGGTACACTACTCTATGCGAGGGATCACATCCGTGGGCCGACCTCGGGCGCTTCGGTACGGCTGAAACGCACCTCGTGCGGCCCCTCCCCCGGCCCTGGCGTTTGCCGTTGCTCGTCCCACACCCCACATCCCACACCCCTGCCGTTCCACCCCCAAGAAGGGACCTTCGCCCCCGATATGGAAGTATCTGATCTGGTGTAGTGGGTAGGACAGCCTCAGCATTCCGTGCCCGGCCGGAGGACCATCCGGGGGCACTTTGAACAGGGAGGATTTGCCATGGCCAAGCTATTCGGTCAAGAGCTGTCAAAGATGGACATCCTGCGGCATGTCGGGTCGATGGACCAGGTCTGCGGGGCGCGGAAGGTCATCCTCGATGAGGGCAACGAGAAGGGCTCCGAGGCAGTGCTGTTTCACACCGGCAGCGGGCTGACGTTCACCGCGCTGGCCGGGCGCGCACTCGATATCTCCTCCGCCGACTACCAGGGCAAGTCGCTCTGTTGGCGCTCCTCGGTCGGAGACACCGCGGCGCCCTACTATGAGCCCGACGGGCTGGGCTGGCTGCGCGGCTTCTACGGCGGCCTGCTGTGCACCTGCGGCATGAGCTGGGCCGGGGCACCGCACGCGGACCCCGATTCGAGCGAGGGCAACCCCCTCACCTACATGGATGCCGACGGCAATCTGCAGTGGCAGCCGGTCGGCAGTCTCGGCCTTCATGGACGGGTCTCGAACACCCCCGCCAAGCACCTGTCGATCAGCGAGTGGTGGGATGGGGACGATTACTGGATGAGCGTCTACGGGGAGATACGCGAGACGGTCATCTTCGGGACGAACCTGCTGCTGCGGCGGACGGTGAAGGCCAAGCTCGGCGAGAGCAGGATATGGGTCGAGGATGTCGTCGAGAACCAGTCGTTCGCCCCGCAGGAGCACATGTTCCTGTACCACTGCAACTTCGGCTACCCGGCGATCGGGGAGGGCGCCGAGTACCTGGTCAACGCCAGGGAGACGAAGCCGCGCGACGCGGCCGCGGCCCCGCACATCGACACATGGGCGGAGTTCCCCGCGCCGATCCCCGGCGTCGAGGAGTGGGTCTACTACCACGATGTGGCGTGTGATGAGAACGGTGACGTGTGGGTGGGCGTTGCCAACCGCGGCTTCAACGGCGGGCAGGGCTTCGGAGGGTATCTGAAGTATAACAAGGAGCAGATGCCCTACTTCATCCAGTGGAAGATGCCGGGCGAGGGCACCTACGTGACCGGCCTCGAGCCTGCCAACTGCCTGGTCGAGGGCCGCAAGAAGGACCGCGACGAGGGCCGCCTGATTGTGCTCCAACCCGGCGAGAGCCGCAGTTACTCACTCGAGATGGGCGTGCTCGCCGACACCGCCGAGATCGACGCAATGGCGGCGAAAGTCGCCTCCCTCAAGTAGACACAACGCAACATGGAGAGACCACAGCCGGGCGTCGGCGCATCCCGACGCCCGGCCTGTGAACTCGTGACGAGCCATCCAGCCGGACAACGCGCTACGCCGGTGCGGACAGGGTGAGATGCACTGATGCCAGGACTCCGCGAGCAGTTTGCGAACCCGCCGAACAGCTTTCGCATGCAGCCGTTCTGGTTTCTCAACCACAACCTGGAGGAGCAGCAGCTCCGCCTGCAGATCCGCGAGATGGCGGACAAGGGCATCGGCGGCGCGGTGCTTCATGCCCGCCACGGCCTGCTGACCGAGTACATGTCCGAGCAGTGGCTCGAGGCCATTGGCATCTGCATCGACGAGATGCGCACCCTCGGGATGGAAGCCTGGCTCTATGACGAGAACAACTGGCCCTCCGGCACCCACGGCGGGCAAGTCACGCGCGAGCACCCCGAATTCCGGATGCGCTACCTGCGCGTGCAGAGCGTCATCGTCAACGGTGGTGTGACCTACCAGGTCAGCATGCCCGACTACGGGGGAACACTCGTCTGCATCCAGGCGATCCGCCTGCGGCCCGACAGCGTCGAGGGCCCCGGCCCCCTGCAGTTCGCCGGCGACCCCCGGGATGTGACCACGCGCTACGACGGCGAGCGCTTCCGCTGGCAGGCTCCCCCCGGGCACTGGTTCGTGGCAGCCTTCTGGGAGCAGCCCGTCCACGACAAGGTGACCTTCTTCGCGGCCTCCTACATCGATACGATGAACGCCGAGGCCGTCAACTTCTTCAAGACGCTCGCCTATGAGCCCTACGCGCGCTTCTCAGAGCACTTCGGCGCCACCGTCAAGGGTATGTTCACCGACGAGCCGGGCTTGATGATCCACGACGGCTACCTCGGCGTCGAGTCGATAGCCTCGACCGTCGAGGAGCCGAAGCGCCGCCTGCCCGGAGTGACGCTGGCCTGGACCAGGGACATGCTCACCAGGTTCGAGCAGATGCACGGGTATGACCTGGGCAGGCACCTGATGCACCTGCTCTGGGAGGTGGGGGAGGAGACTCCCCGCATTCGGGCCGACTACTCGCATGCGCTGAGCAAGTGGTATGTCGCAAACTACCACGGGCAGCTGGGCGATTGGTGCAGGGAGCACTCACTCGACTTCATCGGCCACACGCTCGAGGACCCGCTTTGGCGGCAGGTGCGCAGCCAGGGCGACCAGATGGCGTTGCTTGCCAAGATGGACCGGCCGGGCTTTGACTACCTCGGCCACGGCGCCACTGCCTCGCGGATTCTCTCGGCCAAGTGCGCGGCGTCCTCCGCGCATATCGAGGGCCGTCCGCGCGTCTGTGCGGAGGCCTTCGGCGGCAGCGGACACCAGTCGCGCCTGCCCGAGCAGAAGCTGAACATGAACTTCATGTGTGCGCTCGGCTGCAACATGCTGATCCCGCATGCCTTCCACTACTCATTCGCGGGAATGCGCAAGAGCGACTACCCGCCCACGGATTTCTATCATAACGGCTACTGGCCATGGTACCGGCACTTCGCCGACTATGCCGCCCGCGTGTGCCTGCTGCAGGCGACGGGGCACCACGTCGCCGATGCACTGATGCTGCTGCCGGTCGAGACGATGTACGTCGATTCCTGGCGCAACGGCGAGCTGCAGACGAACCTCGAATGCGAGCAGTTGCTCGATATGCTCACCGACGAGTTGCTTCGGCTGCATCACGACTACGATGTGTGCAACGACGCCCAGTTGGGGCGGGCACTGACCGCCGGGGGCAGGCTGAGCTTTGCCCAGTCGCGGGAGGACTACCCCCTGGTGATCGTGCCCGACTGCCGGGTGATGTCGGTGGACGCCGCACGCAAGCTCCGCGATCTCTTCGATGCCGGCGGCAAGCTGCTGTTCTTGGGCCAACTGCCGCGCACGGCGACGGAGCGCGATCAGGATGAAGCGCTGCGAACGCTCATCGGCGAGATCTTCGGCGTTGCCGCCGGCGCCGACATCTTCGGGCACGAGAAGGAAGTCGACATGGAGGTCGAGAGCGAGGCCGGCGGGGTCGCCAGGTGGTTCTCCGACCTGCCGGTCAGCGGCGAGTGGCTGGGGAAGGTCATCGGTGGGCTCATCGCCCCGGATGTTGTCATCAAGGCCGATGACGAGGCCGACCACCGCGACATCGTCTGCAGTCACCGGAGGGATGGCAACCTCGAGATCTACTTCCTGTGCAACCGCGGTGAGCAGCGGCAGGCGGCGACAGTGCGCGTAGGCGGGATGGCCGCGCTCGAGGAGTTCGACCTCGAGACCGGCGAGTACGCTCCCGCGCCACTGGAGACGACCGAGCATGCGGTCTCCTGGTCTGTCGACCTCGAGCCGGGGGAGGCGCGGGCCTTTGTTCTCGACCGGAGCGCGCGGCCCGAGATGGTGCCCTCCGAGGGCGTCGGGGCGCCGGAGGTCGTGACGACTATCGACCTCGGCCCGACCTGGCGCTTCGAGGCGCGCGGCGGCAATGTGGCGATCCTCGACAGGTGGCAGTTCATCGCCCATGACCGTATCGCCGGCGGCAAGCTGCAACTCCAGGATACGCCAGGGCGGGTCAACACCTACTTCACCACCTTCGAGGTCGACGCCCAGCTCGGGCCGGTCAAGCTGGTGCTCGATGACGTCCGCCAGTACCTCCCCTCCCACGGGGGGTTTCTGAGCGGCAGACGCAATATCGAGATCTACGTCAACGGCTCCGAGGCTCCGCCGCTCGAGCCCGCGGAGTGGCAGGACCCCTACTTCGTCGCCACCGAGATCGGGGACCTGCTCCAACTCGGCAGCAACGAGTTGCAGGTCTGCGTGGTGTCGCTGCTGGAGCCCTTCGAGGCGCTCAGTTGGCCGGCCTACCTCGTCGGCGATTTCACGAGCGTCGGCAGCAGGCTTGGCGCGCCTGCACGCGAGATGGACGGTCTCTTCTCCGAACGCGGGTACCCGCATCTGCCGGGCATCGGGGTGTATACGACGCGCGTGCGCATCCCCGGGGAGCTGTTGGGGGGCTCGAAGCGGCTCATCCTGGATTTCGGCGAGCCGCATGACTGCGCGCGTGTACTGGTCAACGGCAAGGAAGCCGCGGTGCGCCTCTGGGAGCCCTTCGAGGTCGAGATCACCGAGTTCC